>OGXT01001220.1_pt1 | contig 26236 bp, 26 predicted proteins | sample 1576361 | NCBI WGS metagenome assembly OGXT01 (sample SAMEA3541514, study PRJEB24748) | human gut metagenome | biome: human gut; feature: human-associated habitat; material: faeces | place: China | collected 2012 | reverse complement strand
CTTGAAGCCGAAGGACATGACTGTCAGACGCATGGCGCTCTTCGCGCCGCCGTTCTGGTTGAACAGGTTGCAGATGCGCTCTTTGTTCTGCGAGGTAGAGAGCAGGCCGGTATTGATGGTATAATCTGCCCGGTCTTTGAGGGGCTGCAAGATCTCGCGCTCCCTGCGGAAGGCTTCCCGGGTGGAAAGACCGTCAGAAATGCTCATCGGATGGCGGCGGCGCGTCTCACTGTAGCGGCGCATCAGCACATCGTCCGGGGCATCAAGGAACAAGATCTCATATTCTATCCCCTGCGCGTCCAGCTGAGAAAGAGCTTCTTCGATTTCTTCCGGCGTGCGGCAGCCGCGGATATCCATACAGAGAGCCACCCGCTTGAGCTGGTTGTCACCCGCTTTCGAAAACGCCGTGATGCTGGGCAGCAGTGTCGCCGGGATGTTATCAATGCAGAAAAAGCCGATGTCTTCCAGCGCATTCATGGCGACAGATTTGCCTGCACCGGAAAGGCCGCTGACGATGAGAAGATTCATTTTGCACGCCTCTTTCTTTTATGCTTCCACCACACGAATTTCTTTTTCGAGGTCGTAGCCGGTCTTTTCTTTCACGATGGCACGCACCTCATCGCACAGAGCCAGCACATCTGCACAGGTCGCTCCACCCAGATTGACCACAAAGCCGCAGTGCTTGTCACTGACGGCTGCGCCGCCATGGCGGTAGCCCCGCAGACCGCACTGGTCGATGAGGGCTGCCGCAAATGCGCCCACCGGCCGCTTGAAGGTGCTGCCGGCGCTGGGCTTGTCGAGCGGCTGCTTTTCCACCCGCTTTGCCATCAGCTCGTTCATCCGGGCTTTGATGGCGTCCGGGTCGCCCCGCTTCAGATGGAACTGTGCGCTCAGGATGCAGCCGCCGTTTTCCTCAAAGATGCTGTGCCGGTAGGAAAGGTCGAGCACGGCAGCCTCTGCCTCCACGACATCGCCGTCCTGCGTCAGATACCGCACCGACTGCAGCACATCCTTCATCTCGCCGCCGTAGGCTCCGGCGTTCATATAGACCGCACCGCCCACCGTGCCGGGGATGCCGTAGGCAAATTCCAGCCCGGTCAGGCTGTTTTCCAATGCGGCGGTGCACAGGCTCGAAAGCTTCAGGCCCGCACCGGCGACCACAGCATCATAGACCTCGCCCGGCGCTGCCCCCGGATGCGCGACCTGTTCCAGAAAGCCGATGCCCATTTTCAGGGCCATGGTCTCAATGACCACGCCCCGGTAACCGGCATCCTCAAACAGAATGTTGCTGCCGTTGCCCAGCAGGTAGTACTTCACGCCCTGCTCTTTGCAGAGTGCGATCACGCAGCAGAGCTGCTCTTCGGTCTCCGGCAGGACGAACACATCCGCCGGGCCGCCGATCTTAAAGGTGCAGTGGGCTGCCAGCGGCTCGTCTGCCCGGTAGGCAATGCCTTCGGCCTGCAGCTGTTGTTTCAATCGTTCCATAAACGCTTCGTTCCTTTTCGTATGAGAATCTTATTCGATGGTGCCTTCGAGGCCCAGACGGATGAGCAGCTCCTTGGCGGCGTTGTAGCCCATCTTCTTCTGGCGGTTGTTGATGGCTGCCGTTTCCAGCACAACGGCGAGGTTGCGTCCCGGCGAGACCGGGATGCTGGTGCTGGGGATGTTGACGCCCAGGATCTCGTAATACTCGCTTTCGAGACCGGTGCGCTGATAGTTTTTGGTGGGGTCCCAGGCTTCCAGCTGGACCACGAGGTCCAGACTCTCGCTCACCTTGACCGCGCCCACACCGAACACGCGGGCCACATTGACGATGCCGATGCCGCGCAGCTCAATAAAGTGGCGGATGTTCTCCGGGGCCGTGCCCATGATCTGGCGGTTCGAGACCTTGCGCAGCTCCACAGCATCGTCGGCCACAAGGCGGTGGCCGCGCTTGACCAGCTCGATCGCCAGCTCGCTCTTGCCGATGCCGCTGTCACCCAGAATCAGAATGCCCTCGCCGTACACCTCCACCAGCACACCGTGGCGGGTGATGCGGGGGGCCAGCTCCAGGTTCAGCACACTGATGATGCTGCCCATCAGGGTGCAGGTCGTTTCGTTGGAGCGCAGCAGCGCCACGCCGTGCTTTCTGGCCAGCTCCTGCATCTCCGGGAACGGTTTCAGCTCCTCACTGCGGCCCACGATGACAGCCGGCGGCTGCTGACGGAACAGCTGGTCCAGCGCTTCGTAGCGCTTTTCCGGCGAAAGGCCGGACAGGAAGTTCATCTCGGCCAGACCCATGATCTGCAGCCGCAGTTTATCAAAGTAATCGTAATAGCCCGCCAGGAACAGACCCGGACGGTTGACTTCCGCGATCTCGACGCTGATGTTTTCGAGGTCCTGCGGAGCGTAGACCACATCCATGCTGACCTTTTCGGTCAGCTTCTTGAGCGAAACGGTAAAATTCGCCATCGTTCTTCCTCCTGCGTGTATTCCTCAACTGCGGGCAGACCCTCCCGCAGGCATTCCTTCTCTTATTATAAACGAGATGGTTTCGGATTACAATGATTCTTTTGGGAAAAGTTCCTATTGGTGGATTGACCGCTGAAAACAGACTGACAAATAACAAGACACCCCGCTTGCTGTGCAGACTCTGCTGCGGAACAAACGGAGTGTCTTGTTTCTTCCTGTTTATTTCTTTCTAAGATATTTGATGAGCGCAATGACTAATAAAATGCCGATAATCAGCGGCAAAAGAGAAAATAACGAGAAAATCAGTTCGCCAAGTCCAATTCGCATAGTTTTTCCTCCTTCGGAAGCCGGGTTTATTTGTGGAACTATTATTTCCGTCTTGTGGTTATTATATAACATTTTGTTTTATATGTCAATATAACAAAATGTTTTCCCTATACTTTTGTTAACGGCATCCATGAGTAGAGGTGTATGCTTATGTACCAACGCATCCGCGACTTGCGAGAAGACCGGGATTTGATGCAGAAAGACCTTGCGGCCTATTTGAAATGCACACAGGTCTGTTACTCCAATTATGAGATGGGGAAGCGCGATATTCCAACAGACGTTCTCAAAGCACTCGCCATATATTACGATACCAGCGTAGATTATATTCTCGGCTTGACCGATGAACCGAAACCATATCCGAAAACATCCTAACCAACCAGCCTGGCGGAGATTCCACCGGACTGGTTTTGTTTTTACTACTTTTCCGGATGTGTACCTTGCATCCACCCGATTTTCCTTTATAATAGGAAGTAAGCCCTGAAGAGCGGAAAAAGTCTGTCGCTTTACATGAATTTTACACTCTGCCGATTTCCGATTTTACATTGCGTGTCTATACTCAGAATCAGGAGAATTTCACGTCAATGAAAAGTGAGGAACGCACATATGACAATCTTCAATGTTTTTTCGCTCCTGGGAGGCCTGGCCCTGTTCCTGTTCGGCATGGACATCATGGGCAAGGCTCTGGAAAAGCAGGCAGGCGGCCAGCTGCAAAAGATCCTGAGCAAGCTGACCGATAACCCGCTCAAGGGCTTTTTCCTGGGCCTCGGCGTCACCGCCGTGATCCAGTCTTCCAGCGCCACCACCGTTATGGTGGTCGGCTTCGTCAACAGCGGCATCATGGAGCTGCACCAGGCCATCGGCATCATCATGGGCAGCAACGTGGGCACCACCGTCACCAGCTGGATCCTGAGCCTTTCCGGTCTGCAGGGCGACAGCTTCTTCATCCAGCTGCTCAAGCCCACCTCGTTCAGCCCCCTGCTGGCCTTCATCGGCATCCTGCTCTACATGGGCAAGAGCGAAAAGCGGAAGGGCATCGGCACCATCCTCATCGGCTTTGCCGTTCTGATGACCGGCATGACCGCCATGTCCAATGCGGTCACCCCGCTGCAGGATGAAGTCTGGTTCACCAACCTCTTCATCCGCTTCTCCAACCCGCTGCTGGGTGTTCTGGTCGGCGCACTCGTCACCGGCATCATCCAGAGCTCCAGCGCCAGCGTCGGCATCCTGCAGGCGCTCAGCTCCACCGGCGTCATCACCTACGGCAGCGCCATCCCCATCATCATGGGCCAGAACATCGGCACCTGCGTCACCGCGCTGATCTCCTCTGTGGGTGCCAACAAAAACGCCCGCCGCGCCGCCATGGTGCATCTGTACTTTAACATCATCGGTGTGACCCTCTTTCTGGCAATGTACTATGGCCTGAATCTGGTCCTGCACTTCACCTTTGTCAACGATACCGTCACGGCGTGGGGCATCGCTGTCATCCACTCTGTGTTCAACATTGCGGCCACGGCGGTCCTGCTGCCGTTCGCCAACGTTCTGGAAAAGCTGGCCATCCTCACCATCCCGGACGATGCCGAGAAAGAGAGCTTCGCCCTGCTGGATGAGCGTCTGCTCAAGACGCCCGCCGTTGCTGTGGAACGCGCCCGCGCCGCCACTGCGGATATGGCCGAGCTGGCCCGCGTGGGCGTGGTGCAGGCCATGAGCCTGACCCACCAGTGGGACGACACCCTGGCCCAGAAAGTCCGGGACGAAGAAGCCAAGGTAGACCAGTACGAAGACGCCCTCGGCACCTATCTGGTCAAGCTGTCCAGCCGGGAGCTGAGCCACGCCGACAGCCAGAGCGTGAACACCCTGCTCCACACCATCAGCGATTTCGAGCGCATCAGCGACCATTCCGTGAATCTGCTCAGCTCTGCCGAAGAGATCCACGCCAAGAACATCGCGTTCTCCCAGGATGCGCACGAGGAGCTGCAGGTTCTGGAAGGCGCGGTGCAGGATGTGCTGAGCCGCACGACCGATGCGTTCCGCAAGGCCGACCTGCATCTGGCCAGCAAGGTCGAACCCATGGAGACCGTTGTGGACGAACTGGTCCGCGCCATCAAGGCACGGCATGTGGCCCGCCTGCAGGCTGGCAGCTGCTCCATCGAATACGGCTTCGTGCTGGAAGACCTGCTGACCAACTATGAGCGTGTCTGCGACCACTGCAGCAACGTTGCCGTTGCCCAGATCGAAGTCGCACAGGACAGCTTTGATACCCACGCCTATCTGAACGATCTCCGCTACGGCAACGACACCAAGGAGAGCGAACAGTTCCGCCGCCGCCTGGACCGTTACCGCGAGCGGTATCTCTTCCCGGACGGTGAACCCGCCGTGGCAAGCGAAAAGGAGGACCCCAAGGCATGATCTATATCGTAGAAGACGACGCCGCCATCCGGGAGCTGGAGCAGTATGCGCTCCAGTCCAGCGGATATGACGTGCAGAGCTTTGAATCGTCCGAGAGCTTCTGGCAGGCCATGAATGCTGCCGTGCCGGAGCTGGTCATCCTGGACGTCATGCTTCCCGGTGAGGATGGCTTTTCCATCCTGAAAAAACTGCGCAACACCCCTTCCCTGCGGCGCCTGCCCATCATCATGGTCACGGCCAAATCCAGCGAGCTGGACACCGTGCGCGGGCTGGACTGCGGTGCCGACGACTACATTTCCAAGCCGTTCGGCATCATGGAGTTCCTCAGCCGGGTGCGTGCTTCTCTGCGCCGGGCGGCTCCGGAGACACGGCCCAATGTGCTCAGCTTCCATGAGATCCTGCTGGACAATGCACGTCACAGCGTGACGGTGAACAACCAGCCTGTCGAACTGACCTACAAAGAATACAGCCTGCTGCGCCTTCTGCTGGAGAACACCAACCTTGTGGTGACCCGCGAGACGATTTTGCAGGTGGTGTGGGGCACCGACATTTCGGTGGAAAGCCGCACCGTGGACATGCACATCCGCACCCTGCGCAAAAAGCTGGGCGATGCCGGACGCTACATTGGCACCATCCGCAAGGTGGGCTACAAGCTGGCCGATGACGAGGAGGCTGGAGACGAATGAAGCCGCACAGCATGGAAGAAAAGATCAGCTACCGGCTGTTCCTCATGGGCTTTCTGGGGCTGCTGTTCACCGCAGCACTGTGCATCTTTGTCTTTCACCGGGCTTTTATCGCCCAGGCCTGGGATGACCTGGAAAAAGAGAGCGATCTCATCCGTGCCGGGTATGACCTGACCAGCGAGCCGCAGCAGCTTTCTTTCTTTGTGACCGGCGACCTGCGCATTACGCTGATCTCCCCGGACGGCGACGTGATCTTTGAGTCTGCCACCGATCAGCCCATGGAGAACCATCTTACCCGTCCGGAGATCGTGCAGGCGCTGCAGGGCAGCATCGGCAAGGACATCCGTGATTCCCAGACCATGGGATATGAGACCTATTATTATGCCGTGCAGCTGCCCGGCGGCAACATCCTGCGCGTGGCGCAGGACGCCGAAACGGTGTGGTCGGTCTACGACGGAGCCCTGCCGGCCATCGTGCTGAGCTGCGTTGCCCTGATGCTGGCTGCCGCGATCCTGTCCACCCTGCTCACCCGCGCCCTTGTGCAGCCGGTGCTGAACATGACCGAGGATCTGGACCACATTCAGGATAAGGTCCCGTACAAGGAACTGATTCCCTTTGCCGAGAGCATCCATGCCGACCGCATCCTGCGGGAAAACAACGAGAAGATGCGGCAGGATTTCACCGCCAATGTGAGCCACGAGCTCAAGACCCCGCTGACCAGCATTTCCGGGTATGCGGAACTGATCGAAACCGGCATCGCCAAGCCGGCGGATGTGCCCGGTTTTGCCCAGAAGATCCATGGCGAAGCCAGCCGGATGATCCAGCTGGTGAACGATATCCTGCAGCTGTCCAGCCTGGACAACGCCTCTGAGACCTCCTCCATGCCGGAAATGGAGGTCGTGGACCTGCTGGACGTGGTCAAGGAGTGTGTGGAGCGTCAGAAGCTGAACGCCCGCCACGCCTACATCACCCTGACCTATCTGGGCGAGAGCGCACCGGTGCGGGGCAACCGCAATCTGTTGGATGAATTGTGCCAGAACCTGTGTGACAACGCCATCCGCTACAATCGCCCCGGCGGCAAGGTGCAGATCGTGACAGCCTGCACCCGGGACGGCCATTGCAGCCTGACCGTGACCGACAACGGCATCGGCATCCCGCGCGAGTCGCAGAGCAGTGTGTTCGAGCGCTTCTACCGGGTGGACAAGAGCCGCAGCAAGGCCACCGGCGGCACCGGTCTGGGGCTGGCCATCGTCAAGCACATTGCCCTCATCCACGGGGCCCGCATCAAGCTGGAAAGTCAGGTGGACGTCGGCACGACCATCACGGTCACCTTCCCCACGGCATCCTGATTTTTCAAGCACCCAGAAATACAACGTCTGCCTGCAGCTGCGGGCAGGCGTTTTTTGTTGGGTCAAACCCGTCGGGAGAGCCTGTGCGCAGCAGACTGTGCTCCTGCAGATGCAGCAGGTCTGTTCCCTGCTGCCAGCAGGAACGTACCACCCCAAGGCAAAGCTCTTCCAACTGTTGACACTGTGCCGCATCCGGCTGCGGCGTGCCGTAGGCCGTCTGGCAGTCCAGACGCAGGGTGGCCGTCTGCTTTCGGAGAGCAACTGAGACGGTGCACCGCCGGATGGTTACACGCTTTCCTTGCAGCCAGAAGGTTCGTTTGCCCGGTGTGCCCGTCAGCAGAAGAAACGCCTCTGTCTCGTTTTCTGTCAGGCGCTGCACCGCACCGCTCCCGGTGCGGAAGGCCCCGCTGCCAGAAACCATCACGTTCTCTTCCTGTGCTTCGGGCAAGCAAAGCACAGGAAGCAGCATGCTTTCCTCGTGTGCATACAGCCGGGGCATTGCCGCCGAGCCCGCTTTGAGTTTGTCCAGCAGTTTGTCGGGCAGAGTCTCCGTTTTTCCGCACGACTGCAAGAGTATTTCCAGATCAAATTCCGTGCAGGAAAGCCGGGCCGCTGTGCGCCCGCAGCCGCGTTCCAGCACAAGTGCTTCGTATGCAGAGAGCACGCCGTCGTCCGTCTGCACCGGGAAGAGCAAATAGTCACACAGGCGGTAATCGGCCGTCTGCGGCAGGGCTGCTTCGGCGGCGGCAAGAGCTGTTTCCAATGTCTGCCCTCGGCCATCGGCGATGCGCAGTGCGGCTGAGGCATCGGCTGCGTCGGCTGCCGCTTCCGGTGACTGATACAAAAGCCCCACCGACCAGGTCTGTTCCTTCTGTTCCAGATAAACCACCCGTATCATACTTTTTTCGGTGGTCTCACAGCGCAGGAATAGCAGGCACCAGCCGATAAGCACCGCGTAAAACAAGAGCCGGGTTCCGCGCTGTTTCATGGCTGCGCCTCCTTCCGGGCTGGCAGTGCATCCACTCGCCCCAGCTGCCGGATGGCCGTGCACAGCACCCCGATGCGAAAAATCGCGCAGGTCAGCCAGACCAGCAGCAGCGCCGCGTCCAGCCGGGAAAATGTCCCGGTGCTCCATGCACGCAGCAATTCCCGCGCCGGGTATGTCCGACCGAACACCAGTGCCATGCCAAGCATTGCCGCCGTTTGTACAAGGGCTGTGAGAATGGGCAGGCAGACACCACGCCGCTCCTCCCGGCCGCAGAGCAGCGGTACCGCAAAGTATTCCGCATAGACCGGAACGGTGAATGCCGTGCTCTGCGGCGCAGCCTGCGCAAACAGCCCGGCCCAGTGCATCTGCCGGGCCAGCCCCAGCAGACACACCGCGCTTCCCACCGCCACAAACCACCACAACACCTGCGCCGGGGCACCCCATGCGCGGGCAGGCATCTGCCAGCCCGCCCAGAGCAGCAGCGGCAAAAACCCCAGCAATGCCAGCGAAGAAAACTCTTCCCGGCAGACTTGCAGAGCCTTCCAGAACGTTCCGGCCAGTTCCACCGCCAGCCAGACCTGCAGGCAAAATGCAGCTGCCCAGGCGGCAGGCTTTGGCGGGCCGGACTGCCAAAACCGAGTGGCCAAAGCAGAAAGTATCATCAGCAGTACTGCAGCCAGCACCTCCTGCCAGAGGAGTGCCCGGGGCGAACTGCATACCGGCAGACGCTCTGCCGCCGCCGCGGCAAAGATGCTGAGGGTCACTGCCGGCAATGAAAATTTGTCCTGCGTTTTATTCATGCGCGGGGCCTCCGTTTCTGCCAGATGTTGAACCCCTTGCGGGACAGGTGCCGATAGTTGCGCCGGATGACGCCGTCCTCGGCCAGCGGGCTTTGCGGGAACGGATGCTGTGCAAGATACGGCACCCCCAGCATCCCGGTTCCGGACAGGCTGAGCAGCAGCACAAAAAAAACCCCGGCCAGTCCCACCGGCCCGGCAAGCCCCGCAGCCACCACTACGCCGATGCGCAGCAGGGTGGCCGGTTCGTACAAAGCGGGCGTGACGAACACCGCAATGGACGTAATGCTGGCCACGAAGATGACCGGGGTGCTCATCAGGCCGGTGGCGATGGCCGCGTCGCCCAGAATGAGGGCGGCCACCAGACTGACCGAATGCCCCAGCGACTGCGGCATCCGCAGCCCGGCCTCCCGGATAACTTCCAGCAGCAGGATGACCAGCAGCATTTCTGCAAACAGGGGCAGCGGCGTAGCCTTTTCGGCGGCTTCGATCTTATACAGCAATTGGGGCGGGATCAGCTCCGGCAGATAGACCGCCAGACAAACGAACGCCCCCGGCAGAAAGACCGTGAGGTAAAAGGAAGCATAGTTCAGCACCCGCAAGAAGGAGGCGAACACAGCAGTGGACGCGTAGTCGTCCAAGCATTCAAAGTTTTCACAGAAGAGCGCCGGCAGCACCATGGCCGACGGGCTGCCGTTGACCAGCACTACAATGCGGCCCTCACATAGTTTGGCCGAAGCCGCCGCCGGGCGCTGGGTGTAGCTGACCGGAGTGAACAGCCGTGCCCGGCTGGGCAGAAGCCACGGTACAAAATAGCTGCTGTCCAGCAGCAGCTCCGGCTTTGCAGCGGCAAGGGTCTGCCGCACCTGTCGCACCATGGCAGGGTCTGCTTTGCCCCTGCAGTAGCAAATAGCGTACTCTGTCCCTGCGGCGGTGTCGGCCTGCGCCACCTCCAACACCAGATCATCGGTACGGACCAGACGACGCAACAGGCTCAGATTCACCCGCAGCAGGTCGGCAAAGCCTTCCCGCGAGCCGCGCAGGTTGCCCTCTCCTTCCGGCTCGTCCACCGAGCGATACTTGAGGGCCTGCACCGAAAAGGCAATGCCTTTCGCGCAGCCATCCAGCAGCAGCACTGCCATGCCTGCCGTTAACCGCTTGACAAGATCCGGCAGATCCTCCACCGGGGTGCTCTCGGCCGGGGAAGCGGAACCATGCAGGATGTGCTCATACACTTCCTGCCCGGTGCATGGGCAGGGCTGCTGCAGTGCCTGCCGACTGGCCGCGTCCAACAGCAGCTCCCACAGTGAATCCAGACTGGCCATGCCGTCAAACAGCACAATGCAGCCCCGGCAATGATAAATCATGATTTCCTTGGCATAATAATCCGCAGAGGCACCGAACCGGGCATCCAGCTCTGCCAGATTTTCGGCCAGATGCAACGACAACTGCTGCACACAACATCCACTCCTTTGCACAGCAGTATGCCCGCCCGGAGCCGGTTCCATACCGGCGGGTGCCGACAGGAGGTTTCCACGATGAAGTTGTTGATCTTCCGCACGATTTTGATCTACCTGTGCGTGCTGTTTGCCATGCGGCTGATGGGCAAGCGTCAGCTGGGGGAACTGCAGCCCGAAGAACTGGTGTCCACCATCCTGATCTCCAATCTGGCGTCCATCTCCATTGAATCGGAGGATGTTCCGGTGACGGCCAGCCTGATCCCGCTGTTTCTCATTGCTGCGCTGGAGCTGCTGGGCTCCGCGCTGAGCTTCCGCAGCCAGAAGTTTTTCAATCTGTTGTCCGGGCGGCCCAAAACCGTGATCCTGAACGGAGAGATCGACCAGAACGCTCTGCGCACCCTGCGCCTGACGGTGGCCGACCTGATGGAAGCGCTGCGCGGCAAGGACGTCTTTGATCCGCGGGATGTGTCCTACGCGATCATTGAGACGAACGGGACTCTTTCGGTGGCATTGCGGCCGGAAAAGGAACCTGCGCGGCTGGCTGACCTGCAGCTGCGGGTGGAGCACTGCCACGCAACCATCCCCTTTGTGCTGGATGGGCAGGTGCTCGAGGACAACCTGCACTGGTGTGGCAAAGACCGTGCCTGGCTGGAACGCACGGCACAGGCCAATACCCTGCTGCCGCAGGAAATCCTGCTTCTTGTCGGCAATGAGACCGAGGACTATTTTCTTTTGAAAAAGGAACGCCGCGCTACGGTGCATGAGGGCCGGAAATGAAACGAATCTACGCCTGCTTTGCCATCGTGGCCGCTTTGCTGGCCACTGCCTTTTACAGCAGCTTTCAGGTACAGCGCTTTGCCGATGACATTTCCACCGACCTGGACTGTGCCATTGAGGCCATTCGCAACAGTGACCTACCCACCGCCCGGCAGGCACTGGCCCGCGGGGCCGACCGGTGTGACCGGATGCGGGAAAAGATGAACCATCTGCTGCGCACGGAAGATTTTACCGAGCTGGAAGCGGCCCTGCGCACCGCCGACGGGCACCTGGAGCAGAACGCCCCCGAAGAAGCCTTTGGGGAGCTGCGCCGGGCACAGGTACGGGTGGAAACACTGCAATGGCTGGCCCGGCGGTTTGTGTAAACACAAAAAGCACCGCTTCCCTGCTGCTGTACAGAGAAAGCGGTGCTTTGCAAATTATGGGTTACTGTGCGTCCTTCCGGTCGCCCATGAGCTTTTTCAGTTCATTGAAAAAGCTCTCCACGTCGGCAAACTGCCGGTAGACCGAGGCAAAGCGGACATAGGCCACCTCGTCGATCTTTTTCAGTTCCTGCATGGTCAGCTCCCCGATGCGCACACTGGGGATCTCGCGGTCGTAGGAACTGAGCAGGGTCTGCTCGATGCTGGTGACTGCGCGCTCAATGGCCTCGTAGCTCACGGGGCGCTTGGCGCAGGCCCGCAGCATGGCATTCAGCAGCTTCTGCCGGTCAAACGGCTCCCGGGAGTTGTCCTTTTTGATGACCACGAGCGGGACTGTTTCCACCACCTCGTAGGTCGTGAACCGCATATGGCAGCTCAGACATTCCCGGCGGCGGCGGATGCGCTCACTGTCTTCAGTAGGGCGCGAGTCGATCACCTTGGATTCCTCAGCACCGCAATAGGGACATTTCATGTTCTGTTCCTCCTGAACCTCTGCGGGAATTTTGCGTCAGGCCTTTTTGCCGGACTTGGGGCTGCGCTCGCTCCACAGCATCCATGCCGAGGTGGAGACGCACAGCGAAGTGTACACGCCGCTGATCATGCCCATCATCAGCGGGAAGGCAAAGGTAAAGATGCTGTCCAGACCGTAGAGCTTTGCCACGATGCACAGCACACCCAGTGCCATCACGGTGGTGATGGTGGTGATGAGGGTACGGCGGGCAGACTGGTTGACCGAACGGTTGACCAGCTCTTCAAAGCTGGCCTTCTTGCCCATCAGGGCGCGGTTCTCGCGGATGCGGTCGTACACCACGACGGTATCGTTGATGGAGTAACCCAGAATGGTCAGCATGGCCGCAATGAAGTTGCCGTCCAGCGGAGTGCGCAGCAGCACAAAGGTGCCAAACACCACCATCAGGTCGTTCACCAGTGCCAGCACAGCCATCATGCCGCCGGTCAGGCCGCCGATGTTCTTGAAGCGCAGGGCAATGTACAGCAGGATGAGCACCAGTGCAAACACCACGGCCACCAGACTCTTCTGCAGGAACTTGGTGCCCATGGCAGCACTGACGTTACTCAGGGACAGCTGCGCAAAGTTGTTGTCCGGATAAGTCTCGTTCAAAGAGTCCAGCAGAGCCTCCACCTGATCGGTGGTCACGGTCTCGGTGCCGGGCATGGAGATCTTCAGGGTCTGGTCACCGGTGGCCACGTTCTCGCCGGTCTGCAGGGTCAGGCCGGTGTTCTCCAGTGCATTGGAGGCGGTCTGCTGCACCTGTGCCATCTCAAAGCTGCCGTCGTAGCTCAGGGTGATCATGGCACCGCCGGTGAACTCGGTGTCCAGATGGACACCGAACACCACAGCACACAGCACGATGGCTGCCATCAGGCAGGAGGAAAAGACCAGGAACTTTTTGCGCAGACCCACAAAATTGATCTGCTTTTTCTCGGTCTCATCCTTGCCCAGCTTGGCAGCACCATACAGCCAGGGGTTGCGCAGAGCTTTGATGGAGGCCGCACCGCGGATCATGACGCGGGTGGCAAACACGCCAAACACGAAGTTGAGCAGCACGCCGGTCAGCAGCGTATAGCCAAAAGCGTAAATGGTACCGGCGGTGGAGGGGCCAAAGGCAAAGAACACAAAGTGCAGTGCCTTGGCAAACAGGCCGTCCGAGGGGCCGAAGGCACCCATCAGCACGATGGCCACGATGACGATGGTCACGTTGCCGTCGATGATGGGGGTCAGGCCGCGGGCAAAGCCGCTCTTCAGTGCGCCGTCCAGGGACTTGCCATTCTTCAGTTCTTCCTTGATGCGCTCGGCCGTGATAACGTTGGCGTCCACGCCCATGCCAATGGCCAGAATGATACCGGCGATGCCGGGCAGCGTCAGGGTAAAGCTCTCAAACACCGGGAAGTAGCCGGAAACAAAGGCCAGCGTGGCGGCCACCTGACCGGCCAGTGCAATGCAGGCCAGGAAACCCGGCAGACGGTACAGCACCGTCATGAACACCACGATCAGTGCAAAGGCGATGACACCGGCCAGCACCATGGCGCTCAGGCTGTTCTCGCCCAGGCTGGGGCTGACGGTGGAGTAGCTGTCCACCTTGAGGGCAAAGGGCAGTGCGCCAGAGTTGATCTGGCGGGCCATCTTGACCACGGCATCCTGCGTGAAGGGGTTGGAAGCCGAACTGGTGATGATGGCCTCGCCATCGGTGATGGCCGCGTTGACGGTGGCCGTGCTCACATTCTCGTCATCCAGCCAGATGCTGATGGTGCCGTTGGAAGCAGCCAGACGGGTGGTGGCCTCACCAAAGGCCTTGGCACCCTCGTCGGTGAACTTCAGGGACACATAGTATTCCGATGCACCGCCGCTGGTCACCGGGCCGTACTGGGCCGCAGCACTTTCGATCATGGAACCGTCCAGGATCAACTGGCCATCCTTGCTGCTGCCTTCCCGGAAGGTCAGGTAGGCGGTGGTGCCGATCTCCTCAATGGCAGCTTCCGGGTCGAAGTCTGTTTCGCCGGACTGCCACGGGAACTCCAGGATCATGCTGTCAGAGCTGGGGTCCACATACAGCTCGTAGTCGGTCACATTCAGTGCGACCAGACGGTTCTCGATGACGAGCTGCGCCGCTTCCAGCTGCTCTTCGGTGGCATCGTAGTCCTCCGAGGGCACAAAGGTGACGTTGACGCCGCCTTTGATGTCCACACCGAACCGGATGTCCTTTGCACCCTTGATGTAGGTGGTGGTCACATCGCCGTACTTTGCCGACACGCCGAAAAACGCCGTGTACACAAACGCAAGGATCAGAAGCACTGTGACGACCAGGTGCCATGCTTTGCCTTTTGTCTTCATATGTTTCAGGAATACCTCCAAACGTCCCGCTTGCTGCGGGACCCGTTATTGAAACCTCCCCCGGCAGGCCCGGCGGACCGCACGGAGGAGGTTTTCACAAAGAAATGTTATGCCTGCTCTGCCAGCAGCTTTTCCACAACGGCCAGACGCACACAGACGCACAGCAGCTCAGAGGCGGTCTCCACCTCGTCCAGGCTGGGGTAGGTGGGTGCAATGCGCAGATGAGAATCCTGCGGGTCCTTGTGGTAGGGGTATGCCGAACCGGCACCGGTCAGGATCAGACCGGCTTCCTTGCACAAGTTTGCCACACGCTTGGCACAGCCGGGCATGACGTACAGGCTGATGAAGTAGCCGCCCTTGGGATCGGTCCAGTGGGCAATGTCGCCGCAGGGGGTCAGGTTGTTGCGGAATGCCGTCTTGACGGCATCGAAGCAGGGCACCAGACGACGGCGATGCTTTGCCATGTGGGCCAGGACGCCTTCCTTGTTCTTCAGGAAGCGGACGTGGCGCAGCTGGTTCATCTTGTCGTAGCTGATGATCATCACCGAGAAGCGCTTGCAGATATACTTCATGCTGCTCTCGCTGCAGGCAATGGCAGAAACACCGGCACCCGGGAAGGTGATCTTGCTGGTAGAGGTGAACATGAACACACGGTCCTCATTGCCGTACTTCTTGCTCTCGTTCAGCAGCACCGGGGTCTCGATGATCTCATCGGTGAGGTGGTGCACGATGTAGGCCTCATCCCAGAAGATCTTGAAGTCGGGCGCAGCGGTCTTCATCTTGGCGAAGCGCTCGATGGTCTCATCGCTGTAGGTGTAGCCGTCGGGGTTGGAATACTGCGGCACGCACCAGATGCCCTTGATGGTGTCATCCTCGGCCACCAGTTTTTCCACCATGTCCATATCCGGGCCATTGGGGGTCATCGGCACACTGACCAGCTCAAAGCCGAATTCCTCAGTGATGGCAAAGTGACGGTCGTAGCCGGGCACCGGGCAGAGGAACTTGCGCTTCTCCACCTGAGACCAGGGGCACGGAGACTCCGGGAAGCCGAACACATAGCCGATGTTGATCAGATTGTACATCAGCTGCAGGCTGGAGTTGCCGCCCACGAACACCTCACCGGGCTGCACGCCGAACACATCGGCAAACAGCACGCGGGCCTCCTGCAGGCCCTCCAGTTCACCGTAGTTGCGGGCATCGGTGCCGGCATCGGTGGTGTAATCGTTCATCTTCAGCAGGTCCATAGCCAGATCCATCTGGTGAGGGCCAGGCTTGCCGCGGGCCATATTCAGCTTGAGGCCCTTGGCCTGAAACTTTTTGTACTCTGCCTCAAGCGCAGCTTTTTCGGCAGCAAGTTCTTCACGATTCATTGCAAGATAATTTGCCATTGAAAACACACTCCTTTATCGTACTTCCTGTTACCCATTGCGTCGGGATCTGCCTTGGGGGAAGCGCTCCTGCCAGGGAAAAGCTCCGCACAGATTCCAGACCTTATTATTATAACGCATTTTGCCCTTAGAAACAAGAATCTGAAAACAAAAAGCCCTGCCAAAAGCAAATTGCTTTTGAAACAGGGCTTTTCTCTCCCCTGCCGGTATCAGCTCAGGGAGGTCTGGTTCTTATAACGCTTGCGCACTGCGCCGTACTCCAGGTGGGCTTCGCCGCTCTCCACGGTGTCCTCATCCACCGTCACGCGGATGATGGTGGCGTCGTTGGGCACCTCGTACATGATGGGCAGCAAGATGCTCTCCATCACGCTGCGCAGGCCGCGGGCACCGGTCTTACGCTCGATGGTCTTGCGGGCAATGGCGTGGAGTGCTTCGTCGGTGAAGTTCAGTTCCACGTTGTCCATGTTCAGCAGCTCTTTGTACTGCTTGACCAGGCTGTTGCGGGGCTCCTTGAGCACGCGCACCAGAGCATCCTCGTCCAGATCGTCCAGAACGGTGATGACCGGCAGACGGCCGATCAGCTCCGGAATCAGGCCGAACTTGACCAGATCGTGGGGCTCCACCTTGCGCAGCAGGGCCTTCTCCGCCTCGACGGAGTTGTCCTTCAGTGCACTGCCAAAGCCCAGAGCGGACTTGTCGGTGCGGCGCAGGATATATTTGTCCAGTCCGTCGAAGGCACCGCCGCAGATGAACAGGATGTTGGTGGTGTCGATCTGGATGAACTCCTGCTGCGGATGCTTGCGGCCGCCCTGCGGAGGAACATTGCTCACAGTGCCCTCCAGGATCTTCAGCAGGGCCTGCTGCACGCCTTCACCGCCCACATCGCGGGTGATGGAGGGGTTCTCGCTCTTGCGGGTGATCTTGTCAATCTCGTCGATATAGATAATGCCGATCTGCGCCTTCTGCACATCAAAATCCGCTGCCTGGATCAGCTTGAGCAGGATGTTCTCCACATCCTCGCCCACATAGCCGGCCTCGGTCAGGGTGGTGGCATCGGCGATCGCGAAGGGGACCCCCAGCATCTTGGCCAGCGTCTGGGCCAGCAGGGTCTTGCCCACGCCAGAGGGGCCCAGCAGCAGCACGTTGGACTTCTGCAGTTCCACGTCGCCGCCCTTGCCGCTCAGGATGCGCTTGTAGTGGTTGTAGACCGAAACAGCCAGCACCCGCTTTGCCTCATCCTGCCCGATGACGTACTGATCCAGGCCTTCCTTGATCTCCGCCGGGGTCATGATGTTGATGTTCAGGTCGTCAGCGGCCTGCAGGCTGCGGGTACGGCCCGCACCTGCACGCGGTGCACGGCTGCCGGACGGACGCTCCGGCTTGTCGGAAAGCAGGTCGTGGCACAGGCCGATGCACTCACTGCAGATGTTGACGCCGGGGCCGATGATCATGCGTTCCACTTCGTCCTGGTGCTTTCCACAGAAGCTGCAGACCAGATCCTTCTCGTTTTTGTCTCTGCCGGAATTGTTATTTGCCATAGCTGTTTTTCCTTATCCTGGATAAATTGGTGTCAGCGGAACGATCAGCGGTGGGTAATGACCTCGTCGATCAGTCCGTATTCCTTTGCTTCCAGCGCAGACATATAGTTGTCGCGCTCGGTGTCCATCTGGAGCTTCTCCAGCGGCTGGCCGGTATACTCACTGAGCATGCGGTTCATCTTGTCGCGGATATACACCATGTGCTCGGCGTGGATCTTGATGTCGGTGGTCTGGCCGGAGAGGCCGCCGCCCTGGCCGCCGGCGATCAGCGGCTGATGGATCATGATCTCGGCATTGGGCAGCGCAAAACGCTTGCCCTTGGTGCCGCTTGCCAGCAGGAATGCGCCCATGGAAGCCGCCATGCCCATGCAGATGGTGGAAACATCGCACTTGATATACTGCATGGTGTCGTGGATGGCCATGCCGGCGCTGATGGAGCCGCCGGGGCTGTTGATATACAGGCTGATGTCCTTGTCCGGGTCCTGCCCTTCCAGATACAGCAGCTGGGCCACGACCAGGCTGGCGGAGGTGTCGTTGACGTCCTCGCTCAGAACAATGATGCGGTCATTCAGCAGACGGGAAAAAATATCGTACGAACGCTCGCCATGTGCCGACTGTTCCACGACATAAGGAACAAAACTCATAAAGTTCGCCTCCCAAAAAAACGGAATATAGTATTTGCAAAATTGACCGATACGGGTCCCCTGTAAAGTTCAGCCGTATCGGTCAATTTTTACAACCTTTGATTTGTAGATGCACGGCAGTCCGTGCACCTTACAGCTGTGGACACCAATTACTCAGCGTCGGCAGCCTTCTCGGCCTCAGCAGCCTTCTCCACGATGTTGGCGTGGCTCTTGATGAAGTCGATTGCCTTGGTCACGGCCAGGTCGTTCTTCAGGTCGTCCATGTTCACCACATCACGCACCTGCTTCTCTTCCATCTTGTACTGATCGGCAATGCGCTTGATCTCAGCATCGACGTCCTCCTCGGAAGCGACGATGTTCTCAGCAGCGGCAACAGCCTCCAGAGCCAGACGGATCTTGACCTGCTTCTCAGCCTGCGGCATGAAGGAAGCACGGAACTGCTCCACAGTCTGGCCCATGTACTTCAGGTAGTCCTCGAGGCGCAGACCCTGCTGCTCCACGCGGAATGCGAAGTCGTTGACCATCTCGTCCATACGGGTCTCGTACATAGCCTGGGGGATCTCACCCTCCATGCTCTCGATGACCTGATCGACCAGAGCGTTCTCGACAGCCAGGTCGTCCTGCTTGTCCAGCTGCTCCTGGTTGTTCTTGCGGATGGAAGCCTTGAACTCGTCCAGAGTGTCGTACTCGGAGACGTCCTTTGCCAGCTCGTCATCCAGAGCGGGCAGCTCCTTGTACTTGACCTCGTGCAGCTTGATCTTGAAGACCGCTGCCTTGCCGGCCAGCTCTGCAGCCTGGTACTCGGTGGGGAAGGTGACGTTCACATCGAACTCTTCGCCAGCGGAGTGGCCCACGATCTGATCCTCGAAGCCGGGGATGAAGCTGCCGCTGCCCAGGGTCAGGCTGTAGTGCTCAGCCTTGCCGCCCTCGAATGCGACGCCGTCCACAAAGCCCTCGAAGTCGATATCCGTGACGTCGCCGTCCTGAGCCTTGCCCTCACGGGTAATGATGCGGGCGTTGCGCTCACGCATGCGCTCGATCTCGGCCTCCACAGCGGCGTCCTCGACAGTATTGACTTTCTTTGTGGCTTTTAAACCCTTGTATTCGCCCACCTTCATCTCGGGCTTGACAGTGACGACAGCCTTGAGCACGACGCCGTCTTCGGTGCTGGCGGAAACGATGTCCACCTCGGGGCGGTCCACCGGCTCGATGCCGCTCTCGGCAACGGCAGCTTCATACGCCTCGGGGAACAGGTCATTGATGGCATCGTAGTGGAACACATCGGCACCGAACATCTTTTCAATCATATGGCGAGGGGCTTTGCCCTTGCGGAAGCCCGGAATGTTGTATTTACCGGCCTCGCGTTTGAACGCTTTGGCAATTGCGGCGTTGAACGCTTCGGCGTCAATGGAGAATTGCAGTTCATGGCTGTTGTTTTCAAGTTTTTCGTTTTTGACGAGATTCATTGTATTTCCTCCAATACTGAACTTACAGAGTACAATTATAGCATACGTTTATGAATATTTCTATACAAATTCAAATTTTATATGGAAAAAACCGCAGTGCGTCGGCACTGATGAGTTTATACTCGATGCCGTCCAGCTCCCCCTGCACCGCCCGCGGAATGGACGGGCCGTGCAAATGGCCGTAAAAGCAGCGTTTCACGCCGTATTCCCGCAGGAGCGCCACCACTTCCCCGGCGTCCGCCTGGGGATAGACCGGAGGATAATGCAGGAACACTGCCTTTTCCGTATCTCCCGCCGCTTCCAACGAAGCCCGCAGCCGTCCGCATTCGCGGCTCATTACCTTTTCATCGTGAGGCTGGCCCGCGTCGAACAGCCAGCTCCGCGTGCCGCACAGTGCAAGCCCTTCTGCAAAAACACAATTGTTATGCAGAAAAGACAGGCTGTCAAACCCATTCGCCGCCAGATAGGCGTTCATTTTCGCCATGGTCGTCCACCAGTAATCGTGGTTCCCCTTCAAGAGCAGTTTCCTGCCCGGAAGATTCTGAAGGAACGCAAAATCCGCACTGCAGTCCTCCAGCTTCATCGCCCAGGAGGTGTCCCCCGCCAGTACCACGGTATCCTGCGGGCCCACAGCCGCCAGCCAGTTTTCCCGCAGACGCTCCACATAGTTCTCCCAGCCGCTGAAAATGTCCATGGGCTTGGACGTTCCCAGCGACAGATGAAGATCCCCGATTGTAAAAATTGCCATAGCATCCTCCGAATGACTGGCCGCAGACCGGCCATACTAAGAAAAGGAAGCGCCGCGCCCTATGAAGCGGCGTTTTGCGAACTGATTTTAAGGAGGCAATAAAAATGCAGGACGAAAAGATTCTGGAAGGCATTTGCTGCGAAGTAGAGAACTGTGTGCACAACAACGGCAACTGCTGCTGCACCGCGCAGGAGATCAAAGTGAAAAACCGCATGGCCGTCCTCGGTGAAGAGACCATGTGCGAGACCTTTGAGGAAGTTTAGGCTTCGTCGAAAAATGTCCGCAAAAACGGCTCGTGTGATATGCACGGGCCGTTTTCATTGCACCCTTTTTCTCTACAAAGCAAGCGCCGCAGCCCGGATGCCGTCCTTTTCCACCACCTGCGTGAAGCGTACGGGCTTTTCCCGCAGGCCCGCAAGACTCGCAGGCGCCGGGACCCCGGTCTTTTCCTGCAGCAGGCGCATGGCCTCAAACTCATCCTCCGGCACATCCGCCCCCAGCGCGCCCAGCACATCGCACGGGAACTTGTACGGGCTTGCCGTGGAAAGTACAACGCAAGGCGTTTCGCCGGCCGCCTGCTGCCGTGCCACACGGAACGCCACCGCCGTGTGCGTGTCGCACAGGTATCCGTCCGCTTCATACCGCGCGCGGATCTCCTCCCGCACCTGCGCGTCATCGGCACAGCCGCAGGCAAAGGTCTCCCGGATGGCGGAAAGCACTTCGGCGGGCACGGTGTAATGCCCATGCTCCGCCAGCTCACGCATCCATCCCGCCACCGCTGCCGCATCCTGTGTTACATGGTACAAAAGGCGCTCCAGGTTCGAGGACACAAGAATGTCCATGGACGGCGAGGACGTTTTGTAGAACGTGCGGCGGGCGTCGTAAACACCCGTGGTGAGAAAGTCCGTGAGAACGTTGTTTTTATTGGACGCGCAGATCAGCTTTTCCACAGGCAGGCCCATACGTTTGGCGTAATAACCCGCAAGGATATCGCCGAAATTGCCTGTGGGCACACAGAAGCTGACGGGCGCGCCCGGTGCGATATCCCCCCGCTCCGCAAGCTGCGCATAGCTGTAAAAATAGTAAACGATCTGCGGTACAAGGCGGCCCCAGTTGATGGAGTTTGCGCTGGAAAGCTTTTCGTTTTTGGCAGCCAGCTCCTGCGCGAGGTCCTCGTCCGCAAACACGCGCTTTACACCTGTCTGCGCGTCGTCGAAGTTTCCGTTGACAGCATACACCGCCACGTTATCTCCCTCCTGCGTGGCCATCTGCAGGCGCTGCACCTCACTGGTGCCCGCGTTGGGATAAAACACCGCGATACGGATGCCCGGCAGGCCCGCATAGCCCGCGAGCGCGGCCTTTCCCGTATCGCCGGAGGTCGCTACAAGGATCTTTGTCACGCCTGTTTCTCCCAGATTTTTTTTGGCCTCTACCAGCAGACGCGGCATAAGCTGCAATGCATAATCCTTAAACGCGCAGGTCGGGCCGTGCCACAACTCCAATGCATAGGTATTCCCGGCCACATGCGCCGCAAAGCCTGCCTTGCCGCCGAAGTTTTCGGTGCTGTATGTCTGCTCTGTGGCGGTTTTTAAAAAATCCGGGTCATAATCCGTCAGAAACATGCCCAGCACCTTCTGCGCCGTCTGCGGATACGTCAGGCCGTAAAACTCCCGCATGTCCACCTGTGGGAACTGCTGCGGGACAAACAGCCCGCCTCCCGGCGCAATGCCCGTGAGAATGGCCGTGGACGCACCGGTGCAGAGAGCACTGTCGCGCGTGCTTGTGTAGTTCATACTTTACCCCTCCAATTATAGCCACAGCCGCTATCCGGCTGTTCCGCCGTTTTCCGCAGCCCTGCAAGGCCTGCTCTTTTTCCGTGGGACAGAGCGGCTCTGCCCAGCCCTTTCTAAAAAGTGCGCTTCCAAAAACCCCAGGCGTTTTCAAAAAACACCTTGTTCAAAACCGTCTCCGGCAGCCCGCGCGCCAGAAGGTACCCGTATAAGCGCGGGATGCCCCCGATATCCCGGATATCCTCCGGCACATGTGCGCCGTCAAAGTCCGTTCCAAAGCACACCGTATCCTGCGCTCCCAGCGAAAGGAACACATCCAGATGACGGTATACGTCGTCGCTGCATGCCCGCATGCGGTCGCTGCTTAAAAACGCACTGCACAGATTGATGCCGATCAATCCGCCGCGCCGTACGATCTCCCGGATCTGCTTTTCCGTCAGGTTGCGGTGGTGCCCCGTGACACGGCGCACGTTGGAATGCGTGGCCACCACCGGACCATCGTAACATTCAAACACATCCGCCACACCCTCGTCGGAGAGGTGAGAAACATCCGGCACAATGCCGTACTGCGGCAGCGCACGCACCACTGCACGGCCGAACTCCGTAAGCGGGCCGCCCGCTTCACCGCCGCAGCCAAGCTCGTTTTCGCCCATCCAGGTCAACGTCAGAAAGCGCACGCCGTCGCGCTGGAATTCGGCCAAACGCTCAAGGCGCCCACCCAGCGCCGCACCGTTTTCCACGGAAAGAATGGCCGCGCGCCTGCCCTCTTCAAATGCGTCTTCCGTCTCCTGCGCTGTGCGGCACTGAACGATCCGCTCTCTGTTCGCGGCGAGCTGCGCCCGAAAACAGGCGGTCTGAAGGCGGTACGAAGCATAAGCCGTGTCCGCGCCCGGCGCATTGTCCTGCACGAATACGGCGAACACCTGCGCCCACCGGCCCAGTGTCCGCGCCTTTTCCAGATTGATGTGCGCATCCGCATCCGCGATGCCGCCGCCCTCCGTCAGGCGGGACACCGTGTCACAGTGCAAATCAAAAAAGTCCAACTTCACAGCCTTCTTTTCTACAAGGTAAACGCATTTTCAATACAATTCAGCCGCGGCGTCCCCAAGCGGGGCACCGTGACCTCCACCACATCGAAGCGCATAAAATTCTCCGCCAGCTCCGGGTGAAGCAGCAGATATCCCTGTGCCGCCAAAACGATCCGCCGCCGCTTTTGCGCTGTTACAGCCTCTGCGGGCTGCGCGGCGGCAGCCTCGTCCCGCGTCTTCACCTCGGCAAAGATCAGCATGTCTCCTTTTTGTGCAATGACGTCGATCTCACCCCGGCGCGTGCGAAAATTCATCTCCAGCACCCGGCATCCTCTGCGCCGGTAATACGCAGCGGCCAGCCTTTCGCCCATGGCGCCCCTGCGGGCACTCTTCCGCTCACACATAACCGCGTTTTTTCAAAAAGGACCTGCGGTAAAACGGCTGAATGCCGTATTCGTCCAGCAGCGCGTAATGCAGCTTGGTCGGATATCCCTTGTGCTTTTCCAGCTGGTATTGAGGATATTCCTTCGCGAGCTGCTCCATGTACCGGTCCCGCGAGACTTTGGCCAAAATAGAGGCGGCTGAAATACTCGCCGAACGGGCGTCACCCTTGACGACGCTTTGCGCGGGAATCTCCATCTCCGGGCACCGGTTGCCATCGATGAGCGCCAGCCCCGGACGCACCGCAAGGCCCTCCACAGCCTGCCGCATGCCCAGAAGCGTAGCGTTCAGTATATTCAGCTCGTCGATGGTCTGAGGCCCCACCATCACGATCTTGTAGGCAAGCGCCTTTTCAATGATCTGCGGATACAGCAGCTCCCTCTTTTTTTCCGAAAGCTTTTTGGAATCGTTTACACCGTCCACCGGAGCTGCGGGGTCCAGAATAACAGCAGCCACGCACACCGGGCCGCACAACGGGCCGCGGCCCGCCTCGTCCACGCCGCACACGACACCCGCACGGGCGCGGTATTCTGCGTCGAATGCATACAGTTCCTCCGTCATGCTTCCTCCGGCCTTTCCAGCGAAACGCGGCCCAGCTTTGCGCCTCGGAATTCATCCACCAGCGTAATGGCCGCGCGCTCGGTATTCACCACACCGCCGGACATCAGCATGCCCCGCTTGCGGCCCACAGTCTCGAGCAGGTCGTAGGCGTCCTGCCCCAGCTCCTCCGCTGTCAGTCGGTAACGCTCCGCCAAACGCTCCGGATACATCCGCTGCATTTCACCCAGCAGCGCCGTTGCCAGCGCCTCGATGTCCAGCACATCGTCCTTGATGGAACCGATGAAGGCCAGGTTGCCCGCCACCTCCATGGAGTCGAATTTTTTCCATAGCACGCCGGGCATATCCAGAAGGTCATAATTGCCCACGGTCACCCACTGCTTGCCCCGCGTAACGCCGGGCCTGTCGGCAGCCTTCGCGCGCGCCGCGCCCGCGAAGCTGTTGATAAACGTTGATTTTCCCACATTGGGGATGCCCACGACCATCACGCGGATCTTCGCACCCGCCATGCCCTTGACGGCACGGCGCTCCAGAAGCTCTGCCAATTCCGTCTCAATCGCATTTTTTACGCCCTGTACGCCGCCGCGGTTTTTGCTGGTAACGGCAAGGCAGCCGTCGCCGCCGCGGCGAAAATACGCCACCCAGCGGGCGGTCACGTCCGGGTCGGCCAGGTCTGCTTTATTCAGTACATACAGGTGGGGCTTGCCCGCCGTGATGCGCGCAATCTCCGGGTTCAGGCTGCTGCGCGGGATGCGTGCGTCCAAAAGCTGGAGCACAGCGTCCACATTGCGGATATCCTTTTCCATCAGGCGCAGCGTTTTTGTCATATGCCCCGGAAACCACTGGATGGGGCGTGCGCTCAGACTCTCTTTCATGCGATTTTCCCAAAGCTGCTCAGCGGGAACACCCGCAGCAGCACCTTTCCCAAAATATCCCGCTCGTCGATGAAACCCACTTCCGTGCTGCGGCCGTCCAGCGAGCGCGGGCGGTTATCGCCCATCACAAACACGCAGCCCTCCGGAACCGTGACGGGAAACTCTACATCGTACCCGGTTGTCGTCGGCGCAGAAATATAAGGTTCTTCCAGCACCGCGCCGTTCAGCGTCACAGCGCCTGTCTCGAAATCGATATCAACCGTATCGCCGCCCAGAGCGATGATGCGCTTGACCAACGGGTCTCCGTAATTGATGTAGCCGTCCACCACCACCACATCGCCGCGCTGGGGCGTATACAGCATGCTCTGTACCGCCACGCGGTCCCCGCCGTAAAGCGTAGGCTGCATGGAAACGCCGGAAACGGTGATGATGCGCACGGCAAACACAAAAAACAGTACGATCACCGCCAGCGCGAACACCAGTGAATCATACCACTCGAACAGCGCGTTTTCCTTAGACTGTTTCGGTTCCATGCACACACCTTCTTTTCATCAATAATATAACAAAAAAGGGACAATGTACATTGTCCCTTTTTGTGAACTTATCGAAGCTGTTCTTTGACCTTGGCGGCCTTGCCGGTGCGTTCACGCAGATAGAAGAGCTTCGCGCGGCGTACACGGCCCTTGCGCACAACTTCCACTTTTTCAACGAACGGAGAGTTCACGGGGAACACACGCTCGATGCCCACGCCGTAAGCAGTGCGGCGCACAGTAAAGGTCTCGGCAACACCGCCGTGCTTCTTCGCGATGACAGTGCCTTCAAACGCCTGGATACGCTCACGCTCGCCTTCTTTGATACGAACGGAAACACGCACGGTATCGCCCACGTTGAACTCGGGACGATCCTCTTTGATCATGCCTTCGGTAATGATTTTCATTGCGTCCATTGTTGTACAATCCTCCATGTTTATTTAGACATTCATACCCGGCGGAGCGCCGGCAGAGGACTGTCCGTTTAATGTGTGACATTAACCCCGCTGTTGGCACAGCGGCATAACGCTAAAATATAATACCACAAAAGAGTATGCAATGCAAGGAAAATCAACAGAAATTTTCATTGCTCTGTGTTTTCAGGGCCACCCGCAGAATGCGCGGGGCGCCCGACGGCAGGCCGGCCTCGCTTTCCAAAAAATCCAGCAGCAGGGCAGGGTTCACAGTAAGCGTGTTCCCGGCCGGCAGCTGCACCGAAA
>OGXT01001213.1_pt1 | contig 26352 bp, 16 predicted proteins | sample 1576361 | NCBI WGS metagenome assembly OGXT01 (sample SAMEA3541514, study PRJEB24748) | human gut metagenome | biome: human gut; feature: human-associated habitat; material: faeces | place: China | collected 2012 | reverse complement strand
TCCGAATTCAATAAAGAGGTGAAAGGACATGCAATCCAAACGCAAAAAGCAGCTAGCGGCCGTCATCGCGGCGGTGCTGGAAGCCGCTGCCCGCTGCGGAGCCGCCGCCCCGGCAGTGCCGGTCAAGGACACCATCAAGCAGGCCGTGCCCGGTGACGGCAAAACGGTGCCGGAAGCCTGCCTTGTGCACAGCACCCCGGACCGCAGTACCCTGTATGCGGTGCAGACGCCCCAGTGCTTTGACCGGGCGCAGTATCTGGCCGCCCTGCAGGAACTGGACGCCGAAAAAGCCCGGCTGGTCACCGATGACTGCAGCCTGTTCGAGCTCACTGGCCGCTCGGTGCAGCTCACCCAGGGTGACTATGCCAACCTGAAGATCACCACGCGGGAGGACCTGCCCCGCCCGGTACAGAAAGAGGAAACGAGAATGCGCATTGGACATGGTTATGACGTGCACCGCCTGGTGGAAGGCCGCAAGCTGATCCTGGGCGGCGTGGAGATCCCCTTTGAAAAGGGCCTGCTGGGCCACTCGGACGCCGATGTGCTGGCCCACGCGGTGATGGACGCCGTGCTGGGTGCGGCGGCGCTGGGGGATATCGGCCAGCATTTCCCGGACAATGACCCCGCCTATGCCGGGGCCGACAGCCTGGAGCTGGCCCGCCATGTGGCCCGCATCCTCTCGGAGCACGGTTACCGGGTGGAAAACATCGACGCCACCATCCTCTGCCAGCGGCCAAAGCTGGCCCCGCACATCCCGGCCATGCGGGCCAATCTGGCGGCGGCTTTCGGCCTGCCGGTGGACGCCGTGAGCGTCAAGGCTACCACGGAAGAGCATCTGGGTTTTACCGGCGAGGGACTGGGCATTGCCGCCCACGCCGTCGCCCTGATCGAAACACGGTAACAGGAGTGTGCGTCCATGACACTGAATGCGATCATTGCCAATTTTCAGACCTTCAAGCTCGTTGACCTGCTGGATATCATCATCATTGCGTTCCTAATCTACCAACTGCTGGGCATCGTCAACCGCACCCGCGCCGGGCAGCTGTTCAAGGGCGCGCTGCTGGTCATGGCGGTTTATCTGGTGGCCGAAACGCTGAACATGCGCACGGTCACCTGGCTGCTCAACTCGCTGCTGCAGGTGGGCCTGCTCACCCTGGTGGTGCTGTTCCAGCCGGAGATCCGCCGTGCTCTGGAGCGCATGGGCCAGACCGACCAGTGGGCCGCAAAGCTGTTCAACGTGAAAGGCCGCTACAACGACCCCAGCCTGAAAGGGGCCTGGCGCAGCGCCATCATTGCCATCTGCGACGCGGCAGAGCGCTTTTCGGAGACCAAGACCGGTGCACTCATCGTGCTGGAACGCCACACCAACCTGTCTGAGATCGTGCGCACCGGCACCCCGGTGAACAGCGCGGTGAATCTGGAAGTGCTGGGCACCATCTTCTACGAGGGCACCCCCCTGCACGACGGTGCCGCCATCATCGAGAACGGCCGCATCAAGGCCGCAGGCTGCGTGCTGCCGCTTTCCAATAATCTGGATCTGGGCAAAGACATGGGCACCCGCCACCGCGCCTGCCTGGGCATTGCCGAAAACTCGGACGCCATCGCCATCGTGGTCAGCGAGGAGACGGGCATCATCTCCATGGCAAAAAATGGCGTGCTGATCCGTCATTTTGACCGCCAGACCCTGTACACCCGCCTGATCGACGAGATGATCCCCAAGGAGCCTGTGGTGGAAAAGAGCACGGCCGACACCTGGAAGGACCGCGCAAAGAGCCTGATGAAGTGGGTCAGCCAGAAAGGGGAGGACGAGCAGCAATGAACAGCAAACCGAACAAGTCGAACGGCACAAAGCCTGCGGTGGGCAGCCACAGCCGGAGCATCCTGGACGACCGCCGCATCCGGCTGGCACTGTCCATTCTGGGTGCCATTGTGGCCTGGATGGTCGTGACCATCATCGTGCAGCCCGGCACCACCAACACCATCTACAATGTGCCGGTGGACTATACCTACGATTCCTCCGTTTATACCTCCCGTGGACTGAGCATCGTCAGCGCCGAGGACAAGACGGTGAACCTGAAAATCTCCGGCGACGGCTACACCATCGGCAGCTTGACGGCCTCCGATTTTGTGGTCTACCCGGACTGGTCCAGCGTGCGGGACAGCGGCCAAAAGACCCTGCGCCTGCTGGTGCGGGGGGCCAACGGCATGCTCAATGGCGTCACCGTGACCATCGACGGCTCCGACAACATGGTGGACGTGATGTTCGATGTGGTGGAGGAAAAGACCCTTCCCGTCACCGTGACCACCAATTACCTGACCATCTCGGACGGGTATATCCTCTACAGCACCGAGGTGTCCAAGGACATGGTCACTCTGTCCGGCCCCAGCAGTGAGCTGGACAAGGTGACCACCTGCACCGCCGAGGTGACCTACTCCGGCGAGCTGGACAGCTCGGTCACCCTGGCAACGCCGCTGCGGTTCTACACCTCCGGCGGCACGGAAGTGAACTTTGAGTACACCGAGCTGGAAGAAAGCAGCGTGGACGTGACCTTGCAGGTGTACAAGATGGCCACCCTGCCGGTGAACGTGAGCTTTATCAACGCGCCCCGCGACTTTGACGAGTCGGTGCTGGTGTATGAGCTCAGCCGCAAGCAGCTCAAGGTGGCCGGCCCGGCGGAAAAAATCGACGCTTTGTCCACCCTGTCCATCGGCACCATCGACCTGTCCACCTTCACACTGAACAAGGTCTATGAGCTGCCCATTGAGCTGCCCAGCGACATCTACCTGCTGGACAACATTTCCACCATCACCCTCAGCTTTGACTGCTCCGGTCTGGAGACCAAGACCATGAACCTGCCTTCCAGCTGCGTGCAGGTGGTGAATCTGCCGTCCACCTATCAGCTCACGGTGGAGACCGAACGGCTGATGAACGTGACCCTCTGCGGCCCGAAGGCTGCATTGGAGACCCTGACCCCGGAACAGGTGGTCGTGGAGATCGACGCGGAGGACTTCTCGGTGGCCACCGGCCAGCAGAACATCGCCTGCCGCCTGTATGTGCCCTCCAACGGCAAGATCTTTGCACTGGGCAGCTATGTGCTGCAGTGCCGCATTGAAAGCAACTGATAAAAAGGAACACACTGTACTATGATTCTCGTTCGCAACATCCGTCTGCCGCTCTCCGCCGGGGAACCGCAGGCATTTGAAAAGGCCCTGCGGGAGGCACGCATCCCCCGCGCAAAGGTGCAGCATCTGGGCGTGGCAAAGCTGTCGGTGGACGCCCGCCGCGGCCAGCCCAAGCTGGTGTACACCGTGGCTGTCACCCTGAAAAACGAAGCCGAAGAACCCGCCTTCGCCGGGGCATCGTCCAACGTGTCCCTGCACAGCAGGACTGACTTCCGGGTGCAACGGGGCACGCAGAAGCTGCCCCACCGCCCGGTGGTGTGCGGCCTGGGGCCTGCCGGTTTGTTTGCGGCGCTGCTGCTGGCCCGGCAGGGCTACCGGCCCATCGTGCTGGAGCGCGGCCCGGCGCTGGACGAGCGGGTGAAGGCGGTGGAGCATTTTTCCGCCACCGGCGAGCTCAATGAGAACGCGAACATCCAGTTCGGCGAGGGCGGCGCAGGCACGTTTTCGGACGGCAAGCTGACCACCCGCATCGGCGATGCGCTGTGCGGCTTTGTCACCGAAGTGTTTTTGCAGCATGGTGCCCCGGCGGAGATCGCCTGGAAGCAGAAGCCGCATGTCGGCACCGATCTGCTCCGGGGCGTCATCACCTCCATCCGGAAAGAGATCGAATCTCTGGGCGGCGAGGTGCATTTCAACACGGCCCTGACCGGCTTTGTGCGGAAGGACGGCAGGCTCGTCGGCGTTCAGACCACGCAGGGCAGCTTCCCGTGCGAGGCGCTGGTGTTCGCGGTCGGCCACTCGGCGCGGGATACCTTTGAAATGCTGATGGACAGCGGCCTTGTGCTGGAGTGCAAGCCGTTCAGCGTGGGCTTCCGGGCGGAGCATCTGCAAAGTGCGATCGAAAAGAGCCTCTACCACGAGGCGGCGGGCCACCCGGCGCTGCCGCGCGGGGAATACCAGCTGTCCCAGCATGTGGGCAGCCGGTGTGTCTACACCTTCTGCATGTGTCCCGGCGGGCAGGTGGTGGCCTCGGCCAGCGAGGCGGGCCGGGTGGTGACCAACGGCATGAGCTACCACGCCCGCAGCGGCAAAAACGCCAACGCGGCGGTGGTGGTCAGCGTGGGAGCCGAGGATTTCGGCAATGACCCGCGCCGGGCCATTGCATTCCAGCGGGAGCTGGAAGCCAACGCCTATCAGGCGGGCCGCGCCGGGGGAGCCTATGCGGCCCCGGCGGAAAATGTCCGGAGCTTCCTCGAAGGCCGGGGAGAACTGCACATCGGCACGGTGGAGCCGACCTACGACCGGGGCGTCGTGGCGGCAGACCTGGGCGCTTTGCTGCCTGGGGAGCTGGCCGACACCCTGCGGGCCGGTCTGCGGGCGTATGAACGCAAGATCGCCGGGTACACCGCGCCGGACGCGGTCCTGACCGGTCTGGAGACCCGCACCAGCAGCCCTGTGCGGCTGAAGCGGGAAGAAGATCTGGAATCGGCCCAGCTGGCAGGGTTGTACCCCTGCGGAGAAGGCGCGGGCTATGCAGGCGGCATCATGAGCGCCGCCGTGGACGGCCTGCGGGTCGCCCGCGTGATCATCGGCCGGTATCGTCCGGCAGAAGGGTGAGAAGATTTTGATGAACGATCGTGAAAACGATAGGATGAAGGAGACCGAAGGCCAGCAGGTGCAGCGGGAACTGGAAGACCAGCTGCGTGAGTTTGGCGACACCATGTCCGATGCGTTCCGCTATGGCTTTGAGGGCCGGGGCATGGAGATCGGCGACCGGGCCTGGGATGTGGGAAAAGCAGCCGTCCATGCGGCCAACTTCGGCATCTCGGAAGCGGGAAAAGCCCTCCGGAACAGCCGGAACGAATACTACAAAGCTCAGCAGGAGGCACAGAAAACCGGGCCCCGGAACGCGGGCGGGATGCCCCAGTGGGCCAGACAGATCTTTGGCCTGAAAGGGGAGCAGACCCCCGTAGACCTGCTGCGTGCAGACTGCAAAAAGCGCCAGAACGGCGGTGCAGCCCTGCTGGCCGTGGGCATCACCTTCATGGTGATCTTTGGGCTGGGGACGCTGGGCTGCCTCATCGGGCTGGGCATTATTTCGCCGACTGCTTTGGGCGACGTTGTGGTGTCGACTGCTGAGGACGGCGGCATCCTGATGACGGGCACGGGCTACGTTATGAACACCGCCTACAACGTGCTGGGCATCGTCAGCGGCGTGTTGGGCCTTGCCACGGCGGGCTTTGGCTGGATGACGGCCTGTGGTTCCGCCTGGGTGAAAGCTGGAAAGCAGCTGGGGCAGTTCGCCGATCTTGCGGATACCACCGACTACCACCAGGGCCTTTCGGTTCGGATGCTGGCCGACCTCGTCCACCAGAACCGGAAAAAAATGCTGAAGAAGCTGCAAAAGTACATCCGCAAAGGCTGGCTGAACGGATGGCTGGATGAAAAAACGCAAACACTCTATCTGACGGCGGAGGATTACCGCGCCGCCCAGGAAACGGCGGCTGCACCCCAGGCACAGCCGCAGCCGGAACCGGCTCCGGAGCAGCGCGAGGAAACGCCTCTCAATCTGGAAACGGCCCGCCGCTTTGCCGCTGTGCTGGAACAGGAAAAGCAGCTCATGCAGGACGCGCAGGGCGTGGAGGAGCTGGCCCACATGCAGAAGACCACCGAGGCCATCTGTGACTGGCTGGAAGCCCACCCCGAAAGCCTGCCGAAAGCACGGCGGTTCGCGGAATACTATATCCCGACCACCCTCAAGCTCCTGCACACCTACAACGATGTGCAGGGCCAGAAAGGCGATAATGCCGAGAGCATCCGCCGGGACATTGCAGGCATCCTGCACACGCTGAACCAGGCCTTTGACAACCTCTACGACAATCTGCTGTCGGACGTGGCCATGGATGTTTCCAGCGAGATCGCAGCCCTGCAGGGAATGCTGGCCAACGACGGCCTGACCGGGAGGGATTTCCAATGACCTACCGTGCCTGGGACCTGAAAACGCTGGACCGCGCCGCCGTCCGGGAGCTGACCCATGCCATCGCGGAGCAGCGTACCGAAGAATTGGAATACAGCGCCATGGACGAGGAGCCCTGGAGCGAACAGAAATATGCCGCCACGCTGGCCGCCCAGCAGAAGGAGACGGCCTTGCTGGCCGGCATCCTGGCGGCCCGCGGCATCACCGACCCGGCCGACGCGCTCACCCTGCTGGCCGGGGAAGGGGAGCTGAGCGACCCCGCCCTGCTCACCGATATGGAAAAAGCCTGCCAGCGCATCTGGCAGGCCATCGACAATGGCGAGACCATCGTGGTGTTCGGCGACTACGACGTGGACGGCGTGACTGCCACGGCATTGCTGTATCAGCACCTCAAGGGCATGGGCGCCGCCGTCAAGTGCATGCTGCCCAGCCGCGAGGGCGATGGCTACGGCCTGTCGCGCAACGCCATCCAGTCCATCCACGACAAGGGCTATCGGCTCATCGTGACGGTGGACAACGGCATCTCCGCTGTAGCCGAGGCCGACTTTGCCGCAGAGCTGGGCATCGACCTTATCATCACCGACCACCATCTGCCGCCCGAGACCCTGCCCAAGGCAGTGGCCGTGGTGGACCCCCGCCGGGAGGACGATACCAGCCCCTTCAAAGGGCTGTGCGGCGCAGGCGTGGCCTTTAAGCTGTGCGCCGCGCTGGACGACTGCACCCCGGAGGAAATGCTGGATTACTGCGGCGACCTGGCCGCTGTGGGCACCGTGGCGGACGTGATGCCCCTGACCGGAGAGAACCGCACCCTGGTCAAGGCCGGCCTGCGGCAGCTGCAGCAGACCGACCGCCCCGGCATGGAAGCCTTGCTGGAAGAAGTGGGCCTTGCCGGAAAACCCGTCACAGCGGAGAATATCAGCTACGCCATTGCGCCCCGCATCAACGCGGCCGGCCGCATGGACAGCGCGGTGACGGCCCTGCAGCTGGTGCTGTGTGAGGACCCGGACCGCGCCGAGGAGCTGGCCCATAAACTCAACGAGATCAACGCGAAACGGCAGGAGACCGAACTGCAGATCTTCAAGGCCGCCGAGGAATTGCTGGAGCAGCAGCCGGAGCGGCTGGAGGATCGTGTGATCCTGCTGTGGGGCCGGGACTGGCACCCCGGCGTCATCGGCATCGTGGCGTCCCGGCTGGTGGAGCGCACCGGCCGCCCGGTCATCGTGGTCACGGTGGACGAGCACGGCGAGTGCAAGGGCAGCGGCCGCAGCGTGCAGGGTTTCAACCTGCACGCCTGCATCGGGGCCTGCGCCGACCTGCTCATCCGCTACGGCGGCCATGCCATGGCGGCGGGCCTCTCGGTGCGGGAAGAAAATCTGGAAGCCCTGCGCCGCCGCCTGAACGAGTGGGCGGCAAGGGAGTGCCCCGTGCTGCAGATCCCGCCGCTGACCTGCGATCTGTCCATCCATCTGGACCGGGTCACGGTGGACGCCGTGCGCCGTCTGGATCAGCTGGCCCCCTTCGGGGCTGAGAACCCCACCCCGGTGTTCCTGCTGCAGAATGCCGTGCTGGACGGGGTATACCCGGTGTCGGACGGCAAACACAGCCGCCTGCGTCTGCGGCAGGGCAATGCCAGCCTGTACGCCGTGTGGTTCGGCATGCGGCCGGAGCAGCTGCCCTATGCCACGGGCGACGTGGTAGACGCTGCCCTGAATCTTTCGGTCTACGATGCGCCCCGTGGCGCGCAGCTTTCGGGCCGCATCATCGACCTGCACCCGGCGGGTCTTGGCAGTGCCATGCCGCAGCAGGCAGCGCTGGTGCAGGCACTGCGCCGCGGCACCCCGCTTACCACAGAACAGAAAAATCTCATCACCCCGGCCCGCAGCGATATCATCGTGGTATACCGGGAACTGCAGGCCCGCCGCTGGCACGCGGAGGATCTGCAGCCCCTGTGCGCGAAGCTGGGAGAAGAAAATACCGGCAAAACGCTGGTGGCGGTCACGGCACTGGAACAGGTGGGGCTGATCGCTGCCGCAGAAAAGGGCGGAGCCAAAGTGTGGGAGCTGGTGCCCACGGCCGGCAAGAAGAACCTTGCCGACGCCCCGATCCTGAAATGTTTGGAGGGAATGTAAATGCCTGAGGGAAAGAAACTGCCTGCCCCCGTCCCGGTGCGGGAGGAGGACTCGTATTCGGCCAAGACCCACCTGCACCAGCCGGTGCAGGAGACGGCCACCGTGGCGGCCACGGCACAGCCGGCAGATGCTCCGGAGGGTACTCTGCCCTCGGAGGTGCGCCCGGAGATCGTGACCTGGGACAAGCTCTGTGAGGCCATCAAGGCCAGCGGCAGGGCCTACGATACGGACATGATCGAAAAGGCCTATAACCTTGCCAACGACGCCCACAAGGGCGTGTGCCGCCGCAGCGGCGAACCCTATATCTGCCACCCGCTGGCCGTGGCCCGTCTGGTGCTGGATCTGGGCATGGACTCCGAGAGCATCGCCGCCGCTCTGCTGCACGATGTGGTGGAGGACACCCCCACCACCCTGGACGACCTGACCGCACAGTTCGGCTCCGAGGTGGCCCAGATGGTGGACGGTGTCACCAAGCTGACCAAGATCCAGTTCTCCAACATCGAGGAGCTGCAGGCCGAGAACCTGCGTAAGATGCTGCTGGCCATGAGCCGCGACGTGCGCGTGATGATCATCAAGCTCTGCGACCGGCTGCACAATATGCGCACCGGTGACGCCTGGCCGGAGCAGAAGCGCCGCGACAAGGCCCGGGAGACCATGGAGGTGTATGCCCCCATCGCCAACCGGCTGGGCATCCTGAACGTGAAGGAAGAGCTGGAGGACCGCAGCCTGCATTACCTCGACCCCGTGGGCTACGAGGACATCAGCAAGATGCTGAGCGAGCGGGCCGGGGAGGAGTTCCTGGCCAAGGTGTCCGGCGTCATCGAGCGCCGCCTGATCGAGAGCGGCATCGAGAGTGCCACCATCAAGCGCCGGGTCAAAAGCATCTACGGCATCTACCGCAAGACCATCATGCAGAACAAGTCCTTTGATGAGATCTACGATATTTACGCCGTTCGTGTGATTCTGGACAGTCTGGCCGAGTGCTACAGCACCCTGGGCCTCATCCACGATATGTACCACCCGCTGCCCAACCGGTTCAAGGACTATATCTCTACCCCCAAGCCCAACGGCTACCAGAGCCTGCACACCACGGTCATCGGCCACGAGGGCATCCCCTTCGAGGTGCAGATCCGCACCCGTGCCATGGACGAGCAGGCCGAGTACGGCGTTGCCGCCCACTGGAAGTACAAGGAGGGCCTGGGCGGCCACGACAAGCTGGACGAGCGTCTGGCCTGGGTGAGCCAGCTGCTGGAAAACCAGCGCGTCAGCGAGGATTCCGGCAACCTGCTGCATGACCTGAAGAGCGACCTGCTGCCGGAGGAAGTGTTTGCCTTCACCCCCAAGGGCGATGTGATCAACCTGCCCACCGGTGCCACCTGCATCGACTTTGCCTACGCCATCCATTCGGCGGTGGGCAACCGCATGGTGGGCTGCAAGGTGAACAACCGCATGGTGCCCATCGACCACATCGTGTCCACCGGCGAGATCATCGAAGTCATCCTCGGCCCGGCGGACAAGGGCCCCAGCCGCGACTGGCTCAAGATCGTGCGCACCAGCGAGGCCAAGAGCAAGATCCGCAACTGGTTCAAGAAGATGCGCCGGGAGGAGAACATCCAGCAGGGCCGCGATGCGCTGGCCCGTGAACTGCGGCGCGAGATGATCATCATTCCGGACGACCAGCTGGACGAGTTCATCAACAGCTGCTGCCGCCGCCTGCGCCAGAACAACGCCGAGGAGCTGTATGCCGCCATCGGTTATGGCGGCATGACCATTGCCAACTGCCTGCCCAAACTCAAGGAGGAGTGGACCAAGCTGAAGGCCACAGAGGAGCGGTCTGAGGAGGACCTGCCCAAGGTGGACCTGAGCAAGGTGCACGCCACCGACGGTGTGGTGGTGGAGGGCTTTGACAACACCCCCATCAAGTTTGCCAAATGCTGCAGCCCCCTGCCCGGGGACCCCATCGTGGGCTTCATCACCCGTGGCTTTGGCGTGTCCATCCACAAGCAGAGCTGTGCCAACGCCATTTCCAGCATGAAGGACCCCACCAACGCGCCCCGCTGGGTCAAGGCCTACTGGGCCGACAGCGTCAAGGACAGCTACAAGGCCGGCCTTGAAATTATCGCCCTGAACCGCAACGAGCTGCTGCAGGATGTGCTGGCCGCCCTGGCGGACATCCGGGTGCCCATCTACGCCCTGAACGCCCGTCAGGTGGAAAACAACTGCGCCGTGGTCAGCCTGACCATCGGCATCAACAATACCGAGCACCTCAACCGTGTGGTCGCAAGACTTTCCAAGGTGAAGGACGTGCTCAAGGTGACAAGGAGCTAAAACATGCGTGCAGTCATTCAGGCGGTGTCTTCCGCCAGTGTGCGGGTAAACGGCGGTGAGCCGCGGGCCATCGGGCCGGGCCTTATGATCCTGCTGGGTGTCAGGGATACCGACAGTCTGGACATCGTGCCCAAGCTTGCCGATAAATGCGCGGGCCTGCGCATCTTTCCGGACGCAGAGGGCAAGCTGAATCTCAGCGCAAAGGACCTTGGCTATTCGGCTCTGGTGGTGAGCCAGTTCACCCTTTACGGCGACACGAAAAAAGGCTACCGGCCCAGCTTTATCAAGGCCGCAAAGCCGCCGCTCTCCGTGGATTCTTACGAGCTGTTCCTTGCAGAGATGAACAAACAGGGCCTGAAGGATGTTCAGCACGGCGAGTTTGGCGCGGACATGCAGGTGGCTCTTGTGAACGAAGGACCCTGCACCATTATCATCGATACCGACGAGTGGAAGAAAAAGGAGTGACCGCCATGCAGGCTTTTCATATTCCGGGCGCTGCGCCGCTGTATACCAATACCTTCCTGCTCATTTCCGACGCAGGCCATGCCGTGGTCATTGATCCGGCGGCAGATGCGCAGACCTACGATAAAATTTTAAAGGAAAACAATGCGCAGCTCACCACCATCCTGTGCACCCACGGCCACTACGACCATGTGGGCAGCGCCGGTGTGCTGAGCCGCGAGTGGGGCGCAAAGATCTGGTGCGAAGCCGCCGACTGCGCCGGGACCCAACTCTTCCCCCTGAAGAGCGCCGATTTCGGTTATGGAGAGGGAACCAACCTTTTGGTGGATGAGCTGACCTTCACCGCATGGCACACCCCCGGCCACACCGAGGGCAGCGTGGTGCTGCTGTGCAGCGAGTATCTCTTTGTGGGCGATACGGTCTTTCAGGGCAGCATCGGCCGCACCGACCTCGAAGGCGGCAGCGACCGCAAGCTGGAGGCGAGCCTGCGCAAGTTCGCGGGCCTGCCCATCCCCAAAGAGACCCAGCTCCTGCCCGGCCACGGGGATTTCTCGACCTATGGCGAGGAGCTGGAGACCAACTATTATATCAAAGCCGCACTGCGGAACGCATAAAAAAGGCAGGAACACATGAAGATCTATATCACAGGGCTTGCATCCGGCTACGAGGTCGAGCATCTGGTCCGGCTGTTTTACCCAATGGCACCGCTCACCCTGACCCCGCCCGAAGCCGGGGAGGACTGTGTGTGGGCCGAGCGGAAGCCGGACGGTCTGCTGGCGCTGGTGCGGGAGCACGGCGGGCAGGAGACCGTCTCCGCCCCGCTGCCGGGGCCGGACGGCGAGACCGAAGCCTTTGCCCTTGCCAGCCTGACCTATGACCTGCTGCGCCGCTGGACGGGCATCCGCCCGCCCTGGGGCAAGATGACCGGTGTGCGCCCGGTCCGACTCATCCACGACAAGCGCGCCGCCGGTTGGAGCGAAGCGGAGATCGACCGCTTTTTCCTGAGCCGGTTCGACTGCTCGGAGCAGAAATACCAGATGGCCAGAGCCATTGCCGATCTGCAGGAGCCGATCCTGCGCCTGGGCAGCGAGCCGAAGACCTACAGCCTGTACATCGGCATCCCGTTCTGCCCCTCCCGGTGCAGCTATTGCAGCTTCGTCAGCTGCAATCTCGACCGGGACCGCAAGCTGGTGCAGCCCTATGTGGACTGCCTCTGCCGCGAGGTGGAGGAGATCCGGGCGCAGGCAGAGCAGGCCGGGCTGAAGCTGTGCAGCATCTACATCGGCGGCGGCACGCCCACCAGCCTTTCGGCAGACCAGCTCCGCCAGCTGATGGGCACCGTGCGGCAGTGCTTTGACCTTTCCTGCGTCGTGGAATACACGGTGGAGGCAGGCCGCCCCGACTGCACCGACGCCGAAAAGCTGGCCGTCATCAAGGAGTATGGGGCGACCCGCATCTCCATCAACCCCCAGACCTTTTCGGACGAGGTGCTGGCCGGCATCGGCCGCCGGCACTCGGCGCAGGACATCCTGGACTGCTTTGCCGACGCCCGGAAGGCGGGCCACGACGACATCAACATGGACCTCATCGCGGGCCTGCCCGGCGACGACCCCGCGTCGTTTGCCGATTCCCTGCGGCAGGTGCTGGCGCTGGACCCGGAGAATGTGACCGTCCACACGCTGGCTCTCAAAAAGGGCGCGGACCTCTATGCCGAGCGGATGGAGCTTCCCTCGGCGGACGCCGTGGCGCAGATGCTGGCCGGAGCGGAGGCCTCGCTCCGCGCGGCGGGCTACACGCCCTACTACCTCTACCGGCAGAAATACATGTCCGGCAGCTTTGAGAACATCGGCTGGTGCCGCGCGGGAACGGCCGGACTTTACAACATCTATATGATGGAGGAGATGCATTCCATCGTGTCGCTCGGCGGCGGGGCCATGACGAAGATCAACCTGCCCGACGGCCGTCTGGAGCGCTTCCACAATCCCAAATTCCCGCAGCAGTATCTCGAGCGCATCGACGACGTTCTGGCTCAGAAGGACGCGGCGTTCCGCCTGCTGTGAGGCACGGAAAGGAAATTTATGGACACTTTATTTTCCAATGTGACGATCGTGACCATGGACGAGGCCATGCACGTCTACTTTGATGCCTACCTCGGCGTGACGGACGGCAAGATCAGCTATCTCGCGCGCGAGGCCCCCAAGGAGAAGACAAAGCGCCTTGTTCCCGGTGAGGGCATGGTGCTCATGCCCGGCCTGATCAACTGCCACACGCATCTGCCGATGTCCGTGCTGCGCGGCTATGCCGACGATGTCGAGCTTTCGAGCTGGCTCAACGACTATATTTTCCCGCATGAGGACCGGCTCGACGGCCGCAGCGCCAAGGCGGCAGCCCTGCTGTCCATTGCCGAGTGCGTCCGCTTCGGCACGACGTCCATCTCGGATATGTATAATTTCTGCGACGAGATCGCCGAGGCCGTGGCCGAGTCCGGCATCAAGGCCAACATTGCCCGCGGCGCGACGCTGTTCGGCGAGGACTTCGATTTTGAAACGCACCCCGCCTGCCGCGAGCTTGTCGCCCTGAAGGAAAAGTGGGACGGCTATGACAACGGCCGCATCCGCGTCGAGGCCTCTGTGCACGGCGAATATACCTCGGACTACCGCCTTTGGGACGCGCTGAGCGAATTTGCCATCAACGAGAAGGCCGGTATGCACGTCCACCTGTCCGAGACAAAGGCTGAGCATGAGCAGTGCCTCGAGCGAAACGGCCTGACACCCGCGCAGGTGCTCGACTGCCACCATGTCTTTGACACGCGCGCCATTGCGGCCCACTGCGTCTGGGTCACGCCGGAGGACATGCGCCTGCTGGCCAAGCGCGGCGTGACGGCCGTGCACTGCCCCGTTTCGAACCTGAAGCTCGCCTCCGGCTGCGCCCCCGTGACGGAGATGGTCAAGGCGGGCATGAACGTCGCCCTCGGCACGGACTCGTCCGCGTCGAACAACAACCTCGACCTGTTCGAGGAGATGAAGGCCGCGGCCCTCATGGCCAAGGTGACATCCGGCGACCCGAAGGCGCTGCCGGTCGAGGCCGTGCTGATGATGGCGACGGTCTGCGGCGCGCGCGCGCAGGGCCGCGAGGCCGAGTGCGGCATGCTGAAGCTCGGCATGGACGCCGACCTCGTGCTGCTCGACTTCACGTCGCCGCATCTCATGCCGTGCCACAATGTGATGTCGCATCTCGTCTATGCCGCCTCCGGCCACGACGTCGTGATGACCATGGTGCGCGGGCAGGTGCTCTATGCTGCGGGCAAGTATCCGACGATCGACCTCGACAGCGTCGTGCGCGAGCTGTCCGGCTACGTCATGCCGCGTATTTTTGAAGAAGCGCGCAGCTGATCCCAACGGAAAGGACGGATGAATGTTGGAAGAAAAGACAACGAAGAAGCAGAATTTCCTGGCCGGTGCGGCGGTGCTGTCGCTGGCGACGATGATCGTCAAGGTCATCGGCATGTTCTTCAAAATCCCGCTCAACCGCCTCATCGGCGAGGCAAACTACGGCTATTTCACCACGGCCTATGACATCTACACCGTGCTGCTCATGATCTCCACGACGGGCCTGCCCGTCGCCATGAGCCGCATGATCTCCGAGGCCCGCGCGCTGAACAACGGCAAACAGGTGCGCCAGATCTATCGCGTCTCCCTCATGGCCTTCCTGTCCATCGGTATCATCGGCTCGGCGCTGATGCTGATCATCCCGAAGCAGCTGGCCAACATGATGGAGAACCCGAATGCCATGTGGTCCATCTTTGCGCTCGGCCCGGCCGTGCTCTTCGTGTGCTACATCTCCGCCTGCCGCGGCTTCTTCCAGGGGCAGGGGAACATGGCTCCTACGGCCGTCAGCCAGATCATCGAGGCCCTGTGCAAGCTCTTCCTCGGCCTCGGCCTTGCCTGGCTCGTCATGAATCGCCTCGGCGACGGCCCGCTCGCCGCTGCCGGTTCCATCGCGGGCGTGACGATCGGCACGGTGCTCTCGGCCCTCTACCTCTTCTGCAAGACGCGCCGCCGCACACGCGAGCTCTGCCGCGCGGAGGGGCAGGCAAGACCCGCAGGCGAGACGCTCAAGCGCCTGCTGGCCATTGCCGTGCCCATCACGCTCGGCGCAGCCGGTCTGCAGATCATCAACCTGTTCGATGCGGCGACGGTCATGAACCGCCTCATCAATGCCGCGGGCTACACGCAGGAGCGCGCGGACGTCGTCAAGGGTGTTTATAACTACTGCCAGACCATCTTCAATTTCCCCTGTGCCTTCATTCCCTGCATCACCATCGCCATCATCCCGGCCATTACGAACAGCCTGACGCTGCAGGACCGCCGCGGCGTGCGCTCCGTGCAGAATTCGTCGCTGCGACTCATGGGTCTCATCGCCATGCCGTGCGCCGTCGGCCTCATCGTGCTGGCAGAGCCCATCGTCGCCCTGCTTGGCGGCTACACCGGCGCGAACCTCACGCTCGCCACGAAGCTCATGGCCATTCTCGGCGTTGCCGTGGTGTTCAACAGCATCGTGCTCATGACGGACGCCATCATGCAGGCGCACAACCACGCCGTCATCCCCGTCATCAACACGCTCATCGGCGGCATCGTCAAGGTCATCGTCAACTACATTCTCGTCGGCAACCCGGATATCGCCATCACGGGCGCTCCCGTCGGCACCATCGCCTGCTATGCCGTCATCACCGTGCTGAACCTCATTGCCATGCGCCGCGTGCTGCGCCGCAATGCGCCGAAGCTCCTGCCGAACCTGTGGAAGACGACCATCGCCGCCGTTCTCATGGGCGGCACGACGTGGCTGGCCTACTGGGGCCTCGGCCGCATCGGCATGGGCCGTGCCGTCGCCTGCCTCGGCTCCATCGTCGTGGCGGTCCTCGTGTACGTCGTGCTCATCATTGTGCTCAAGGTTTTGACCTATGAGGACTGCCTGCTGCTGCCCAAGGGCGAGAAAATTGCAAAAATTCTGCGCGTTCGCTGATTTTTTCCAGAAAAAACCTTGCGTATTTGCCAGGCATGTGGTAGATTTTATAAGCATGCGCTCGGGGATCTCCCCGGAGAATGATATACTGAGAAAAGAGGATACCCATTATGAACAAGACTGAACTCATTGCGGAAGTCGCCAACAAGGCCGGCCTGTCCCGCAAGGACGCAGAGAAGGCGCTCGGCGCCGTCGTTGAGACCATCACGGAAGCCGTCGTCAAGGGCGACAAGGTGCAGCTCGTCGGCTTTGGCTCCTTTGAGACGAAGCAGCGCGAGGCGCGCACGGGCCGCAACCCCAAGACGAAGGAGACCATCGAGATCCCGGCAACGCGTGTTCCTGTGTTCAAGGCCGGTAAGGCTCTGAAGGACGCTGTCGCAGAATAATTCTTCTGATATTTCACAAAGATTTTACAGAACCTTAAAGATGAGAGGCTGCTCCGCTTTGGCGGGGCGGCCTCTTCTTTTGCTCCAAATGACGATAAAAAATGGATATTTTTTCGAAAAAAGCCTTGAATTCGACGGAGGATTATGGCATAATTATCTTAAACTTTTGCATGGTAAAGGATAACGGGATTCGTCCTTTCCTGTAAAAGAATGAAAATCAAAGGAAAGAGGTAAAAGCGATGTTAAAAGGCAAGGCGAAGCGATCCCTCGCATTTGTCCTGGCTGCCTGCATGCTGCTTGCTCTCCTGCCGTCCTTCGGCGCGGGCGCAAGCGCGGCAAACGTGTCGTATACCGAGGTCGATCCTTCCGTGATCGATACGGGCACGGCCGTGCTGCCCGAAGCAGAGCAGGACGCGGAGCAGGACGTTCCTGCCGCGGACGAGGAGGTCCATGTGATCATCCTGTTCGAGCAGAAATCCCTGGCGAAGAAGGGCTTCTCTACCAAAGACCTGCTGGAGAATGAGAAGGCTGCCAGCTACAGCAGCAGCCTGAAGAAGCAGCAGCTGTCTCTGGTCGACCGCATCGAGCGCGAGGCGCTCGGCGGGGAGAAGCTGGAGATCCGCTATCAGTTCACCGTTGCCGTCAACGGCGTTGCAACGGTGGTGCCCTATGGCAGGATCGAGCAGATCCTTGCCGTGGACGGCGTGGCGGATGTCTACCTGGAGGAACGCTACGAGCTTGATGAGACGGTCCAGCCGGATACGGCGACTGCGGGCGAGATGGTCGGCTCCTACAGCGCATGGGCGGACGGCTATACCGGCGCGGGCAGCCGCATTGCCATCATCGACACGGGCCTTGATCTGTCGCATCCCTCGTTTTCGGAGGGCGGCTATTACTACAGCCTGGGCATCAGTGCGGCGAGCTTCGGCAAGAAGATCTCCGATTACAACCTTCTGACGAAGGAAGAGATCAAAAAGGCGCTGCCCAACCTGAGCATTTCCGCGGACAAGAACCCGCCCAAGGCGGACGACCTGTACCGCAATGCCAAGGTCCCCTTTGCCTATAACTATGTGGATGACGGTCTGGATGTCTCCCACGATGCCGAGGGCGACAGCAACGGCGACCACGGCACGCATGTCGCCGGTATCGCGGCGGCGAACCGCTATGTCCCGCACTATGACGCTGACGGCGACCTGTACTATGATAAGCAGGAGCTCGGCGTGACCGGCGTTGCCCCGGATGCCCAGCTCGTCGTGATGAAGGTCTTCGGCGTGGGCGGCGGCGCGTATTCTTCCGACTATATGGCCGCCATCGAAGACGCCATCTGGCTGAACTGCGACAGCGTCAACCTGTCCCTCGGCTCCGGCAGCGCAGGCCGCAGCTACGGCTCGAAGAGTGATCAGCAGATCCTCGACAGCTTCCGGAATACGGATACGGTCGTGACGGTCTCCGCAGGCAATAACGGCGCTTGGGGCGAGAACGTTCTGACCGGAACCGGCATGACCTATACGACGGATGTGCGCATGCACACCGGCGGCAGCCCCGGCTCCTATACGAACTCCTTCACGATCGCCTCCGTGACGAACACGAGCATGAGCGGCGTGATGGGCAAGTTCAACGGCGTTGCCGCGATCCCCGGCGACACCGGTGAGACCTACGGCGCAAAGAATTTCTCCACGCTCGATACGAGCGAGGACCAGAGCGGCACGACGTATGACTATGTCTTCCTCGGCGATCCCGTCAAGGGCGAGGGCATCTACGGCCTGCCCGAGAACTATGCAAACGTCGACGTGAAGGGCAAGGTCGTCCTGATCTCCCGCGGCAATTCTTCGTTTGCGGACAAGGCCAACGCGGCCATTCAGGCAGGTGCCGCGGCGGCCGTCATCTACAACAACGCGCCCGGCTCCATCAACATGAACCTGACGGGCTATAACTTCCCGAACCCTGCCGTTATGATCGAGCAGAGCAAGGCGAAGGAGATCCTCGCGGCCTCGACGCAGGATGAGACGACCGGCCTCTGGGGCGGCAAGATGACCGTTTCCGCTAAGGCCGAAACGCTGCACGGCGTGGCCGACGGCTACAAGCCCAGCTCGTTCTCCTCCTGGGGCACGACGGAAAATCTCGACCTGAAGCCCGAGCTTATGACGCCCGGCGGAAACATCTATTCCACGCTGAACCACAGCAGCTACGGCATGATGAGCGGCACGTCCATGGCGGCTCCGTCCGCAGCGGGCGGCGCAGCGATCATGGCGCAGTACATCAAGGAACACAAGCTCAGCAAGCAGGAGGGCCTCACGGTCCGCGCGCTGGCCATGGCGCTCATGATGAGCACGTCCGAGCCGCTGACCGACCCGGACACCGGCGTGACCTATTCCCCGCGCCAGCAGGGCTCCGGCCTGATGCAGCTGCAGGAGGCCGTGACATCTCCGGCCTATCTGCTCGTCGGTGAGAAGGAAGGCAACGACGGTAAGGTCAAGCTGACCTTCGGCGACGATGCGGAGCGCACCGGCGTCTACACCGGCAGCTTCTCCGTCCAGAACCTGTCCGATTCTCCGCTGCACTATGCACTCAGCGGCAAGGTCACGACCATGGCCGTCGAGGAGATCGAGGGCGAGGATTACATGAGCGACAGCGCCTATGCGCTGGATGCGAACGTGACGTTCTCCGCCGACGGCAAGAGCGTCTATGTCTATGACCTTAACGGCGACGACAAGGTCGACGAGCAGGATGCGCTCGTCCTGCTGCAGGCCGCAAATGGTACGCATGACGCGCTCGACGCCGAGACCGTGCAGAAGTACGACCTCGATGCCGACGGCACCATCACCACGGCCGATGCGCAGCTCTATCTTGCGGCGGTCAAGGGCGACAAGAGCGTCGTGGACGTCTACGCCGTGACCTACGAGGTCCCCGCAAACGGCAGCATGAACGTCAGCTTCACCGTCCGCCTGACCGACGGCGACAAGGCGTGGCTGAACGGGCATTATCCGAACGGCTCCTATATCGAGGGCTTCCTCTATGCCGATTCCTGCGACGGCGACGGCCGCCAGCTCTCCGTCCCGATGCTGGGCTTCTACGGCAGCTGGGCCGAGCCGAGCATGTATGACAAGTCCGTATATCTCGAGGATATGTGCACCGAGGGCGCAACGGGCTACGTTGCCCAGCGCACGAACTTCCTCGTGCAGCGCATGGCAGGCTCCACGTCCGGCTACTACTTCGGCGGCAACCTCTATGCCGAGGATGACGAGGCCATCGCGGACCGCGCGTCCTTCGCCAATGAGAGCGGCAATACGATCTATGCGGCCGTTCCGACCATGATCCGCAATGCGTCCGATCTGAAGGTCACGATCCGCAATGCCGAGACCGGCGAGGTCTATAAGACCGTCGACTACGGCACGGCGACCGGCGCATATTACTCCGCCTCCTCCGCCGCGTGGTCCGCGACCGGTACGCAGGTCAACCTGAGCTGGCGCGGCACCGCGGCGGACAACAAGACGCTCCTGCCCGAGGGAACGCCCATCGAGGTCGTCGCCCGCGCCGTCCCGGAATACTACTGGGATCGCGAGACGGAGACGGTCATCGGCGGCGAAGAGAACCTGCCGGAGAGCGCCTTCTGGACGACCCGCTTCGTGCTGGACAACACCGCCCCGCAGGCCAACGACATCGTGCTGCACAGCAGCGCTGCCACCGGCAAGCGCTCCCTGAGCGTCACGGTGCAGGATAACCGCTATGTCGCGGCCGTCCTCCTGCTCAGCCGCAACGGCAAGCAGATCCTCGCGCGTCAGGCCGTCAACCAGACGGAGCCCGGCACAGAGACGACGCTGGAATTCCCGCTCGACGGCATCTACACCAACGACCTGCTCGTCGCGGTCTATGACTACGCCTGCAATGTCACCGCCTATCAGACGAGCTTCGGCGGCAATGTTGAGCAGCCTGCTGCCAACGCCACGCTCCGTGCGGCCGTTCCCGGCACGGATGACACGACCCTCTTCCTCGAGCTGAACACCGAGGACAAGAGCAGCATCAAGGCCCTGAACGAAAACAATCCCCTGCCCGCATCTGTCCTTTCCGTCACGAGAGGCCCGGAGGGCAAGCTCCTGCTCGCAAGCAACGAGCTGGATGATGCAAAGAACCTTGTTTCCACGCTCTACAGCGTCGATGAGACGGACTACACCGCTACGAAGATCGGTTCGCAGAGCAAAGCGGCCTACACCTCCATGACCTATCTGCCGCACCTGAACGGCGGCACCCTGCTGGCCGGTTACGGCTACAATCTCCTGCGTGTCGACACCGCGACAGGCACGATGACGAGCCTCGGCAGCTTTGCCTCCGTGATCGGCAGAGGTGTCTACATCGTCGGCATGACCTATGTCGGCCCGGAGGAAACCGACGAGTACGGTACCTGCGATGATTTCGCCATGCTGTGCAGCGACGGCAGCGTCTATCTCTTCTCCATGGCTTACTACACGAATGCCTACGGCCGCAAGACCTATGGCCTGTACTCCCGCTCGCTGCTCGGCAACGTGCCGGACGTGATGGCGAACTACGCCGCCGGTTCTGCGCTGTACTATGCGGATAACCGCCTGTACATCAGTGTGCTGACCACGTCGGCCTCCAAGCTCAGCTATGTGGACCTGACGGCCGACATCTTCTGGCCCATTTCGATCGGGCAGATCAGCGCGGCGCCCGTCGCCCTGTACTCCGCAATGCAGAATGCGGCTGCGGACGACGCAGCGGCGCTTGCCCCGTGGGCGGAGCGCCAGACCGGTATGCAGGCTCTGGAGCCCGCCGCAGCGGAGACGCTGACGGCCCAGCCGCTCCCGGCTCTGCAGTGAGCGCGGAACGGAAAGGAGACTTCCTGTTATGATGAAAAAACTCTTTGCGCTGCTTCTTGCAGCCGTAATGCTGCTGGGCGCCGGTGCGACGGCCCTGGCCGCCGAGCCTGAGGGCGCGGGCTATGTCATCAGTATAGCGAACAGCAGCACAACGAACAGCCTGACGGTCGACCTGCTTACCTGGGAAGGTATGAAGAACGGCCGGCTGGAGCTGACGTACCCCGAGGAACTGACGCTCGTTTCCGCCCGCGGCACGCTGGATGCCGGGGCCGGCATCACCGACCTCGACGCCTCGAAGCCCGGCACGGTGCACTTCGCCTGGGCGGCCTACACCGCGCAGAAGGATGGAACGCCGGTCCTGCGCCTCACGTTCCGCGGCCAGCACGGCAAGACCTATTCTTGGAACGTGATCGATACGGAGACCGGCTGGCAGAGTAAGTCCATGCTGCCCTTCGACTATCGCTTTAACGATGTCCTGGACGAGAACGCCTGGTATTACGATGCCGTTTACGCCGCCTGGGACGCAGGCCTGATGAACGGCGTCGGCAGAGACTATTTCGCGCCGAACGCCACGCTGGACCGTGCGACGCTTGCGACCGTTCTCTATCGTGAGGCGGGCGAGCCTGCCGCGAAGGGCACGGCGTCCTTCACGGACATTGCCGAGGGCCAGTGGTACACCGACGCCGTCAACTGGGCGGCCGAGCAGGGCGTGGTCAACGGCTATCCCGACGGCACGTTCCGTCCGGAGGCCCCGATCACCCGTCAGGAAATGGCCACGATGCTCTATCGCTACTGGAAGCTGCAGGGCGGCAAATACGCCCCGAAGGCGGACGTCCTTGCGAACTATCAGGATCGCGGCGAGGTCGCCGATTGGGCGCTGGAGGCCATGAGCTGGACGGTGCAGTCCGGCATCATCGTCGGCATGACGCCCACGACGCTGAACCCGGCCGGTGGCGCAACGCGCGCGCAGGTCGCTCTGGTGCTCGTCAACTACCTGAAGATGAACTGATCCCGAGACCGCAGGCTCCCGCCGTCTTCCGGCGGCGGGAGCGGCCCCGAACGATTCTGAAAGGAAGGAAATCTGCATGAAAAAGCGGATGTTATCCCTGCTTCTGGCAGTCGCGCTCGTGCTTGGGCTTTGCCCGGGCGTCTTTGCGGCGGGAAGCAGCTATGCCGATGTGCTCGACACCCATTGGGCGCATCCCTATATCGAAGACGTCACGGAAAAGGGCATCATGAACGGCGTGGACGATAAGAACTTCGCGCCGGAGGATGCCATGACGCGCGCCATGTTCGTCACGGTCCTTGCCCGCCTGAGCGGCGACACGCTCACGGAGCAGACCAGCTTCTCCGATGTCCCGGCCGGTCAGTGGTATTCCGCTGCCGTGAGCTGGGCGGCGGAAAACGGCATCGTGCTTGGCTATCCGGACGGCACGTTTGCCCCCGACAAGGCCGTTTCCCGTGAGGACGCCATGACCCTGCTGGTCCGCTTTGCGGGCTGGAAGGCGCTCACGCTCCCCGAGGGCGGCGAGCTGACCTATGCGGATGCCGCGAGCATCCAGGACTATGCGAAGGAGGCCGTCGCCGTGGCGACTGCGGCCGGAATTCTGGCCGGTTACCCGGACGGCACGTTCCTGCCGCAGAAGTCCATCACGCGCGCCGAGGCCGCCAAGATCCTCAGCACACTCATGAAGGTCACGGATTATACGCCGGTCGAGCCGACGGAGCCCTCCGAGGAGCCGACGGAAGAGCCGACCGAGGAACCCACCGAAGAGCCGACCGAGGAGCCGACGGAAGAGCCCACGCAGGAGCCCACCGAGCCGTCCGAGCCGACGGAGCCGGGCAAGACCGTGACCGTTACGTTCCGCGGCGAGAACGGCTATGCCAAGTACCACGGCCAGAAGGTCGCGAGCATCGAGGTCAACACGAACGAGCCCTATGTGGAGTTCGGCCTCTACGGCGTGGCGGAAAACGGCTTTGAGCTCGACACCGCCTCCGCCTCCGCGGGCACGCTCGTCCGCGCGGAGAACGTGTTCATCCTCTCGGACTTTGATGAGGATGTTACGGTCGACTTCACGACCCGCTACCGCACGATGCAGGTCAATTTCGTCATCAGCCCGAACGCCAACGCCATGTACGTCGACACACCCGTGAGCGTGACGTGGGGCCAGCCCGTCCCCGTGCCGGAGACCCGCCGCGTCGGCTCCCATGTGTCGAACTGGTACACGGACGCCGCCTACACGCAGGTCTATGACTTCTCCACGCCGGTCACGACGAACCTGACGCTCTACGGCAAGTGGGAGACCAATGTCTATACCGTGACCTATATCGTCGACGGCGAGGTCTACTATTCTACGCAGGTCGATCATGGCGAGTATGTCACGAACCCGAAGAACCCGACGAAGAACAACTACGTCTTCGACGGCTGGTATACGGACGAGGCCTGCACGCAGCTCTTCGACCGTAATCAGAGCATCAAGGCTGATGTGACGGTCTATGCCGCATGGGCGGAAGCCAAGCTGAACTATGTCTATCTCGACGGCAAAAACGGCGACGACAGCAACTCCGGTATGACAGCCTCCTACGGCGTCAAGACGTTCGCCCGCGCCAAGGAGCTGCTGGCGGATTCGGCCTACAAGGTAATTTATATCACGAGCATGGTCACCGTCGGTGATACGCAGGTCTGGGATCTGAGCGAGTATCCGGATGCGGTGGTCACGCGTGCCGAGGGCTACAAGAGCAGCTACATGTTCTGGGTGAACGCCACCGGTAACCTGACGCTCCAGAATATCTGCATTGACGGCGGCGCGCAGCGCTGGGCTGCCGAGGACGGCACGCCGTTCTCCAGCTATATCGTCGGCAACTGCACGTCCGGCAAGCTGACGCTGAATGCGGGCACCGAGATCTGCAATACCGTTACGACCAGCAGCAATATTCTCTTTCTGCATAACGCCGACTTCACCATGAACGACGGCGCGAGCATCCATGACAACACCTGCAAGACGGCGACGATCGGCCTTTCGACCACGAAAGGCGGCAGCAGCATCGTCCTGAACGGCGGCGAAATTCACCACAATACCGTGACCTATGCCGCGAAGGCAAACGTCAGCGTCTTGAGCGTCCCGGCCGGTGCCATCAGCTTGTCCGGAAGCTCCACGAAGGGCTTTACGACGTTCACGATGAACGGCGGTAAGATCTACGCCAACAATGCCGCTGCCGAGGGCAGCCTGAAGGGCGTGGGCGCGATCTATGTCGGTCAGTATGTCAATGCCGAATTCAAGGGTGGCGAGATCACCGGCAATGCCGGCGCTACCGCAGGAGCCATCCTGCTGCAGAGCGGCGCGGATGCAAAGCCGAGCACCTGCACGCTGGAAAACGGCAGGATTTTCGGCAATACCGCCACGGCGGGCGCAGAGTACCAGATCTACGCCCACGGCAGCATGATCCTTGCGAACCAGAGCGTGGTGGAAAGCGAAATTCTGCTGATGAACAGCACGGCCCGTCTGCCGGTTCTCGTGACCTCCGCTCTGAAGCAGCCGCTGCGGCTGAAGCTCGAAGCGCAGGTTTACATGAACAAGATCGTTGGCGGCAGCGGCTATACGCTGACCGAGGCCGATCTGGCGAACATTGAGCTGACAGAGCCGCTGGATTCCCATTACAAGCTGTCGGTCGACACGGAAACGAACACGGTTTTCCTGAATGCTTCCCGTGTGGTCGGTACGGTCGTCTATCTCGCGGCCACCGGCAGCGATGCGAACGACGGCAAGACGGCCGAGACCGCCGTTCTGACGTTCGCGCGCGCGAAGGAGCTGCTTATCGAGCGGCAGTCCGCCACGGGGGACAACATCATCAGTATCCCGTCGGCTTCGGCGGGCTCTTCCCCCAAGTGCCTTGTGGTACGCAGCGACGAGACGTGGTCCCTGAAGGGCATTCCGAATGCCTATGTCATGCTGGAGAACGACACGAATACCTCTGGCAATCTTGTCGAGGTCCTGAACTGCACACTGACGCTTGAGGACATCACGTTCGACGGCAACCGCTATTATCAGCTCAAGGGCAAGTACGCTACGGCGATCCGCGGTGACTGGAGCGACGGCCAGAAGGCGCAGATCGTCGTTAAGTCCGGCACGGTGTTCCGCGATTTCGGCGATGATGCCATCTATGCCTATGGCTCGATCGTTACCATCGAGGACGGCGCAGTCTTTGAGAACATCAGGCAGGGCTCAGCCGTCTTTGCAACAGGATCGGTGCAGAAAACGGACGACAAGTCTTCCGAGGTCATCGTCAACGGCGGAACGTTCCGCAACAACCTCTATTCCTGCCTCAGCATCCTCGGCCAGAGCAAGCTTACTGTGAATGGCGGCCTGTTTGAGAACAACGTCGTCAGTAATACCAAGGGCGGCGCCGCCATTCTCGGCGATTCGGCCGGTGCGGAGATTACAGTGAACGGCGGTATCTACCGCAACAATGCGCTGACGGCGGAGACCGGCACAATGAGCATCGGCACCGTTCTGCTGGCCACGAACGGCTGCAAGGTCACTGTCACGGGCGGCGAATTCTACGGCAACACCTGCGCCTCGGCTGAAAACGGCAACGGCTTTGCCTGCAGCGGCACGAACGCGGCGGACATCACGCTGAAGCTGAAGGCCGGAACGAACATGACCAATGCTCCGTTCTTCTGGAATACACCGAGCAAGACGGCCTGCCTGAACATCGCCTCGGCCCTGCCCGGCGCGATGAAGATCGCCTTCCGCAGTGCGCCTGCGGCCGGTACGGTCGTGGCTGCCGGAGCGGACTACACGCTCACGGAGAATGACCTGAGCAACCTGATCAGCCTGAACGAGGGCGTGCGCTTCGCGCTCGTCAACGGCCAGATCGTCACGGCAGAATAAGCAATATCCCCAACGGCCCCGCTGCACCCGCAGCGGGGCCTCAGCTTGTCAAAAAAGTCCCTTTGGACTTTTTCGCCAAGCTGCTTTCAGAATTGCAAAATCAATTTTTGTATCATTATTTTGCAATTCTGCCGCTGCGGCGGATGATTGAACGCGAAAGGAAACCCTGACGGTTTCCTTTCACACTTTTCTTCCCTCCGA
>OGXT01001202.1_pt1 | contig 26564 bp, 21 predicted proteins | sample 1576361 | NCBI WGS metagenome assembly OGXT01 (sample SAMEA3541514, study PRJEB24748) | human gut metagenome | biome: human gut; feature: human-associated habitat; material: faeces | place: China | collected 2012 | reverse complement strand
CTGGCGGGATCCCGGATACTGCTGGCTGCCGCCGTCGTTGAAGATCACCTTCGCGTTCTTGGCCAGGTTGTCAGGCACTTCGTACTTATAGCCGGTTTGGTCGCAGTTGTCCGCCTTGGACATCTCCACGCCCGGCCACTTGGCGTTGCTCGCCGCGGTGGCGCCATCGCCGGTGTACACGTACGCGTACATCTTGCTCCAGCCGGCAGGCTTGGTGGCGTAGATCGTGTTCTTTGCAACCGGAGGCTGCGGCCTCACACCAGTCAGCGTCAGCGTCACGGTGGCGCTCTTGCCGCCGGCCTTGGCCGTGATCTTCACCGTGCCGGCCTTGAGGCCGGTCACCTTGCCGGTGGAATCCACGGTGGCGAGATCGGTATCGGAGGAGCTCCAGCTCACGGAGGCGGAGCCTCCTGCCGGATCGGTGGTCACCGATGCCTTGAGCTGCAGGGTCTGCGTCGAGGACAGGTCCATGGACGTGTCGCCGGAGATCGTGACCTTCGTCACCTTCGAGGTACTGCAGGCAAGATCGCTCCACGTGCTGCTGGACGGTTGCGAAGTGTCTCCGTTCCAAATCTGCGTTCCGGTGGACTCCAGTCCTGCCGCATCGATATCGGTATCGGAATCGGCGGGATACTTCGTGGACGTGCCTGTCTTGCCGTCAGTGAAGATCACGCGGTAGGTGGTATCTCCCCAATCCGGAAGCTCGTAACGATACGTGCCAGCGGTCTGTCCGCAGGAATCGCCATCAGTGACGGCGGTCATGGCCTCGCCAGGCCAAGCGGCGTTCTCAAGCTGCTCGTCGGCGGACGGGTCATCGCGGTACGCGTACACGTACAGGTTCTGCCAATTGGAAGGTTTCTTCGCGTACACGACGCGTTGCTTGAACGCGACCTTCGTATACGTGGCTGTGTATTCCAGCGCCTTGCCGGATTTGGTGCCGGTGCCGGTGACGGTCAGCGTCACGGAATCGCCCTCGTTCATGCCCTCGCCGATGGTGAGGCTGTCGCCGTCGACGAAGGAGCCGTTCTTGCCGTTGCTCAGCTTGTAGCTGAGGTTCTTGGCGTTGCGGGCGCTCAGCGTCACCTTCATGGTGTCGGAGGAGAACTTCTTGCTGGCAGTGGCGGAGACGGATTCCTTCACGCCCGGGGTGAAGTAGACGCTCACGGCGTTGCCCTTGGCGGTGCCGGATTCGATCTTGCCGTTCTTGACCACGATCTTGCCGCCGTTCACCTGGTCGGTGTACGTGCCGTCGTCAAGCTTGGTCGGAGTGCCGGCCAGATCCTGGTCGCCGCCCATGTTGGCGATGCTCACGCCATCATCTTCCGACTTGTTGTCGGTGGCGTAACGTTCCACCATGAGGCAGGAGTTGTTGTTCTGGTTGGCACCGCAGTTGCGCAGGTACTCGTCCTCGCCGTCCATGGCGTTGCGGAATTGGTTGACCGCCACGACTTCGGGTTTCTTCCACTCGTCATCACCCGCATCGCCCAGCTGGCTGGTTTCGGCGAACTGCGGCTTGTTGCCGCCGGAATCCTTCGGACGGTTGAAGAACAGGGGAGCGCCGCCCTTGCGTGCGCCGACGATGGCCCAGCCGAATCGGATCTGCTCGGACGTCAGATACGTGGATTCCTTGTCCCTGTTGGCGTAGTTGTCGTGCGACTCGACCCAGGTGACCAGGTGGTCGTCGGCGATGCCGGCGCCACGCAGGCTGTTCAGGTTTCCTGCGTTGAGGTTCTTGTCCTTCAGCGCGCCGCGGATCGCTTTGCCGTAATCGGAAGCGGTGGCGCCGCCGCCACCCTTGCCGTACTTGGCGTACAGTGCCGCGTACGCCTTGTAGTCCAGGCCAGGATCGCCCTGCAGCACTTCACCGTACTGGTACTGCGCGCCGTTCTGCAGAATGACATCCCAATACGTGGAGTTGTCGAATTCGCCAGGAAGCTCGACGTGCTTGCCTGCGTCGAAGCGGAATCCATCGACGCCATCATCCACGGCGGTCTTCAGGAAGTCGTGCATGCGGCTTTCCACCGTCTTGTTGGCGGTGTTCAGATCCCACAGACCCAGCAGCTGGCAATGGGTCACCTCCCAACGGTTGGAATAGTTGATGTCCCTGCCCTTGCAGGCGTTCTTGTCATGGAAGTATTCGGGATTCTGCCAATCGGGGTCGATGGCGTTCCAATCGGCGGTGAAGTGGTTGGCCACCACGTCCACGATGATGCGGATGCCATGGGCGTGCGCGGCTGCGGTCATCTTCTTCAGATCAGCTTCGGTGCCGACCACGAAGTTGCCGATGGAGGTGTTGGCCGGCTGGTACACGTAATACCAATTCTCGGTGAACTTCTTGCCGTTGGCGGGCACTTCCTTGATCTTGCTCATCGGCTCGGTCTGGATGGAGGTGTAGCCGGCTTCGGCGATCTCATCCATATGCTCCGTGATGGTGTTGAACGACCACATCCACGCGTGCAGGATGGCGCCGTTCTTCATGTTCTTGGTCAGCCCGTACTTTTCACGTGCCGCCTCGAACGTGGGATTGCCGGTGGTGTCGGCATAGCTGTCGCGGCCGGTGTTGGCTTGCGCTGCGGTACTGGCGATTGCCAAGCCGCCGAGGGCGGTCGCTGCGGCGGTTATGCCGACGACCACCTTCTTGCTGATCTTCAGACCTAGCATTTGCCAGGCCGATGTCGGTTTCCGGTGCTTCATAGCTCCTTTATTCCTTTTCTTAATCCCTTGTAACGGGGGTTCATCCTCTTTGATAGCGTTTGCATTATTGCAAACGTGTCCTCACTATTCTATACCTTTTCTAGGGTGAAAAGTCGTGAAAATCCGCGGAAACTCAATGAAAATCGTTTCTGAAACAATCATTTTTTTAATGAAAATGTTTGCAAATATGGCAGGTTCAGTCATAGTTGCAACCACCCTAACTTGTTGTGTATTGGGAATATTCTTTGCGAAGCCTGAAAAATCAAACAAATTGTTGTCGGTGTGCTGGGGCTGCAAGTCGTTGCCGTTTGCGCAAATAGGGGTAAGGGGGGTGTTTGCGTTTCGCTCTGGCAGAATATAGCGACTATGACGGAATTGGGTTCGAGCAGTATTGCTATTATAAAGTGGCATGTGTCGGTGGTGAAAAACAAAAGGTCAAGCGGGTCTGCCGGTTGAGGACGCCGATTGAAATATATCGGTCGGAATATACCGACAAAGATAATGAGTTGCTTGTTGGCCATGAAATGGGGAGGATATGGCAGCTAAGGATAATGCTTTTCCACAGCCGGGAAACGATCCGAACGATTTGTTGCGTAATGATGTGATTGATGACGATTGGGGTATTCCTTCGCTAACTTTTCCGGCAATAGAGGACGATCATTCTACTGCGGTCGTTTCACCTGAGTTTGAGACAACGATTCCCGGGGCGGAACAACCGTCGACTGTGCCGACTGAATCGCTGAAATTCGACGGAACCGCACAACCGGTCCAGTCTGCAGTTTCTGACGATCCCAATAGCATGGCCGGCAATAGGTCCGACATTACTGATTTGGAAAAACTTGCCGAGGACGATCCGGAGCATGATCCGCTGAAAACCATCCCAGCATCGCCGGAAAAGCCGTCGCCTATCAAGAAAATAGTAGTGGGTTCGGTTGCTGCGGTGGCGGTAATCGTCATAATTGTGGGCGGTGTATTCGTTGTGCGTGCGAAAAAAGAAGCGCAGCAGGAGAGCGTTGCAATCGCAATGTGCGAAAAAGCGCGCAGCAAATATTCCGAAGCGAACGAAATCTTGAGCAAGGCGATAAGGAAAGCTGAAACTTCGCAGAAACTGACGGATAGCCAAGTCGCCGACGCGAGCACGCTGACAAAGTTGAGGCAAAGCGTCAAACAGGGCGAGCAATTCGGTGCGGCCAGTGAATGTTCCACGTCGCTTGCGCAATCCGTGCTGCAATCGCGTGCCCGCAGCATGAACAAGCATAGCAATGACATGAAGGAACAAGCCGCGACCATCATTGCGGACGTGAAATCGGTGGAAGACAGCAAGAAGACACTGGAAGTCAATCAGATTCGCGACGCTTTGGGGCAGAGCGTTTCCGGTGCGCGTACGTTGCTTGACAGCTCCGCTTGGCAAGTCGCGGATAATTCGACACGCGACGCGCTTTCCCAGGCGATCGATGCCGCACAGAAGCTGATTGACGGCAATGGCGTTGATACTAAGGCTATGCAGGAGGCGTCGAAGGCGATTTCCGCTGCGTCAGATGCGGTGAATGCTTCCATGAAGGCTGCTCAGGAGGCTGCGGCGGCTCAGGCTCAGGCGCAGGCGCAACGGGCGCGGGCTCAACAGGCGCAACAGTATTGGAATCCATCGCGGAATAATGGTGATAATGGTGACGACAATATTGGCAGCGATGATAATGCTGCTAATGCTGGTGATGCTGGTAAAGAAGACAATGGCGCCGGTGTCGGAGTCAACGGCAATGGGGGTGCTGCATCTTCTGGCAGTGGCGCCGGTGCCAACTAAATCGCATAACAGAAGCTGATATTTGTACTATTTAAGGGTGTAAATATTGCAATTTACGTAAGTTGTAGATTGTGATATTTACACCCTTTTATTTACCCCTCTTTTCTGTTATCGTTATACGCTATTTGTGGAATATTCATGACGATTCGTATTCAATCGTAAAATGATGTAAAGTTTTTTCGGTAGTTGTTTTGACTTAAGAAAGGCTTTTATATGTCTATTCTGGATGGTTTTAAAGAGGTTGGCGAAAGCAATAACGGTAAATTGACCATGACGGTCATGCTTGAATCCGTTCGTTTTTCCAAGAACGTCAGCGCTGTGCTGGGCTTCCCTAAATACGTCAAGGTTCTTGTGAACAATGACGAGAAGAAATTTGCGATTCAAAAGTGCAATGACAAGGATGAATATGCGATTCGCTTCGCCACCAAGAAGCCGGGAGAGGCTTCTGCAGTGACGTTGCGCAATGTTGATTTGCTTGTTGCGACGCAAAAGTTCTTCAGCTTCCCCGAGCTGGACGATCCTACCAAAATTGCGTTCTACGCACTTGACGGCGAGTATTATTCCGGCGAGCAGGTGATCGTGTTCAACGTGGAAGGTGCCAAGAATGGCACTGTCGGCAAGCGTGGTCCGAAGGCTGGTTCTCACCGTAAGACTTCGCAAGCCAAGTAGTCGGTTGTTGCCGACCACAAGACATTTTCCATCGTGCGCGTGTATGGATGTATTGCAGTTGTCATGTGTTTTATGCGCGCACGCATACATATTAAGTCGTAGATTGCAGTATCTTACATTTGCTGATTACGTTGCAATATAGTCTGTTGTCTTGCAATCGTCATTGAAAGTTGTATAAGAAAATCCTTGAACTTACCTGAATTGCTTAAGGTCTCGGCGTTGACGGAAAGTATTTGCCAGCCGGCTGAAGACAGCGCTGTGCGGCGAGCTTCGTCGCTTTCCCAATTTTGTGTGTGAAATTTACCGGAATATTCAATCGCAATTTTCAAATTCGGAATTGCAATATCAAGAAAAGCCTGCTTTTTATCGGCAGTATTTAACGTAAGCCGATAATTGATTACGAATGGACCGTAGCCGGCGCGCAACATACGGAATCGCAATCGTGTTTCCATACAGGAATCGGTATTTTCGGCAAGTAATTTCACCGCTTTATCACATTTCTTGCGATGCGGGAACGTGGTTGGCAACTCGTTCAATAATGTCGCAAAATTTGCCGGGGAGACGTGCACACGATAGAAGCTGCGACGCGTCATCGCATCGCCCAGCACCACCAATTCCTCGAGCCTGAGATATGCGGCCATCTGTACCCACAGCAGCAACGGATGCACTGTGAAAATATGCGGCTCAACGAAAATCGGAGCGTATTTGCTGTTTTCGTAAGCGGCAAAAGGGGTGGTATCGCGGGTTACTTTTTTATGCGAACGTGCCGTTTGTGTATGTGGCGTTTCTGGAGTGGCTGCCGTTTGCCTAGAAGTGCGATCGCGCTGTAGTGTTCGGTCGGGTGTTCGGTCGGGTGGAAGTGTCGCTGTATAAGCGTGAAATTTCACACCTTCATGCGACGAGCGGAATCTCGGTTCCTCCACCACGATATGCAGATAATCGAGCAGTTTGATCTTGTCATAGGGCGACGGCATATCGATTAGCAAAACTCTGATAGCGGAAGTGAGACCGAGCACCACATCAGTATGGTATTTCTTGCGGATTGCGCGGGCGCGCTGTAGTTCTACGAGTTGCGCTTCGAAGAGAGCGCGGGTCATATCTTGCGGTGTCTGTGCGTACATGTGAGCAGCGTAAGCGAAAATGCGCGGTCGGCGCCACCTGCTTACGAAAATCTGTGGATAAGTGGATATTCTCTCACTGCGATTACGGTCGGTTGATAACTATGTTCTGGTTTTGAAGATGTGTATAAGTAGGCCGGGGGATCCCAAAAGTGTGTGCGGATTGCACGGGCGTGTGGGTGTGAGATTGGAAGGAATCGTGCACTGCTAAGTGAACATGATCGCGGTGTCGCGTGTGCGGATTGTTCGGGACGTGTGCGGATAAGAATTGCCTAATAATAGTTAAAACAAGAAGTCTGAAGAAATTATAATGGCAAGAAACGTTGGAATTCTGGGCTTTTTGACTTTGATTCAATCGGCACCTTGCTAAAATTTGAGAACTTCATCCGCAAAGGTTGCTGAAAATCCGCACGAACGTTCTTCTGGCCCGCACGGACGTCCAGGGAGTTATGCACCTTGAATAATTTGCACGAGAGCTTGGAGAGTTGTGTGACTTCAAACGGGGTATGAATGAAGTATTGATTTAGAGGATGGATAGGTTTGAGAAAGTACGATTAGGTACGGATGGAAAGACGAGCAGAATGGGAAATCTGCAAAAAGAAAATCCCGTGGGGCTTCGCAGATTGTCTACATTAGCCTGTGCTGGGTTTGCACCAGTTAGTGCAAATCTGTGCGGCCCAGTACAAACTTTCACGAGCCGATTCGTACAGGCACAGTATTTCTGACGACAGCTGGGGTACTGCGTGCAATATGAATGAGCGGTGCACGCAAATATGCGATGCACCGCTCATTCATATTGAGGAATTCGCTCGTACTGAAAAACTCAGTAGCAGTGGTGGGCTTGCCAGTAGGTGTAGGCGCCCTGGATGGAGCCGTAGCGCTGTGCGCAGTAGCCCCAGAACCACTTAAGCTGGGTCTGGTAGTTGGTGGCCCAATCGGCACCGGCGCTCACCATCTTCGAACCGGGCAGCGCCTGCGGCAGGCCGTACGCGCCGGAGCTTGGGTTCGTGGCTGCGACATTCCAACCGGACTCATGAGAAATGATGTACACGGTGGCGGTGAAATCGGCCTCGGAATAGCCGCTGGACAGCAGATAATCGTGAGCCCACTGCTGCATTTCGCCAGCCGGCACGGTGGTGCCGATCGACGCTGCGGCCGCGGACGGCGTGGACGAGGAGCCGGTGCCGACGAGGATCACCTTGTCGGTCGGAGCCTTCTTCACGAAAGAGCTGATCATATTGGAAGACATGACCTTGCCGCCGGACTTGGTGACGAGGTTCGTGGTCTCCATAACACCGTTCGCGCCTTCGGTCTCGACCTTCTCCTGGCCCTTCGGCAGGCTGGAGGTCTCCTTCTTGACCGTGTTGAATGCGATATCCGTATCAGACACCTCAACGGAAGCGCCGGCACGTTCGATCTTGATGACGGTTTTCTCGTTCACCTTCGTATCCAAAGACGGGGAAACGGTGTCTTCCGTATCAAGGGTGATGTCGCCCGCGTCAAGCACGGACTTCACATCGGTGAAATGCATGCCGGGAACCACGCGGGTCTTGCCGTTGATCTTCACGGTGACGTACGAAGTATCTCCGGAAAGCGCCTCACGGGCGTTGCCACGGGAGGCTTCGATGCTGTCGGTGACGGAATACGCGGTGACCTGCTTGGCAGGAGACTTCTCCGCGGTGGCGTACAGATTATGCGACACGATGCCGCCAGTGGCCAACAGCCCCACTGCCGCAACCGTTGCGACAATCTTCACCATCTGAGATTTGCCCGGCAAGGCAAACGTAGTTGGTTGGGCATGTTTCTTATGGCTAGCCATTCTGCTCCTACATCGGGTACAATTCCTCGGCGGATTCCGTGCCTAGGGCACGGCGCACAACCGCTAGGGTTCCGCCGGAATGCGCGCAACTGCATATAGTCTACCGCACCCCAAGGAACTTGAAGATAACGTATGCAACGCGCAGGCGACGGGCCGAATCATCGTTCCGACTGACTACTTGGCGTTTTCACTTTGGCGTCTCCGCTGGAAGCGGTGTTCCCATCGGAAGCGGCCGCATCCATATCCAACGCCTTGGCCTGGCTGATCAGATCATCCAAATCGGAAGCGCGCAACGCGCCGGCCTGTTGGAAGATGATCTGCTGCTTCTTGACGACCATCAGCGTCGGCACTGCCTGAACCTTGGCCGCGGCGGCCAGATCGGGATTCTGATCGATATCCACCTTCGCGAAATAGACGTCCGGATTCGCCTCGCTTGCCTTCTCGAACGTTGGGCCGAATGCACGGCACGGACCGCACCACGTGGCCCAGAAATCCACGAACACTAGATCATTGGATTCGACGACCTGGTTGAAATCCTGCGAAGTGACTGCATGCGTTGCCATATGCGTTCCCCATTCCCCGGCTTACGCTATAAGCCGATTTCAAAAACAATATCGTGCAATGCTGCGCAATATTGCGAAAGACCGTTTGCGAAAAGTATATAGCCGCACGCCACGCAAACACACTGCCGCACCCGATTGCGCTATGGGAAGAATCGGAAGCACGTGACATTCACATGCCGTGCGTGATAATGGAACCATGCCAGTGATGAATGATGAAGTGCCCGACGAGGGCGATTTCGACGCCAACCGCCATCGCGGGGAATTCGACGACATTACGCCGGAGGATTTCATCCGCGGAATGGGCAACCCTCCGGGATGGCTCCCATCGGGCGAAATCAACCGCATGCGCCACGAAATACCGATTCCGTACGTCGTGGTCGTGCCGGTGCGCACCGACGATCTCGGCAGGGTGGCGCAAATCGGCTCGCTGCTGCGCGTCACCGACGACGGCGGCATCGAACGCACATTGATCGCCGGACGTGTGCTCTATCACGAATCGTTGCGTGAAGCGGTGGCGCGCAACGTCGCAAAAGATTTGGGCGATATCGCCCTGCCGCAGCTGCCGATCAGCCTGCAGCCGTTCACCGTGGCCGAATTCTTCCCGACACCCGGCCTGTCCGACTATTACGATCCACGCCAACATGCGATCGCGCTGTGCTACGTGGTGCCGATCGCCGGCGATTGCAAGCCGCAGGACGAGACGCTCGATGTGGAATGGGTCGACCCGTCCGGAGACATGCTCGACACCTTCGTCGGGCAGATGGCCAATGGTTACGGCACCATCGTGCGGCAGGCGCTCGCATGGACCGGCAAGTAGGACAAGCCGCGCACGCGAGGCAAGAGCTAGTCAAACTAGGCGAACAGGCAGATAGGGGAGGATTAGAAAAAAATATGACGATTGAACTGAACAACAACGTATATGCGGACGGCGGCAACGATACCGAAACCACGTCGGTGGTGCTCGTGCACGGCTTTCCGGTGGACCACCGCATGTGGGACGAGTGCGCGGCGGCTTTACGCGACCAAGCTGTGAAACAAGGCGTGAAACCATTTGCGATCTGGGCTCCGGATATGCCCGGCGCCGGCGAAGGACCGATTCCGTCCGACGAAGACAGCGGCGGCAAGGACGCCGACGGCGCGTTCCCGTACGGACTGGACCGTATGGCGGACGCGTACGTGGGCCTGCTGCACGCCGCCGGCTACGGCAAGGCCATCTGGGTGGGCCTGTCGATGGGCGGCTACCTGATTCTCGACATCCAACGCCTGCATCCGGAAGCGGTGGCGGCGCTCGCCCTGTGCGACACGAAAGCCGACGCCGACTCCGCCGACATGCGATTGAAGCGCGTCGCAATCGCCACCGACTGCGAAACGACCGGCACACACGAGCCGGTCATGGGATTCGCCGTGCCGTCGGAAGCCGATTCCACCGTGAAACAGTCGGACGCCTACTGCAGGCAGTTCGAAACGTGGATCAACGAACAGCCCGCCGACGGCATCGCCTGGCGCGAACGCATGGCCGCTGGCCGTCCCGACCTGAACGACGTGCTGCCGAACATCAACGTGCCAGTCGCAGTAATCTGCGGCGACAAGGACCCATCCAGCCCGCCGGCAGTGATGAAGCCGGTCGCCGACGCGATGACGAAAACCGACGTGACGATGACGGTGATCGACGACTGCGGCCACTTCAGCGCGTACGAACACCCCGACCAGGTGGCCGCCGCGTTACTGGAACTGGTGAAGCGAGTCGGCTGAGCCGGCTGCGACGATTATCTGTGGCAGACCATCCGGCGTATCGACAAGATATAGAGAAAATATATAAAACGTATATACGGAATATGTACTGCGTATGTATAACGAATATATTCCGTATATAACACGCATGAAAGAGGCAACACAACCATGAGCGTGTTCTCACCACTGGCATTGACGCAGACCCTGCCGTTCCTGCCACTCGCCCAAGGAGACATCGACTACGAAGTGGCACGACGCGGCGAACCCGACCTGTTCGCCAAAGTCCTGGCGGAACCGGCAACGAAAGTCATCCTCGTCAAAGACGGCAAAGTGGCCGTGCCGCACGGCCAAGGCGCCATCGCCGACTACGCCAACGTGAAAATGCGCCTCGCCCAACTGCCGGGCGCGTACGTTGCCGCGGAACTCGAATCGCACCCATCGGCGCTCGCCATATTCCTCGGCTCGTACGGCGGACGATTGGGCGAGCACGTCGTCGCCGTGGACGTGACGCACGTCCAGCCGAACGATACGACGATTACGGCTGCGACGGCTCGCAGCGGGGGAGCGGACGACGCGTTCGCCGAAGTGCCGGCGCACGAATCGCAGGAAAACGCGAAATCGCTGCTGGAAAGCGCGGCAACCCGATTCGACTGGGTGGACCTGCGCGGATTCGCACCCCACGCCAGCGCACGCGAAGCCGGACAGGCAACCTCCGCCATCTCGCTCAGCATGTGGCACGCCCGGCAGCGTCACTGCCCGACGTGCGGCGCGCCCGTCGAACCGGCGCTCGGCGGCTGGGCTCAGCACTGCACGAACGATGAGGATGGCAATCGTTTGCTGTTCCCCCGAATCGAGCCAGCGGTGATCACCGCGATCGTCGACCATGATGACCGTCTGCTGCTGCAGCACAACAGCGCATGGCGCAACAACGGCCTGTACTCGGTTTCGGCCGGATTCGTGGAGGCTGGCGAAAACCTGGAGCACGCATGCCGGCGCGAAGCCAAAGAGGAAGTCGGCATCGAAATAGGCGAACTCAAATACCTCGGCTCCCAGCCGTGGCCGTTCCCCTCGTCTCTCATGATGGCGTTCAAAGGCGTGGCGGTCACCACCGACGTGCACGTGGACGGCGAGGAAACGTTGCAGGCGCGTTGGGTCACACGCGACGAATACATGAGCGAACTGGTTTCGGGACGTATGGAGGCTCCGGGCAAAGCCACGATCGCACGCTACATGATTGAGGAATGGCTCGGCCACGACCTGCCGTGACAAGACCTGCCATTAAAAGGTGGTATCGGCTGAGCCTGTCTTCGGGGCGGTTGCCGGGGGAGCTTGTTTAGGTATTCGTTTGGGCACTCGTCTGCGTATCATGCTGCATGGTATGTACCGTTAAGAGAGTGAATGAGGAAACCACATACATGTCTGATAGAAGTGGGCAGAACGATGCGGACAACAGTTTCGCCGGCATCTCGTTTGAAGGGGTGAATGCCGTGCCGCCGCAGTCTGGTGAGAACGGCGATACGATCAATCTCGCCGACGTGGCCGATGTGTCCGAACAGGACGACGTGTCCAACGCCGCCACCGAGACCATGCCGCCGTTGAATTTCGCATCGGACCAGACCCAGCCGTTCCAGTCATTCCCGACGGCCGGTGCCGCCGAAACCACGCCTGCCGGAACTGTCCCCAACGGAGCTGTTCCCACTGGTGCCATTCCTACCGGTGACATGCCCTCATCCACGCCCGCTCCCGCCATTCCCGTGCTCACCATGCCGGTCGAAGGAGAAGCCGTCGTGGCCAAGAAACGCAAACTGCCGCTGATCATCACCGGAATCGTGCTCGCCGTGCTGGTGGTCGCCGCGATCGCCGGCTTCTTCACCGCACGCTGGTACTTCCAAGACAAGGCCGCGCCGGGCGTGACCTTCGGCGGAACCAGTGTGGCCGGACAGACCGCCGACCAGCTGAAAAACACGGTGACGGCCGCCGTGAAGAACACCACCGTGAACATCAAGGACGGCAACGGCAACAACGCTTCCGGCAGCCTGAGCGACCTCGGCGTGAGCTACAACGTCGACAAGACGGTCACGGAACTGCTCGCCGCCAAGCACCAGACCAACGGCGCACTCGAATACATCAACGAAGTCAACCCGTTCGTCAAGAAGAACGTGCCGCTGAACGCCAAGTCCAACAAGCTGGCCCTCAGGACGTTCGTCACCGACAAATTCGTGCAGGACACCGACCGCGCGGTACCGTCCACCGCATCGTACGATGCCAACGCGCGCGCCTTCGTCGCAGTGGAAGGCCGCGGCGGCAGGTCCCCGAAGGTGGACAACGTGATCGACACGGTCGCCAAAGCCATCGCGAACCCAGGGCACAGCGGCAGCGTGACGATCACGTACGAAACCATCGACGTGCCGGTCGCACTGCCTGAAGCCCAAAACGTGGCCGACCAGGCAAACGCGCGACTGAATGCGCCGATTGTGCTGGACAACGGACAAGGCAAGACCTTCCAGATTCCAGCCGAAGTCGTGGCCTCATGGCTGAAAACCGACGCCGACCTCGAACACGGCACGCTTTCGCTGTCCTACGATGACAACGCCATCACCAACTACGTGCAGCAGCAGGTCCCAGCCCAGCTCAACCAGGACGCGGTCGACCAGGAAGACGCCGTCGACAACAGCGGCAAAGTGCTGGCCACCATCGTCAAAGGCGTGAACGGCGTGAAGGTCAAGAACATGGAGGCGCTCGCACCGAAGATCGGCGAAGCGCTCAAAAACGGCCAAGGCGCCACCATTCCGGTGGACGGCGACGTGCAGAACTTCAAAACCGTGCAGAAGAAGAGCGAATACCGCATCGTGGTGGACCGTACCGCGCAAACTGCCACCGTGTATCACAACGACGAGGCCGTCAAGACCTTCCCGGTGTGCACGGGCACCACCGGCAAGCACGAAACCGACCTGGGCACCTTCTACATCTACCTCAAGTATCAGATCCAGGACATGACCGGCCTGAACGACGACGGCTCGCGCTACCTGTCCAAGGGTGTGAAGTGGGTAAGCTACTTCTACGGCGGCGAAGGCTTCCACACGGCAAGCTGGAACAATTACGGCATCGCCCACGGCGACCCGGCGCACTACGGCTCCCACGGCTGCGTGAACATGTACGAAGCCGATTCCAAGTGGATCTACGACAACTGTCCGGAAGGCACCATCGTGCAGGTAGTCGGCGCCATGCCATCCGGACCGGTACGCTGACCCGTTACGCGTGGCGCGGGTGCGCGGCGTTCGCATACGCCGTACAATGGGCGGCATGAGCGAAGCAAACGATAGCAAAGTGAACCTCGACGTGCCCGAGCACCTCGAATATTCCGACGAGCACGTGTGGGTGGATTCCTCCGTTGAACCCGCCATGGTGGGCGTTACCGAATACGCCACCGAACAGTTCGGCGAACTCGTGTACATCGATTTGCCTGAAGTCGGTACGCAGGTCGAAGCTGGCGACGAAGTGGCGGAATTCGAATCCTCCAAGGCGGTCACCGCGCTGGTCTCGCCGGTGGCTGGCACCATCCGCTACGTCAACAACGAGGCTGCGGACGATCCGAGCATTGTGACGGACGATCCGTACGGCGAGGGCTGGATTTTCAAGATCGAGCTTGAGGATGACGAGCCTGACCTGCTTAGCGCTGACGAGTATGCCAAGATTGTGGCTGACTGAATAGCACGGACGTCTAGTTTTAATTACGGCTGCGGCCGGCGGGTGCGATGCGCGGCACACTCAAGGCCGTTCGGCCGAGCTTACGGCCTTGCAACGCATATGCCGGCCTCCACCGGACACCCCGCAATCGCAACATCGCAAAAACGCCGTATATTCAATCCCACCAAACACCGCAACATCAGAAAAATCGCAACTTCCCAACACAGCCAGCCCCCCCCCCAAAAAAAAATCGCAATAAATCGCAAAAACAAAAAACGGCACGCTTGAAACCATCAAGCATGCCGCAATCGCAATAAAAAATCAGTTCTGCAACTGCTGTTCGACCCAATCGACGATATATGGCGCCACCTCTTCGATTTGGTCGATCGCCACTTCGAATTCGCGCGGACCACCGTACCACGGATCCACCAGGTCGATGCTGTCCTCACGTCCCGCGGCCGGCTTCGGCAGATTCGGGTCGAAGCTGCGGTACATGTGCACTTCGCTGCGCTTGGCTTGCGGCAGCTGACGGAGCAGCGCGCGCATGTGCGAGGCGGTCATCGGCAGGAACAGGTCGGTGCGTTCGATTTCGTCGCGCGTGATGCGATGCGCGAAATGGTGCGATGGCAGCTCGTAGCCGCGTTCCTTAAGTACCTTGACGGCACGGCGGTCGATCGGATTGCCGTATTCCTCGTCGCTGACGCCGCTGGATTCGACGTTGACCTTGTCAGCCAAGCCGCGGCGCTCGAATTCGGCGCGCAGAATGATTTCAGCCATGGGTGAACGGCAGATGTTGCCCGTGCACACGGTCATCACGGTATACATGAAAAGTTACTCCTCGTGGTTTCTTTCGTACGTCACGAAACGGAAGCCTTCGACTTGGTCGTTTCCTTTCCGCGCCTTCTGCCACGTGCCTTCCTCGGCCACGCGCCATGCTCCGGATTCCACCAATGCGTGGATATCGGGCGCGTAGGTGTCGGCGTTCACGTGCATGCTGATCTGCGTCACATACGCCTTGTCGGCGAATGGCATCGCTTCCTCGAATACTTTGGCTCCGCCGATGACCCAGATTTCACTGCGGTCCAAGCCGTCATCCGGAATGGCCTCCTGACGGGCCAGATCCAACGCGTCATCCAGCGAATCCACCACGGTGGCGCCCGGCGCGAAATAGAACGGGTCATGCGAGATGACGATGTTGTCGCGGTTGGGCAGCGGACGGAACTTCGGGCTTAGCGACTCCCACGTCTTGCGGCCCATGATGACCGGATGGGAGACGGTCAGCTCCGTGAAATGCCTCATATCCTCAGGCAGATGCCATGGCATGCCGCCTTCGAATCCAATGGCACCGTCGTGACCTTCCTTGTCACAGGCCTGCGCCCAAATCAGATTCACAGAGAAGGTTTTGGGGAAATCGTCGCCCCAATCCTCCTCGTCTTCACGCCCGGCAAGTCCGGGCTCGGGTTCGTGATAGCCACTGCGGCTACTATCGTGCTCCATTTCACTCACTCCTTGAAGTCGGAACTAGGGTCAGTAGTCTACCGTCTGGCGCAGACGCGCCAGACGGCGGCAACAACCTCAGACCGCCACCGGTGCCTTGATGGTCGGATGATGCTGGTAATTCACGATTTCGAAATCGCTGTAATCGTAGTCGAACAGCGAATCGGCCTTCCTGATGCGGATCTGCGGATACGGGTACGGCGTACGGCTCAGCTGTTCCAACACCTGGTCGATGTGGTTGTCGTAGACGTGGCAGTCGCCGCCGGTCCAAACGAATTCGCCGGGCTCGAGTCCCGTCTGCTGGGCCATCATGAGGGTGAGCAGCGAATAGGAGGCGATGTTGAACGGCACGCCGAGGAACATGTCGCAGGAACGCTGGTACAGCTGGCAGCTCAGGCGGCCGTCGGCCACGTAGAACTGGAATAGGGCGTGGCATGGCGGCAATGCCATATTCTCCACTTCCGCCGGATTCCATGCGGAAACCACCATGCGGCGCGAATCGGGGTGGTTACGGATCAGGTCGAGCACATTGGAGATCTGGTCGATCGTGCGGTTCGGATCGTCCGGCGTCGGCGCCGGCCAGCTACGCCACTGCGCGCCGTAGACCGGCCCCAAATCGCCGTTCTCGTCGGCCCATTCGTCCCAAATGTGCACGTTGTGCTCCTGCAGCCAACGTACGTTCGTGGAGCCTTTGAGGAACCACAGCAGCTCGTAGGCCAGGCCTTTGAAGAACACCGTCTTCGTGGTGAGCAGTGGGAAGCTGTCTTTGAGATTGAAACGCATCTGCTGGCCGAACAGGGAAATAGTGCCCGTGCCCGTGCGGTCGGATTTCAGTGTGCCTTCCGTAAGGATTTTGCGTACCAGATCCTCGTAAGGCATGGGAATGTCCGTTTCCGGACGTGCGGGAATACGAGTACGAATGTCTGCGAGTTGTTCGGAAGTCAAAGCCATAATAGGCAAGTTTAGCCGGTGGCGTGGAGGCGGACGGCCGGGATGCGCGTTGTAAGGCCGTAAGCTTGGCCGAACGGCCTTGAGTGTGCCGCCAACGCGCATCCCGGCCGTCCGCCGGCCTCCAGCGCAATCGCAACGAATCACAAAACCGTATCGCTTCATCTTGCGGAACGCACTCCCCCACGTCCGTTTCGATGCGCTAGATTGGTATCACGGATTGGCGCGAACGGCGCGCCACAGGACATGAGGAGTTTCCATGGGCAAGAGGCTGTGGGTAGAGCGCAACAAGGACGGTTCCTGGGACGCGTTCAGCGAGGATGGCGCGCACATCAAGTTCGGCAAGGGCCGTGGCCAGTTCACGCCGGGCGATCTGATGAAGGTCGCGCTGGCCGGTTGCGCCGCGCTGTCCAGCCAGTTCGCCGTCGAGCATACGCTGGGCGATGGCAAGGGCGCGAAGATCGTGGTGGACGGTACGTATGATGCTGATACCGACGCCTACATCGGTTTCGACGAGCAGGTGGTCATCGACGCCACCGACGCCGGTTTGAGCGATGAGGATGCCGAAAAGCTCGCCGATCGCGTCAGCCGTCATATCGAGAAGGGCTGCACGGTCAAGCATACGTACGTCGAGCCGACGCCGGTGCGTATGAACGTCACCGTCAAGCACTGAGCGCACGTACCGCACATAGTTAGAGGGTGGCTGCGATTCGTTGGAATCGCAGCCACCCTCTTCTATGCGGTTTTTATATCGATTTCAGTCGATTTGCCGTACCGTCACTGACGGTCCGGATCGATCTTCGTTTCGATGGCTTCGACCACTTCCGGCTTGGCCTTGTCGACCGGCACTTCCTCGACGCCCTTGATGTCGTCGATCGCCTTCGGCGTGACGTCGGCAGGCGAGCTCGGCACGGTGTCGAGACGGGTCTCCGCGGCTTCCACATACTTGCGCGGCACCACGTAGACCGGTCCGACCGCATGCTGCAGCAGCTCCTGGCTGGTGGAGCCGAGCAGCAGGCCGGTGAAACCGCCACGTCCGCGGGAGCCGACCACGACGACGTCATGGTCGTAGCTGGCCTTGGTCAGTGCGCCGGCTGCAGGGCCGGGCACGATCTGCTTGTTGATCTTGAGGTTCGGGTATGCCGCTTCAAGCGGCTTGATGCGCACATCCAGATCCTCCTGGAAGGACGCCATGACGCCTTCGTCCTCAGAGCCCTTCATGTTCGGCACGGCGGAGATGACGTCCAGTTCGGCGCCCCACGAATCGGCGAACGCGGCCGCGATCTCCAACGCCTTCAGACCCCACTTGGATTCGTCGGAGCCGACTGCCACCTTGGTGATGGTGTTGTTCAAGTGCATCAGGTTGCCTTCGTCGTCGGTGTACGGCACCACGACGATCGGGCAGTACGCGTATGCCGGCAGGCTGGAGCTGGTGGTGCCGAGCAGTCGTTCGGCCAGACCACCCTTGCCACGGTTGCCAATGACGATGAGGTTGTAGTTGCGCGACAGTTCGACGAACACGGATGCGGGATCTCCGGTGACGATCAACGTCGATGCCTCGACGCCCTGCTCGTCGGCGATGGCCTTGGCCTTCGACAGAATCTCCTGCGCATCGTTGTGCGCGGCATTGTCATCGCCCATGGCCGTATACGTGGCATCGAACGACACTGCCGCATAGCTTGGCAGCGAATATGCGCAGACGATCTGCAGGGTCAGTCCCGCATGCTTCGCGTAATTTGCTGCCCACCATGTCGCCTTGTAGCTGGCGTGGGATCCATCGACACCTACGAGGATTGCCTTGTCATTGATCATGAGCGACCTCCCTTGAATCAGGTTGCGGCAACGCGACTATGCGTTGCACCTGACTTCCACCATACCGCGCGACATGCGGTTTTCAAGTAACGACGCGGAAAATAACAAAGCAAAAGGGCGTATTCCTCACGGAAATACGCCCTTAGCTCAATGTCAAAGCTTCAGAAGATTCGACGAATGCTGTAGCTGCTGGGGAACACCCATGCGATGGGATCGTAGCGGGTGCCGTTCAGCTGGGAGTTGATGACCATGCCGTTGCCGACATAGATCGCGGCATGTTGCGCATTGGCGATGATGTCTCCCGGCTGCGCGTCGGCGAGGCTGCCAACCGCGCGACCCACAGTCGCCTGAGCACCGGAGTAATGCGGCAGGGAAACGCCCATCTGGCCGTAGACATACTGCACGAAACCGGAGCAATCCCAACCGGACGGGGTATTGCCGCCGGACACATACGGAACCTTGCCGACGAACTGGTTCGCGAACGTCAGCAGGCTGGACACGCTGGCCCCATCAGGCGGCGTCACGGTGAAGGAACCGCTGCTGCTGAGGTCGCTTCGAGCGGCGGAACGAGAAGCGGCTTGGGCCTGGGCCTGAGCCTGGGCCTGCTGCTGACGCTGCTGTTCCGCTGCCGCTGCGGCGGCTTCGGCGTCTTTTTCGGCTTGAGATTTGGTTTGGGGAACGTTCAGGCTTTCCACACCGCCCCAGTCGGAATCGGATTCGACCTGGGTGGACGATGCCTCCGCGAGGATGTTCTTCTTCACGGCGTTGGTCTTCGGGAACGAACGGGTAGCAACGACAGCATCTTGCGTGGCGCCATCATTGGCTGCCAGCGCGGCAGGTGCCACCCCGGCGAAAGTAAGAGCGGCCGCGGCGAGCGCAGCAATCACGGAACAATGCTTAATATGCTTCATCGAATCCTTAGCTTACAGCATCCCTCTTACAAGAAAAGGGGCACGGTCGTCGGTAGGGAAACTCAGTAGTGAATATACTGGAAATCGCCCACGTTCGTGAGCGTGCGGGAATACGTGCCGCCATTGAGGGAGGCGCCGGATTCAGAGGTCACGATCGAGCCGTCGTCGTTGATTTTCTCAACGATGGCGACGTGGCCGTAATACGAGTCGGAACCTTCCTGGCCTGCGGCGAACACGATGATGTCGCCGACATGGCGCGGCGTGTTATCAACCCAATAGCCCAAGGCGCGGGCCGAATCGGCCCACTGGCAGCCGTTGCCCATGTGGGAGCCTGCAGGCAGACCGAGCTGATGGCGGCGCACATACACCCACCACGTGCACTGGCTGAACTCGTAGGCGTTGCCGACGTCTCCGGTGGCATGGTTCGGATTGAAGTTAGCCGGTAAGGCGCTGCTGTCTTGGTCCATCAGGACGGCGACGTTCGGATTGTCGGCGATGGACTTGGACATCAGGCTGGCGTCCATGGAGGCGCTGGTGTCTCCCAGCTGCCAACCGCCGTTGTTGCTGGTGGAAGCCAGTTCCTTAAGGGCGGTACGTCCTTCGGAACGGGATGCCGCTCCATCGGACACACGTTTGATCTGGGACGTTTCGGTACCGTCGTCCGCAAGCACCAGTCGGGATGCGTTCTGCTGGCTGAACGCCAACGCGGTCGCCGCGGTGCCGACAAGCGCCGCCAACGAAGCGGAGGTCACCAACGCGGATTTGCGGGAAGCGGCTTTGGCGGCCTCACGCATGGCACGGCGGCTCATTGGAGCCACTTCATTCAGTTTATCCACGACTTCCGGAGCGAGTCCGACTACGGCGCCGCCTTCCGCCAGCTGTGCCATTCGCACGGCCTTAGCGGTATGGGAGCCCCGGTTCGCCGTGAACAACGCCTTGGATAGGCTGAATTGCGCGTGCGAAACCTTGGCAGCTTTATGCGCCGCATGCCTCATATATCAATCACTCCTTGCGGATTGCGAAACCGTCGCAGCTTATGACCGCGCACGGTTACAGAACCGTCACAAGGGTAAGGGTACACCGACATAGGGATTATCATCAAGACCCCGTCCTTGCGCAAATAATTCGCCACGGGTGGAGGAACGTCCGGAAAACGGCCATATCAACGCGCAATCCGACCTTCTGACTACCCTTGGATGACATGACGAACACTGTGAACATTCCTACCAACATGCTTCCGGAGGATGGACGTTTCGGCTCGGGGCCGAGCAAAATCCGTCCGGAGCAAGTCCAGGCGCTCGACGCGGGCGCGCGCAATCTTCTGGGCACCTCGCACCGCCAGACCCCGGTCAAGCAGGTGGTCGGCTCCATCCGCGAAGGCCTGTCGAATTTCTTCCAGATTCCCGACGGCTATGAGGTCGTGCTGGGCAACGGCGGCGCCAGCGCGTTCTGGGACATCGCCTGCGCGTCGCTTATCACCCGCAAGGCGGCGTTCGGCACGTACGGCTCCTTCAGCGCGAAATTCGCCAAGTCCGCGCAATCCGCGCCGTTCCTTGAGGATCCGGAGATCTTCGCGGGCAAACCGGGCACGTATCGCCTGCCGGAGCTCACCGAATATGTGGACGCTTACTGCTGGGCGCACAACGAAACGTCCACTGGCGTGGCGGCCCCGGTCAAGCGTGTCGAAGGTTCCAAGGAGCAGGACGCGCTGACTCTGATCGATGCCACGAGCGGCGCCGGCGCGCTGAACGTGGATATCAGCCAGACCGACGCCTACTACTTCTCCCCGCAGAAGGCGTTCGGCTCCGACGGCGGCCTGTGGATCGCCGTGCTTTCCCCGGCTGCGATCGACCGCGCCTACGGCATCGCTAAAAGCGTCAGCCTGCCGGGCGCGCGACGCTGGATTCCTCCGTTCCTGTCCCTGACCTCCGCCATCGAGAACTCCCGTAAGGACCAGACGCTGAACACGCCCGCCGTGGCCACGCTGGTCATGCTGGAGAACCAGGTACGCTGGCTTAACGACAATGGCGGCCTCGCCTGGGCCACGGCGCGTTGCGCACGTTCCGCGTCGCTGCTGTACCAGTGGGCGGAGAAGTCCGATTACGCGCAGCCGTTCGTTTCCGACGAAAACGCACGTTCCAACGCCGTGGTCACCATCGACCTTGACGAGAGCATCAACGCTTCCCAAGTGGTCGCCGCGTTGCGCGAGAACGGCATTGTGGACACCAACGGCTACCGCAAGCTCGGCCGCAACCAGCTGCGCATCGGCGTGTTTCCGTCCGTGGAGCCGAGCGACGTCGAGGCGCTTACGAAGTGCGTCGATTACGTGGCCGAGCACCTGTGACGCGCGCACCGAGGTAAGGTAACGGTATGAAATTTGCTCCGATTATCGACCCAAGCGTGCGCAAACCCTCCCCCAAACCGGTGCGCGTCGACCTGCGGAAGGTGTTCACGTTCGGCACCGCATTATGGGCCATCGCCTTGGTGATCTGCATGATTCTGCTGGCCTTCGGCATCAATGTCGAACGATTGCAGACCGTGTGCGCCGCCGGCACGGTGATCGGCGTGCTCATGCTGGTTTGGGAGCATTTCGACCGGTGGGACTACCGCCGTCTTGGCGAATAACCCGACCGGCGGTTCAGCCAATCGCGAAATAACCGGTAACAACATTGGGCCGCTTCCGCACCAACCTGCGGAAGCGGCCCTTTGCCGTATATGGCGTGTCCCAACGCTCTGCAATCGCCGCTAATTTCTGGCGACCGGCAGCTCCAACGTAAACGTGCTGCCCTGTCCCGGAGCGCTCCACACCGAAGCGGAGCCATGGTGGGTCAACGCCACATGCTTGACGATGGCAAGACCCAAACCGATGCCTTCCTCGGAATGCCCATTCTGGTTGCCGCCACGGTAGAACCGTTCGAAAATACGGCTTTGCTCCTTCTGTGCAATGCCGCAACCACGGTCAAGCACGCTGAGCAGCACTTTGGTGCCGTCCTCGTTCGGCTTGACGGATACGGTTATGCCCTTGCCGTCCGGTGAATAGGCGATGGCGTTTTCGAGCAGCTTTGCGACCGCGGCCTGAATCTGCTCGCCTTCCCCGTTGATGTCCAGTGATTCGTCGCCATCGATTTCAACGTCGATGCCGCGCCGTTGCGCCATGTCGCGATGCGCGTCGACGACGGTTTTCACCTGTTCCATGACGTTGATACGGTTGCTCGCCGTCGGCAGAATCGGTTCCTGCGCCTTGATAAGCAGCAGCAGGTCGGACACCATATGTTCCATGCGAGCGCAGGATTGGCGCAGTTTTACGGTGTTCCCCTCAATCGCGGCCTTATTGTCCGAGTCATGTTCCAACGCGTCCGCAAGCTCCTCCAGCGACTGCGTCGGCTTGAGGAGCTGCTCCGAAACGTTGGTGATGAAGGAATCACGGATCTGGGAGAAACGGACGGTTTCGCTCACGTCGGAAACCAGCACCACCACAAAGCGTTCGTTGAGCCTGCCTACGATCACCTTCAGCCAGTTCGGGCGGGACACCGTGGTCACCGGCTTGTCCGGCGATTGGCCGATCAACGCCTGTTTGGCAACCTCCCGCATGGTTGGCTTCCCTGCTTTCGGAGCCTTCTTCGGCTCATGCAACGTGGTCGTGGTCAGGCTGAACTGCTTCTTGCCGCCGTGGGCACGGACCTCGTGCACCGCGCTTGCCACGGTGTCATCGGCGATGGCGTCGTCCCGCACCACGCCAAGGGCGTAGGCGTCCGGATGCGCGCGTATCACCTCGTCATGCTCGTCGACCACGATGGAGGCCAGCGGCAGTATGGACAGCAACGTGTTCGTCGCGTCGTCCAAAGTATCATCATTGTTGCGATCGTCACCATGGCGATGTGTCAGATTGCGCCACCACGTGCCTACGGATTCAAACATGTCTTCATTCTCGCACACCCTGACGTTCCCCGATGAATGGTCGTGGCGCGATTTTCGTGAACGCAGGGTGAACGTGCCGGTGAACATTGGCGGAACAACACGTCCGTCACGTGCGAATCCGCCAATTCCCTAATACACTTGGGAGAGGTTATATCCGAACCCGATATTGACATACGTGGAGCATTTGAAAGGCAAGCATATGCGCGTTATCTTCAATGAAGAGCTCAAGGCAGTCGCCGATGACCTCGACCGCATGGCGCAAGACGTTCGCAAGGCAATCAATGGTGCCGGCGACGCGTTGCTGAACCAGAATCTTGAAGCCGCCCAGGCCGTCATCGACGGCGACATCGAAATCGATGCCCTCGAATCCAGCGTCATCGACCAGTGCGTGAAGCTGCTGGCCAAGCAGAACCCGGTGGCCACCGATCTGCGCGTGGTCGTCTCCACCCTACGTCTGGCCGCAACGTTCGAGCGCATGGGCGATCTGGCCCGTCACATCGCCGAAGCGGCCCGCCGCACCTATCCTGCTTCCCCGCTGCCGGCCGATGCCCAGCCGCTGTTCGCCGAAATGCAGGCGTTCCTTGACAATGTGGCCGACCAGGTGGTTTCCATGCTTACCGACCGCGACACCAAGACCGCCGAGCAGATCATTCTCAACGACGACAAGCTCGACGCTCTGCACAAGAAGACCTTCGAACTGGCCCAGTCCGAGGATTGGAAGGGCACCAACCAGCAGCTCATCGACGTGGTCCTGATCGGCCGCTTCATGGAGCGTCTCGGCGATCACGCCGTTTCCGCGGCCCGCCGCGTGATGTTCATCGTCTCCGGTTTCGACCCGTCCAAGGAGCCGACCCGCGACGAAGGCACCGACATCGACTGAGGGTTCCTCACCTCTTCTTGCATTTTCCTTGACGAGATGGGTGGTTTCCGTTTGGAAGCCACCCATCTCGCTTATATGTGGCAGATGACCTCGGCCAAAACATCATAAGGGGGTAAAAATCCCGCCCCCGAACATCCTTTTCCAAAAGAAATCTGCCACATATAGGCAAAATCACTTTCGCATGCAGGCGCAATCCGCCACCTATAAGCGAAATTCCTCCGATAGTCGTAAAAACTAGACATCGCGTCCAGTTCATGCCCGTATACTTGTGTCCCACGACGCGGCACAATAGTGCCCAGCGGCATCCAAAGGAGGAAGTCATGTACTATTCCAACGGCAATTACGAAGCATTCGCCCGGCCAAAGAAGCCCGAGGGGATCGATAGCAAGAACGCCTACATCATCGGCACGGGTCTTGCAGCGCTGTCCGCCGCCTGCTATCTGGTGCGTGACGCGCAGATGCCCGGCGACCACATCCACGTATTCGAGAAGGACCCGGTTCCGGGCGGTGCCTGCGATGGCGCGAACATTCCTGGCGTCGGCTATGTGATGCGTGGCGGACGCGAGATGGACAACCATTTCGAGGTGATGTGGGATCTGTTCCGTTCCATTCCGTCCATCGAGACGGATGGAGTGTCCGTATTGGACGAATACTACTGGCTTAACAAGGAGGATCCGAACTATTCGCTATGCCGCTCCACTAAGGCGCGTGGCGTGGACGGCGGCACGAACGGCAAGTTCGCGCTGTCCGACAAGGCGTCGATGGAGATCATGAAGCTGTTCTTCACACCGAACGAGGAACTATACGGCAAGAAGATCTCCGACTTCTTCGACGATGAGGTGTTCGATACGAACTTCTGGATGTACTGGCGCACCATGTTCGCCTTCGAGAACTGGCATAGCGCGTTGGAGATGAAGCTGTACATCCGCCGCTACATCCACCATATCGGCGGACTGCCGGACTTCAGCGCGTTGCGGTTCACCCGCTACAACCAGTACGAGTCGATGATTCTGCCGATGATCAAGTATCTGGAAGGCTTCGGCGTGCAGTTCCACTACAACGTGAAGGTGGAGAACGTCGATTTCGCGATTGGCGGCGGCATGGGTCCCGTACGCCAGCGCACCGGCACCGGGCAGGACACGATTTTGAGGAAGCAGGCCGAATACGGCGCGTATCCGCGCAATCCGTTCAGCTCGCCGACCAAGAAGTTGGCCACGCGCATCGATCTGACCAAGGCGGATGGCACGACCCGCAGCATCGATTTGGGCGAGAACGATCTGGTGTTCATCACCAATGGCGGCTGCGTGGAGAACTCCTCGATGGGTTCGCAGACCGAGCCGGCCGCGTGGGCTCCGGAGATCAAGCCCGGCGGCGGTTGGGATATGTGGCGTCGCATCGCGGCGCAGGATCCGAGCTTCGGACATCCGGACGTGTTCTGCTCCGACCCGGAGCATTCGAAGTGGATGAGCGCCACCGTCACCACGTTGGACGACGAGATTCCGCCGTACATCCAGAAGATCTGCAAGCGCGACCCGTTCTCCGGACGTGTGGTGACCGGCGGCATCGTCACCGTTGAGGATTCCAATTGGCTGATGAGCTGGACGCTGAATCGCCAGCAGCAGTTCCGAGACCAGCCGAAGGACCAGCTGTGCGTATGGGTGTATGGTCTGTTCCCCGACAAGCCCGGCAACTATGTGAAGAAGCCGATGCAGGATTGCACCGGCGAGGAGATCTGCGAGGAATGGCTGTACCACATGGGCGTGCCGACCGACAAGATCGCCGACCTGGCGAAGAACCACGCCAACACGGTTCCGGTGATGATGCCGTACATCGATGCGTTCTTCATGCCGCGTTCCGCCGGCGACCGCCCCGACGTGGTGCCGGATGGCGCGGTGAATTTCGCGTTCCTCGGCCAATTCGCGGAAACGCCGCGCGACACGATCTTCACCACCGAATATTCGATGCGCACCGGCATGGAGGCCGTGTACACGCTGTGCGACGTGGACCGCGGCGTGCCGGAGGTGTGGGGTTCGGTCTACGACGTGCGCAACCTGCTCAACGCCACGGTGATGCTGCGAGACGGCAAACCGATCACCGATATGAAGCTCAACCCCATCGAAAGGGGCGTGTTGAAACAGATCGTGAAAAAGCTGGATTCCACTGATATTCCGACATTGCTCAAGGAATACGGCGTGATCTGACGTTCTTGCGATTCCGTTTTGTCCGCCTTGCCTGCGCCGCACGGCACCCGCCGAGCCGCGCAGGCAAGGCGACATCAGCAAAACGCAGATACAACGTGAAAAAGACTTACCGACAAAGGCGCCGGCAATAACGAAAGGTGGGAACCTACGGTATGCAGGTTCCCACCTTTTCGTATGTGTTTCATGCGATCAGCCGCGACTATTCACGCACCCAATCGCAACAAACTCACTTCTGGCCCTGAGCGGCGACGGCGGCAGCGCCGGCAGCGGCGGCTTCCGGATCCAGGTACTCGCCACGCGGCTTGATCGGCTTGA
>OGXT01001192.1_pt1 | contig 26701 bp, 20 predicted proteins | sample 1576361 | NCBI WGS metagenome assembly OGXT01 (sample SAMEA3541514, study PRJEB24748) | human gut metagenome | biome: human gut; feature: human-associated habitat; material: faeces | place: China | collected 2012 | reverse complement strand
CTCTGGCTCTGACATTTTGTCGGGGCCTTTTCTTTTTGCCTTAGCAAATCTTTTGTCAGTACAGTCACCCCGTACAGTCCGCATAAGGTCAGTAGGAAAACACTAGGTAACAGCATTAGATACAGCAGGTCAAACACTTCCATTTGCAGCACTCCTTTCCATAATTTCTATCACCTTTCTGGTGTAACCGGTTTCATGCACACCCTGTGCCCACTTCTTTTTTGCCCCACCTTCTCCGAGGTTGTACGCCATCAGGCTGTCGGTCAAATTATACTTTTGAAGGTAGCCTCCCAGCAGATAAGCTCCTGCGTGGATGTTCTGGACAGGGTCGCTCAAATCTGTTGTGCCGATTTGTTCTCCCAGGTACGGTAGGTTGATGGTGTGGATCTGCATCAAACCGATACAGTTCATAAAACGGCGTGCCCTTCTCAATGATGAGTGAGTAGACAGAAATATGTTCCGGTTTTAATTTTAAAACCTGATACAGGGAATCGCAGAAAATCTCCGGTGTCTGCCCCGGCAATGAACTCATCAGGTCGATATTGATATTGGAAAATCCATGTTTTCTCGCCATGTCATACGTCTTTAAAAACTGCTCAAACGTATGGATCCTTCCAAGAATCTTAAGCTCCTCATTGTGCACCGACTGTAATCCGATACTCAGACGGTTGATTCCGATTCTGCGATAAACTTCAAATTTATGCTCCGTGATTGTACCCGGATTGCACTCGATCGTGATCTCTGCATCCTGTTCCACCGAAAAATAGTGATATACCGTCTCCATGATTGCCTGCATATAGTCTTCCTTCAGCCAGGAAGGGGTACCGCCGCCGATAAAAATCGTCGTGATCCTGCGATCTTTATACTTTGCTCCGTAAAAAGCAAGTTCCTTCTGCAGTGCCGCCACGTAACTCTTCTGCGTCTGCTCGTCTGCCGCAAAAGAAAGGAAATCGCAGTAATCACATTTTTTCACACAAAATGGAATATGAATATATAACTCCAAAATCTTAATCCTCGTCTAATTTCAATACGCTCATGAAGGCTTCCTGCGGGATCTCCACGTTACCAACCTGACGCATACGTTTCTTACCTTCCTTCTGTTTCTCCAGAAGTTTCTTCTTACGGGAGATATCACCACCATAACACTTGGCAAGTACGTCTTTACGCATTGCTTTTACCGTCTCTCGCGCAATGACTTTGCCGCCGACTGCCGCCTGGATCGGGATCTCAAATAAGTGTCTAGGGATCTCCTCTTTCAGACGCTCACACATTTTTCTTCCACGCTCGTAAGCACTGTCTTTGAACACGATAAAGGAAAGTGCATCGACCTGCTCCTTATTGATGAGAATATCGAGTTTTACAAGCTCAGACGGCTCATATCCTTTCATCTCATAGTCAAAAGACGCATATCCTCTCGAACGTGATTTTAATGCGTCAAAGAAATCGTAAATGATCTCGTTCAACGGAAGATCGTATTTGATGAGTGCACGTGTTTCCTCCAGATATTCCATGCTGATATAGACACCGCGCCGCTCCTGACATAACGTCATGATTGCACCGACATAGTCTTTTGTCACCATGATTTCCGCGGAAACAATCGGCTCTTCCATGTAATCAATTTCGGACGGATCCGGCAAGTTTGACGGATTTGTCAGGTCAATGACTTCGCCATTTGTCTTATGCACCTTGTATACAACACCCGGAGCCGTTGTCACAAGATCAAGGTTAAATTCCCTCTCCAGACGTTCCTGGATGATCTCTAAATGAAGCAGTCCAAGGAAACCGCAGCGGAATCCAAAGCCCAAAGCAAGGGATGTCTCAGGCTCAAAATACAAAGAGGCATCGTTGATCTGTAATTTTTCCAGTGCATCTCTTAAATCCGGATACTTTGCACTGTCCGCCGGGTAAAGACCACAATAAACCATCGGATTGACCTTTTTGTATCCCGGAAGTGCCTCTGCACATGGGCGGTCTGCATTCGTGACTGTGTCACCCACACGGGTATCTCTCACGTTCTTAATGCTGGCGCAGATATAGCCAACCATACCTGCTGACAGCTCATCACATGGAATAAACTGACCGGCACCAAAGTAACCTACTTCCGTCACTTCATCCATAGCCCCTGTTGCCATCATCTTGATCCGGTCCCCGACTTTGACGGTTCCCTCCTTAATACGGCAGAATACAATTACTCCCTTATAAGAATCATACAATGCATCAAAAATCAGTGCCTTCAACGGTGCTGCCGGATCCCCTGTCGGTGCCGGGATCTTCTCCACCACCTGCTCTAATACCTGATCAATATTCAATCCTGTCTTGGCAGAGATACGTGGTGCGTCATGAGCCTCGATCCCGATCACATCCTCAATCTCCTGGATCACTTCATCCGGCTGTGCGCTCGGAAGATCGATCTTATTAATGACCGGCATAACATCGAGATCATGGTCTAACGCCAGATACACATTGGCAAGCGTCTGTGCCTCCACGCCCTGTGCTGCATCTACAACTAAAATAGCTCCGTCACACGCTGCAAGGCTTCTGGACACCTCATAGTTGAAATCCACATGTCCCGGTGTGTCAATGAGGTTGAAAATATACTCTTCCCCATCTTTTGCCTTATAAATGATACGGACTGCCTGGGACTTGATCGTGATTCCACGCTCTCTCTCCAAATCCATATTGTCAAGCACCTGTGCCTGCATCTCACGGCTTGTGAGTGTTCCGGTACTCTCTATGATACGATCTGCCAGCGTTGATTTGCCGTGATCGATATGCGCGATAATACAAAAATTACGAATTCTACTCTGATCAATTGCCACTCTTTATTTCTCCTGTTTCTTATAAAATAGAAAATTTCTCTTTCAAAGCTTTTCTTTTGCCTATATATGTTACCATACTCACATTGTTTCGGCAATTATTATATGAAATCCCGGCTATACTATCTTACATTTATTTTGCTATACGAGCAGACTCTTAGTATAGGCTTCTTTCGGATCATGAAAAATATCTTCTGTCTCCCCTATTTCAATCACTCTTCCATCCTTCATGACCATGATACGGTCGCACATATGATAAACCACATTGATATCATGGGATATGAACAGATATGATAGGTTCATTTCTTCCTGCAGCTTCTGTAAAAGTTCCATGATCTGTGCCTGAATGGTCACATCCAGTGCAGATACCGGTTCATCTGCAATGATAAACCCCGGATTTGTGATAAGCGCCTGTGCGATACTGATCCTCTGTCTCTGTCCCCCTGACAATTCGGATGGCAGACGATGGAAATACTTCTCATCCATTCCGACGCGGGCAAGCATATCATAAGCCGCCGCCTTACGGTCAGCCTTAGACATTGCACACTTTTTATCCAGAATACCGGCTGCCCTGAGCGGTTCCATCAATAGCCACCCGATCGTTTTGGATGGATTCAGGCTGCTGTACGGATCCTGAAAAATCATCTGGGGGCGGCTGACATGACAGCTCACCTCTCCCGACATATGCTCCTGCATTCCAAGGATTGCCTTGGAAAGCGACGTCTTTCCGCAGCCGCTCTCACCGACCAGACCGAGACTTTCTCCCTCATACACATCAAAACTGACATGTTCTACCGCATATTGTTTTTCTTTCTTTTTGAAAATAGAATTGGATCTGTCTTCATAATATACAGACAGATTTTTTACTGTAAGAACCTTTGCATTGCTCTCTTTTTTTACGGAAACCCTCGGCTTTAACCTGGAAGGAACTGCCTCGATCAGATTTCTTGTGTATGCTTCCTTCGGATGCATGAAAATCTTCTCTGTTTCATCTGCTTCCACCACAACTCCGTCTTTCATAACAACGATCTTATGGCAGATACGTCTTGCCAGATTCAGGTCATGTGTGATAAAAAGCATTGCATTCTGTTCACTCTTGTTGATGTCTTTTAACAATTCCACGATCTGTGTCTGGATTGTCACATCCAATGCCGTCGTAGGCTCATCTGCTATGATCAGATCCGGATGCAGGATCACCGCCATGGCGATCATCACCCGCTGTCTCATGCCTCCGGACAGCTGGTGCGGATAACTGTCATAAACCTTCTTCGCATCCTTAAGCCCGACTGCCTGAAATGTTTCCAGTACTTTTTCGTAACGCTTCTCTTTCTCTAGATCCGTATGAAGCCTTACGATCTCATCCACCTGGACACCGGCTTTTTTTGTCGGATTTAAGGAGGTCATCGGCTCCTGAAATATCATGGACATCCGGCTTCCCTGAAATCTGCGGTACAGCCGCTCATCAAAAGGTCTGTCTGCTTCTCTTAATACTTCCCCATCCACGATTATTTTCCCGGATGTCACCTGTGCCTGCTTTGACAGAAGCCCCATGAGTGTCAGTGAGGTGATTGATTTTCCGGATCCTGATTCTCCGACAATTCCTACGATCTCACCACTGTTCACTTCTATATTTACATGCTTAACAACTTCCATGCCATCAAAAGAAACGGATAAATCTTCTATCTGAACAATTTTTTTCTGTTTGCTGTCTTTTTGCTGTTCCACTTTCATATACTTATCCCCAGTCTGTCATTCATTCTACCACACAGCCTCTACTCTGCCCTGCTCCCGTCCCATTTCCGGATACCTTCGCCCAGCAGTGAAAATCCAAGCACCACCCATACGATCGCAAGTCCCGGGAAAAGTGCATACCAGGGTGCTGTCTGCAAATATCCCTGTGCATCTGACAGCATCATGCCAAGACTGGCATCCGGTGCCTGTACTCCGATTCCAAGATAGCTCATACCAGACTCCGCAAGGATCGCATTATTAAAACCGATCATCACTGAAACGAGCAGCACGGAAAAAATATTAGGTAAAATATGTACGAACAGAATACGAAGCCTGCTTACTCCCATCAGCCTTGCTCTTTTTATATAATCCGCATCACGAAGACGTAAAAATTCTCCGCGGACAATCCGCACAAAGCTTGGGATAAATACGATTCCAAGTGCGATGATCACATTCTGCCTGCCTTTTCCAAGTAAAGATATGATCACAAGCGTAAGCAAAATACTTGGGAATCCGTTCACCGCATCCGTGATACGCATGAGGATCTCATCTAAAATGCCTCCGAAATATCCGGTAAATGCTCCTAACAAAACACCTGCCACAGTTGAAAAAAGGACGACCGATGTGCTGATCACAAGCGTTGTTCCCAATCCCTGCATCACTCTTGAAAAAATATCCCTTCCGAAATTGTCTGTTCCAAAAATATGATGCATGGAAGGCGCTGTAAATTTCTCTGCTGCTGACATAGCAGTTGTACTATATGGTGTCCAGAAGCATCCCAAAATCCCCAAAAACACAGCAAGACCTGTCATAAACAGGCCTGCTGCAAGATATCCGTTCCATTTTTTTCTTTTCTTATTTTCCATAGGTTTCACACTCCGTATCACAAGCCTATCCCTGCACAATGCCGCCTGCTCCTCTGCAAAAGGAAACATCTGTCCTGCGGCTTTTATTCACTCTTACGGATTCTCGGATCGATCACCCGGTAAAGAATATCCACGATAAAATAAACAAAAATCACCACAAAGGTAATATACAAAATCAAAATCTCCACAACTGGAAGGTCTCTTGTTCCGACCGAACTGATCAGAAGCCTGCCGATCCCAGGCAGTGCAAACACCTGTTCTACCACGATACTTCCTGCCAAAATTTCTGCGATCATCATGCCGAGAAATGTAATGACCGGCATCATGGCATTTTTTAAGACATGACCAAACATGACCTGATTCTTGCTGCAGCCCTTGCTGTAAGCAGTCCGCACATAATCAAGCTTCATCTCCGTCAACATGGAATTACGCAAAAAGCGTGCAGTCATCGCTATTTTCGGTAAAGCGATCGAAATCGCCGGGAACAGTAAATATGCTAAAAATCCGGTCATATTCTCCTGATAACTTATGTACCCGCCCGGTACAAACCATTTTAATACAATGCCACACAGGTAAGTCACTAAAATTCCAAGAAAAAATGATGGAACCGCCATCGTGACCTGCGTCAAGACTCCAAAGACTGCATCTAAGAACCTGCTTCCACATTTTGCCCACAATACCCCCAAAGGAATTGACACAAGTACGATCATGACAAATGAAATCACTGCCAGATAAAGTGTCACCGGCAGCTTATCTCCTATCAATTCCTTCACGGGCATCATTTCATTCATATTCTTGGAATACCGGTAACTCACGCCAAAATCCCCGTGCAGCACATCATCTGCCCAGGAAATATACCGTTCTACCGGTGGTTTATCCAATCCAAGCTCTTCTCGAAGCTGTGCCTCTCTCTCCGGTGTTGCCTCCGTTCCTAATATGGAACGTACCACATCTCCCGGAATTACCTGAAAAGCAAGGAAAGCAGCTACTGAAACGAGAAACAATGTCATAATGAGAGTGCATATTTTTTTTATTAAAAATTTCATGTGTCTGCTTTCCTTTCTGATCAGATGATAACGGCACTATTTTTTGTGTCCGTCTTATTTTACAAAGTAAACTGTACTCATATCCTGTACATAAATCGGATAGAATTTGTATCCTGCAAGGTTCTTGTTAAATGCTGTTGTATTCGCCGGAACCTGGATAAATGCACTGGCTGCTTCCTCAGCAAGGATTGTCTGAAGCTTTTTATAGTCTGCTGCCTTCTCTGCGGCATCCTGTGTTGCCTGTGTCGCTTTCCAGAGTTCATCATACTCTGTGCTCTTGAAGTTCACAAAGTTCTTTTTCGAATCTGTCTGGAAACGGTTCAACAGATATCCCGGTGTCAGGTCACTGCATGTGATACCACTGATCGTTGCCTGATACTCTCTGTTGGTATAAACATCTTCTAACCAGGTATTCCATTCTACAGCATCAATCGTTGCGTTGATTCCCACTGCTTTTAACTGTTCTACCACAACCTCTGCGGTCTGCATGTGGAACTCATAAACAGACGGAACTGCGATCGCAAGATCAAATCCATCTGCATATCCTGCCTCTGTAAGAAGCTCTTTTGCCTTTTCCACATTTGCAGAAGTACCATAAAGATCATTTAAGTCCTCATAGTAATCTTTTAATGTAGGGAGCATTGCGGAGCTGATGAGTGTTCCGTTTCCGCCGGCTACGAACTCATTCACCATATCTTTATCCAGTGCGTAGCAGATCGCCTGACGTACCTTCACGTCAGAAAGCGGTTCGTAGTCATTGTTTAAGAACAATGCCTGCACAACATTGGATGGGGATGAGATCACATTAAAGCTGTCCTTTAACTCGTTCGCCTGGGAATCTGTCAGGTATGCATAAATATCAATGCTTCCACCCTGAAGCTCCAACAATGCAGTATCTGCACTTCCCACAATTTTAAAATCTACCTCATCAAGATAAGGAAGTCCTTCCTGCCAGTAATTTTCATTCTTCGCAAGAACGATTCCCTCCTGTGGAGTGTAAGAAACAAAAGAAAACGGTCCTGTTCCAACCGGATTCGCCTCTGCATCTTCTCCGCTTCCTGCAGGAATAATTGCAGTTACAAAACTGTAGATCAGTTCTGTATTCGGTGTATCCACTGTCACCTGGACCGTCTTGTCATCTAAAATATCAACTGACTGAATTGTCTGTAAAGTTGCTACTAATGGTGTTCCATCTAAAAGACCTGCCACTCTTTCTAATGAGTACTTCACGTCCTCACATGTCACATCGTTACCATTATGAAACTTCACACCATCTCTCAATGTAAAAGTATATACTAATCCATCGTCTGAGATGCTGTAATCACTTGCTACAGCGCAAATCAGGTTACCGTTCTCATCCGGTTTTACCAAACCTTCGAAAACATTAAACAGAATCTCTTTAGTTCCTGCCGCAGTTGCCTTATGTGGGTCAAGACTGTCAATATCCTGCTGTATGCCTACAACAACGGAGCCGCCGTATACAGGTCCTTCACTGATTTCTGTCTCCTGTACATTCTGCTCCTTAGAGGAAGTATCCTCCGAAGACTCTCCTGTGCCATCTGCGCCACATCCGCCCAGTACAGCCATTGCCAGAAGTGCCATGAAAAGAATGTGTAATCTTTTTTTCATAATTTGCTCTTCTCCTCTTCGAATTGCTTTTTCCTCTCATTATTCAATTGCTTTTTTATTCTATCACACAACATGAAAAAAACAAGCTGTTTTGTTAATTTTTTGACAATTTTAATTTTTCCATTTATAAAGCATCTCATCCTGCAGTATTTCTTCTGTCGGAACCGTTGGATTCTGGATATTTTTTAATGTTACTGTTACAACTCCATCTTTATTACTTGAAACCACATCCGTTGAAAAACATTTTCCCGGAGCTACAGCCTGCTGTCTGTTAGGATACATCGTCCACATCTGAATAAGGTTATAATCCTTATCATATAACAGTATCTTAGCACACAAATCATCATTCTCATTACTTGTAAGTCTAAGAACAGCCGGACGCCTGTTTCTTGCATTATCGATAAATTCACTAATCGTTTCATTTTCTTCATCCAGACATCCCGTTACATTGATATATCCTTTTGCTTCAAGTTGTTCTACTGTCACATTTTTATCCAGATCCAACAATTCATTCCATGCTTTGTCACCTGTCATTCCCCATCCTGTTTTCTTTAAATAGAAGAAACACATTCCAAGCATCGCCAATGCGATGAGGCATAATGCCACATAAATTCTCTTTTTCCCCATATATATCCTCCTTAGGCGCTGACAATATTGTTAAAATAAAGATTTGATTCCGATAAGTTTTTTCTTCATTTCATTTTCCTTTTCTAAACTCGATTATAATATACCCTGTTCTATATATGCAATTTATTTTTATTGGTTTCACCAGTAAAATCTGAACGAAAGTTTCAATCTCGATTCGTACATTTTTTGTTCACAATAAATTCACTGGATTTTTTGTCGAATCTGGTGCATAATATTAATTGTTGTGGTGATACCACGACATGGGTTTTATTAATTATAACCCCCTTCTTAATTTGGAAAAGCCTTGAAAGAATGTCTGCATACATTCCCTCAAGGCTTTTCTTTTTTCGTTCATCAACGCTCTAAACCCGGCGTTTTCTTATTTTCATTTGTCTGATAAAAACTTAACGTTTTCCTGCCTTCATCTCATCCAAGATTTCAGCCACCGCTTCTCTCTCATCAAAATGATATTTCACACCTTTGATCTCCTGATAATCTTCGTGTCCTTTTCCGAGGAGCACGATCATATCGCCCGGCTTTGCATTTTTCATGCAGTAAGCGATCGCTTCTTTCCTGTCGTCAATCTCGATGTATTTGCCGTTGCTTCTCGCCAGACCGACTTTGATATCATTGTTAATATCACGGATTTCCTCATCCCTTGGGTTATCGCAGGTCAGCACACAGAGATCTGCCATCTCACCTGTCACCTCACCCATATCATATCTGCGGAGTTTAGAGCGGTTGCCGCCGCCGCCGTACACACAGATCAGACGCTTTGGGTGATATTCCATCAATGTCGTGAGAACGCTTCTTGTGCTCACTTCATTATGTGCATAGTCAATGATCAGCGTATAGTCTTTGGATACCGGAAGCATTTCCACCCTGCCTTTTACCTGCACTTTGGAAAGTCCCTCTAAAATTGCCTCGTCCGAAATTCCAGCCAGATGACACACTAACATGGTCACCATGGAATTGTATACTGAAAATCTTCCCGGAATATGAACTTTCGCCTGACAGTCCATGCAGCCTGTCACGTTAAAATGCATTCCAAGCTTTCCATCCTCGTTGATAAATCCAATATCAGATGCCATGAGATCTGCTTCTCTTTCTGCCGAAAACGTTTTCACTTCGCATGTATGTCCTTTTAAGATACCGTCCACATGTTCATCATCTGCGTTGACAATTCCAATCCTGCACTGGCGGAACAGAAGGCTCTTGCACTCCATATATTCCTCAAATGAGGCATGCTCTGCCGGTCCGATATGATCCGGTGACAGATTTGTAAAAATACCATAATCGAACAGGATTCCCGCAGTGCGGTCTAATTTCAATCCCTGTGAGGAAACTTCCATCACGACATACTCGCAGCCAGCCTCCACCATAGCAGCAAACATGCGGTGTAATTCGTAGGATTCCGGTGTTGTATTTTTTGATGGAAGATGTTCTTCACCGATCATCGCACCGATGGTTCCAATCAGTCCGACTTTCTTTCCTGCCATCTCAAGTACTTTTTTGATCATATAAGTGGTGGTCGTCTTTCCTTTCGTTCCGGTCAGTCCGATGGTGACAAGCTTTCTTGCCGGATGGTCAAACAATGCAGCGGACATCAGCGCAAGTGCCAGACGAGCGGACTCCACTTTTAACACAGTGATGTTTTCTGGAATCTGCGCTGCCTCCTCTTCCTTCTCCAGCACAATCACGGAAGCTTCTTTTTCGACCGCATCCGGGATATATTTATGACCGTCTGTCACTGCCCCTACCATGCAGACAAACATCGTTTCCGGTGCAATCTTTCTGGAATCATAAATAATATCACGCACTTCTGTTTCAAGGCTTCCCTGAAGAAGTGTGTATTCAATTTCCTCACAAATCTTACTTAATTTCATTTTATCGTTTCCTTTTTTCTTTCAACGTATCGTTTTTCTTATTTTCTGATCTGGCTATAAAAATACTCGTAAAACAATTATTCTTTTCGCATACAGGTTTCCGTGATCATCTTATTTTAAAATATGGGATGCATCGATCTCAGCCTCAAATACGGTATGGGATGGACCTGTCATAAAAAGATGGTTCGTTTTCTCATCCCACTCGATCAGAAGTGGTCCGCCAATCTGTTCCACGGTCACCTTGCGGTCACATTTTCCGGTCAGAATCGCAGTCACTACCGCAGTAGCGCATCCGGTTCCACAACCTATCGTCTCACCGGTTCCGCGCTCCCACTCACGGATCTTCAGATAATCCCTGCTCACAAACTCCGTAAAAGTAACATTCGTTTTATTAGGGAAAATGGATGTCATATATTCAATCTCTTTTCCGTATTTTTCCACGTCAAGTTCTGCCACAGAATCGACAAACATTGCACAGTGCGGATTTCCCCATGAAACCGCAGTAATGTGAAAGGTGCGGTCTAATACCTGTACCGGCTGATCGACAAATGTATCCATTTCTGTGTTGATTGGGATCACTTTTGTAGAAAGTCTCGGTTCCCCGATATCTGCCCGGATGTTAGATACATAACCGTCTGTCACTGTCAGTGTCAGATGCTGCATGCCGCCCAGAGTCTCGATCACAAGCTCTGTCTTATCGGTCAGTCTGTGGTCGTACACGTATTTTCCGACACTGCGCAGTGCATTTCCGCACATCTCGCCTTCCGTTCCGTCCGGGTTAAACATACGCATACGGAAATCCCCCTTGTCTGACGGGCAGATCAAAACCATTCCGTCAGAACCGATCGCAAAATGCCTGTCACTTACGAATCTTGCAAGTTCCGGCAGATTTTTAAGTTCCTGATGAATTGCATCTATATATACATAATCGTTTCCAAACGCCTGCATTTTTGTAAATTTCATAGTTTTCCCTCTTTCTGTGTCTTTTTACCTATATCCTAGAGACAAATCCAGGGACTGCCATCTTCTGACAGTCCCTATCCATTTCTTTTATGAATTCATTGCACGGTCAAGGTCGGCAATGATATCTTCCACATTTTCAATACCGACAGACATACGCAGGAAGCGGTCTGTAATGCCTAATTTTTCCTTGACATCCTTCGGTGTATCCTCGTGTGTCTGTGTGGTCGGATAAGTGATCAGTGTCTCTGTTCCGCCGAGACTCTCTGCAAACATGATCATATCCACGTTTCGAAGGATTTTCTGAACGGTCTCAAAAGAATCCACGGTAAAGGAGATCATACCTCCAAAGCCTCTCGTCTGTTTGATGGTTGTCGCATAATCTTTGTGATCCTCAAATCCAACATAGTAAACTTTTTTTACTTTTGGCTGGGTTCTTAACCACTCCGCCACTTTTTTTGCATTCTCGTTATGTCTGTCCATACGAACCGGAAGTGTCTTGATTCCGCGGAGTAACAACCAGCAGTCCATCGGTGCTAACTGGCTTCCATGAGACTTGATATGCACATGGATCTTCTCTGCGATCTCCTCATTGTCTTTCACCACAACGATTCCGGAAAGTGTGTCGTTATGTCCGCCAAGATATTTTGTGGAGCTGTGTGTTACAATGTCAGCTCCCAGTTTTAATGGATTCTGGAAATATGGTGTTAAAAATGTGTTATCAACCACCATAAGTGCCCCAACGCTTTTTGCAATCTCAGATAAAGCCTGAATATCTGCCACTTTCATCATCGGGTTGGTCGGTGTCTCAACGAAAAACATTTTTGTATTTGGCTTGATTGCTGCCTTCACTGCGTCAAGATCATCCATCTCCACGTAAGTGTGCTCAATGCCGTATTTTCCGAACACGTCACCGATAATACGGAAGGTTCCGCCATAAATATCATCAGAAAGAAGAACATGGTCTCCCGGATTCAGCAGAGAAAATACAGCCATATTTGCAGCCTGTCCGCTGGAAAATGCAAATGCCTTGATTCCACCCTCAAGGATTGCCATGGTACGCTCTAACTCCTGTCTGGTAGGGTTCTCCAGACGGCTGTACGCAAAGCCTGTGGACTCTCCAAGTGCCGGATGTCTGTAAGTCACTGCCTGGAAAATCGGCATGCTGACTGCTCCGGTCAACGGTTCTGTTCCGAGCGCCCCATGTACCGCTTTGGATTCAAAATGTAAATTATCTTTTTTGTCATAATCTGTATAATTGCTGAAATTCTTCATAAAATAAATCCACCTTTCTGCTTGTCATGTTCTTCTGTCTTTATCTTTTCCTGTTTTGAAACTGCCTATGTAAAGCCTCAGAAAATCTGTCTGCCTTCCATATATAAGCTAATTATACAAAACACAATTTAAAACATATACAACTTTTGTGTTGTCTATATTGCAAATTGTGCTTTTTTTCTTTATAATAAATCTATTATTTGCGATGCAGGCTTACTTATCCCTGCGAAAAACCTGTCTGAAATCAAAACAGGATATTTTACAAACGGAAAGGATACTTATTATGCCAGAATATAAAAAAGTCGGCTATCTGACAACAGATTTTAAAATGTTTCATTTAAAAGACGAGGAAATGCGCTCCTTTCACTACCACTATCACGATTTTCACAAAATTCTCATCCTCTTAAACGGAGATGTGACTTACTGTATCGAAGGACGCTCTTATGACCTGAAAAAAAATGACATCGTCTTAGTCCATGCCGGAGAGGTACACAAACCGGTCATACATTCTGACGCTGTGTATGACCGCATTATTATTTACGTTTCGCCGGATTTTCTGACCGCATATCGGGATTCGGACAGCGATCTCAGTCTGTGTTTCCAGAAAGCTTATGAAGAAAAGTCCCATGTACTGCGCGTTCACTCCTTCGGAAACAGCAGATTAGGTGCCGTTACCAAAGATCTGGATGCCTCCCTCTCGGATTCTGATTTTGCACATGAACTGCATCATAAACTTTTATTTTTAGAGTTTCTGATCCAGTTAAACCGCGCCGCCGGACACAATAAAATAGAATTTATCGAGACTTCTGCTTCGAGCGAAAAAATACTGTCCATTTTAAATTATCTGAACGAACACTTAACAGAGTCTATCTATATTGATGATCTCTCCTCCCGGTTTTACTTAAGCCGCTACTACCTCATGCACACATTTAAGGAACAGACCGGCTACAGCATCGGCAGTTATCTCTCCACCAAGCGTCTGCTGCTCGCCAAAGAACTGATTTTATCCGGGAAACCGATCACAGATGTCTGTTATGAATGTGGATTTAAGAATTATTCCACTTTTTCCCGCGCATACAAAAAGTGCTTTGGCGAATCCCCGAGAGATTTACGCCAAAGCACTTTCAACCACTGATCATTCCTATACTGACTGCCTTTTGACAATCGGTTACTCATTCCTGTTTTCAATGAAAGAATCAGACTTTCTCTGCCATGGCATTCATAAGAGTCGGAATCAACTGTTTCTTTCTTGAAATGATTCCCTCTAAGAGGATGCCATTTTCATTTTCTTCTCTTTCAAATGCATCTGCAAGGATCCTGCCTGCATCATGTCCCTCAAAAATCACCTTGGAAGACTCTTCTAAAATATCTGTCAGCATCACATAGACCATGTCGATTCGCTTCTCACCCAGAACTTCTTTTAAGAACGGACGGAGCTTCTCTGCTACTTTATCAAGTTCTTCACGGCTCATGGCGCTGATCTGTGCAACTCCGAAGTCAAACTCATCCGTATGGAAAATCTTGAAATCAGAATAGAAAATTTCCTCTGTCGTCTTATTTTTGAAATCGCTTCCCGCCTTAAACATGTTCTTTGCATGAGTCTCAATATCTACTTTTGCAATCTTTGCCAAAGCCTCGGCAGCCAGAATGTCAAGCTGTGTGCAGGTCGGAGAACGGAACATTAACGTGTCTGACAGAATCGCTGACAATAACAATCCTGCAATATGCTGCGGGATCTCGATATTTTTCTCACCGAACATCTGGTAAATGATCGTGGACGTACATCCCAACGGCTGATTTCTGAAATAGACCGGAGAGATCGTCTCTAAGCTTCCGATCCTGTGATGATCTATGATCTCTAAAATCTCCGCTTCATTGATATTATCAACTGCCTGCGACTTCTCATTATGATCCACCAGAATGATCTGTTTTTTCTGCATGCTCATCAGGTTACGTCTGGATACCATTCCGAGATAGTTTCCATTTTCATCCAAAATCGGGAAATCACGGTGTCTGATTTTTGACATTGTCTCTTTGACATCATCCACATAATCATCAATATCAAATGTCACAAGATGCTCTCTCGTCATAAATTCTTTGATTGGCATACTCTGATTGATCAATCTGGCAATGGAAAACGTGTCATATGGTGTTGTGATAATCACACAGTCTTTTTTATTCGCCATCTGAATGACTTCCGGGTCTACCTCAAATCCACAGCCTACAATGATACAGCTTGCATTGGACTCTAATGCACGAATCTGCACTTCTTTCTGCGGTCCGAGAATGACCATATCATCCGCTTCGATGTATTCCGATAAAAATCCAAGGTCAGACGCTCCGACAACAACTTTTCCACGGATAAAATACGCATGTTCATTTCCCGCGATAATATTGCCGTCCAAAGTCTCTGCAATATTCTTATACTGGGTTCTCGCTTTGGACAACACCCGGTTGTCATAAACATCCATGTAAGAGGTTGCAATATCCTTTGTTACGATCACACCCTCTAACTTTCCAAGCCGGTTTGTCACCGGAAGTGTTACGACATCTAACTTTTTCATGGTTTCCCATGCTTTTTTCAAAGAAATCTGCGAACTGATGCCGGCTGTTTTGCGGATGGAAATATCCTTGAGCTGTGCCCCTACATCTGTAATTAATTCTGGATCCTCCACCTTAAAATAATCCAGCACATACCGGGTTTCCTCACTGATCGCTCCGGCACGCTTTGGTACATACTGGCGCTCTCCCAGCTGGTTTTTCAGATATGCATAAGAAATTGCCGCACATATCGAATCCGTATCCGGATTCTTATGTCCGACAACCCATACTTTTTTTGGTTCAATATTCATAAATTCCTCACTACCTTAAAAATTAAAAACGCCTAATGAATATAAAATAAATGCAACCAGCATCACAAAATTGATAATGGAAAACCAGGAAAGTACTTTGACATATCCCTTTACAGCGCCAACGCTTTTCTCCATCTCATCCATTTTTTCAATTTTAGAATCAAACTCGTTGAACAGATCCTGAATATTGCGATAGCATTTTACATTCTCGGAGTGAACTTTCTCTGAAAGATCCGTTTTGATAGAATCCAGCTGGGAGGTTGCATTCTCCAGCAATGCCTTCACTTCTGCGACCTGCTCATCGCTTACTTTCTTATTGGCTGCTGTCTGTTCTTCGATAAACTGCCTGCCTGCCTCGATCTGATCTTCTCCAAGCTTTTTGCTGGCTGCGATCTGATTCTCATTTAACTTGCGGTTTGCCTCTAACTGTTCCTCAGTCACTCTCTTCACATCTGCGACCTGCTTTGAGACACTTATTTCAATCTCATTCATCTTCGCGGTGACACGTTCTGCAAGCTCGTCTACTTTTTTGCTGAAATCAGATACGATCTCATCTGCCTCTTCCTGTCTCTCACTTAAGATCTGCTCTAGTTCCTGCGCTTTGTCTTCTCTCTCATTCACAAGATTCTGCAGTTCCTGTACCTTGCTCTCCTTGGATGTCAATAAATTCTGTAACTGTTTTGCTTTCTCCCTGAATTCATCGATCTGACTTAATAAAAAATCTTCTTTTTCCACTTTACTATGTATCCTTTCCTTAGCACGCGTCACTTTTCCTGCGTGTTCTGTTTTATCTTCTTTTGCATTCAGCCTTGCGGACGGCTGTGTAATTTTTTTCTTCTTCCGGTAATTCTGTGCTATTCTCTGAAACAGACCTGCCATTTACGTCTCCTCCCACAGCCAGCTTAAAATAAACTATATTTATTTTACCATTTGCGCTTTTTCTTGTAAAGGAAAAACCTTCCTTTACATTATGTTATCCTGTGGCTGACAATTTAAGGTATCCTGTGGATTTAAAAGAAGCGGTTCCAGACGGAACCGCTTCTGATAAGAAAGGGATTATACTTATTTGCTTATTTTGTTATGAATGATATTCATACTTCAAAATTGCCGTTCATTATTTACATAATTTTTTGAACTCATCAGCTACGAACTGTACTTTTGTTCCAACAACAACCTGAACAGCTGTTTTACTTGGTCTGATAACGCCAGCTGCACCGGCAGATTTGATTTTCTTCTCATCTACTAAAGAGCTGTCTTTTACTTCAAGACGAAGTCTTGTAATACAGTTATCAATGCTTGTAACGTTTGCTGCACCACCAACACCTTCTAAGATTGTTGCTGCTACAGTTGTGTAATCGCTGCTTCCAAGATCAACTTTTTTCTCTGCTTCTACATCATCATCTTCTCTACCAGGAGTCTTTAAGTCAAACTTTGTGATAGCGAAACGGAATACAACGTAGAATACGATAAATGCTGCGATTCCAAGAGGAATGATCATCCATGTATTCTTTGCTGCCGGAAGCGGTGCAGAGAAGATTAAGTCAGTTGCTCCGGCGGAGAAACTGAATCCTGCTCTGAATCCAACTAATACAGTAATAACTGTGAAGATACCATATAATGCTGCATATACAACGTAAAGAGCTGGTGCAAGGAACATGAAACCAAACTCGAATGGCTCTGTAACACCACAAACGAATGCACAAAGAGCTGCGGAAGCTACAAGTCCGATTGCTAATTTCTTCTTGTCACTCTTAGCTGTGTGAACCATAGCAAGAGCTGCACCCGGGACACCGAACATCATACATGGGAAGAATCCAGACATATACATACCTAAATCCCATGATACATCAGCAGATGTCTCACCTGCCCAGAAGTGCTGCAGATCTCCAAGTCCGATCGTATCGAACCAGAATACGTTGTTTAATGCATGGTGTAATCCGGTTGGAATCAGTAATCTGTTTAAGAATGCATAAATACCTGCACCAACAGGTCCAAGTCCAACAATACTTTCACCAATTGCAACTAATGCACCAAATAATAATGGCCAGATAAATAACAGGATTGCTGAAACAATAATAGAAACAACACCTGCAACGATTGCTACGCAACGTTTACCACTGAAGAATGATAACCAGTCAGGTAATTTTGTACCTTTGAATTTGTTGTAGCATGTTGCACCGATAATACCTGCAAGGATACCGATAAATGGGTTTGCAATTTTACCAAATGCAAGAGATTTTGTTGCATTGTCAGCGATTGCTGGCATTAATGTTGTAACTGTTCCTACGGAAAGAAGGTTTGTCATCATTAACCATGATGCTAATGCTGCAAGACCTGCTGTACCATCATTGTCGTCTGCCATTCCGACACCGACACCGATAACAAAAAGAATTGCCATGTTATCAATTAAAGCTCCACCTGCTTTTACAAGGAAGAAACCGATCATCTCAACGATACCGGTAACATCACCACCCTGCATGGTAGATGGACAAAGCGCATATCCAATACCCATTAAGATACCACAGATTGGAAGACACGCAACTGGAAGCATTAAAGCTTTTCCTAATTTCTGCAAATACTTCATCATACTAAAAGCTCCTCCTTTTTTTATAATCCCTTTTAGTTTTATTTTATACCGTTAGAAACACGGCTAAAATACGTTTTTCATATCACAGATCCCTGTCTGTTTATTTCTTTAAGATCAGAACTGTATCACCCGGATTGACATCAGATCCTGTCACTGCCTCCACAGTCTGATAGTCCGATGTGTTGCATACAACCATAGGTGTGATCACATCATAACCTGCTGCTTTCACTGCCTCAAGGTCAACCGAGATCAGAAGATCTCCTTTTTTCACCGCATCCCCATTTCCTTTATGGGCGGTAAAATGTTCTCCCTTTAATGCGACAGTGTCTAATCCGATATGCACAAGCAATTCCACGCCTTCTGTGGTCGTCATGCTCACTGCATGCTTCGTATCAAATAACATCTCGATCGTGCCGTCTGCCGGTGCGTATATCTTACCATCTGCCGGCTGGATTGCAACACCCTTGCCTAAGATCTCTTCTCCGAATGTCGGATCACTTACCTGACTGATTGGAACTGCCTTTCCTTTGACCGGTGCACCAATCTCAATTCCTTTGTCTTTTTTCTTCAAAAAATCGAACACCTTAATCCCTCTTTTCTGTATTATGATGTACTTTAGTCTGTCATGCAGACACGCTTAATATGTATCGCAAGAAACATGATCTCCTCGCCGGATATCTGACCGCCGTACTCTTTTTCAATATATTCTGCAATATGTTTACTGCACTCATACTCTCCCGGATACTTGTTCTCCATCAGCTTTGCAAATTCGATCTCCTCATCTTTCAACAACTCATGCCGGTAAAGACGCTGTGCCAAAAACTTCAGATGTGTGACAAATCTCTCATAGTGGAGCGATTCCTCATCAAATTCAATGCCCATCTCCTGTTTGACCAGTTCTAAGATCCCCTGTATCATATTCGTCATTGCAAAGGTATCGTTGATCGTTGTATCGTACTCTGCATTCACAAAATGGAGTGCGATAAATCCCGCCTCATCCTCTGAAAACTTTGTTCCGAGTTTTTCATTCAAAAGATCGATCGCATATTTTCCCATCAGGTATTCCTGATGATAAAACTTCTTGGTTTCCCACAGCAGTGCATTCTTCAGCTGGATTCCCTGCGCCTGTCTCTGAATCGCAAAATTGATATGATCTGTCAGTGTGATATAAATACTCTGATTCAACTGTACATTCAGATTCTTTTTCGCATAGGTAATGATATCACTCGTGAGCTGCATATGCTCTAATGGAATGTTCTCTAAAATCTCCTGAAACTGCCGGGAAAGCTTCTCGTTCTCAATCCGGAAAACCTTCTCGATCCTGCTCTCATCAATCGCATCACCCGTATGTGCCTTGAATCCAATCCCCTTACCCATGATAACAACTTCCTGCTGATTCTCATCATATGCTGATATTACGTTGTTATTAATCACTTTCTGGATAACCATATGCCACTCCGTTTTTATTTGATAAAAGCCTCTGTTTTACTGTGCATTCTAAAAAGAAAAACCAAATTTTACAAAATCCAAGTATAGAAATGTAAAATCTGGTTTTGCCTGCTTATCAGTAACAATCCAATATTTTATTCGCTTGATTTAAGAAAATTTTAACATTCATTGTTTATTATGTCAAGTTTTATTCCTGCTTATTTTTCTTTTTTGTAAGCATTTACTATATATGCATCTAAAACCTATACATAATAGCCAATATCTTTTCCATCTTCTACCGGAGTTTTACAGATTCGTTTCAAAGAACGCTTTTATTGCATCACATGCTGCACCTTCGTCGTCGCCTTCTACCTTTACAGTCACAGTCTGATTTTTTTTGACTCCCATTCCCATAACTGCCATCAGTCGGGAAGCATCTACAGATTTTCCATCTTTTTCAAGTGTTACTTTGCTCTGGAAATTTTTCACTTCCTTTACAAGCATCCCTGCCGGTCTTGCATGGATTCCCAACTCGTCTTTTACTGTGTAACTGAATGATTTCATTTTCATTTCCTCCTTAAACATTAAGCATTTAATATTTTATCTCTTACAGGCAGCACCATTGCCGGTGATACCGATAATTCATCAATTCCCATTTTTACAAATGTCTCCGTAAGCGTTAAGTCTGCCCCGAGTTCCCCACAGATACCTGCCCAGATTCCCGCTTTGTGTGCGCTGTCAATGACCATCTGGATCATCTTGAGCACTGCTGGATGATGGGAGTCATAAAACTGGTCAAGCTTTGCATTCTGCCTGTCGATCGCGAGCGTATACTGTGTCAGGTCGTTGGTTCCAATACTGAAAAAGTCAACCTCTTTTGCCAGTTCATCTGCGATCATCACCGCTGCCGGTGTCTCGATCATAATGCCAAATTCCACATTTTTAAACGGAATGCCTTCTGAGGTCAGCTCTGCTTTTACCTCTTCCATAATCTCTTTGACTTTTCTCACTTCCCATACCGATGCGATCATCGGGATCATAATGGAAATATTGCCGAACATGCTGGCGCGGAGCAGTGCTCTCAACTGTGTCTTGAAAATATCCGGCTGATCCAGACAGATCCTCACGGCACGGTAACCAAGCGCCGGATTGTCCTCGTGTTCGAGTCCAAAGTAATCGATCTGCTTGTCTGCTCCAATATCCAGAGTACGGATAATGACTTTTTTTCCTGCCATCACTTCCGCAACCGTTTTATAGGACTGGAACTGCTCATCCTCTGTTGGGAAATGGTCACTCTGCAAATATAAAAACTCACTTCTGAAAAGTCCGATACCTGCTGCATCATTCTGTAAAACAGCGCCTAAATCTTTAACTTCGCCGATATTGGCATACAATTTTATTTCTTTGCCCTCTTTCGTGACGGTCGGCTTTCCCTTTAATTGCTGCAGTAATTCCTGACGGTTCTTTTCGTCCTGCTGTTTTTTCTCATATTCTCTTAATGTCTCCTCATCCGGATCAATGATCACGATTCCCTTGAATCCGTCCACGATCGCCATTTTTCCATTCACTTCTTTCGGAACTGCTGTGGATACCAGAGCCGGAATGTTCATCGTCCTTGCCAGGATTGCGGTATGTGAATTCGTAGAGCCATGTCGTGTCACAAAGGCAAGCACTGTCTCACGGTCTAACTGGATCGTCTCACTCGGTGCAAGATCATCTGCTGCTATGATATATTTTTCTTTTTCTGCTCCAGAAGTGTTCACCTTTTCTTCTTTCTGCGATAAAACACGGATCACACGCTCCGAGATGTCCTTCACATCTGCTGCACGTTCCTTCATATAATCGTCGTCCATATCTGCGAACATTCTGGCAAAGTTATCGCCAGTCGTTGCCACGGCGAACTCTGCGTTGACGGACTGTGCCTCGATGATATTCCGGACAGAATCAAGATAGTCTTCATCCTCCAACATCATCTGGTGCACTTCAAAAATGGCTGCATTTGCCTCTCCTACTTCTTTGACCGCTTTGTCATAAAGTCCTTTCAGTTCTTCTGCCGCCTGATCTCTGGCTGCCTCAAAACGTGCGATCTCTGCTTTCGCATCCTCAATCTTCACTCGTCTGACTACATTGTTTTCTTTGGAAATCTCTTTGATTTTTCCGATTGCGATTCCCCCGAATGCAATCTTTCCGGTTATGTTCTGCATTTGCTCCTCCTCACCAGACAGCTGATACCATTTTGGGAATCTGCCGTCAAAATTAAAAAAGCCGAAAAAGTTCACGCAGCCAACGGCGTCTTACTTTTCCGGTTTAGTACATTTGCATGTGAACTATCCTTAAAATATAATTTTATTATAAGTTTTCACAAAGTATTTGTCAACACAATTCTGCCAGTCTGTGTACTTTTGCTGCATCCACCACTTCATATTGATTCTTTTCCTGTATTCCTGCATAGGAGAAATCAACGTATTCATTCGAAGTTGTGATGTCTTTTTTCCATACCCGGCATGAACTGTGTACCTGATGAACTCCTGTATATGTCATTAGTTCTCTAACATTGTTCTCATTCACACCGCTTCCGGCAAGAATTTCAATCTCACTTCCATATTCCTTCTGAAGCTGTTTTAACCGTTCTCTTCCACTCCACACATCCGGTGCGCCGCCGCTCGTTAAGATTCGGTCTGCCCCAAGCCCAATCAATTGCCCGATCGTTTTCTTCTGATCGGCAACACAGTCAAAAGCGCGGTGAAACACCGCTTCCCTTCCCTGCTCATGTATCAGATAGATGACTTCTTTTGTACGTTCTGTATCTAAGGTTTGATCCTCTTTTAAAAATCCGAAAGCAATCCCGTCTGCTCCATGCTCCAGCAAAAGTTTTGTATCCAAAATCATTGTCTGATATTCCTCCGCAGAATAACAGAATCCACCACCTCTCGGACGTACCATCGCCACAACAGGAATCTCACACTGTTCCTTCGCGCAGATCAGATTTGCCAGTGATGGGGTAAGACCGCCAAGATATAATGCACTGTTTAATTCTACCCTGTCGGCACCATTTTCATATGCTGTTTTTACATCTTCAAAACTGCCGCAGCAGATTTCTAAAACTGATTTCATAGGTTTGTCACAATTCCTTTTCTTATCATTCGGATTGATGATTGTTATTATAAACTTTCTATCTTTTAAAATCTACTATCTACAAAAAATCTTTTTTTCATTTTCTCTATAAACAATAAAATGAATGTTCCGCGAACATTCTATTGTCCTGAATGCAGAAAGCCCGGAAAGGCTTACGCCTTTCCGGGCTTTCTGGAATTTACAATGACTCAGACAATGTCCAAATCTTATTTGTATAACTCAACTAATCTTAACAGATGTTCGTAACGAGCTTTTGCAGCTTCCTCAGATGCAGCAAAGAGTTTTGCAGCTCTTTCTGGGAAAGATCTTGTTAATCTGCTGTAACGTGTCTCGTTATTTAAGAACTCCTGATATGTTCCATCACCTGGTTTAGATGTTAATGTGAATGGATTCTTTCCTTCAGCTTTCAGAGCTGGGTTGAAGGAGAAGAGGTTCCAGTAACCAGCAGCTACTGCTTTCTTCATCTCATCCTGGCAGTGGTTCATTCCACCTTTCACACCGTGTAACTCACATGGAGCATATCCGATGATCAGGGATGGTCCGTCATAAGCTTCTGCTTCTGCAAGAACTTTAACAGCCTGAGCCATGTTAGCACCAAGAGCGATCTGTGCTACATAAACGTAACCATAGCTCATAGCGATCTCAGCAAGGCTCTTCTTGCCAACTTCTTTACCAGCAGCAGCGAACTGACAAACTTCACCGATGTTGGAAGCTTTAGAAGCCTGTCCACCTGTATTAGAGTACATCTCTGTATCGAATACCATAACGTTTACGTTATGTCCGGAAGCAAGTACATGGTCTAATCCACCGAAACCAATATCATATGCCCATCCGTCACCACCGAAGATCCATACGGACTTCTTAGCAAGGTAATCTTTTTTCTCAAGAGCAGCTTTTGCATCTGGACATCCAGCTGCTGCAGCTTTCTCTAATTCAGCTACAAGAGCTTCTGTTGCAGGAGTATTTGCTTTTGTATCCTGTTTTGTCTCCATGAATTTAGCGAATGCATCTTTTAATTCTGCACTTGCCTTATCAGAAGAAGCACATTTCTCAGCGCTTGCGATAGCCTGATCACGTAATACTTCCTGACCGATCTGCATACCTAAACCATGCTCAGCGTTATCCTCGAATAAGGAGTTAGCCCAAGCTGGTCCTTTCTTGGAATCTTTGTTTACTGTATATGGTGATGTAGCAGCTGGACCACCCCAGATAGAAGAACATCCGGTAGCGTTAGAGATGTACATATGCTCACCAAATAACTGTGTGATCAAACGAGCGTAAGATGTTTCAGCACATCCTGCACAAGATCCGGAGAACTCAAGTAATGGCTGGTTGAACTGAGAACCTTTTACAGTATTGTCAGCTGGCATACCAGGTTTCTTGCCAACATTAGCTACTAAGTAGTCAAATACTGGCTGTTCTTCTGCCTGAGATTCCTGTGGAACCATCTCGATAGCACCTACTGGACATACAGTGATACACTCACCACATCCCATACAGTCTAATGGAGATACGCTCATTGTATATTTGTATTCGCTTGCTTTTGGTTTTGTATCAGCAAGTTTGATATTAGCTGGAGCAGCTTTTACTTCGTCTTCACTTAACATGAATGGACGGATCGTAGCATGTGAACATACAAATGCACACTGGTTACACTGGATACATTTAGCAGCATCCCATGTAGGAACTGTTACAGCTGTACCACGTTTCTCATATGCTGATGCACCCTGCTCGAACTGTCCGTCTGGGTTGCCCATAAATGCAGATACTGGAAGAGAATCACCATCCATTAATGCGATTGGATTCATTAAATCTTCTACCATCTTAACTGTCTCTGGACGACCTGTTAATTTCTTAGGAGCTGGATCTGCTTCTGGGTTAGACCAGGAAGCTGGTACTTCAACTTTATGTACAGCGTCAACACCTGCGTCGATAGCTTTGTAGTTCATCTCTACAACTGCGTCACCTTTTTTACCGTAAGATTTCTTAGCAGCAGCTTTCATGAAATCAACAGCTTCTTCGATTGGCATTACGTTTGCTAATTTGAAGAATGCAGACTGAAGAATTGTATTAGTACGTTTACCCATACCAATTTCAATTGCTTTGTCAATAGCGTTGATTGTATATAACTGAATGTTGTTATCAGCAATATATTTCTTAGCTTCTGCATTTAAGTGATGAGCTAACTCTTCATCAGACCACTGGCAGTTGATCATGAATACTCCGCCTGGTTTTACGTCCTGAACCATCTTGAATCCTTTTGTTACATAAGATGGGTTATGACATGCAACGAAGTCTGCCTGGTTGATGTAGTATGGGCTTCTGATTGGTTTGTCACCAAATCTCAAGTGAGAAATTGTAACACCACCAGTCTTCTTAGAGTCATACTGGAAGTAAGCCTGGATATATTTGTCTGTATGGTCACCGATGATCTTTGTAGAGTTCTTGTTAGCACCTACAGTACCGTCACCACCAAGTCCCCAGAATTTACATTCTACAGTTCCTTCAGCAGCTGTGATAGGAGCTGGTTTTACTTCTGGTAAGCTTAAGTTTGTAACGTCATCAACGATACCGATTGTGAAACGTGCTTTTGGAGCATCTTTCTCTAATTCTTTGTATACAGCGAATAAGCTTGAAGGTGGTGTATCTTTAGAACCTAATCCGTAACGTCCGCCTGTTAATACGATTGTATCAAGACCTGCCTCACGAAGAGTTGTAGCTACGTCTAAGTATAATGGATCACCAAGTGCTCCTGGCTCTTTTGTTCTGTCAAGTACTGCAACTTTCTTAACTGTCTTAGGAAGAGCTTTTAAGAATGCTTCAGATACCCATGGACGATATAAACGAACTTTCACTAATCCGACTTTCTCGCCTTTTGCTGTTAAGTAATCAATTACTTCTTCAGCAACGTCGTTTACAGAACCCATAGCTACGATAACGCGCTCTGCATCTTCTGCTCCATAGTAGTTGAATAAGTCATAGTTTGTTCCTAATTTCTCGTTAACCTTAGCCATGTATTTTTCTACGATAGCTGGTAATTCATTGTAAGCTGTGTTACAAGCTTCACGATGCTGGAAGAAAACGTCTCCGTTCTCATGAGATCCACGCATAGCTGGATGCTCTGGATTTAATGCATGTGCACGGAATGCAGCAACTGCGTCCATGTTGCACATTTCTTTCAAATCTGCATAATCCCATTTCTCGATCTTCTGGATCTCGTGGGATGTACGGAATCCGTCAAAGAAGTTGATGAATGGAACTTTTCCTTCGATTGTTGCTAAATGAGCAACCGGGCTTAAGTCCATAACTTCCTGTGGGTTTGTCTCACATAACATAGCGAAACCTGTCTGACGGCAGGCATATACGTCACTGTGATCACCGAAAATATTTAAAGACTGTGTTGCAACGGTACGTGCAGAAACATCAAATACACATGGAAGCTGCTCACCAGCGATTTTGTACATGTTAGGGATCATTAATAAAAGACCCTGGGAAGCTGTAAATGTTGTTGTTAATGCACCTGCAGCAAGGGAACCGTGAACTGCACCTGCAGCACCTGCTTCGGATTCCATTTCTACAACTTTGACCTGATTGCCAAAGATATTTTCCTGTCCTGCTGCTGACCACTGATCGACAGTATCTGCCATAGGGCTGGATGGTGTAATTGGGTAAATAGCTGCAACATCTGTAAACGCATATGCTACATGAGCTGCTGCTGTATTACCGTCCATTGACTGTTTTGCTCTGGACATTACTTATTCCTCCTTAAAAATATAAAAAATTGATAGAATGTCTTTGCTAACCCGGGCTTTTGGACTTCTTGAAAAAATGTTGCAATCATTCGTTTTGCTGTTTTGTCCTTG
>OGXT01001188.1_pt1 | contig 26780 bp, 24 predicted proteins | sample 1576361 | NCBI WGS metagenome assembly OGXT01 (sample SAMEA3541514, study PRJEB24748) | human gut metagenome | biome: human gut; feature: human-associated habitat; material: faeces | place: China | collected 2012 | reverse complement strand
CTGTCAGAAAATTTTTTATACGAGATGGCAGTATTGCATTACCAAAGGATATTCAAGTAAATGAAGTCCTTGACTTAGGCTTTAATTACAAAGGTCGGATTGAAAGTATACGCCGTATAAAAGAGTAATTTGAAAGGTTTAAAAGGGGCGTTGACAAATGCCCCTTGATACCTAATAAGTATGTAGATTTAAAGGAGCGTAATCATGGATAAAGAAAAATACTTAAAAGAACAGAGAAAACGAAAAGAAAATTATTTAAGGTATCGTCTGGGATTTTTACAGTTAATACATAAGCCAATTCTTAACATGCTACTAATATCACTAGTTGCTTTATTTATTTATTGGATTATGGATTGGGAAAACCCGATTAATTACATTTTTAAATGTTCCAGAGTTGATATTGCCGATATTCAGATATACTTTATGTATTATATCAATAATAATTCCTATAATCATTTTACTATGGCTGATTAAATACATCGGCGAACTATCCGCCCGAAAAGATGAAGCGGATTTACAACAAGCCTTTACCAAAGAAGAATTGCGAAATTCGTGTCCAATACTTATGGATAAACGGAAAGTAAAAGGCAGTAATGTTACAATGAGAGAATTTTATTCCCCTATTCCACTTGATACATGGAATACGAGAAAAAATGCTATTGCTGACTTAATGAATATTCATTTTGTGGAAGAAATCCAATACGGCGGTAAAGCAGACGGAAGAAGAATTGTTATATTTACCGCACCGGGAAGAAAACCAACCGATAGAGGAACTCTATATGATAAAGAATTTTAACCTTTTATTAGGCTATGACTACGATAAGTGGTATGGATATGGTCTGAAAGAGCCTGTTTACGCAGACATTTTACCACCCCAAAATAGTCAAGCAATTCTTTGTGGGATGTCAGGCGGGGGAAAAAGTTATTGCGTCAATCTGTTGTATGCTAGGCTTTCTCTTTGGGAACAGCAAGAAAAAGGAATTGTATATTTTTCCGACTTCAAACAAAATGACCAATTTTCATATTTGCGAGGGTGTCCTCGTTATTATCCATACGATAAATCATTAGAAGCACTTGAAATAGTATATGATATATTGCATAAACGACAATCTGGAGAGGATAAATCTCGACAGCCTGTTACATTGATTTGGGACGAGTATATGGCTAATATCTTAGCTTTACAGGCTGTAAATAAGAAACTCGCTGATGAAGCTATGCGTAAGGTGTCGGAGATTTTAATGCTCGGACGGTCTAAGGCTGTAAGACTGTGGATTTCTTGCCAGCGTCCTGACGCTTCTGCTTTTCCAAACGGCAGTCGCCTAAATTATGGAATTATTATAATTGTAGGCGCACCTATAAGAAGTATTTATGAAATGCTTATACCGAAAGAATATATTGACCTCATAGGTGAAAGACAATTCGGAGTTGGTGAGGGTGTTGCACTATTGCAAGGCTCACAATTAAAATTCATTAAAGTGCCAATGGTAAGAGATACGGAGAAAATGCAACAAGTGTGTATAGATGCACTGTCCAGATAACAACAGTTGTCTGAGGGCGGTGGCGAAGCCACAAGCCCTCAGACACCCTGTTGGATAGTATTACCCAACTGGGAACGCACAAACATTTATCAATACTTGATATTATGCAAATTATCGTATGTTCAATAGCTTGCACAAACTGCACAAAGGAGATGATTTATATTGACACGCAATCAAATAGATACCAACTAACTATTAATGCACCGATTGAAAAGGGATATTCCCATGATCGTATTTTTGAGATGTTTCGGAATAATTTTAAGACTTTAATATATGTCTGTATGGCAGATGAACAAGGCTCACAATTTCACACGCACATATTCGCTGTGTTTTCGTCCAGAGTTAGATTTAGTATGATAAAGCGTTACTTCCCCGAAGCACATATAGAAAAATGTCGTGGCTCAACCTCTGATAACGTACATTACGTAAAAAAGACTGGGAAATGGTTGGACGAAACGAAGCATGAAACAAAAATTGAAGGCTCTTTCGAGGAGTACGGAACACCGCCACCAGACAGCAAAGGCAGACGGTACGATATGTCTGAACTGTACCAAATGATACTTGATAATATGACCAACGCAGAAATCATAGCCGTTAATCAAGACTATATTTTACAAATTGATAAACTAGATAAGGTACGGACAATAATACTGACAGAACGCTACAAAGAAACAGTACGACTTGATTTGGAAGTAATATACATCAGCGGAAAGACAAACACAGGCAAGACCAGAGGGGTATTAGAAAAACATGGATATTCTAATGTATATAGAGTTACTGACTACAAACACCCATTCGATTCCTATAACTGCCAACCGGTAATTGCCTTTGATGAGTTTCGGTCTTCTCTTAGACTAAAGGAAATGCTTATGTACTGCGACATATACCCAATAGAGTTGCCAAGCAGATATACAAATAAATTTGCTTGCTACAATAAAGTATTCATTATCTCAAATTGGATATTGGAAAAACAATATGCAGAACTTCAAAAAGAAGATAACGAATCATGGCAAGCGTTTTTACGGCGAATACATAAGGTTATCCATTATGAAAGTCCAGAAAAGGTAATCGAATATCCGTCTGTTAAAGCATACTTAGAGCGTAATAATAATTCTTAAAATCATAAGAAATGAGGTGATACAATTAAGAAAGAAATTCCGATTTGGGAAAAGTCAAATTTAACACTTGAAGAAGCCTCTGCATATTTCGGTATCGGAATCAATAAAATTCGGGAATTATCAAACAATGAAAACTGCAACTTCGTAATTTTCTGTGGAAGCAAGCGGCTTATTAAGCGGAAAAAATTTGAAGAATATTTAGAAAAAGCATATTCTATATAAGAATATGTTGAAATTAGTCATAATATAGATTGAATATCTTGCAAAAATATGGTACAATAAAATATCATATTAAATGCGAGGTGATAACAATGCAACCGACTAATATAGTATCAGCTTACCAGAGTCATATGGCTTTTAACAATAAAACAGTCGAAACAAATAAAAAAGTTGATAACAGTTTTACTTTAAAAAATGTTGAAGTACAAACGCTCTCTAAATTTTATGAACTTTTAAAAAAATCTGATTGTAAATTTGAATTATTTGATGGATATTACATAGGTTATAAAATAAAGCAGATAAGTAAGGAGTTTGACTTGCTTAGATTCAGCAATGAATTGGTGATTAATATAGAACTTAAAAGTCCTTTAGATGAAGATAAGAAGATTAAAAAAATCACAGAGCAAATGTCCCAGAATTACTATTATTTGAATTTTTTGGACAAAACTGTATCTATATACACATTTGTAGAAGATGATGGTTTATATAGATATAATTCAGATACCAATAAATGTTATTTAGTAGACGTAAAAGAATTAGTTGCGGAATTGTCCACACAAACAATTAACGACAAGCTAAACCCTGATGAGTTGTTTGTTCCGAGTAACTACTTAATTTCTCCATTCAATAACACAGACAAATTCATAAATGATGAATATTTTTTAACAGACAATCAACAGGCAATAAAAAAACAAATATTAGAAATCATAAACAACAATGAAATGAAATTTTTCTGTGTATCTGCAAATGCTGGTACAGGTAAAACCCTTATGTTATATGACATTGCAAAAACGATTTATGCTGAGCACGGAAAATCAGCTGCATTGATTTTTCATTGCGGTAAATTAAATGAAGGCCATGTCAAATTAAATACTCGCCACAAATGGAATATACATTGTATTGCTGATGTTAATGCTCAGTCGACAGAAAAATTAATACATGATAAACTTAAACTTATCCTCTTTGATGAAACACAACGTGTTAGAACACACCAACTCAATCTAATAATTAATAAAGCGATAGAATTAAATATTCCCATTGTCTTTTGTTATGACAAAAAACAATACCTTAGCAATGGAGAAAATCTGGATTTATATGAATATGTAAATGAAAAATTCAATAAGATTCAATCAATAAAAAAAGAATTAAAAGGCAAAATTCGCACAAATAAAGAAATGGCTTCCTTCATCACGAACTTACTAAAAATAGGAAGAAGCACAACATATCTTAATTATGATGCAATCTCTGTAGATTACTTTAATTCTATTGATGATGTAAGAGAATATATTGATTATTTAGAAACTAATAAAAATTGGAAAGCTATAACATATACAACATCTCAATATGAAGTAAATCGGTTGTCATATCTTTCAAACATATGTTTATCAACTGCACATGATGTAATAGGACAAGAATTCGATAAGGTTGTTTTTGTTATGGATGAAAACTTTAAATATGACGAAGAGAACAAGCTTCTTGCACATGGAAGTTATTATAGTGCGAAAGGAATGTTGTATCAAATAGTTACAAGGGTTATAAATCAACTAAAAATAGTAGTATTAGATAACCCTGATTTATATTGCAAGATATTGGAAATCAAAACTATGAATGAATAGCATTAGATTATTGAAGAAATAAAACAATCGTTTGCAAAATCACTTTACTGATAATATAATTCTTTGTTCAGATAGATGCTACAGTTGGAATAATATAATGACATTATAAGTTCAGATAATTTTAAAACAGCTTGTATGATATAATCAATAGACAAATAACATATTAAAGATATGTTTGGCTTTTAATTACCTAATTCAGTAATTGATATATTCTATATAATTTCACTGGACAAAGAGGACACGCTTATGGTATAATTATACTTGTATCAAGCGTGTTCTCTTGATTGGTCATGAAAGGAGATATATATCATGACTATAAAGAGAAGAAAAGACGATAAAAATAGGGTACTTAAAGAGGGTGAATACCAGAGAGCAAACGGCACATTTGAATACAAGTGGCGAGATAAAAAAAGTAAAAGACATTCGGTTTACGCAAAGACTTTAGAGGAACTTCGGGAAAAGGAAATTGATGTTTTGCGTGACGCTTTGGACGGTATCAGAACAGGCAAACAAGATTTGACTATAAATGATTTGTATAATTTATGGGTACAGTTAAAGCGTGGCTTGAAAGATAATACTTTTTCCAATTACAAGTATATGTACACGCAATTTGTTCAATCGGATTTCGGTAATTCAAAAATATGTGATTTGAAAAGAACGGATATAAGAGCGTTTTATAATCATCTCGCAGATGAACAGCATTTGAAAACTGCCACAATAGACAATATACATACCGTATTACATCAAGTTTTGGAATTGGGAGTAGAGGACGATTATTTAAGATATAATCCCTCTGACAATGCCTTAAAAGAATTGAAAAAGGCACATAATTACGATTCAGCAAAGCGAAAGGCTTTGACTGTTACAGAGCAGGAATTGTTTGAAAATTTTCTAAAACAAAATAAGCAATATAACAGGTGGTATCCGATATTTACCGTTATGTTGTGGACAGGTTTGCGTGTGGGAGAAATAACAGGTCTTCGTTGGTGTGATATTGATATGGAAGATGAAACTATCAGCGTAAACCATACGCTTGTCTATTACAGCAAAGGCAAAAAACAGGGTTGTTCGTATGCAATAAACACACCGAAAACCGAAGCAGGAAAAAGAATAATTCCAATGCTTCCGAAAGTAAAAGAAGCGTTTATACTTGAAAAGCAATATCAAGAGGAATTAGGAATAAGTTGTAATGCGACAGTTGACGGATATACTGATTTTATATTTATAAATCGGTTTGGAGATGTTCAACATCAAGGCACACTCAATAAGGCTTTGCGAAGAATTATTCGTGATTGTAATTATTGGGTATTGGATAAAGGCAAGAAAAATGCCGTTACTCTGCCGAATTTCAGCAATCACTCGCTACGGCATACCTTTACTACACGAATGTGTGAAGCAGGCGTTAATATCAAGGCTATGCAAGATATATTAGGTCATGCAGACGCAGAAACAACAACGGATATATACGCCGAAGCCACAAAGGATTTAAAACGTGCGGAATTGATAAACTTTGAAGATTACTTCAATAATCAAAAACTTGCTCAAATTGGTGTTGCCTGACTTACGACCAATTTACGACTAACTTACGACTACTTATAAAGAGTTAGTATGACTTATGTATTTTAAGGGAAGGGAAAAACGGCTTCATATAGGGATTTGTAGACTTTTAAAGCATTATAAATCATTTGAAAAGATTTCCCGACGATGAAACCATTGGATAAGTAAAAATCAAAACATCATTGTTTATAGAAATATAGGCAATGATGTTTTTTTATTTAAAATATGCCATTTCCAATATTTGCTACCAAGTTTCCGGAATAAGCTACCACTTAGTCGAAAAATGTTGACATTACAAATATTCCTATATAAAATTTTCTTATAGTACGGTATATTAATAATTAATAAAAAGGTTGTGATTATGATGAAAAAAACGTTTCTTATTGCACTGTCAATTTTGACATTAACAAGTTCCCTAAATGCTTTTGCAAGCACTCTTGATGACAATATTATTGAAGATTTAGAAAAATTTCATATTGTTGAAAAGAGCGACGATTTAAGACTTGACGACCACATAACAAGATCGGAAGTAATAAAAATGGTTTCCGTCGCCACAGGAAATTACGACATAGACCACGTCGGCATAAGCCCAATATTCTCCGATGTATTGCCTACTCATTGGGCTGTAAAATATATACAAACTGCATGGGAAAACTATATTATACAGGGATATGATGACAATACATTTCGTCCCGAAAACAGCATCACATATAACGAATTACAAAAGATAATTGTATCCGCCCTCGGATACACTCAATACGCAGAAATGCAAGGCGGATATCCGGACGGATATTTGACATATTCAGAAAAATACAACATAATGAACAACATTGACACATCAGATTCAAACGCATATGTAACACGCAAAGATGCAATGCAAATGATATACAACTCATTAGATGCACCTTTATTGGTTTATATGCAAACAAATTATCTCGAAGACGGCTCAATAACCTACGTCTATGAATGGCGTGACGGTGAGCATCGCCAATTTGAATCATTAAGAATGCGCTTAGATGAAGAATTTTCATAATTAACAATCTTATACTGCAAATCAAAAGTCGAATTTACTAATCCTAATTCGACTTTTTTTGTTTTTCCAATAATTGCTACCAAGTTTCCGGAATAAGCTACCACTTAGTCGGAAAACGTTGACATTACAAATATTTCTATATAAAATTCGATTATAACATTATGTTATCAAAAATTTAAAAGGAGCATATTAATATGAAAGCTATAAGAAAAATAATTGCGGCATTAGTTGCATTATCGGCTTGTATGTCATACACATTCGCTCTTGCCGACAATGTAAATACAAATTATTCCGACTCGGCATATCAGACTGTATCCACAGTTGCTGACAGCGGAAAATGTGGCGACAATTTAAAATGGGTGCTTGACACAAACGGCACAATTACTATTTCAGGCACAGGTGAAATGAGTGAATATGCGTTTCAAACATCGCAACATCAATTCACCGCAGAAGAAAACGAGCAATATATGCAAAAACTTGAAAATCACAAATTCCCTTGGTTTGAAAAGAACAGTCCTGAATTAATAACAAACGTTATAATCGAAGACGGTGTTGAAAGTATAAGCGATATGGCATTCTACGGCACTTCAATCAAATCAATCAGTTTGCCGAACAGTGTAAAAAAGATCGGAAAATCTTCTATTGCAAACTGTGCCGAGCTTGAAATAATAACCCTTTCGGACAATATCTCAGAAATTCCGACAGGTGCATTCAATTCCGATTACAAACTTACATCAATAGAATTGCCGACAAAATTAACTTCAATCGGTGCATCGGCATTTTTAAACTGCGAGTCATTGGAAAGTATCGACATTCCCGACACTGTAACTGAAATTGGTGACAGAGCATTCGCAAATTCAGGATTACGAATGCTTGTAATTCCAAGCGGTGTGACCGCGGTTAATTACGACCTTTGTAATGAAAACCATAACCTAAACGAAGTTGTATTTTCTCCGAACACAAAGTCTGTTGAAATGACCGCCTTTTCGGGTTGTTCAAACTTAAAAAATATAGATTTGCCTGACGGATTGGAGAAAATAGGCAAAATGGCTTTCCTATCCTCCGTCAACGCACGCATATATATACCTCAAAGTGTGACTGACATTGAAAAAAATGCATTTAACGACAATGCCGTTATATACGGTTATGCAAATTCGGCGGCAGAAGAATTTGCAAAGAATAATGATATTAAATTCGTTGCAGTCAACAGCCACGATGAATATCTTTCATTACTTACATATTCCGACACGGACAATTCCAGCTACAAATCAGCGATTGATGAATTATCACAATTAGGAATTATCAACGGTTTTGAGGACGGCACATTTAAGCCACAGGAAAATGTTACTCGCGCCCAAGCCGCAACCATATTCGCGACAGCTTTAGGCTATTCGGACACAAAATACCAAAACATCGCAACAGATAAAGCAGTTTTTTCTGATTTCTTAATGAGCCATTGGGCGTACAAATATGCCGATTATATAATGAGAAGTGCCGACATAGTAAGCGGCGAAAGCAACTGCATTTTAAACGGTTTTGAGGACGGTACATTCAGACCGGACACCAACGTTACTATTATACAACTTTTAAAAATGGCAATATGTTCTTTGGGCGAGGACGGATATATGGCAGAGGCAGTCGAAAACGGTGGTTATCCGAACGGTTACAGTACCGTAGCAGAAAAATACGGTTTCAGTAATGGTATTGTATTTGAGGACGTTAATCAACCCGCCACTCGTGAACAAACTGCTCAAATAATTTCAAACACAATAAATATATCGATTAAACGTTTTGGAGCAATCAATTCAATAACGGCAGACCACAAAACAGAGTCCGAAAAATTCTTAGTAACATACGACGGCAGTAAAGAATATTATCCGCTTACAACATTAAAAACTATGTTGCAAACAAACGATTGGGGCAATCAGACGGCTTTTGCAACTAAATCCCCTCTTGAAAATTCGGAAGAATTTTACGCATACGCAACAATCAAAAATATATCACAGTCGAAAATATCTGTTAAACCCGAGGGACTTTTAATCAACACAGACGGCAGTGTATATTCGTCTGAAGATACTTTTGAGGCTGAAAGCAACGGAATAACTCTTGACGAAAACACTGCTTACTATTTGTATTTCAAGAAAATCAATAACGTATGGATATTGGATAATTACGCGATTTTTAATCAATTTAATTAATCCCGAGCCGAATTTGCTTTGACAAATTCGGCTTTTGTTATCTTGACAGTTATGATACAATAAAATTAATATTCGTATTTTAAAGAGGTATTATAGCTATGAATATAAAACAGCAAAAGCAGATAAAAGCATTTTTAATCGAAGAATTTGGGAAAGACAGAGGCAGTGTGTTATTTGACGAGCAAGAGAAAGTGCTAAACACGATTATCAAAAACACAAAAAACAAATCAAAAAATCAGATGAAAACGCTTATTAATACAATTCTCCCACGCATAGCACTGTATAAAGTCTTATCAAAAACCGGTTTTACGGAAGATGTCGTATATGAGCATATGCGAAAATATATGCTTGATAAAGTTGCGGCAAAAAAGCACGCGTCTACGGCGAAAATGGAGTTGATACCCGGATTTTATGCACTTTACAGCAACATAACTCTTAAAATTATGCGTACAACCGACTTACAGGAAAGCAAACAAACCCATGGCAAGAATTACTTTAATCTTACCATTAAAAAGTGCCTTTGGCACAACGCTTGCGTAGAAAACGGCTGTGCGGAGCTGTGCCGTCTGTTTTGCGATGTTGACAACGTTACATACGGCGGTCTGAAAAAAATAGGCTTTACTCGCACCAAAACCTTGGGTTACGGCAGAGATTGCTGTGATTTTCATTTTTTCAAAAAATAGTTTTGACTATTTGTCCCCCTTTGAGAGAGGAGAAATCCTTTTCTCAAAGGGCTTTTTTGATTATTTTCCTCAATTTTGTAAAGTAAACTCTATTTCCAAGAAAAAGCCTTGAATTTAATAGTGCAGTTATGATATAATAGGACTGATAGCTTTTTAGACGCAGTTATTGTATGCGTCAAAGCACACAAATTATAAACCAACCATAAAGGAGGAATCCGAATGGCAGAAAAATACGGTGAAGTACCACCGAAGTTCACAAAAAAATGGTGGGAATATTTTTGGGATTACTACAAATGGCACGTTATAATTACGGTTGTAGCTGTTCTTATTGCGTCCGTAACCATTGTACAATGTGCGACACGTCCGAAATACGATATGAATGTTGTTTACGCGGGACATATGAATTATTCCGAAGAAGAAATTAACAATCTTAAAGAAATAATTTCCGAACATATAAGCGACATTGATGGAAACGGCGAAAATTCAGTACTTCTAAGCACACTCGTTTTTGCGGACAATGCAGGCAGCGAAGAATACGACTATGCTATTCAAACAAAGCTTGACTTAACGTTTACGGACGACTGTTCATTTATCTATCTTATGGACAAGGCTAACGTAGACGCTCAAATGCAAAAAGAAGTTGTAGACCAAATTTATGACTGCACTGACAGTTTTATAGACTCGTCTTCCGACAAAGTCGTTAAAGCCGCTGACGGCAAAGGTTATGCGGTAAATCTAAAAGACAGCCGGCTTTTAAAAGACAACGGCATTTACTGTGACGATCTATACATTCTTATTCGCCGCAACTACAAAGATGACGAAAAAAATACTCAGGCACACGATGACTCAATCGCCGTTGCTGAGGCACTTGTAAAATAAATCACACGAAGGAGGGTTTTTATTGGCAGTCGTCAAACCCGAAATTAAAACAACAGAATATGAAATGTTTTCTCGATACAGAGAAACAGGCGACATCGCCCTTCGTGACGAAATCGTTTCTTCTTACATATATATAGCCGAAATTCTTTCACGCAAATTTATCAACCGCGGTGTTGAATATGACGATATATTTCAAGTCGCATGTATGGGAATTTTATATGCGGTTGAACGTTTTGACCCTGACAAAGGTGTTAAATTCGCCACATATGCAACCCCTACGGTGATGGGCGAAATACGCAAGTATTTCAGAGATAAAGGCAACTTTATCCGTATTCCAAGACGTCTTTATGAAATATTCTACAAAGCGGAAAAAATCAAGCGTGTTTCAAGCGAAATTTCGCAAGAGGAAATTGCAAGAATACTCAACATTCCCGAAAAACTACTTGAGAATGTCTACGAAGTAGGTGATACATCATTTATAAAGTCACTTGAATACGAGGCATATGCAGACGGTGAATTGAATTTCTCAAACCTTATCGGCATTGAGGACAGCAATTTTCTTATGATAGAGGACAAGGATTTTATTAAATATTGTATGAGTCGACTTTCCGCCGATGAACGCAAATTTATTGAATATCGTTACTATGACGAAAAAAGTCAAAAGGAAATTTCAGAAATAATGGGTATTTCTCAAATGCAGGTGTCGCGAATGGAAAAACGCACTTTGAAAAAATTGAGAAATCTTTATTTTAGAGATTAATTTTAGGAGGAAAAATTATGCTTACAGAAAAGAAAAAAGAATTTATTGAATTTATGATGGAATCTGATGTTCTTCGTTTCGGCGATTTCGTAACAAAGAGCGGAAGAAACACACCTTATTTCGTAAACACAGGTAACTTCCGTACAGGCAAGCAAATTGCCACACTCGGCAAGTTCTATGCCGCACTTATAAAGGAAAACTGCGGTGATAATTTTGATTGTATGTTCGGTCCGGCTTACAAGGGTATCCCTCTTGCAACTGCCGCCGCAGGTGCACTTTACAACGAATACAAAATCGACAAGCCTTATTTCTTCAACAGAAAAGAAGAAAAAGACCACGGTGAAGGCGGTTCACTTGTAGGCTACAAGCCACAGGACGGCGACAAAGTTATCATTATTGAGGACGTTATAACAGCCGGTACAGCCGTAAGAGAAACTATGCCGATACTAAAAAATGCCGCAAACGTAGAAGTTAAAGATATGTTCATTTCCGTAAACCGATGTGAAGTAGGTCAAAACCCTGAAAAGACAACCATTATGGAAGTTATGGAGGATTTCGGAATTAACGTACACGCTATTATTACTGTTCAGGATATTTACGAATATCTGAAGCAAGACGGTTCATACGGCGATATTCTTACAAAAATGAAGGAATATATGGACACTTACTGCGTTTTCTAAACGGAGGTGATTAAAATTAAACGATTATTTAAAATTATTGTTCCGACTGTACTGCTTCTTATGCTTGCACTTACCGCACACGCATATAATGTGGTTGATTTGCCGGAAAATATGACTTTTTCTGACGCACTCGGAGTTTTTAACGCCGATGAAATAACGCGTATAACGGTTTCGGATATTGCCGAGGGCAAATATACCGACCTCACAAAAGACGAAATAAACGAATTTTACTCAACAATTCAAGATATGACTGTTTACAGAAAGATAAACCCTACCCCATTTCGCGGTATTTCCGTAAACATCTACACAAATGACGGCGTAAAGAGCTATATGCTTAATTCGGGTTTGCAGATTGGTATGTACGGAAGCAACAATTACGTTTGCTACAAATTAAATAAGGCAAATACAGAAAAATTGCTTTATCTTGACAGTATGTACCGCGATGCGGAAGAAAAGGTGAACGGTGAGGAAATACACCGCGTTACGTCAAACGACTTTTTAAAACTTCCGTCATCACCTTGGGCACAGCCTTTTGCAAGAGAGGCGGCAAGCAAAAATATTTTGCCGTATGAATTTACAGGCAACTATTCTGAAAATATTACACGTGAACAATTTTGTATATTGCTTGCAAATCTAATTTGCGTGAAAGAAAATTACTCGTCACTTGACAAGTATATGCAAGACCAAAATAAGCCGTATCTAAAAAATTACTTTGTCGATTGTAACGACGCTGACGATTCCGTCAACATACTTTACGCACTCGGCATTGTAAACGGTAAAGACGAATCACATTTCGACCCTGACGGCACAATAACGCGTGAAGAGGCGGCAACACTGCTATGTAAAGTTGCGGAAATGTATATGTGGATCGGAACAGAAACAAGCCTTACATACAGCGACACAGATTTAATCTCCCCTTGGGCAAAATTCTTTGTAACTTGGGCGAACGAACACGGTATAATGACAGGTATTACGGAGGAAGAATTTAATCCGCAAGGTCAGTATACTGTTGAACAAGCTGTTGCAACAATCGTCAGACTTTATAATTTGTTATCATAAGATTCTAAGGACAAAGCTGTTTTAACTTTGTCCTTTTATATTGGTACAATATTGTAATTTTATTTATAAAAAATGTCGCAAAAATACACTATACTACTTTACAACGCTAAAAAAAAGCGGTATAATATAATGTGATAAACAAATTTTGTTTATGTATGAAAAATAAAAGGAGCGTTTACAATGGAAATCTCAATCACAAAAACAACTACTCCAAAACAAAAGCCTGCTGATGAATCAAAGCTTGGTTTTGGTCAATATTATACCGACCATATGTTCATTATGAACTATGACGAGGGAGAGGGTTGGCACAACCCAAGAATCGTCCCTTACGGCCCGTTTGAACTTGATCCTGCCGCTATGGTACTTCACTATGCACAGGAAATCTTTGAAGGTATGAAGGCTTATCGTACAGCTGACGGTTCAATTCAACTTTTCCGTCCTGATAAGAATATGGCAAGAATGAACGTTTCATGTGATCGTCTTTGCATTCCTAAGATAGATGAAGAATTTGCTATAAAGGCAATCAAAACACTTGTAGAAGTAGATAAGGACTGGGTACCTTCACTTGACGGTACTTCACTTTACATCAGACCTTACATATTCGCTACTGACGCACACGTTGGTGTTCACCCTGCAAAGCACCTTACATTTGCAATTATTCTTTCACCGGTAGGAGCATATTATCCGCAAGGTATCGCACCTGTTAAAATTTTCGTTGAACAGAAGTATGTTCGTGCCGTAATCGGCGGTACAGGTTTCACAAAAGCCGGTGCTAACTATGCCATTTCTCTAAAAGGTCAGGAAGAGGCCGCCGAACAAGGTTATGTTCAAACTCTATGGCTTGACGGTGTTGAAAGAAAGTACGTTGAAGAAGTTGGTTCAATGAACGTATTCTTCAAAATTGACGGCGAAGTTGTTACTCCTGCTCTTGTAGGCTCAATCCTTGGCGGTATTACAAGAATGTCAATTATTGAACTTCTTCAGTCAAAGGGTTACAAAGTTTCAGAACGTCGTCTTTCAATCGATGAACTTGTTGAAGCATTCAAAGCAGGTAAGCTTGAAGAAGCTTGGGGTACAGGTACTGCCGCTGTTATTTCACCTATCGGCGAACTTAAGTACGGCGACCTTGTAATGCCTGTAAACAACGGCGAAATCGGCGAAGTTACTCATATGCTTTATGATACTCTTACAGGTATTCAATGGGGTAAAATTAAAGACGAGTTCGGCTGGACAGTTAAGATAGACTGATTCAGAATCCGATAATTGTTCAGAACGTGCAAAATATTTGATATTCAAAAAGGACGGTTTTAAAACCGTCCTTTTTGTTATCTGACTATTCTTATCACATCATCACCGACATTCACATCACCGTCGGCAACGGTTTTAAATTCCGCAAATTCATCTGCGTTACAAACTACCATAGGCGTTATCATTTTATAGCCCTGTTTCTTTATTCCGTTTAAATTAAACGTCATAAGCAAGTCGCCTTTTTTGATTTTTGCACCGTTTGCAACTTTTACGTCAAATCCGTTACCATCAAGTTCAACTGTATCAAGACCGACATGAATTAAAATATTTGCATCATTATCCGCAGTTATTGCGATAGCGTGCTTACTTTTCGGAATGTTTTCAACCACACCGTCAACCGGTGCGAAAACCTTGCCCTCGCTCGGCTCAATCGCAATACCTTGTCCGAGTATTCCGGCAGAGAATACCTCATCATCCACCTTTTCAAGCGGTACTGCTTTTCCTCTTATCGGAGATGAAAGGAATATTTCCGTTCCGTCTGCTTTCGGTGCAGTTTCTTTTTCAGTTTGTATTTCATTATCCGCCACACCATAACCGCTTAAATCGACGCTTTCCTTACTTTCCATAAAGTCCTCCAAATGCGACTTTATAACCGTTACTCGCGGACCGTAAATAACCTGTATACCGTTACCCTTTTTAATTACACCTGCCGCACCGCTTTGTTTTAAAATATCCTCGCTGACCGCGTCACTGTTATGCACCGTAATACGAAGTCTTGTTGCACAACAGTCAATATCGGCGATATTTTCTTTACCTCCAAGTCCTTTTAAAATCAAAACAGATGTCATATCTGTCTTTCCGTCTTTTTTCGCATTCACATCTGAACGCGTATAAAGCTTTGTTTCCTCATTATCCGCCTCACGACCCGGAGTTTTAAAGTTAAATTTCTTTATAAGGAACGTGAATACACCCCAATAAACGAAGAAATACACAATACCGACAAGAACGATATAAATCCAATGAGTTTTTGCATTACCTTGCATTATACCGAAAAGAGTCATATCTATAAGTCCGCCCGAGAAAGTCATACCGACTCCGACACCGAATATATGCATAAGCATAAACGAGATACCTGCAAGCACACAATGCACAACGTACAAAATCGGTGCAACGAACAAGAATGTAAATTCAAGCGGCTCTGTTATACCTGTCAAAAATGCCGTCAATGCCGCCGAAAGCAAAAGTCCTCCGACAACTTTTTTCTTTTCGTTTCTGGCACATCTGTACATTGCAAGTGCCGCACCCGGTAAACCGAACATCATAAACGGGAATTTACCTGCCATAAAACGCGTTGCGTCAACGGAAAATTTCGTTGTGTTAGGGTCGGCAAGCTGTGCAAAGAATATATTTTGTGCACCGTTTATTGTCTGACCTGCAATCTCCATTGAGCCTCCGACATTTGTCTGCCAAAACGGCATATAGAATACATGATGAAGGCCGAACGGTATTAACGCACGTTCGATTATTCCGTAAATCAGTGTACCGATATAGCCCGTATTCTGTACGAGATTTCCAAGCATTGAAATAACTTTTTGAATATACGGCCAAATAAAATACATAAGTATTCCGACAAGCAAAAACACAACCGCCGATATTATCGGCACAAATCTTGTACCACCGAAAAATGACAGCACTTGCGGAAGTTGTATTTTGTAAAATCTGTTGTGCAGTGCCGCCGTACCAAGTCCGACAATGATACCGCCGAACACGCCCATATTAAGCGTATATATACCAAGTACCATTGACGTTGCACCGCTCAGACCGAGATTTTGCTCCAAATTCACAACAGCATGTTCCATTGCGTCCATACTCATATCGCCGCCGGCATAATTTACGGAAATCAACGCACTTATGGCAGTATGCATAATAAAAAACGCAATAACACTCGCAAGTGCGGCGACTTCTTTTTCACGTTTCGCCATACCGATTGCAACACCGATTGCAAAAAGCAACGGCAAATTATCAAAAACGATACTTCCGGCGGCACTCATAACCGTTAAAATGCCGTGAATTATCGTTCCCGGTCCCATTATGCCGTAAAGACCGTATGCTTTAAGCATTGTTTCATTTGTGAAAGAACTTCCTATCCCCAGAAAAAGTCCTGCAACAGGCAAAATTGCAATCGGCAGCATAAACGACCTGCCGACGCGTTGCAGAACTTCAAAAACTTTATTATTCTTCAAATTCTCTTCCCCGCTTTCCATTAAACTATGTTAATATTTTGTGCATATTCTGCTATTCTACAAGTGGGAATTTATTGAAATTAAATGTTTTTATTATATATTATCATAAGTCCTTTAAGCAAAAGTTCGTCATCAAGAATTATGTCATTTTTACAATGCGGAACAACCGTACTTGCAAGTCCGCCTGTTGCGACAACTTTCGCCTCACCGATTTCTTCCTTGATACGCTCAATCATTCCGTCCATACTTGACGCAGTACCGTACAATATACCGCTTTTCATACAGTCAACGGTATTTGAGCCGATAATCTTTTTCGGTTCTTCAAGGCTAATTCTCGGAAGTTGCGACGTACCGCTTACCATTGCGTTAAGCGAAATACCCATTCCCGGCATTATAACACCGCCGATGTAGTTGTTATTCTTATCGACTACCGAAATAGTCGTTGCGGTGCCGAGGTCAAATATTATAATCGGTGCACCGTATTCATGTATTCCCGCAACCGCGTCAACAACCAAGTCACTGCCGAGTTGTGCGGGATTGTCTATAACAATGCTTAAACCCGTCTTTATACCCGGTCCGATAATCATTGCCTCACAGCCTGTAATTTTCTTTATCGCTCTTTTCATAGTGATTGTGACAGTAGGAACAACCGATGATATTATCGCACCGTCAATTTCAGAAAAATCAATGTTGTAAAGCTCCAAAATCGTCTTTATCGAAACAGCATATTCAAGCTCCGTTGCAGTGTGATTTGTAGAAATTCGTTCCACAAACGAAACTTTGTTGTCCTTACAACATCCTACCACTATGTTTGTATTTCCAATGTCTATTGCAAGTATCATTTTTTTATCCCCTTAATTTAAACTTATATATAATTATAGCATATTAATATATATAAGTCAAAAGGGCGGCCGATGACCGCCACTACTACCTCGTAGCGGCGATCAGCGGTCGCCGTTTATTAAAACATATCTTTCTTCTTTTTAATATATCTTCTTATTAATATAATCAATGACGCAATGACGCACACTGACATAAATGCCGGAACTATCACTTTATTCGGTGTTTGTTCTTCTGACGACTTCATATCAGTCCAAAGCGTCTGCATTTTCTGATTTGCCTCATCTGAAAGATTACAGAAAACAGTCGTTTTTTCCTCGATATAATCATCATCAAGATAAGATATACCGTCATTTTTCACTTCATCATCAAGCATTTCATATGCTTTTTGGTTTGGAGTTGAATATCCGATAAAATCTGCAATCGCATATGCAACGTCAGGCTCATTCAAGAAATTAATATACATTTCCGCCGCCTCTTTATTTCTGCAGCCCTTAGGAATACAAGCCGCATCTATAAACAAGTTTGTACCGCTGTCGGGAATTACAAAACCAAGATCCTCGTATTCGTCCATAAGCGTTACAGCATCACCTGCGTAATACGGCGCTATTATTGCCTCACCTGCACCCATCTTATCAAATATTTCGTCCATTACATACGCCTGAACAACCTTTTTCTGTTCTTTCAGCTTTTCCGCCGCTTTTTCAAGTTCTTCGCTGTTTTCAGTATTAAGCGAATATCCAAGCATATTTTCCGCAATCGCAAATGCGTCACGCGGATTATCGAACATCAATATTCTGCCCGAATAATCTTCGTCCCAAAGAATATCCCAGCCAATATCCTCCTCATCTACAACAGTCGTATCATAGATAATTCCGACCGTTCCCCATGTATACGGCACGGAATACTTTGAGCCGGGATCATATTCCGAGCTCTTAAACTTATCCATTATATTTGCAAAATTCGGAATATTCGACTTATCAAGCGGTTCAAGCATATTCTCTTTTATCATTCTTGAAATCATATAATCTGAAGGAATGATAATATCATAAGTCGAGCCGCCGCCCTTCAACTTTGCGTAAAGCTCCTCGTTCGTAGCATATGTACTGTAATTTACCGTTATGCCCGTAAGCTTTGTAAATTCGGCGTTTAAGTTAAGTACGCCCTCCTCACTTCCGTCAGGAATATATTCACCCCAGTTATACACGTTTATTGATATGCCGTCATTCTTAAACCGCGTATAGTATTTGGGATTGTCAACCGTTACAGTTTGTACTTCCGTTGTTTCTTCCGTATCTGCCGTTTCCTCCATATCGTATTCCTCAATATGCGCACAACCGCTTGCAAGCAAAAGCGACATTGAAATTAAAGCAAGTATAAATTTTTTCATCATTTAACACCTCGCTTTACCGCATTTCTACGCTCAATTACATTCTTAACAACAAGCACTATAACCACGATTACAAAAATTATTGTCGAAAGTGCGTTTATTTCAGGGCTTACCTTACGTCTTGTCATTGAATAAATCGTAATCGGCAATGTTTGTGACGTTGCACCGCTTGTAAAGTAACTGATAACAAAATCATCAAGCGAAAATGTGAACGACATCAAAAATCCCGAAATTACACCCGGCAATATTTCAGGCAAAACAACCTTGAAAAATGCCGAAACGGGATTGCACCCCAAATCCTGTGCCGCCTCGTAAAGATGCGGATTCATCTGTCTGAATTTAGGCATTATGTTCAGAATTACATACGGCACGTCAAACGTGATATGTGCTATGATAAGCGTCACAAAGCCAAATTCAAAATTCATTCTTGCCGCAAAGAACACGAACAAAAGCATAAGCGAAACACCCGTAACGATTTCGGGGTTAATAATAGGAATGTTCGTACCCTGCATAACAATCGTTCGCGGCAGTTTTTTCATATTGTTTATACCGATTGCCGCCGCAGTACCGAGAATTGTCGCGGCGATTGACGCAACTGTCGCAACTATTACTGTATTTAAAAGCGATTTCATTATAAGTCCGTTATGAAACAGCTTTATGTACCAATCAAATGTAAATCCCGAAAACACCGAACGGCTTTTTGTCACGTTAAACGAAAACACGATAAGCACAAAAATCGGTATATACAGGAACAATAAAACAAGAGCCATATAGACCTTTGATAATTTTTTCAATTAAATCCCACGTCCTTTCTTATAAACTTACATAAGCACCTTATCTTCATCATCATCAAACTGATTAAGTATTGTCATAATCAGCAGAATGATAACCATAAGCACAAGCGAAATTGCCGCACCTAAGTTCGGATTATACGAATTTCCGAGAAACTGCATTTCTATAAGGTCACCGATAAGCAGGTTAGAACCGCCGCCAAGCATTCTTGAAATGATAAATGTACTGATTGCCGGCACGAACACCATTGTGATACCCGACATTATTCCGGGCATACTCAGCGGTACAACAACCTTGAACATAGTCTTTACATTGTTACAGCCCAAATCGTGAGCCGCCTCGATAACGCTTTTATCTATCTTTTCCATTACAGTATAAAGCGGAAGTATCATATACGGTAAATAGTTATAAACCATACCAAGCACAACCGCACCCGATGTATTCAGCATTTTAAACGGGCCAAGTCCGAAAAGCCCAAAAAAGCTGTTAATAAGTCCGTTATTGCCCAAAAGTGTCATCCATGCGTACGTTCTCAAAAGAAAGTTCATCCACATTGGGAGCATTACTATCATAAGCACCGTACTTTGATAGCTTTTATCCGTATTGGCAAGTATCAGTGCAAGCGGATACGCTATGATAAGACATATCACCGTTGCAACCGCCGCAAGCCATATTGAACGAATAAATATATTTGAATACTGCGACACCGCCGCAAGATTGTCAAGCGTAAATGCTCCGTTTGTATCGGTTAAAGCAAAGTATGCCACCATTATAAGCGGAACAATAATAAATATCGCCATCCACAAAAGGTAAGGAGCGGAAACAAGTTTTTTCATCATCTCTACCTCCTTAATCGTTCATCTTGTGCATAATATGTATGTCATACGGATCGAACTTTATACCGACCGTACTTCCTACTTCTGCCGCCTTTGTCGAATGTACAAGCCAATCGTGGTCATAGGCCTCGATAAGCATTTCATAATGCACACCCTTAAACGTGACAGACTGCACAACACCCGAAATATGTGAATCGTCAGGCTTAACAAGCTGAATATCCTCAGGACGTATAACAACGTCAACAGGTTTATTTTCACCGAATCCCGTATCAACACATTCAAATCTGTGACCGTTTATCTCAACAAGCAAATCCTTAACCATCATACCGTTTAGGATATTGCTTTCACCGATAAAGTCGGCAACGAATGCGTTTTTTGGCTCATTATATATATCAACCGGCGAACCGATTTGCTGAATATCACCGTTATTCATTACCACGACCGTATCACTCATTGTAAGAGCCTCCTCCTGGTCGTGTGTTACATATATAAACGTAATTTCAAGGCTTTGCTGAATACGCTTTAATTCAATCTGCATATCTTTTCTAAGCTTCAAATCAAGTGCACCCAAAGGCTCGTCAAGAAGAAGCACCTTCGGCTCATTGACAAGTGCCCTTGCAATGGCAACTCTCTGCTGCTGACCGCCCGAAAGTCTGTCGATTGAGCGTTTTTCAAAACCTTTAAGGTTTACAAGCTCCAGCATTGCTCCGACACGCTTTTGAATTTCCTTATCAGAAAATTTCTTTATCTTCAATCCGAATGCAATATTATCATACACATTCAAATGAGGAAAAAGCGCGTATCTCTGAAACACCGTATTAACATTACGTTTATAAGGAGGTATATTATTAATCTCCTTACCGTCGAACCTGACAATACCGCTGTCAGGCTTCAAAAAACCACCTATAATTCTAAGTGTGGTTGTCTTTCCGCAGCCCGATGGGCCGAGAAACGTTACAAATTCTTTGTCCTTAATGTCAAGATTGATGTCGTTTAAAATCTTCTCACCGTCAAAGGAAACGGCAATGTTTTCAAGACTAATAATATTTTTGTTCAATTCTCTACCTCCCGATAAATTTTAAATAAATTTTATTTCGCATAAATGCAAAAAAAATTATATCATACTTTGTATTACGTTTGCAACAAAAAAAACAATGTTTTTTTCATAATATTAACGTAGAAATCAGTTACGGTATTTATGACTTCCACTTAAACAACAGCACACCGCCTATCATAAGTGCCATTCCGATGTATTTATTCCAAGTAAACGCGACCTTTTCGCTGCCCATAAGACCGAATGCGTCAATCAACGCCGCTACAAAGAGCTGTGAAATCAATATAATTGAAATTGCCACCGTAGGACTTAATTTGCCTATACCGAGCATAACCGTTACGGTTATAATTATCCCCAGTACACCGCCCAAAAGATAGAATTTATTCACGTCCGCTATACCTTTAAAACTGCCTTTGCCCATTATCCACACCGCAATAAGCGACAATAAAAATGCCGTTCCCTGAACGAATGCGTTTGATTCGTATATTCCTATTTTATCCGAAAGACGTGTATTCATAACACCCTGTATACTCATTGACGCACCCGCTATTATACTGAAAATTATTCCTGCCATAGTTAAGCCACTCTCCTTTATTTTAGCTTACCCCATAAAGAAAAATTTATCCAAAAAAAAATGAAAAAAGCACCTAAATAAGTGCTTTTTTCATTTTGCTATGTATAGGATAAAAGGGTAGAATGTAATTTCTTTCTACAAATATATTATAGCATACTGCAAAACACTTTGCAAGTCTTTTTTAGAAAAATTTAAACTTTTTTCCAACCCTATTATCCGTTTTAATATATCCTCTGTCTTAACTGTATAGGGGGGAGATTAATTTTCTTGTTAAAACAGTCGGATATTATTAAACCTTTATTTTCCGTAAAACTCTGTTGCGGCAAGTGACAATACAATATTCAAATTGCCGTTTCTGCATCTTAATTCGTCAATAAACTTCTTTTCATCGGCATCTTTATTCATATTAATCGAATATGTAAGTTCATACAGCGAACCCAAATCTGTTGTTCTGACCTTTTGTAATGTATAATCTTTTGAGTATTTCTTGATTATTTCATCAAATATACCCTCATAGTCAAGATTTTCGGGAATGGTAATTTTCAAATTTTTAGCCGTCGTATTAGGCTTACCGAATTTGATTTTTGTAATCACAATCATAAACAGGCAAAGCAATAAAACAAACAATGCTCCGTATCCGTAAAGACCTACACCGCACGCAAGACCTGCCGCAATATCAAAGAAAATATATCCTATATCCTCCGGATCGCCGGGTGCCGAACGGAAACGAATAATCGACAATGTTCCCGCAAGAGAAAATGCCCTCGCCACGTTACTTCCCACAAACAAAATTATAACCGTCAAAATTATCGGCAGCATTGTAAGCGTAATCGCAAAACTCTGCTGATATTTATTTTTATGTGTACCCATATATGTAAGACTTATAACAAGTCCGAATATAAGTGCCGCCGCCATTGCGACTATTGCCATAGGCAAGGTTAGCGTTATGCCTGAATCCGATGTTGATGTTATTGAATTTATTAAATTATCCATTCTCTTTTATCCTCCTATATTATACTGCTTGTTTTTGATTTCCGAATACGAATATTTTTTGTTTCGGCATTTCCTTTTGTCTTGCCATCATATTTTTGTACTCCGTACCATACTTTGAAAAACTTGATGAACGAATTTCAAATTCCGAAAGCATTTGGCAAAGCCACAACGGTTTTGCCAAACTTGTTTTTATTTCCATAAGCCACACGTCACTGTCTAAAAGTCTTTTTCCGTGGTCACCCGACTCCAGCAATAAATCACTTCTTCTTGTACGAATGTTTGTATCAAACGATATTCTCAAATCGTCATTGCCTTTTTCAAAATAAGCCAATCTGTCATATGCGATATAGACTTTCGGCTCAAGGTCGTACAAATTAAGGCAATATTCAAGTTCATTTAAAACCTGACCGTTCATATAATCCTGTAATTCCGGTTTCACTCCTGTTTCAATAAAATCATATGCCTCTCCAAGTTCCAATGTTGTACGGCGTTTATTCACAAGCCCTCTGTATTTCTTCTTTATTTCAAGAAACACCTTTGAATCCATATCCGGTACACCGTAAGAACGAAGTCTTAACTTTTCCTTATATGCCGGTTTTGAAAGCGACTCTCTTATAAGAGAATTGTCTTTCGTGTCGTAATAAATATTTGCTATGGTATAAAGCGAATGTTCGCCGCAATGCGAATCAAGTTCCATATGCTCATCCATAATCTCCAAAACCTTATTAAAGGTTTTCGTGTCGAGCTTATACTTATGCTCGTAACGATTAAAAATCTCTATTGCCATAAGTCCTCATCTCCTCTTTTATCCTTTCTTTGATTTCATTGTACGGTATAATCCTTAAATAAACCTTAAAATGTAAAATTAATTTCAGAAAATTTTTCTCCGATGAAATTTCTACTATATAATACGCAAAAAAAATTTTAAAATTAAGGTACATTTAAGAAAACTATGCTATAATATAGACATAAAATGATAAAAGAGGGTGAGCGAATGCGAATACTTGTTGTGGAGGACGAGCTTCATTTATCGGAGGCTTTGTCACATATATTAAAGAAAAACAATTACACCGTTGACGTTGCAAACGACGGTGAAACAGGACTTGACGACGCATTAAGCGGTATATATGACGTCATTGTCCTTGATATAATGTTACCTAAAATGGACGGTATAACCGTTTTAAAAATCTTGCGTTCGGAGGGGTTTGACACACCTGTTATACTTCTTACCGCAAAAAATGAAATTTCCGACAAAGTTCTCGGACTTGACAGCGGTGCAGACGATTACCTCGCAAAGCCGTTTAACACCGAAGAACTGCTTGCAAGAATAAGGGCATTAGGCCGCAGACGCGGTGAAATAGTAGCAAACACAAATACTATTTCATACGGTGATATAACTCTTAACACTTCTTCATTAAAGCTGACGGCAGGTTCGTCGGAAATAACTCTTACATTAAAAGAAAGCGAACTGCTTGAACATTTAATGTTACACAAAGAAATAGTTTGTTCAAAGGAACAGATTATAGAAAAATTATGGGGTTTTGATTCTGAGGCTGAATCCAATCACGTTGAAGTATATATATCATTTCTCCGCAAAAAACTTGCGTTTGTACATTCAAAGGTGTCCATTAACACCGTAAGAGGTGTCGGCTACACTTTAAGCGAATAGGGGGACTTGGGTATGTTTAAAAAACTTAGAAATAAACTTCTTATAATAAACACGCTCATAATTGCGGCACTTGTTTTATCGAGTTTTTCCGTTATTTATATTATGACGGCTCAAAACGTAAACAAAAGCATATCGCAAAAACTTGACAGAGCGATTGAATTTATTCGTCCCGACCACAATCCGCGGCAGAAAGACAATATGCAAAAGCCGATTGACGATGTACCGCCCAACCAAAACGGCGATGTACCGCCCAATCCGAATACAGTCGACCCAAATGCGGACAATATAAACAAAAGCGACAAACAAAAGCAGGAATTTTCGCTTACTTTCACTGTCACAACCGATACGGACGGCAATGTTGAAAAAGTCAACGCACCGTTTGATTTAACCGAAGATTTCTATACAGACAAAATAAACGACATTATTTACGGTTCGGAGGACAAAGGACAAATCCGTTCGTCAAACGGTTACTGGTCATACAAAGTTGTACCGCTTGATACAGGTTTTATAATTGCATTTACGGAATGTCAAGCCGAACACGCAATGCTTAGAAATTTATTTTTGATACTTCTTTTAGTCGGCGTAGTTGCACTTACGGTAGCATTTTTAATCAGTCTGTCGTCCGCAAACCGTTCAATCAAGCCGGTTGAAGAATCGTACAACAAGCAAAAACAGTTTGTCGCAGACGCGTCACACGAACTGAAAACACCGCTTACAACAATTAACACAAATGTTGACGTACTTCTGTCACATCAGGAAAACACTATAAGCGAAGAAAAAAAATGGCTTGATTACATTAAAACAGAGACTGAAAGAATGACAAAACTCACAAATGACCTACTTTATCTCGCAAGAATTGACCACGACGACAGAAACGTGATTTTCAGCAAGGTTTCATTTTCGGAGGCAGCCGAAAGCGTTATACTTCTTATGGAGGCAGTCATTTTTGAAAACAACGTAAACCTTACTTACGACATCACTCCCGATTTATTCGTAAACAGCTCGACCGAACAGCTTAAACAGCTTGTTATGATACTTCTTGACAACGCAGTCAAATACACACCGAAATCCGGCGACATTAATATAACTCTTACTCACGAATCATCTGATGCGGTATTGACAGTCAGAAATACAGGTGTCGGAATTTCTGAGGACGCACAAAAACAAATATTTGAACGTTTCTATCGTGAGGACAAGTCAAGAGCAAGAGAAAGCGGCGGTTACGGGCTTGGTCTTGCAATAGCAAAAGCTATCACAACCGCTTGCAAAGGCAGTATTAAGGTTTACTCAAAAAAGAATGAATATACGGAATTTACCGTTAAAATACCTGTGGCGAAGTAAAGCCCCCTCCGTCACTCGTACCTCGTGACACTTCCCCTCAAGGGGAGGCAACAAAAAAGACGACTTCTCAGTCGTCTTTTTTGTTACTCAACGATTAACTTATTTATATTAACAACGTCACCTGCACCCATTGTAAATACAATATCGCCCTCTTTGACGTTCTTTTTCAAAAACTCGGCAATATCCTCGAATTTATCGATATACTGTGCATTTACTCCGCGTTTCTTAATATCCTCCGCAAGATTTTCAGGTTTTGTAACACCGTCAAACTTTTCACGTGCAGCATATATATGTGTCAAAATCAATTCGTCCGCATCATCAAACGCACCGACAAATTCGTCCCACAATGTTCTTGTTCGTGAGAAAGTGTGCGGCTGGAACACGCACCAAACTTTATTGTGCGGGAATTTTTGTGCCGCATGAAGTGTCGCTTTTATTTCTGTCGGGTGATGTGCGTAGT
>OGXT01001185.1_pt1 | contig 26907 bp, 23 predicted proteins | sample 1576361 | NCBI WGS metagenome assembly OGXT01 (sample SAMEA3541514, study PRJEB24748) | human gut metagenome | biome: human gut; feature: human-associated habitat; material: faeces | place: China | collected 2012 | reverse complement strand
TGATGCTTCTATTTTACACCACTCAGGAGGTTTACACATAATTTGAAGAAGTCTCCAGGCCTGCAGCCGGAAAATGTTGCAGGTCCTTTAGCTATGCCTATTTCTTATCCTGTATTTCCCTTCTTTTGTGCTTGACACACATTAGCAGGTTTGCGTTGCCCTTGTCTCTTTGCATAAGTGGGAAATAATATAATACGGCCGCCCGGAATATGAGCGGCCGTATTATTGGAAGCGTTTTTGACTCACATACGCCAAACGGCCAAATATGCCTCGTTCGTAGCGTTTATGAGCTTACGGGGCTTGGCGGCATTGCCTACAACGTCGTAATCAACGCCGAGTTCGTCCAGTGCATCTTCAAGACCGCGTTCGGTGTGATAGCCTGTAGCCAGTACTGTGGTATCGCTCTTGAGCTCAACATTTTCTCCTCCGCAGTCAAACACCACGCTGCCGGACCTTATCTCGACAGGGGTGGCGCCCTCGAGCACAGTGACTTTAGAAGCCTTGAGCATGTCGTTCATGCACTGTATATTGTTGACGGACTCTTCGGCAAACTTGAGCTTGCTTCTGACAGTAAGCGTGACCTTCTTACCGAGAGAGTCAAGGAAGAGGGCAGTCTCAACGCCGACGACACCGCCTCCAATAATTACGCATTCATCTCCGATGTCACACTGCTGCCTGAGCACGGGTATGGCTTCAACTGCGTGCTCTACACCGGGTATGGACGGGACGTTGGAGACCGCACCGATCGCAAGTATCACCTTGTCAAAACCGGCAAAGGCAATTTCCTGTGCGCTGGCATTGCAATTGAACTTGATGGGGATCCCGGCCTTCTTGAGCTGCCGCTTCATATACTCCACGTAATTTCTGACGTCACGCTTAAAGTCCGGAGCGCCGGCGGCAAGCAGCTGACCGCCCAGCTCGTCTGTTTTTTCCCATATTTCGGTCTTCATTCCGCGGACGTGGGCGGTAAGCGCGGCCTGCATTCCGCCGGGGCCTCCGCCGATGACCAGCACGCTCCGGCCTTTGGTATCCGCGCTGAGCGGGAAGTCGTCCTCATGATGTGCTACGGGATTTACAGAGCAGGAATAATTGCGACCCAGGTGACCAAGACGCAGGCACTCATTGCAGCCTATGCAGGGACGGATGTCATCTTCGCGGTGCTGTGCCACCTTTTCAGCGAAGTGCGGATCGGCGATGTGCTGGTGGCCGAGCGCGATGAAGTCCGCTTTGCCATCCTCAAGCACCTTCTCGGCAAATTCGGGACGGTTGAGCTTGCCCTGGGTTATGACGGGTATGTTCACGGCCTTCTTGACGGCCTCAGCCGCGAAGAGCTGGCAGCCCTCATCCTGGTATACCGTCGGTATCTGCCGGTACCACACCTCATAGCAGCCGGTGTCGACGTGAAGTGCGTGAGCGCCCCACTTTTCCAGCAGCTTTGCGATCTCAACGCCCTCTTCCAGCTTGCGGTAGCCAGGGGTATCCATGCAATGGACCGGCGTGAACTTAACGATCTGCGGGAAGTCCTTGCCGCAGTAGCGCTGCACAGCCTCTATGCACTCGCCGAGGAAGCGCACACGATTTTCAAGACTTCCACCGTACTGATCGGTGCGGTGGTTGAAGGCCTCAGTCATGAACTGGTCGGCGAGATAACTGCCGTAGGCGTGCATCTCTATCGCGTCGGCGCCGGCATCTTTGGCTAGCTTGGCGGAGTATCCGACCTTGTCCGTGATGAAGTGTATGTCGTCAATGCTGAGCTCCTTGCAGGTGAGATTTGGAAACCAGAAAGCCGGTATGGGACTGCAGGAGTACGGAGGGGTGGTTGCGGACGTGTACATTATACGCCCGAGGCCGGGGCCTATCTGCACGCAGATCTTGCAGCCGTACGCGTGTACGTTGTCGGCAAGCGCGGCCAGGCGATTTACGTGGTGATAGTTGCTGAGAGCGGAGCAGGAGTAGCCCTCGAACTCAAGAACCGAGGCATTTCGGCCCGTTATGATCAGACCCGTACCACCCTTGGCTCGCTCAGTGAAATAACGTATGGTGCGAGCGGAATAGCCGCCATCACCGTCTGCGGTGGTGCCCATGGGCGCCATTATGATGCGATTTTTCAGCTCCATTTTGCCGATGTGACCACGGCAAAGGAGCATCGACCTGTCTTTATTCATGGCTTCACCTTACATGTACCAGCCGCCGTTGACGGCCAGGACCTGTCCATCGACATACTGGGCATGGTTCAGATAACTCATGGCGTCGGCGATCTCTACAGGCTCGGCGATAAAGTGCAGGCACTGCGCTGCGGTATTGGCCTTGAGAATTTCGGGGTCGTTGTTGCGAAGCATATCGGTCATGATCATGCCCGGGGCGATGCAGTTGATGCGGATCAGGTAATCGCCGAGCTCGCGGCAAAGTGCCTTCATAAACCCGTACATTGCGCTCTTGCTGGTAGAATAGTCGACGCGCTTCGCGGCACCCATTTGGCCGGCAATCGAGCTGAGCATGATTATGGATCCGCCCTTGCCGTCTTTCATGTAGGGTATGGCGCAGTGCACTGCGTGCATGACGCCCATGAGGTTGACGTTTATGACGCGCTCGTAGTCCTCGTGGCTCAGCTCATCAAAGTCGAGCAGATTCTTGATGCCGGCATTGGCCACCAGAATGGCAAGGCGCTCGCCGAAATACTCGCTCGCCTGGGCCATCATGGCCTTGCACTCGTCGTACTTGCTGACGTCGGCCTTGATCACCAGAGCGCGGCGGCCATACTTCTCGCGGGCCTCGGCGGCTACCGCTTCCGCAGCGTCTTTGCTCTTGTCGGAGGTGTAGTTCACGACTACATCATGTCCGTCTGCTGCACAGCGAAGCACCATCTCGCGGCCAAGCCCACGGGAGGAACCCGTCACTATGGCGAAACCTTCCAGCTTTTTCATTTGTTCATGCTTCCCTTCATTTTAAATTTCAGATCAAGCTTTTTTGCCTCTGAACGTGATGACCGCGAGAACGATCGCAATTATTGCTGCAGGGATGTATGCGTACATTGCACTGGCGTAGTTGCCAAAGCGATCATAGAAGGCGGCGATAACGTAGCTGCCTATTGCAATGCCGCCGGAGAACACGCCGACAAATATACCTATAAAGCTTGCGTAGTCCTTGGTGCCGAAGAGCGAACGGGTGACCATTGGCAGGGTGCTGCGGCCGGTGGCCATACCGATACCGGTGAGAGCGGCAACAACATAGACCATCATGAGAGACGGACCGGTCAGCAGTATGAAAAGAGCCACGGAGAACAGAAGCACGCCTCCGGCGACTACCCAGCGGGTGTCCATGTGGTCGGCAAGGAAGCCGATCACGAACGGCATGAACATGTTGACTATATTCATCGGGGCCAGAGCAGCGCCGGCTTCAGCGGCAGAGTAGCCGAGGTCCTGAACGTAAACGGAGATGATACTGAGTATGGAGTAAACGACGATAGCGACTATCAGGTAAACAACAATAACAGCCCAGAAACGGAAAGTGCGTACGCCCTCCTTGAGGGTCATGCCGTATACAAGCTCCGCGGGCTTGTCGTCTTCCTTGCCCTTTTCCTCGTAGAACATGGGCTTGACGCCTACGGATTCAGGCTCGGAGCGGAAGAAAACGCCGATGAGTACGGTGGAGACGGCGGCGATGATTGCGACTATGGTAAAAGACTGACGCCAGCCGAAGCTCTCTATCCACGAACCGATGACAGGGCTGAATATGGTGCCGCCGACACCGGAGAATAGCAGCGAGATGCCAACGAAAGTGCCGCTGTTCTTGAAGAACCACTTATTTATTATGGTGGCGCCGATGGCAGAGGCGACAAAGGCAAAGGCCACGCCGACGATCAGTGCGGCCGCGTAGAAAGCTGCAAGAGAGTGCGCGTTGGCATAGATGATCATGCTGATGACGAGCAGAACGCCGCCAAGCACAACTACGCCGCGACTCTTTATGAGTGCGTTGATCTTGCCGAGGAACAGGTTGACGATCGCGCAGATGAAGCTCATCATCGTGAAGCTCAGTGCGTACTGTGCACGAGTAAACTGCGGGAACTCCTCAAGGATCGTACCGGTATAGACGCTCAGAGGGTTATACACTATACCGGTGAATACGAATTGGATCAGGCAGACTGTTGCGAAGGCAATAATGCCGTAACGCTTTCCTTTCGCTGAATTTTCCATGACATTTTCTCCTTTTGTATATTTCCAGAGGCAGGTCAACACCTGCCTCTGATTTCCAAGGCGTTAGCGCTCGAGATCAGTAGCAGCTCCAACCTCCATCGACGCTGATGTTGGCGCCGGTGACATAGCTGGACTCTTCAGCCGCGAGGAATATGATCGCAGAGTCAAGCTCACCGCCCTCCTGCGCCGAACGGCAGCCCTTGCCCGGACGGCCCATGGGAGTCTTGCGCTCTATCATGGGGAGAAGGGCATCAAGATGCTTGCCGCTTACTGCCTGGGACTCGAAGAAGCCGGGGCATATGGAATTGACTGTTACGCCTCGGTTTGCCCATTCCACTGCAGCACCGCGCGTGAAGTTGAGCACTGCACCCTTGCAGCTCTCGTAGGCAATGCACTTGGCCTCGCCCGGACGGCCTATGCCGCCGAGCCCGAGTATGGAACCGATATTGATGACCCTGCCGTAACCACGCTCGAGCATTCCGCGCCCAAAGGCCCGGGTCAGGCGGAACGTTGCCATGAGTTCGAGATTCACGTGCAGCATGAAGGTCTCATCGCTTATCTCCTCCAGGGGAGCGGACGGACCGCCGCCGCAGTTGTTAACAAGGATGTCTGCCTTGCCAAAGTGCGCAAGCACAGCCTCTACTGCAGCGTCGAGCTGCTCAGCTGATGTCACATCACACTTTACAGGCAGGCAATCGCGACCGAGGGAACGGATCTCCTGAGCAACTTCCTCAAGCTTGTCCTCACGACGGGCGAGGATAGCAACATCTGCACCCTGACGGGCAAGAGCAAGTGCCTCCCCGCGTCCAAGTCCTGCGGATGCGCCAGTGACAACAGCTACTCTTCCGGACAAATCAAACATGGACTTAACTCCTTAATTCAGTCATCAATAGTTGTTCCGGCAAAATATCCACTGCGCACAGCCGTGCCGATGCGGCCGACCTTGTCGCAGTCGCCGATGATGCGGGTGCGCCAGCCGAAGCGATCGCGTACGGCTTCAGCGTAGGCGGAGAGCTTCTTCAAGCCAAAGGCGCTTATGACAGTGTCAGCAGGTAGCACCTTCTCTTCGCCGGATTTGTCGATTATGTGGACGCCGTCCTCTTCCACGCTCTTGACCTTGCAGCCGGTATATATGCCGACGTTATACTCGTGGAGCTTGTTTATCATGCCGGTGTAGCTCATCATGTTTAGGTCAGGGCTGAGGCGGTCGGCCATTTCAACTATCACAGGGTCAAGGCCAAAGTCGATGGCGAGCTCAAGCGCACAGTCACAGCCGGACTGTCCGCCGCCACAGACGACGATGTTCTTGCCCGTGACGAGCTCCTTGTGCCTGTGGGCGTCCTGCACAGTGATGACGTTCTCGCGGTCAAGGCCCGGGATCGGCGGGGTGACAGGCTCAGAGCCGACAGCTACTATGTACCTATCGTAGCCGTCAAGCAGCGGGGAATCGGCGGAAACGTAGGTGTTGAGGCGCAGGTCAACGCCGAGCTTCTCCATCTGGACCTCGTAGTACTTCATGAGCGCACGGAGCTGTCCCTTGAAGGACGGGGTCTCAGCGGCGGTGACCATACCGCCGACCTTGTCGGCAGCCTCAAAAACAGTCACCTTGTGGCCGGAGAGCGTGGCGGTGCGGGCGGCCTCCAGGCCGGCGGGGCCGGCGCCGATGATGCAGACCTTCTTCGGCGTCTCGGTGCGGGGGATGCTCATCCAGCGCTCCTGGCAGGCCTCGGTATTGACGGCGCAGCTGAGCATGGCCATCTTAAAGGCGCCTGTGCGGCCGATGCAGTCCTCGTTGCAGCGGATGCATGGACGTACGTCTTCACGGTGTCCCTCGCGCAGCTTGCGCGGAAGGTCGGGATCGGCTATGAGGCCGCGGCCAAACATTACAAAGTCGGCGTTGCCGCTCTCAATGAGCTTGGCTGCGGTCTCGGGAGTGTGATTGCCTGCATTGAGTATGGGCACGCTCACCGCTTTGCGGGCTGCCTCGGTGACGTAAGCCATGCACGCATCACCCAGATAGGCGGGCGGGAATATGTAATCAATGGTCTCGTAGCTGCCGGCATCCACATCGAACGCATCCACTCCGGCCTTTTCGAGTATCTTCAATATCTCGATGCTGTCCTCGAGCGTGCGTCCGCCGGGAAAGCGGTGGTCAAGGGAAATGCGCACGATGACGGGCATGTCGCGGCGTATCCCGCGCTTGACTGCCTGGACGGCTTCGATAGCGAAGCGGCAGCGGTTCTCGACGCTTCCGCCGTACTCATCCGTACGATGGTTCCAGCACTCGGACAGGAACTGGTCAACGAGGTAACCGGCGTGGGCATGTATTTCAATGGCGTCAAAGCCGGCCTTGGTCGCATTTATCGCCGCGTTCGTGAACCACTCCATGACCTTGGCAATGTCGTCCTTGTCCATCTCCTTGCAGATGATGCTGGGATCAAGCGTGGCCGGTATGGCGGAAGCGCTCATGGGGGCGCGGAAACGGCTCGGGAAGGCGTTGCGGCCAACGCCACAGCTGAGCTGTGCGCAGATCTTCGCTCCGTGACGATGTACGGCCTCTACAAGCACCGACTGACGAGGGACGGAGTATTTTTCCTCAAGTGCGCCTTCAATGCAGCCCGAAGCCAGCTCCTGGCTTATAAACTGGCAGCCCTCTATTATCATGCCTACGCCGCCCTGAGACCTGCGGGCATAATAGTCTATCTTGTTTTCGGATATGGTGCCGTCTGAATAGGCCGCGTTCGTTCCCATCGGGCACATAACTATCCTGTTGCGTATCTCAAGCTGCCCTATCTTGAAGGGCGTAAAGAGAACGTCATACTCACTCATTTCTTGTCTCTTCCTTTCTTCTCTCGATCTTATGTTACACGGCAAGAGCCGGGAACAACGCACATATGAGCGCAGTAAAGCATGCGTTGATAGCAGTCGCGACCACGGTTATCATGAACACTGCCGGATAGCCGTCCTTAATCTTTACGTCACAGTAGGAATGTGCCATAACAACTGTGCCGGCATAGGGCATCGTATCAAGTATCGCGCCGGCATAGGAGGAAATACGATGTATCGCTGCGAGCGAGACTCCCATTTTGTTCACTATCGGAGCTATTATGGGCACGGCAATGGCTTGGCCGGTGGCTGAGCCGCCGCAGAGCATGCACATCAGAGACACAGTGATTATCAGCAGAATGTAGGGGTTTATCTCCCAATGCGAGATGGCGTTTATGACCTGGTCAAAAGCCGGGGTGCTTTGTACTACCTCTGAGAAGCCTATGACCGCGCAAATGCTGATGACCGGGGAAAGCGATGTGACACACCCGCGAGATATGACACCTTTTATATCACGTCCCGGCAGCCACGGCATAAACAGCAGCGATCCCACAATGCAGGTCACAGCCAGAGCAAAGTTTATGTCCATCTTCACAACGTTGAAGAGAATGACAAGCAGGATCATCGGCATGAGCGTGATGATGAGCTTCGGACGGGGCTTGTCATCGGAAAACTCCGTATCATGTGGCCCGTACTCAAAGTGATGCCCACGGTTCACGTCGCGCGTTATGAGAATGTTCACCAGCACGGTCATGGTTATTATCTCGGTGACCGCACCTATGATTCCGGGCACGAGAGCCGCATAGCTGGAAGTACCGAGTATCTGCATCGGTATGACATTTCCCGGCTGAGGAGATCCGGGAAGCCCGTTGGCAAAACCAAGGGCGCCACCAAGTATGCCGGCAACTATGAACTTCTTGGGCATATCTGCTATTTTAAAAAGAGACAACGCTATCGGATAAAGCACGAATACTACCTGAGAAGCGCCAACTCCTGCAAATTCCAAAAGAGCCGCCATGAATATAAGCGATACGATCACTATGTGCCTTCTGCGTTTGGGCGAATACGAATCCCGCAGGCAGAGCTTGGCTACGCTAAGAGCTATGGTGAGTCCGGCGCCGCTCTCTGAATACAGGACCGCGATCAGCGCACAGAAAAACATGATGCCGAAATACTGCGTAAGGAAGCTGCCCATGCCACCCAGATATAGTTCGGTATATGAAGTGACGGGGTCCAGTCCGGCAAGTATTACAACCGCTGCGGCTCCGGCTACAGAGCTGATCAGTATATTCCAGCCCATGTACGTCAGAACACCCATGATGACAAATCCGAGCAGACATCCTGCCAAACTCATAAGGTCCAATGTTTTTGCCCCTCTCTTTTTCGTCAACTTTTGTTGCGTATTAAATCTAGCATGATTGTGAAAGGAATAACATATGAGCCGTCATAAAGAACAAACCTGCATTTTGTGAATCGTCACAAACAAGACAAATGACGAAGGCTTTGTTTGACTTTGTCTGTTTGAGCCTATTGCAACCACGTTAATTCTCTGATATATTCAAAAAGACACAAGCACGGAGGACTCATAAATGGATCGTGCCAAAATATACGATGTTCTGCTTGACAAACTATTTGCTAATTCTCTCGAAGAGATCGTCGCTGCGGCTGCGGAACTTTTGAATCAGCATATAGTCGTATTGGATACCAGTTACAAGGTGCTGGCGTCATGGCCTCATGAGCTCATAGGCGATCTGTACTGGGATGCCCAGCAGAAGTTCGGTTATGTTCCAGAGGAAAATATACGGATGATATTTGAAAACAAATATCCTAACGCTACATTCGAAGGCATCTCCTATGTTGATTGGGGAAACGTCAATGTCCCGCGCTGTGTTGCGACCCTTCAATATAGGGGAAAAGCAATGGGACATGTGAGCATTTACCATACAGGTCAAAACCTTTCGGTGGAAGAGGTAAGGGAGGCCTGCGCCTGTGTTGAACAGGTGCTGAAAGTGTTCTTTATAAACAACAATCGCATAGCGACCAGCAACAACACGGTCATGAGCGCTATAATTTCCAGGCTTTTTCTTGGGCAGAGTCTGAGTGCAAATTTGACAGAGGAATGGGCAAGGGCGTCAGGTTCAGAACTTCGAGGGAAATTCCTGATCGCAGCTATTTCCGCGCAGAGCATGCACAAGTCTATTTTTGAATTCCTGACGTCCCGGCTCAGCTCGGTGCACAAATATACGGCGAGCGCTGAGATCGACAACTATTGCTATATTCTCTTCTACAACATGCAGACTGAAGCTGCTGCAAGCTGCGCTTTGTCTAGGCTGAAGGACTGTCTTGTGTTTTACAATATTCGTTGTGGAGTCAGTGAGTTGTTCGAAGACCTCGATGCGGTGCAGTACTATATGTTTCAGGCTCGCCGCGCCCACAAATGCCAAAGCGATGATAAGCACGGGCCGCTGTCTCTATACCGCAGGCTGCGCACAGATATAATGCTCGACTATATTCTTGCAAATGTAGCTCCAGTCAACTTCATGCATGAACTTTTTCTAAAGCTCATAGCCAATGATAAGCAGAACGGGACCCAGTACTATGTGACGCTGCTGGCTTATCTCGACTGCATGTTTGATTCAGCGGAGGCTGCAGCAAAGCTGAACGTGCATCGCAACACACTGCTGTATCGTATCAACCACATACAGGAGCAGTACGATTGCAGTTTTTCAAATCCTGCCTTCATGCGAGACCTTCTGCTTTCCTCCTGGGTATTCCGGCGATTTGAGGCTGTTGGCGGCGATTGTGAGACGGCACAAAAGCTGGAGCCAAAGTTTTAAGCCAGTCACATTGCATCTTGTCATTTTTTAGACTAGCATTGTGTCATCCAAAAGAAAGCGGTGACACTCATGAAAATGAAAGGTTTTGGCACCATTATCCACGGAGAAAGCGTGGGATTTATTGAGAAAGACATCCCCGAACCAGGTGAATTTGAAGCTCTGCTGGAGCCGGTCGTAATTGCGCCTTGCACCTCTGACGTTCATATAGCGTTTGAGCAGGGACACAACGATGCACGCAACTGCCGCATACTTGGGCACGAGAGCGTTGGCCGAATAGTCAAGCTGGGCCCCGGATGCAAAGAATACAAGGTCGGTGACATAGTTGTCGTTCCCTGTACCACTCCTAACTGGCGCACGTTGGAGGTACAGGACGGCGCGTACCAGCACTCCGGCGGGCTTTGCCAAGGCATGAGGATCGGGACCAGCCAGGACGGAGTGATGGCTGAGTACTATCTTGTCAACGACGTCGAAATGAACACGGCAAAGATACCTGATGGGGTGCCGCTCGAGAGTGCGCTGATGGTAAGCGACATGATGACCACCGGTTTCCACGGCGTTGAACTGGCAGGGGTGGAGTTTGGTGACAACGTTGTTGTTATCGGCTCCGGTCCCGTTGGACTTATGGCCATAGCTGCGGCAAAACTTAGAGGAGCCGCTCGCATCATAGCGGTCGGTTCAAGGCGGCACTGCAGCGAACTTGCCAAATTTTATGGCGCCAGTGATGTCGTAAACTACAAGGAAGGCGACATCTACGAGCAGATAATGTACCTTACCGGCGGCAAAAAGGTGGATCGCACGGTTATAGCCGGAGGCGGAACGGAGCAGCTGCCCATTGCGTATAAGCTTACTCGTCCGGCCGGCGGCATAGGCGATCTGGTCGCTGCAGACACCCCGCCCAGACTGAATATAGATACGGCTGATTTCTGCCGCTTCGTAGCGCATCACAAGCTCTCTGGCGGACTCTGCCCCGGCGGACGCCGCAGGGCCGAGCGGCTGCTGGGACTCATCAAGTATGGCCGCATCGATCCTTCCGTCATGCTCACGCATAAGTGCTATGGGCTCGAAGGATGCAAGGAAGGTTTTGAGCTGATGCATAAAAAGCCCGAAGATCTTGTAAAGCCCATAGTATACATGAATGTTTGAACGCCCATAAATAACAAAAACGGCTGACAGTCTGCTTTTTGCAGACTGTCAGCCTATACATCATGTCAGCACTTTATTAGTACGGTATGAGAAACACAGAAGGCCGGTAGATCAAAACTCTTGGCCTTCTTGCGTATTCCTTAGATGTCCCAGCGGCGCGTGATAGCCCTGGTACACGGCGGCGGTGATATTGGCTGCGAGGATGCAGTCGCCTATAGGCGATGATCTCCTCCATATGCGCATGGTCGTTGAGCGAGCCGATGATGGGAACGAGCTTTGAGATACTCATCTTTATTTCGGTGGATAGATAGACGTTCTTGTCATGCTCATCGGTGCGGTGAATGAAGGTGTGGGACACGAACTGGTTGAGCGCCAGCCGTGGCGGCCGTTCACCACTATCCTCTGGAAGTCGGCGCGTTTGGCGAAGCCTGCAGTGTCGCCATAGGGCTTAATGATATTCTCCAACTACATTAAAAGTTGGTGTTCGCTAACAGTGTTTACAAAACGCCTCTCACACTATTCCAGGTATCTATTACGAATCATACGGAAATTATCTCGGTCAGGTTCCGGGTCTGAGTCCAAATTCATACTTGTTTTCTCCTTCGTCTTATTATGAATTTTTAATGATAACCTGTTCGATCACATCAGCGGCGTGCTCACACAAGTCACAGCAATGTTCAAGACTTTCGTATATAGCCTTTGCTCCCAACAATGCTTTAACATCCGACGAGGAGCGGAACAGCCTGTATATGGCATCGGTATAAACATTGTCAGCCTCAATTTCTATATCATTGACCTTTACAAGCAAGGCTCTCAAAGAATCCGGTTTTTTAAAGTTCTTTAATTCGTCTGCTGCTTCCTGCAACGCCTTAACACACCTATTGACAATTCGGGAAAGCTCCGCCGTATTCTCAGGAATCGCATCAATGTGATACATATAAGCGTCCAGGATCACTTCATCGATAGCGTCTGTTATGTCGTCAATGATCTGGACCAGCCGAAGAATATCCTCCTGATCTATAGGTGTTATAAATTCAACAGACAGCCTATTTAAGATATCGTGGTGAACAACATCCGCTTCGTGCTCAATCCGGTGCATTTGGCCTCGATAGGCATTGATGCTCTCCGCATCATATTTGCATAAAATTTCCTCCAATAAATTGGAGGCCTTCACGCTGTAAGAAACCTGATGTTTGATCATTTCAAAATAATCGTTGCGTTTTTTCGCCATCTTTCATTCTCCTTTTCTTATGCAAACATATGCAAAAAGAGCTTTGCCATAATAAAGCCCAATAATCCACATCCCGGAAATGTAAACACCCATGTCAAGACCAGTTCTTTGACGATTTTCCAATTCACATTGCTCATTCTTCTCACAGCTCCTACCCCCATGATGGCGGTTGTCTTTGTATGCGTTGTACTGACAGGGATCCCGGCAAGTGAAGAAAACAGCAGGCAAAGGGTGGCTGCCAAGTCCGCAGAAAAGCCTTGATACGGTTTGAGCTTCACCATGTCCATTCCGACCGATTTAATGATCCGATAGCCACCGATAGAGGTCCCGAGACCCATAACGGCAGAACAAAGTATCATCAACCACACCGGAACCGTAAAACTCGATATATCGGAATGTCCGCCGGAAAAAGCTGCGCCGAGGAGAAAGATCGCCATGAATTTTTGTCCGTCCTGTGCACCGTGCATAAATGCCATGGCTGCGCCGCCGGCAACTTGTGCTCCGGAAAAGAATCGATTTGCTCGGATCCTGTTGCAATGCCGAGCGCAGAGGAGCGTTAGTTTTGATACAGCAAAGCCAAAGGCAAAGCCCAATACCGTAGACAACAGTATCCCATAGATTACCTTCATCCACTCAGCGCCGTTAATACCGGAAAAGCTATTTTGGATAGCTACGGCTGCACCGGAAATACCGGCAATCAACGCATGGCTTTCACTTGTAGGTATGCCAAAGTACCACGCAGCGGTTGCCCATATCACGATAGCTGCCATAGCAGCGCAGAGAGCGACAAGTGAGATGTGCGCATTTCCTCCGAAATCCACCATATTATAGATCGTCATGGCAACCGAGGCATTCACGGCGGTCATAACAAGAACGCCAAGAAAATTAAACACCGCCGCCATAACGATAGCTTTTCGAGCACTGATGGCCCTTGTCGAAACACATGTGGCGATGGCGTTTGGCGCATCAGTCCAGCCATTGACAAGAATAACGCCCAGTGTTAAAACCGTTGATACCATCAGCATCGGGCTGTGGCACATTTGCTCCCAAAATTCCGGTAATCCCATTGTTATTCCCCGACTTTCCGTTCTTAATTTCGGAATCCTAATTCCTGCGGAATGGAGTTGCCCTCACGAGGCCCATTGACCGATTTTCAACAATCCGTCTTTACTGCCGGAAAGATACAGCATATCCCCTGAGCCAAACAGGTAATCCGGTTGTATACTATCTATTACCCGTCCGGCACTTTCTATGGCAATAATATTCAATCCGAACTTCCCCCGCAGATTTGCACAGGCAACACTTTTCCCAACCAGCTGTTCCGGCACCTGCATTTTGGAGATGTTGATCTGTTCACTCAACTGAATAATATCAAGCTCTTTTGCCGTTTCCAAACGTGTTGCTAAACGAATCGCCATATCCCGCTCCGGATAGACAACCTCTGCGCCGAGTTTTTCCAAAATAATACCGTGCTCAATGCTTGTGGCTTTCGCCAGCACCTTTGGTATTCCCAAGGAAACCAGATTCAGGGTAGTCAGAATGGAGGTGTCCATTTGTTCTCCGATGCAGACCACGGCAACATCGCAGTTCTGTATTCCCGATTCTTCCAGTGTCTTTTTATCTAAGCATTTCACGACATAAGCATTTTCGGTCACTTCTCTCATCTCACTGACCTTATCCTCATTTTGATCCAAAACGATCAATTCCGCACCGGACGCAGCCAATTCATTTGCAAGTGCGAAACCGAATCGTCCAAGCCCAACGATACCGTAAGTCATTTTTTTATCTGGTTTATTCCCAAACATACCGATTCTCCTTCATCCGATAGAAATATTTCCCTCCGGGAAACTGATGTGTTCGCCTCTGCTGAAATACCAGAGTGACGCCACAGTCAAAGGTCCGAGTCTGCCTATGTACATAATAGAAATCGACAGCAGTTTCGCTCCGACACCCAGATCGGTTGTGATGCCGGTTGAGAGTCCAACTGTTCCAAAGGCACTTGTGACCTCAAAAAGTGCATCCATTAACGAAATTCCCGGCTCCAGTATGGCCATAAGCCATGTGCCTGCCGATACAAGTGCTACCGCCAACAATGTTATAACAGACGCTTTTCGAAAGGCGTCCTTTGGGATGGCATTATGAAAGGCTTTCTCGGATCTGTTGGTTGCCGCCGATTTAATGCCTTGTATTAAAACAAAAAGAGTACTGGTCTTAATACCGCCTCCGGTAGAACCGGGAGAAGCGCCGATAAACATTAAGGCGGTCAATACCAAAAGTCCTGCATTTGAAAAGGTTCCCAACGGGTAGGTTGAAAAGCCTGCTGTTCTTGCCGAGACACTGTGAAAGAAAGCACCGAGCCATGTTACATTCTCGGTCAGTTTGAGAAGAAGGGTTCCAACAATTATCAGCACACCGCTTACCGATAACACGACTTTAGCATGCATGGAGTACTTTCTGAAACTCAGCCTGTATTGCCACATCTCCCGGATGACAAGGAAGCCTATTCCTCCGAAAAAAATCAAGCCGCAGGTGACCAGATTCAACATAATGTTGTTCTGATAAGGAATCAGATTTTGAAGATTCCCGAGTATGTCAAAGCCGGAATTGTTAAAGGCCGCCACGGAGTGAAACAAACTGATTCCGATTGCCTTTTGGAGCGGATAATCTTGAATGAAGACAAAAAAGCTTAATACTGCTCCGATAAATTCAATGATGAATGTCGTAAGCAATACGCTTTTTATAAAACGGACGATACCTTTATTGGAATCGAGATTGGAAGCCTCTCGTATCAAGCGTCGGCCTTTCAGATCCAGCTTCCTGCCCATAGCCAAAATGACGCCGGCACCGATGGATGTAACGCCAAGTCCTCCGATCTGTATCAGCAGAGCGAGAAAAAATTGTCCGATCGGAGTAAAGGTATCTCCTGCATCAACAGCTATCAGCCCTGTTACGCAAACTGCGCTTGTCGAAGTATACAGAGAATCGATATATTTTAATTCAACACCCTCCCGCACACTGCACGGAAGGATCAAAAGTACCGATCCGATTAAAATTACGGCGGCAAATCCTAATGAAATAAGACGCGCTGGCGATTGTGCTTGAAGGAGCTTTTTCATTCCTCGTTATCTCCATTCATTCGGTAACCGACACCGAGTTCATTGGAAATACACCAAGATTCTCCCGGTTTCACGCCGAATTTTCTTCGTATATTGGCCATATTGACCTGTAGCCTTTTTGTGCTGCCCTCGTCGGGATACCCCCAAATTTCCTTGATGATTGCAGAATACGTCATCATCTTCCCACAGTGCTCGGAAAGAAACGCCACAATGTTATACTCCGTTTGGGAGAGACCGACAGCTTGCCCGTGAACGAACACTTGTCTTGCATCGTACTGGATCAGCAGATCTTTTGTCCGGAATGTACCGATCGGCAGTTTTCCGCTGTCGGCACGATGCTGATAATTTCGTAATACCATGCGAATCCGTGCAAGCAGTTCAGCCGAGCTGAAAGGTTTTGTCACATAATCATTTGCGCCGGCATCCAATGCGAGGACCTTATCGGTGTCATTGTTTCGTGCAGATAAAACAATTATCGGGGATAGCGAACTCTTCCTCACAAATTCAAGAAATCGAATTCCGTTCATATCCGGAAGCCCAAGATCAAGTATCGAAACATCCGGCAAATGAGAAGTAAATAATGTAATTGCAAGATTACAGGTTTCAGCAAGAATCACCTGGTATCCGGCTGCGCCCAACATAGTCGCCATAACCGACCGGAGGTTCTCATCATCCTCTATCAGCAACACCTTATACTTATTATTGGTCATGACTGATTTCTTCCTTCCCGATCGTAAAACGGAATAATGCGCCGCCGTTTTTTCGATTTTCTGCCGTGATCGTTCCGCCATGCGCCCTGACGATCGTTGAGCAAACAGATAATCCGATCCCGGCATAGCGACGAGGGCCTTGTGTCATATCCTGCTGCACCTCATAGCATTCCGAAAAAAGAGTTTTTAACCTGCTTTCTTCTATTCCGCAGCCGTTATCTGCAACCTCAAACACAACCTGATCCGCCAAAGTAAAGGCCTTAAGCAAAAGTACCGTCATGCCCTTTGCGTGATACACGGAGTTTTCCAAAAGGTTGAGGATAACCTGTTCGATCAAAATCGGGTCAACATCGATGATCACAATATCATCCGGCACAGTCACCTCGACTTTTTGTTCCGGATGGCGCTGATAAAATTTAGCAACAGAGGAATCGATCAATTCGTCTAATATCGTCGTAGTCTTGTTGATCTTCATCGTCTCGTTATCGATTCGGGTAACTGACAGAAGATTTTCCACCATCCGGATAAGCCATTCGGAATCCTCTTGAATGTTCGACAGCATTGTTTCTTTTTGTTCCTCTGTCAAAGTTTCTTTCTCGTCCCGAAGAAGAGAGCTTGCGCTATAGATGGAGGTCAGCGGTGTACGCAAGTCGTGGGAAACGGCACGAAGCAGATTCGCGCGTGTTTTTTCCCTTTCACTTTCCGCTTTTGCCTCTTCATAGGTTTTGATTTTTGTCGTCAGCATTCCGGTAATGACAGCAATAGCCAGCATAATAATTGCCGAGATCACATTGACGGGAGTTATAAAGTCAAACTTCAAAAACGGATAGGTGAACACAAAGTTAATGGCAACTGTGCCTACGACAGATGAAAAGATGCCGTAGAAATATCCATCAGTAAAAAGAGAAACAATAAAGACAGAAAATACAAAAATCGTTGTTATGTGCTCTTGCACCTCAAGCCGCTGAAAAATAAAGCTTATTACGCCGGCGGCAACCAACGCAAGCAGCGTTATGATTATATTTCTCAAAATGCTTTTCTTTTTCATTTCTGAAGCTCCTTATAACGGTAATGATTATAGCATAGGTTTGGTTAAGATGTGGTTAAGGCATTCGGCAACAGATTTCAGCTATACTTTTGTCTTTCCTGCATTGCAAAACCATATACCAACGGCCTTTTCGTCGGGTCTATTTAACACAAAGAGCTTTCCGCATTTTCTCTAAAAGGTCATTGGCTTTATGGGCCTGTACTCGATTTCACCGTTTATCAGCACTGCTTTCTTGACCGACCAACAGATGCCGCAGAAGCCAAGATGCTTGGCAACCGTGCGCTGCTCCCGGTAGGTCAGGTTGTCGTATGCTCGATGCAGTGCGTCATATAGCACCGCCTGAAAATACAGCTTGTCCGGCTGCGAGGTTGTGTCCACCGTCACATCCTCACCCGTTTCCTCGCCGCCCTCGTCGTATTGCCTATAAAAATCTACTCGGCGTTCGTTCAGTGTACCTATTGCAATGTACTTTCGGATGCTCTTTGCGTCCATAGCAACTTCATCTGCAATTCTCTGTACACTATCATCGCTGCAATCATCGCCGCTCTGATGGTAGATTGCCATAATGCGCCGCAGGACGGGATAGGTGTCCGTCGTCATGGTGATGACACCGCTCTGTGCCGTGCGGATGTAGTCCTCGATGCCGTCCAAAATGTACTGCTTCTGAAAGGCGACGAAGGGCGTGCCTATGGACGGATCGTACTTTTGCAAGGCGGTTAGAATCCCGCACACCGCTGCCTGCTTGATGTCCACAAAGTGCTCCGGTAGGCCGTAACGCTGGCAGGCATCCTGCGCCAGCTTGTTCAGCAGCGGCAGCTTGGGCGGCGCAGGGTCAAGGCGGTACATCCGGCGCTCCAAAAGATACCGCTGTTGCTCTAAAACTTCATTCTGTTCTTTGGACACCGGATGCACCTGCTGTCATTTCATTCTTTTGCCCGTGTCAGCGTACAGCTTGGCACGCTCCAAATCCGCATAATAATTTGTCTTGGCATAGGCATCGTCCTCCTCCGCCTGTTCCAAGCGCCGCTTCGCCATGGCCTGTGCCGCCGCTGCAAATTCCGCTGTTATCGTTCCACGGCTCTTTTCGGAGCGGATGGCGGCGCGGCGTTTTTCGTAAGCAGCTTTGAGGGGATTATCCTTCGCCCGCTCTGCCTTGCCCTGAACGATGGCGTACCGGCGGCAGGAGATTTTCTTGCCATTGTATAACTCCGGTGCTGTGCCGTAGGAACAATACTTCTGCCGCCGTGCGCTTTGCATCAGAAAATACTGCCCGCAAATTTCGCACTGCCTCGGATAATGCCCGTGGTGCAGCCCCTCGAAGAAATCCGTCAGCACAAAGCTGTAGTAGCTCTCAAAGGCCATTCTTCGGGCGGTGACGAGAATATGACTGTTTCGCCGTTTCGGGAGAGCAAGATATTCTGTGTGCAGCGGAAGCAGACTTGATCCGAATACCTCCGTTGCAATGGGCAGCAGGTGGCGTTCATCAAAGCGGTCGGCTTCGTCTACACGAGATACAAAGCGTTTAAGTAATTCAAATGCCTTGCGCATATCCTCCGGGATAGCATCATAAAAGCAGAGGGTTCGCAAAACTGTTGCGCACAGCGTTTCACTTTTTTTGAAGAGCACCTTGTCGTATTCCTTCGGAAGAATACCGAGCGCCCTTGCACCGCCGTCTGTCTGTGCCGCCTTTCCTCGGCGGATAAAATAGTCTGACAGCAGCTCGGCATTTTCTTCCGTAAACATCTCTGAAATGCGCTGCTTCTCAGAAACGGTGTCTAAGGTATCAAACGGCTTCAACTTCGGTAATGTCAGCAATATATTCTGTATTTCCTCTCCGGCATTCACAAAATCGACACTACTTAAATATCCGGCGGCAAGCTGCTCCTGCACATTCCAGTTGCTTTGCCGGAACACGGCAATTCTTGCAGCGGTATCATTCCTGTAATACCGGTTCAGCAGATGTGCCGCAAAGATGCCTGCCGCATAGCTTTTGCTGCCGATATATACCCGCCCGTCCCGGTAAACGGCGGTCAAATAGCCTAAGCCACCACTCATTTTCAGCCCTCCGATTTATTCTATCACGGGAAGTGTCCCGTTTTCCGTACTCACTGTTTTGACGCAAAAAAGTTGAAATATTTTTGTTGCAGCCCATAAAACAAAACAGTTTGTTTTGATTATTATATCAGAAAACAGCACTTGTTTCAATGCTTTTCACAATGTTGCGGTTATTGTTTTTTTCGTGTTGCTTATTCCTTCCTCTTTTTCGCTGTTTCCCCCATTAAATACATAGAAGGCAGTCATTGAGCCGTCGAGGTCACACTCGGCGGCTTTTTTGCTGCCCGAAAAACGGAAAGGAGGCGAAAGCGATGGTACTGAAAATCACACCAAAGCAGCGGGTAAAAATCAATGCCCTTGTGCGCAGGACTTGCTGTAACTGCCGCAAAGGAAATTGCCTGCTGCTGGATGACGGCGAAGAAGCAAAGTGCGTGCAGCTCATTTCCCGGTACGGTATCTACTGCAATTATTTTCTAAAAGCAGTGCTACCGGCTGAAAAGGAGCTGTATGCGGAAATCCTACGGCAAAACGGGATGGGATAACTGCCCGAAAGAGTTATCTAAAAATTTGAAGGCTGCACCGCAGCAGAAAGGAACTACTATGAAAACAATGAACAACACAAAAATCATCGGCATCGACCACGGTTATGGCAATATGAAAACGGCGAATCACTATTTTCCGTCCGGTATTCTTAGTTTTGACGCAGAGCCGCTGTTCACCGGCGATATGCTGACCTACAACGGCAAATATTATCTCATCGGCGAGGGACACAAGGAGTTTATTGCCGAAAAGGTGAACGACGAGGACTATTATATCCTCACCCTTGCGGCGATTGCCAAGGAACTGAAAGCCGAAAATATTACCGAGGCGCACATTGTGGTTGCCGCCGGTCTTCCACTGACTTGGACAAGCGGGCAAAAGACGGCGTTCCGGGAGTATCTGATGAAAAACACGGAAGTGGATTTCACCTACAAAAAGACTGCTTACCACATCTATATCGACGATGTGCGCATCTACCCGCAGGGCTACGCCGCCATTGCAAGTTTCGCAACGACTCTGAAAGGCGTGAACCTGATCGCTGACATCGGCAACGGCACGATGAACACGCTGTATATGATCAACGGCAAGCCGCAGCAGGGCAAAATGTTCACTGAAAAATTCGGGACTTACCAGTGTACCCTTGCGGTTCGTGAGGCATTTATGCAGAAAGCGCAACGGGAGATCAACGACGCCATTATTGACGAGGTGCTGATTACCGGCACGGCAAATATTGCGCCTGCCGATCTGAAAATCATCAAGGGCGTCGCCGCTGAGTATGTGCGGGACATTTTCCGCAGACTCCGTGAGCACGGCTATGATGACAGCACGGTGATGTTGTATATCGCCGGTGGCGGCGGGTGCCTTGTGAAGAATTTCTGCAAGCTCAATGCCGACCGGGTGAAATTTGTTGAGGACATCTGTGCCGCCGCAAAAGGGTATGAATATCTGGCGGAAGCGCAGTTGAAGGCTGAGGGTAAGGTATGAACGGTGAAATCTATCGGCTGAATATTCGCTTTGACCTTGCCGACGAGCCCCAACGGTCGATTGTTGAACAGCTTCAATCCATTGACCGAAAGCAGTATGGTTCTATCAACAAATTCATCATTGCTGCTATCGGAAAGGCTTTTGACAGCAATGGCAGCAGTACGCTGACCGCTGAGGAAGTCCGCAGCATTATCCGGGAGGAATTGCAGGATGTTGCCTTTGTATCAGCGCAGCCGTCGCAGACGCAAACAGTCCAGCCGACATTGACGGAGGAGGAACAAGCGGCAAACGAGCAGAGCGTCCTCAATGATTTGGAGATGTTCGGATGATGCCAAATAATTGGATTTTGGCAGCAAAATGGGAAGCATCCACAATTTGCGTGGCATCACTTTGATGCCACGCAAGATATACCCCCCAAGGGATAAGAAAGTGGTTTTCGGTGTCGGGCAGCGCAGAGATACACTGAAATCACGGTATCTGAAACCGCTTATCTTTATGCCCTCCGGGGTGCGTCCTACGGTATAACAAGCAGGGACTTTGTGTGCCAAAGTCCCAATCAGAAGCCGCCCGGTAAGGCGGCTTTACCCTTTGGGGGCTGCCGCCCCCAATCCCCCGGAAAGGAGCGATGCGTATGGGGAAAGATATACGAATAGCTGTGCGTGTCACGGCAAGAGAAAAGGATAAAATCCAAGCCAAAGCTCGAAAGTGCGGGCTTTCAACAACAGAATATGTCAAGCAAAGAGCGTTGGGGTACGAGCCGAGAACGGTTCCGCCTGACGCTCTTTTTGCTTGCCTTGAAAAGCTGGGCGAGCTTGAAAGCAAGACAAATTCGCCGGAGCTGGACGAAGAAATCAACGCTGTGCTGAAGCAAATCGCCGCAGAATTTCTGCTGCCGGGAAAGGGGTGATGCGATGTGGCTGTAACAGGCTTCTGGCCGGTGTATCGGAATCTGAAAGCAACGCTGGACTACGCCGACAATCCCGACAAGACCACCGCCCCGGAATATCTCGACGAGGATCTATACGCCGCCCTGCGTTACGCAGAGAACGACGATAAGACCGACTGCAAGATGTTTGTGGGGGGTATCAACTGCTCGGCGCAGAACGCCTACGCTGAGATGATCGCCGTGCAGCGGCGGTTCGGTCTGCGGGGAAAAGTAGTCGGCTACCACGGCATTCAGAGCTTCCGGGAAGGCGAGGTCACGCCGGAGCAGGCTTTTGAAATCGGCAAAGCCACCGCACGGCGAATGTGGGGAGATAAGTATCAGGTGCTCGTCACTGTCCACCTGAACACAGACAACATTCACTGTCACTTTGTGGTAAACCCCGTGTCATTTAAGGACGGCAGCAAATTCCAAAATAAAATCGGCGACCACAAGGAACTGCGGAAAGTATCTGACCAAATCTGCCGGGAACACGGCTTGTCTGTGCTGGAGAACAGCAAGTTTTACAGCAAGAGCAAGAAAAAAGAATACTGGGTTCACAAGGCCGGAAAGCGCACCCATCGGGATATGCTGCGGCAGGATGTGGACGAGGCGCTGGCCAAGTGCGGCTCCTATACCGAGATTGGATATTATCTCAAATGTTTGGGCTATCGCTTTGAGCGGGACTTCCACTATGCACACTCCTCTGTGATTGCCGACAGCTGGCGGCGGGCTGTCCGCCTCGACAGTCTGGGAGACGGCTACGACAAGGAGAGCATCCGGGAGCGCTGTCTGGAAAACCAGCGGAAGCCGGAGCTATATGCTGTTGCCTACCCGGAGTGGAAGCGAGCGCCGCTGCTGACCATCGAATATCAGCTGCTGCAGGCGCAACGAAAAGATACCGTCACGCTGCTGTTTGAGATTTTCATCACACTCCTGAAAATCTGTACGGGCAGTAACATCGAACAGCAGCAGAGCCGCCCGTTGTCTCCAGCCATGCGGGCGGAGGTGCGAAAGCTGGATGCGACCTTGGAAGAATACAAGCTCCTTTGCGACCGGAAAATCGAGTCGTCAAAGGAGCTTTTCTCGTTTCAGGAGCAGCTGACCGGCAGCATCTCAGAACTGGAGCAGGAGCGCTACGCCCTGCGGCTTCGGCTGCGCCGGGTCAAAACGCCGGAGGAAGAATCGGCGCTGAAAGCACGGGCAAAAGAGCTCACGAAGCGAATCTCGCCCCTGCGGCAGCAGCGGAAAGTCGCCCTGCGCATTGCCCAGCACATCCCGCAGATGCAGGCACTGCTGGAGGCCGAGCGGCAGATTGAGATGAAACATAATAACCTGACACGCAAGAAAGAGAGGAATGCTACCAGATGAAACAGACCAATCTTGCAGTTTCCAAACTGCGCCCCTTTGAAAACAACCCCTATCAAGTCCGGGACGATGCGGAGATGAACGCCCTCATCGAAAGCATTCAGGAGAATGGCATTCTTACACCGCTCATCGTCCGACCGATAGGAAGCACCGACGAATACGAAGTGATCAGCGGCCACCGCCGCTTGCACGCAGCAGTTAAGGCAGGGATCTCAGAAGTCCCTGCCTTGATTTATGCCCTTGACCGGGATGCCGCTGCCATTGCCGTGGTGGACAGCAACCTGCACCGGGAGCATATCCTGCCCAGTGAAAAGGCATTTGCTTACAAGCTGAAGTTGGAGGCACTGTCCCATCAGGGCAAGCGAACGGATTTGACTTCGCCACAAGTTGTGTCGAAGTTGCGCACCGGGGATGTGGTCGGAGAAGCACTAAACGAGAGCCGAGAGACAGTGCGCCGCTATATCCGTCTGACCCATCTCATCCCGGAGCTGCTCACTCTTATGGACGAGAACAAAATGGCACTGTCCGTCGGCGTGGAGCTTTCCTTCCTTGATGAGCAAAGCCAGCGGGAGGTTTTTGAACAGTGCGGTATCAACGACTGCACACCGTCCTATGCTCAAGCCGTCCGTATGCGCAAGGCATTTAACGATTCTAAGCTGGCGACGGAGATGATCCGAAGCATTCTATCCGAGGAAAAGGCAAACCAGAAAGCCCGGCTGAAAATCCCGATGGAGCGCATTTGCAAATATTTCCCGCAGAACTATACCGCCGCTCAGATCGAGGATGCCATTGTAAGGCTCTGCCAGCGGGATTACCGCCGACGAACCGACCGGGAACGATAAGGAGGTGTGCCTATGCCTGAACAGATCACGCAAGAGCAAATTGTTGAAACGGTTACTCAGAACACAGAGGATTATGGCGCACAGATTCCGGAGCACGCCATCCTCCGGCTGGCCAGATTTTTTCTGCCCAAAATGCAGGCAGACTTACAACAGAACGAAAAATGACCATGAGCGTCGGCCACAGCCGCTCGCACATTTGAAGAAATATATGCAAATCAATAAAATACCAAGTAAAGGAGGCGTTATATGAATGCAGTGATTTATGCCCGCTATTCGTCGGATCGTCAGCGGGAAGAATCCATTGAGGGGCAGCTTCGGGAATGTACGGAATACGCCCAAAAGAATCATCTGACCTTGCTTGGCACCTACGTCGACCGGGCACTGTCTGCCAGAACGGCGGACAGGCCCGACTTTCAGCGCATGATTGCAGACAGTGCCAAGGGCTTATTTGATGCCGTTCTGGTCTGGAAGCTGGACCGTTTTTCCCGTGACCGTTATGACAGTGCCCACTACAAGCATATCTTGAAAAAGAACGGCGTTCGGGTAATCTCCATCAAGGAAAACATCTCCGACGGGCCGGAAGGCATCATTCTGGAATCCATGCTGGAAGGATACGCCGAATATTACTCCGCCGAGCTTGCGCAAAAGATCCGCCGGGGGCAGCAGGAGAATGCAATCAAGTGTATGAATAACGGTGGCAATGTTCCCCTTGGCTACTATGTAAATAAGACCACCGGGAAATTGGACATTGACCCGGAAACAGCACCGTATGTCCGGGAATTGTTTTCTCGGTATGCCGCCGGAGAACGGTTAACCGTTCTCCAAGCAGAAATGGAGGAACGGGGGATTCGTTCCAAACGAGGTAATGCGTATACGGTCAGCGTCCTCAGCAATCTTCTTAAAAACCGTAAGTATATCGGGGAGTATAAATACGGAAGCGTTGTCACACCGGGTGGAATCCCGGCGATCATTGAAAAAGACTTATTTGAAAGGGTACAGATGCGTATGACAGCAAACAAAAGAGCACCCGCACGGGCAAAGGCAAATGAAGAATATTTGCTTACCACGAAGCTGTTCTGCGGCGATTGCGGGCGGCTGATGGCCGGAGAAAGTGGCAGAGGTCATAAAGGTGTCGTTTATCAGTATTACAAATGCGGCGGAGCAAAACGAAAGTTGGGCTGCAAGAAGAAAGCTGTCAGAAAGCAGTGGATTGAGGATGTTGTCGTAAAACTGACCGTTTCTCAGGTGCTGACTGACACGGCCATTGACCGCATCGCAAACGCCATCGTTGTCATGCAGGAGCAAGAGGACACCGTTACCCCGGTGCTGAAGCAGCAGCTTCAGCAATGTGAGGCAGAAATTCGAAATGTGATGAAGGCAATTCGACAGGGAATCATCACGGATACGACCAAAGAGTGTCTGGAGGATTTGGAATCTCAGCGGGAATCCCTGCGGGGCAGCATTGCTCAGCTGCAACTGGAACGCCGCAAATTCAGCAAGGAGGAGATCGTAGACTGGATCAGCCGGTACAGGGACGGCAACATCAGCGATCCGGAGTATCGGCGAGAAATCATTGACACCTTTGTAAATTCGGTCTATGTCTATGATGACAAGCTGATCCTCACCTACAATTATAAAGACGGCAGTCAGACGCTGACCTTGCAGGAGGTTGAAGCTGCCCTGAGTTCGGATTTAACCGGAATATGTCCACCATATAAATCCCGCTGGCAGCAGTCAGCGGGACTTTTTTGTCTATCTCTGCAAATCAGCCGGGCGGCGGACTTTTTCGGTCCGCCGCCCGGCGTTTTTCTGCTTATGCCGCGCCGAGGTAGCGCATCAGGATGACGGCGACCTGCGCGCGCGTGGCGTTCTGCTGCGGCGCAAGGTAGTCCACCCCGCCCTCGCGCGTTCCGGCGATCAGTCCCGCCGCGTTGGCCCAGGACAGGGCGTCATAGGCCCAACTGCTGACGGCTCCGCCGTCCGGGAAGCTGCCGAGGTCCGCGCGCCCGCCGGTCGGAACGCCGCGCAGGCCTGCATAGCGATACAGGATCGTGGCGATCTGTTCGCGCGTGACGTTGCCGTCCGGCTCGAATTTCCCGCCGCCGACGCCGTTGACAACGCCGTTTTCGGCCGCCCACGCGACGGCCTCCGTATACCACTGGCCGCGCGGCACATCCGTAAAACTACTGCCGCCCGCCGCGCCTGGCTTACCGTCCATGCGCCAGAGCACCGTAACGAGCATGGCCCGCGTCATCGGCGCATCCGGGCTGAACATATCGGCCGCCGTGCCCTGGAACAGGCCGCGCTGATAGGCGAATTTCACACCGGAATAGAACCAGTCGCTCGCGCGGACGTCGCGGAACGGGTCGTTCCACGGCCGTTCCGTTCCGGACCAGCGCGGGTCCTTCGCGCCGCACACTGTGCACGCGCCGTTGCGGTACTGATGTCCCGCGGCCGGGATGACCTCGCCGTGCGTGATCTCCGTGCCGCAGGCCTTACAGACCGTGTCGCCGGTGTAACCCGCCTCCGTGCAGGTGGCCGCGCGGGCGTCGCGCAGCTCCGTCTCCAGATGGGCGCAGCGCGCAGAGGCGGAAAGCTCCGGATAGGCTCCGTTTTCCAGCATGAAGCAGCCGTTTTTGTCCAGCTGCCGTAGGAAGGACAGCGCAGCGAATTCTGCCGCCGTGCGCGCCGCCGTGCCGGATACCTCCGCCTTGCCGCCGACGGCGGTACCGCAGGAATCCGCGCGGTAATAGAGATTTTCGCGCACGTTTGTCGAACGGCTGCTGTCCCGGCCGATCAGGCCGCCCGCCGTTCCGGCCGCCGCGCTGACCGCGCCGTAGCTGAAGCAGTTTTCTGCGCGGTAATCGTTTCCGTAGCCGATCAGGCCGCCCGTGCCGGAGGAGGCATAGGTATGGGCATTGCGCACCTCGCCGGCGCTGTAGCAGTCGGTGAGTGACGACGCGCCCTCCGTCATGCACGCACCGGCCACGCCGCCCAGATACCAGCCGCTGCCGGTGACGGCTCCGTAATTCGCGCAGCGGAGCAGGCTTCCTCCGATGCGCCCGGCCACGCCGCCGAAGCCACGATTACAC
>OGXT01001167.1_pt1 | contig 27213 bp, 23 predicted proteins | sample 1576361 | NCBI WGS metagenome assembly OGXT01 (sample SAMEA3541514, study PRJEB24748) | human gut metagenome | biome: human gut; feature: human-associated habitat; material: faeces | place: China | collected 2012 | reverse complement strand
TATCTATAATACTACTCTCCTATTCTTCCCCCATTTTTCTTCTTCAATTAATTGATTGTATAATTTTTCACCTAAAATTGGTTTCCATACTTCTTCATCTGTATAATATTTATTCCCGTTTCTTTTTTGTTCTTCATCTGCTTCTGCTAATAATCTGTCTATTCTCTCTTCTTCTTCTTTTGTAAATATTGCTTGGTTTCCTATTATTTTCATATATATTTTTTCTCCTTTCGAGCTTGTTTTATTTTACATTATTTTTACTTATAAGTCAATTATTTTTATGTAAATTTTTTCAAGAAATTTTCGACAAATTTTACCATAAATCTCTATCTTATAGCAGTGTCCCAAATTGAGAAAAAGTAGCAATTAGGGACTGTCCCCAATTGCTACTTATGACATTTTCTCTTTAATTTTAACCAATGTGTTTAGTGCATCTATTGGTGTTAACACATTTAAGTCTATTTTGTCTATTTCTTGTGCAAGTTCTGCTAATTTATAGTTTCCCATATCTAATTGTCCTTCAACTTGCTTTTTGCTTTCTATTTGCTTTCCATTTAAGATATTTTTTCTTTCTAATGAACGTAATATCTCATTTGCTCTTTTAGTTACGTCTTTTGGAACTCCTGCTAAGCGCGCAACATGAACACCATAACTTTCATCTGTTCCACCATTTACTATTTTTCTTAAAAAGATGATGTCTTCTCCTTTTTCTTTAACAGCTATAGAATAATTTTTTATTCCTTCTAATTTGTTTTCCAAATCTGTTAATTCATGATAATGCGTTGCAAATAGTGTTTTTGCTCCACATCTTTCTTTGTCTGCTATGTATTCTGCAACAGCCCACGCAATAGAAAGTCCGTCATATGTAGAAGTTCCTCTTCCTATTTCGTCAAGTATTACTAAACTATTTGAAGTTGCGTTTTTTAGTATTGTTGCTACTTCCATCATTTCTACCATAAAAGTACTTTGTCCCATACTTAAATCGTCTGAAGCGCCAACTCTTGTAAATATTTTATCTACAACTCCTATTTTGGCACTACTTGCAGGAACAAATGAACCTATTTGAGCCATTAGCGTAATTAATGCTACTTGCCTCATATATGTAGATTTACCAGCCATATTAGGGCCTGTAATTATTGCAAGTCTTGAATCGCCTTTGTCTAAATATGTATCATTTTGAACAAAACTTCCTACTGGTAACATTTTTTCAATAACAGGATGACGTCCGTCTTTTATATCTATTACTCCGCTATTATCAACTATTGGCTCTACATAGTTCATGTCTTCTGCAACTTGTGCTAACGAACATAGAACATCTAATATAGAAATTACTTCTGCTGATTTTTGTATTCTTCTTATTTTTCCTTCTATATCATCTCTTATTTCAACAAACGCATTGTATTCTAAATTTATAACTCTTTCTTCTGCACCTAAAATTTGATTTTCTAAATTTTTAAGTTCTTCTGTTATATATCTTTCACCATTTGTTAATGTTTGTTTACGAATATATCTGTCTGGCACTAAATCCATATTTGATTTTGTTACTTCTAAATAATAACCAAATACTCTGTTAAATCCTATTTTTAAGCCTTTTATTCCTGTTTGCTCTCTTTCTTTTGCTTCTAATTCAACTAGCCACGTTTTTCCTTGTGTTGATGCTTTTTTTAATTGGTCTATTTCTTCATTATAGCCTATTTTTATTAAGTTTCCTTCTTTTATTGACATTGGTGGTTCGTCTACAATTGCTTCTTCTATTAAGTCATGAATATCTGTTAATTCGTCTAAATTTTCATATAGATGCCTTAATAATTTTGCATTTGTATTTTCCAATACTTTTTTAACTAAAGGAAGTTGGTTTGTTGAATTTTTAAGTGAAATCATATCTCTACCTGTTGCATTTCCATATGCTATTCTTCCCGCTAGTCTTTCCATATCATAAACTTTTTTAAGAGCTTCTATAGCATCTCCTCTTAAAATAATATTGTCTTTTAGTTCTTTTACTGCTTCTAATCTGTTATTTATCTCCCACACATCAACTAATGGGTCGTTAAGCCATCTTCTAAGCTGCCTTCCTCCCATTGATGTAGAAGTTTTATCTAAGACCCATAAAAGTGTACCTTTTTTAGATTTATCTCTCATTTTTTCAGTTATTTCTAAGTTTCTTCTTGCACTAATATCTAATGACATATATTTGGTAGTAGTATAAACTATTATTTTATTTATATGGTCTAAATTAGTTTTCTGTGTTTCTATTAAATAATCTAATAATCCATTTATTGAAGATACTATTAATTCTTTATCTTCTAAACTTTCTATTTTTTCTTCATGGTCATTTACAAATAAATAGTTTTGTAATAGTTTTTCTGTATTTTTTGAAAAAGCTTCTTCTTTTACTCTTGAAATATATACTTCAAAACGCTCTTTTATTTTAGATATTTCTTCTAAAGAATCATACATAAAAGGGTTTACTATTATTTCTGCAGGATTAAATTTAGAAATTTCATCTAGTAATTTTGGAAAGTTGTTATTTTCTGCAATTTGTGTAGTTCTAAAATCACCTGTTGAAACATCGCAAACACTTACTCCATAGTATAAGCCTGTTTTATATACACTCATTATATAATTGTTCTTCTTTTCATCTAATAAATTGCTTTCTATAACAGTTCCTGGCGTTACTACACGAATAACTCCTCTTTTAACGATTCCTTTTGCTTGCTTTGGATCTTCTAATTGTTCACAAATGGCAACTTTGTAACCTTTTTCAATTAATTTTGCAATATATGCATCTGCAGCATGAAATGGAATTCCACACATTGGCGCACGCTCTTCTTGTCCACATAGCTTACCTGTAAGTGTTAACTCTAATTCCTTTGATGCTTTAATTGCATCATCAAAAAACATTTCATAAAAGTCACCTAAACGATAGAATAATATACAATCTTGATATTCTTCCTTTGTCTTCAAATATTCTTGCATCATAGGTGAAAATTCTGATTTTTCTGCCATTTTTATCTTTCTCCTTTATCTGTATCTTCTATTCTTTTTATTCTTTCTTGCATTTTTTCTAAAATTATATCTAATTTTTCTGTAACTTTTGGTATATATTCTGGTGCATAAGCTAATGCATCACAATATTGTATATATATTAACTTTTTATAAAATTCTAAATTATTTTTATTTATTTTTTCTATATCTATTGTAGTAGCATGATTTTCTATTAAAAAAACTATTTCTTTTCTTTCATTTTCTTCATATCCTATTCTTTTTAATACTATCTCTGCTATTTCAGCACTTTTCTTATCATGTCCTTTAAAATGTCTTACTCCATTTTCATCTTCTTGGCAAGAATGTGGTTTTCCTATATCGTGAAGTAATAATGCTAATCTTATTTCTAAATTTTCTTTACTATTTTTTAATGCTACCTGTATATGATTCCACACATCATAACAATGGTACGGATTTCTTTGTTCAAATCCGTTTGCAGTCTTTGAGCTCTGGAATTATTGTAAATAATATTTTTTTATTATATAATTATCTTCAGTTAAAGGAGAGTATTATGGAAAGAATTGCAATTTTATCTGATGTTCACGGAAATATAACTGCGTTAAGAGCTGTTATTCGAGATATTGAAAGAAGAGGTATTAAGAAAATTTATTGTCTTGGTGATAGTGTTATTAAGTGTGCAAACCCAGACAAGGTTGTTGATTTATTGCGTAAGAAGTGCGACGTTATTCTTATTGGAAATTGCGACGAAATTGTTTGTCGCCCTGGCATAGAATATGGAAGATTTTGGAGTCGTGATATTATTGGAGAAGAACGTGCTAGATTTCTTTATAATTGTCCTATTTCATATGAATTTTATATGAGTGGTCATTTAGTTCGTTTGTTTCATGCTTCTCCTATTAGCTTAGAGCATATTTTTAACCCAATGTATCCAAATTCTGATACTATTTATTTTAATAAAATTATTACTAACCCTGAAGATTTGTTTAAGAATACTGAATTTATTGGTAAGACTGATACTGACCCTATTCCTGATATTATTGGTTATGGGCATCTTCATACTCCTAATATTTTCAGGTTTAAAAATAAAACTATTTTTAATGTTGGAAGTGTTGGTGTTCCTGTTGAAATGAATAATGAAGGTGATGAAAATGAAACTTCTAAATTTTCTACTATGGCTTCTTACATGATTTTGGAAGGTGAATTTGGCTCTAAAAAGCTTTCTTCTATTTGCTTTACTTTGGTTCGTCTTCCTTATGATATTAACAAAGAAATTGTAGATTTGGAAAATTCAGATATGCCTAATAAAGAGTTGATTATAAAATCTTTAAAAACAGCTAATCACTAATTTGTGCTTTGCTGTATATGATATATAAAAGGATTAGATGTTTATGGTACAAAATTTAGAAAAAGCTAAAGATATTTTGAAAAAATATCATCAAGAGCATTTGCTTGCTTTTTATGATGAACTGAATAATAAAGAAAAAGCGTATTTGTTAAATCAAATATGTAGTATTAATTTTGAGCAAATTTTAAATTTATATGAAGCTTCAAAGATAGATGAAGTGCTTCCTTCTAATTTGATTGAACCTTTACCATATAATATAAAAAGGGAAATTCCTAAAGACAAATTTGCTCTTTATGAAAATATTGGTATTGATGCGATTAAACGTGGGAAATTTGCTGTTGTAACTATGGCTGGCGGTCAAGGCACGCGCTTGGGCTATAAAGGTCCTAAAGGTACCTTTGAACTAGATATTACACCTAAGAAATCTCTTTTTGAAATTTTGTGTGATACTTTAAAAGATGCTTGTGCAAAATATAAAGTGGTTATTCCTTGGTATATTATGACTAGCACATATAATGATGAAGCTACTAGAAAGTTTTTTGAGGAGAAAAATTTTTTTGGATATCCTAAAAAATATATAAAGTTTTTTAAGCAATCTCAGCTTCCTTTAATAGATATTAATGGTAATTTGATTCTCGAAGAACTTTATAAGGTTAAAGAAGCTTCAAATGGAAATGGTGATGTTTTTTCTTCTATGAAGTCTGAAGGAATTTTAAAGGATATTGCAAAAAAGAGGATTGAATGGATTTCTTTTAGTGGAGTGGATAATGTTATTCTTGAAATTGTTGACCCTGTTTTTTTAGGTTTAACTATTAGTAATAACAAATTGACTGCTTCTAAAACTTTATTTAAAGAAAATGTTAATGATAAAGATTGGATTTTTGCAAAGAGAAATGGCAAACCTGCTATTATAAATAGTTGCCATTTAACAGATAGTATGAAAATTGCCCAAGATTCTAGTGGAAAATATTTATACAGACAAACTAACATTTTGGCACATTTATTTCATATTTCAGCTATTAATAAGATTTGTGAAGTGAAATTGCCTTATCATAGAGCTTTTAAGAAAAATACTTTTATTAACTGCGAAGGTATGAAGCAAGTTCCAGAATCACCTAATACTTTTAAGTTTGAAACTTTCATTTTTGATGCATTTTCTTTATTTGATGATATTGAATTATTGCAAGTAGAAGTAGATGATGAGTTCGCGCCAATTAAAGATTTCGTAGGTACTCATAACCCTGAAACTGCTAAAGAATTATATTTAAAGAAACATGAAGTGTTAAAAACAAACTCTATTTAGTTTACCTGTTTTTTGTGGGACGGAGTAAAAACAGGTAGATTTTTTAGCTGTTTTTTGCTCCGTCCCCAAAAGCAGGTCATTTTATTATTATTTTGTTGTTTTTTTCGCTAGTTACTGGTAATTTTACAATAACTGTTGTTCCTTTGTTTTCTTTACTTTTTATTTCTATTTTTCCTTCTGATAGTTCTACTATTCTTTTTACTATCGCAAGGCCTAAGCCACTTCCTTCTTTTGAATGTGACCTGTCTATTTGATAAAATCTATCATATACTTTTTCTAGTTCTTCTTCTTTCATTCCAATTCCGCGGTCTTTTATTTCTACATTAATGTTACCGTCTTTTTCGTATACCTTTATATCTATACTTCCGCCTTCATTTGAGAATTTTATGGCATTGTCTATTATATTTACCCACATTTGGAATATTAAGTCTTCATCTCCTAAAAATATTTTTTCTTCTAAACTTACATTTATTTTTATATCTTTTTTAGACCACTTTGGTTCTAATAGACTTATGGCTTTTCTTATTTGTTCTGCTACTTCTATTTCTTGTTTATTTGTTATTATTTCTTGATTGTTTAATTTGCTTAATTTTAAGATTTTTCCTGTTAAGTTTTCTAATCTTTTTGCTTCTTCTATAATTATATTTGCATATTCTTCTCTTTCTTCTTGTGTTAAGTTTTTATCTTTTAAAAATTTTGCAAATCCTTCTATTGAAGATACTGGTGTTTTGATTTCGTGTGATACGTTATTTATAAATTCTTTTTGCAAATTTTCTGTGCTTTTTAAACCATGTGTCATTTTATTGAAATTGTTAGTTAGCTCCCCTATCTCGTCTTCTCTTTTTGATTCTAGTTCTATATCGTATTCGCCTAAAGCCACCTTTTTAGTTGCCTCGTTTATCTGCTCTATTGGTCTAAATATATTTTTTAAGTTTATTCGCACTAATACTGCACTTATAATTACTATATTTAATATTGCAAATCCGCAAATTTTTCTGGTTACATATATTAGGCTATCTATTTGTTCTTTATCGCGAATATTTATTTCTATTAATTTATCTTGCATTTTAGGTACTACAAGCACTGAAAATTCTACTATTGTTAATATTGCGACTAGCACTATTGCAATAATAAAACTTCTCATTAGACTTCTTTGCATTGAATTTCTTTTTCCAAATATTTTTTGTACTATTTTTTTTAACATTTATTTTCACCTTTTATTACTAATTTATATCCTATTCCTCTAATTGTTTCGATTTCTATTTCGTTTACACCCTGTAATTTTTCTCGCAATCTTTTTATATGGACATCAACTGTTCTATAGTCTGATTCACTATCTAAGCCCCATACTTCTTCTATTAGCTCTTGCCTAGTTAAGATTGTATCTGGAGTACTTACTAATTTGTATAGTAGATAAAATTCTTTTTGCGCTAGTTGATATTCTTTTCCGTTCCTTGTAACAGATAATTTATTGTAGTCTATTGTGAGTTTTCCTATTTCTATTCTTTTTTCACTTGCTTGTTTTGACCTTTTTAATAAGGCTTTTACTCTTAAGGGTAATTCCTCTATGTCTATTGGTTTTACCATATAGTCGTCTGCACCTAATAAAAATCCTTCTTTTTTGTCTGATAAGGTACTTTTAGCTGTTACCAATAATATTGGCATCATATAATTTGCTTCTCTTAATTCTCTTATTAACTCATATCCATCCATTTGTGGCATCATTATGTCTGTTACTATTAAGTCTATATATTGCTCGTCTAATACGTTTAGTGCTTCTATGCCATTTGTTGCTTCGTATGTATTATAGTTTTCTCTTTTTAGGCAAGTTACAATTAATTTTCTTAAATTTTTATCGTCTTCCACAACTAAAATGTTAAACATAATTTCCTCCATTTTTCTTTATATCATATATTTTTTCATTTAATTATTATACTAGTTAAATATGAATTTTATATGAATAAATTATAACAGAAAAAATGTCAATAAGGAACACCCCTATTGACATTTTTTTAACTAATCTTCATTTTCTGAACTTTCTTCTTTTGTACCTTCACCTTTATTTTCTACAATACTCTTTTCTTTGCTGTATTCCTCACTTTTTATTCCATCTGATATCATTATAAATTTTACGTTTCCTTCATTTCCATTGTTTAACATTGTAAAGTTATTGTAGTTATTTGCTAATTCTTCTAATTTATCTATTCTTGTTGTTATATCTTTTAAATCTCCATTTATATAATTGCAAATTTTATCTATTCCTTCTGTATTGAATTTTGTTATCCCTTCTGCTAGTTCTGTTATTCCTGAGTCTAGTTGGTTTGTTCCTGCTGATAATTTTTCTACTCCATTATCTAAGGTTGATAGTCCTTGTGTTAATTCTCCTAAAGATTCACCTAATGTAGTCATTTGAGAAACTACTTGGTTGGTAAATTTTTGTTTTGCTTGGTTTCCAACTTGTGTTGCTGTAGTTGTTGCTGTTTGACCTGCTACTTGTTTTGCTGTTGTTCCAGCTACTTGCACCGCTGTAGTTCCTGCTGCTTGTTTTGCTGTTTGACCTGCTACTTGTACTGCTGTAGTTCCTGCTGCTTGTTTTGCTGTGCTTATAGCTACTTGCACTGCTGTTTGGCCTGCTACTTGCTTTGCTATTGTTTCTGCTGTTTGCACTGCCGTTTGGCCTGCTGCTTGTTTTGCAGATGATTGTGCTACTTCTATAGCTGATGTATATGCTGTTTCTTGTGCTACTGATATTATTAATTGTTTTTCTGCTTCTGTTAATGTTGCAGGATATTTGCTTTGAGCACTTGTTATTATTGCTGTTTTTTGTGTTTCTGTAAATGTTGCTTGTTTTTTGATTGCTTTTTTTTGTGTTTCTGTTAATACTGCCTCTGATTCTGCCTGTGCTTTTATTGCTGCTTTTTGTTCTTTTGTTAATACTGCATTCGCTTCTGCCTGTGCTTTTATTGCTGTTTTTTGTGCTTCTGTTAGTGCGGCTCCTGCTTCTGCTTGGGCTTTAATTGCTGCCTCTTGTTCTTTAGTTAATGCAGCTCCTGCCTCTGCCTGTGACTTAATTGCTGCCTTTTGTTCTTCTGATAATGTTGCTGATGATTCTGCTTGATTTTTAATTGCTGCTAATGTTTTACTATCTACTGCTGCTGATTTATCTGATTGTAAGCTTTTTGTACTACTTGCAACTGCACTTTCAATCATTTTAGATCCGCTATATGCTGCACTTGTTCCGTCTTTTAATTCTTTTACTCCATCTACTAATTGACTTGAACCATCTTTTAATTTATTTGCTCCATCTTCTATTTGTTTGCTTGAACTTTGTAATTCATTTACTTTACTATATATTTCGTCTATGTCATTTAACATATCTAAATCGCTTGATTCTATTATTTTTGGTGTAACATATGTTACTATATTTTCCATTTCAAAGTTTGAAGCTTCCATAGTAATTTCTACTTTATTGGGAATTTCTAATTTTTCTTTAGATATTCCTAAACTTTCTTGCATTCCTGGTAATGTAATTCCTATAAGAGTTGTTTTGTTTCCGTTGTCTATCATTTTGCCATTTTTGATTTCTATATTTTTATTATTTTCATTATTTATAATTGTTCCACATACTACAACAAATGGTGTATATAATGTTTCATTTTTTCCATTTATTTTTACAACGTGTTTATCTTTATTTGTGTATTCTATAGTGATTTTTACGTTTCCTGATTTTCCTGCAATTTCTTTTGCTGATACTTCTTTTCCGTCTAGTTCGTACTTAATACTGCATTCTATTGGTAATTCTTTTTGAGATTCACCTTGGTAATAAATATCACTTTCATCTGCTTTCCATATTAAATTATTACCATCTACAGTATATTCTTGCTCTCCATTATTTTTTAGATTTAATAAATCTGTTATATCATTAATTATTTTTTCTTTTTCAGTATTTCTTATATGATCACTTACTATTGTATTGTAAGCATTTCCACTTGCATCTAGTTTTGAATATACTGTTTCATCTTTTGTAAAAGCAAGTACTGGTGCTTGGTATACAAGCATTGTTCCTAATAACACACCTGATGTAATTTTTGAAATTATTTTTTTATCACTCATGTTTTTTACTTCCTTTCCTTCTAATTATTTATTTTTCTCATTCCGATTGTTGTTTTACATATTAATTTATCAAATATCATTAAGAATGATGGTAGTACTGCTATAACGCATACCATACTTACTATTGCACCTCTTGACATCAACGTGCATAGAGAACCTATCATTTCTATTTTTGAGTATGCACCTACACCAAATGTTGCTCCAAAGAAGCATAATCCACTAACTATTATTGAACCTATAGATGTTCCTAAAGCTCCATCAATTGCTTCTTTCTTATCTTTTCCTTCTTTTCTTGCTGTTATATATTTAGTTGTAATTAATATTGCATAATCTATTGTTGCTCCTAATTGAATTGTTCCAATTACTATTGAAGCAATAAATGGTAATATTGTATTTGTATAATATGGAATTCCCATATTTATAAATATTGCAAATTCTATTACGGCTATAAGTATTACAGGTAATGAGATTGATTTTAATACAACTATCATTATTACAAATATAATTGCTATTGATACTGTATTTACACTGTTAAAATCATGGTTACTTATTTCTACTAAGTCCTTCATTAAAGGTCCTTCACCTGCAAGTATTGCATTTTCATCGTATTTTTTAATAATTTGATTTATTGTTTCTACTTGTGCATTTAACTCATCTGTTGCCATTTCATATTTTGAGTTTATAAGTATCATTTGGTATTTATCACTTTGGAAGATGCTTACTATATCCTCTGGCAATGCTTCTTTTGGCACTCCTATACTTCCAATTTTTGAATAATCTAATGTCCACTCAATGCCTTCTACTTTTTCTATTTCTTCTACCATTTTATTTACTTCGTAATCTGGCATATCTTTGTTTACTAATAGTAATTCCATAGATGTCATATTAAATTTATCTTTTAGCTCTGTATTTGCAACTACACTATCTAGTGTTGTAGGTAGAGATTTATCTAGATTGTAGTATATTTTTGTATTTTGATATCCGTAAAATGCTACTGGCAAGATAATTAAAAATGCTACTGCTATTGCTTTATAATGTTTCATTACAAAGTCTTTAATTTTAGTAAATTTAGGTAATATTTCTTTATGTTTTGTTTTTTCTATTACATTATTTAATTCTAGTATCATTGCTGGAAGTATTGTTACTACTGAAATAACTCCTAGTAAAACACCTTTTGCCATAACTATACCAATGTCTTTTCCAAGTGTTAGGTTCATACTACATAGTGCTAGAAATCCTGCTATTGTTGTAAGTGAGCTTCCAAGTACTGATACGAATGTTTTGGAAATTGCATTTGCCATTGCTTTATTGTTATCTTTTATTGTTTCTTTTTCTTGCATATAACTATGGTATAGGAATATTGCAAAGTCCATTGTTACCCCTAATTGAAGTACTGCACTTATTGCCTTTGTTATATATGAAATTTGCCCCATAAATATATTTGTTCCCATGTTATAAAGTATTGCTATTCCTATATTTAATAGTAATAATACTGGGGCTACATATGAATCTAATGCAAGTTCTAGTACTATTAAGCATAGAATTACAGCAATTATTACATAAATTACAACTTCTGAATCTGATAAGTTTCTTGTGTCTAATACTGTCGCTGTCATACCACTTATTTTACAATGTTCATCTGTTATTTTTCTTAATTCTTCTACACTGTTCATTGTTGCATCTGATGATATTTGCTCTTTAAATGTAACTAACATTAATGTTTCATTATCTTTGTAGACTTTATCTTTTATATCATCTGGTAGCATTTCTACTGGGATATTTGACCCTAATACATCTGCTATACTTACTACTTTTTCTACATTATCTATTTTTCTTATTTTTTCCTCTAATTTAACTATATCTTTTGTACTCATGTCCTCTAGTAAAACTACTGAGAATCCACCCATATCAAAATCTTCTGATAGTATGTCTTCGCCTTTTATGGTTTCAATGTCTTCTGGAAGATATACTAATATGTCGTAATTAATTCTAGTTGCTTTCATACCTATTATTGATGGTATTAATAATAGTAGTGCTATTATTAGAATTAATTTTCTGTGTTTGCATATTTTTTCAGCTATTTTATGCATGTTCTTTTCTCCTTTCCTACTTTCTTTTTCAAACTTTGTTTATTATATACTCTAAAAATGAACTAATTATGAACAAAAAAAGAATGCCTTTTTTTATATAGCATTCTTTTTTTGGTTTATTGCTTTATTATATTATGTTTTTGTTTCCTACTAAATATCTTTTTTCAGTTTCGTATAGGCATCCACTTCCTTTCACTATTTAAATTGTACTATATATTTGTGTCTTTTTCTTGCCCATTTGTTATTTAATTAGTAACAATTTAATGAAAGGATTGTGAATTATTTTGTTTTATCTTCTATCTTTTTTATTACTTTTTGTGCTTTATTTTCTATTTCTTTCTTTTGATTTTCTATTTTATTTTCAAGTTCTTCTTTTTGCTCTTCTACTTTGCTTGCAAGTTCTTCTTTTTGCTCTTCTACCTTTTCTTTTATTTTTTCTTTTTTAGCTTTTATTTTAATTTTTACTGTTTCTAAGCTAGGGTATGCATTTAATAATCTTCTATGTAATGCAGATTTGCTTTGTAATACTTCTTTTACTTTTTTGGTTATTTCTTCTGTATTGTCTAGGTCTTTTCCTACAATTTTTTCTGTCTTTTTTACATATCTAATTACTATTCCAGATACTATGTTGTCTACAATATATATTGCAAGAAGTGCCCAGAATAATATGCTTAGCCACATTTGTGGTAGCATTTCTATTTTGCTTATGAAAAATGGATTTGAAACATACATTATAAATAACCCTAATAGTCCAAATGGAATTATTGTATTTAAGCATACTCTTCCATTTATGTTGAATTTTTTCTGGCTATAGTCCCACCATCTTGCTTTAAATATTTTTTCCATAAAATAACTTGTCAGATATTCTAGTGTCCCACAAATTATTATTGCCATAAAGAATAATGCTATTGGGTCATTTGTGTATTTTTTTAGTAAAAATGTTATTAATATTGCGCCATAGCCATATATTGGGCAGTATGGCCCTATTAAAAATCCTCTATTTATAAATCTTTTATATTGAATTAGTTTGCATGTTACTTCCATGCACCAACCTAATATTGCATATATCATAAATAATAGAAAATATACTCTTATATCAATTCCAAATATTATCATTTATAGGCCCCTTATTTATTTTTTCATTCCTTTTATTAGTTTCGGTCTACTTTTTACTGACCACACTAATTGTACTATCTTTTATTCTTGTGGTCAAGCTTTTTCTAAATTATACAAAAAAGTCTTTAAGATGTGTACTTAAAGGACTTTTTTATATTAATTTATATTTTTTTTATTTCTATTATAATCTTCCTCCCCTTATCTCAACTTTCTATCAATTTGGATACTCCAAAAGTGACAGATTGACCAAAAGGGACTTTATGACGCATTTAGAAACGTCCGAAATAGTATCAAAATTGCTGCTAGGCTACATAGTGTAATGATTCCTATCATTACATATACTATGCTTGTAAGCGCTGGAAGAGATATTAGTGAGTTGTCTTTTCCTGTTTTTACTGCAAATACTATGTTTGCTTTTGCTTCGTTGTTCTTTGAGTCTTTTTCATTAAAGTTGTATTTATTGCTTAAATCAAACATTGAAACTTGATTTGTTTTTTCATTAAAGTTTTCTTCACTATTGTCCCAACGTAAAATTATATTAATTTCTGCGTAGCTGTTAGGCTTAATGGTCATATTTTTGCATTTTTCATAAATTATATTGCCGTTTTCTTCTGACCAATCTGGGTTATCTGTAGCTACAAATGATAGTCCATCTGGTATTTTATCTATTATTTTTCCTACTGTTCCGTCTACTTCGCCAATATTGTTAATACGTATAGAGTAAATAACTTTTATGTCTTGTGTTTTTATTTTGCTTTGTGGCACTTCAATTTTTACTAAATTGTCTTTATCTGAATAAGCGTTGTTTACGACTTCTTTGCCATCTACTAAAACTCTACTTACATATTTTTCAATTTCTAAGTCAAATACTAGTCTTGATTTTAATATTGTGTAGTTTTGTAGTTCTGATGAATTTTTTACTTCTATTGCTATGTCTTCTGTTTTCTCATATCCTCCTGCAGAAATGACTTCTTTTAAAGTGTATTTACCTGCTGGTATTTTATCTATGCTAAAGTCTAATGAATCTGTTGTTATAAAAAATGTAATGACTTTTCCATTTTCATCTACTATTTCTAAAGTTGCATCTTTTAGTCTTTCTTTTGTTTCTTCGTCTATATATTTAAATTGTAATTTTGTGTAGTCAACTTCAACTGTAGTTTTTTGTGTTTCTTTTGTGTCTGAAACTACTATGTCTTGTGTTTTTTCTATATAACCGTCTTTTCCGACTTCTGTTATTTTAATTTCATAATTTCCTGTTGGTATTTTAGAAATGTTATTAGTATCTCCATTTAAGTTTCCTTCATATACCACATCATTTGTTTCTTTATTGATTATAGTTATTTTTCCCTCTGTTAATGGTTTATTTGAATCCTTTTCTACTACATCTATTGCTACTTTTAATTCATCATCTTTCATATTTACGAAAGAAACTTCAGTGTCATTTTCATCATCAACTTTTTGATAAATTTTTCCGTCAGTATCTAAGTAAAAACGTATAGGTTCTGCAGTAGCATAACCTGAGGCTGGAGAAACTTCTTCTAAGGTATACACTAAATTAGGTGTTAGTTTTAAAACTTTATGAATTTCATTAGTTGAAGTTATCCATTCATCTATAACATTTTTTTGATCATCTAACAACCTAAGTTTTGCGCCTGCAAGGCGTTCATCATTTACGTCTGTTTTTAATATATACGCATAATAAGAGCTATTTAATAAGGTTTTTGAAACATATATATTAGAAACGTCTTCACCTCTATAAGAAGCATCTATAGTTATAATTTCTGATGTTGGCATATAGCCTTTTGGAGCTTCAATTTCTTTTATTTCATATATGCCTAAAGGTAAATCTGTTTCAAATCTAGCCTTTCCTTCATCATCTGTTGTAACCTTTTCAATTAATGTACTCGCAGGAATTATAACATTTCCATCAGAGCCTTTTACATCTTCTTTAGCATATACACCAATAACGGCTCCTTTAATTCCTTCTTTTGTGTCTATATCACGTTTAATAATTCCTATAAATTTATCTTCTGTATGAGTTGAAACAAGAATGCTTGAGTTATCACTATCTGAAAGTGTAATGTCTTCTTCTTTTAAATTTCCATTCTCGTCTTCAACAGTTTGTGTAACTTTTCCGGTAGCTGTTGCTATATTTTCAAGAGATGTACCAATAGCTGTATTTTTTGGAATTTCGTACTCATATTGTAAAATAACACTTTCATTAGGCAAAAGTCTATTTATAGAAACTGAACTTTCATCAATAGGAGTTACAGTCATAAACTCATCTATTTTTTTAGAAGAATTATCAATTCCCACAAAATTGCCATTCATAGAGTCTTTAACAATTATGTTGTTAATATTTGTTGAACCATTATTAGTAACTTCAATTGTATAAACTATTTTCTCGCCGGCCTCATACACACTTTGCATTGCTTGTTTTACTACGCAAAGTCTTTTTGAAATATCATTTTCTTTTCTAGTAAATTTATCTTTTTTATCTGTAACTGTATTAACTTTTGGTCTATTATTTTTGAAGGTCATGTCTTTTTTTACTACAAAGTTTTCATCACTTTCAGCTGAAAAAGTAACTTCTTGAGTGTTTGTATTTAAAACAAATCCCTCAGGAACCTCAGTTTCTTTTACTTTATATTTGCCTAAAGGTACATTGTCAAAATAAATTTTCCCTTCGCTATCAGTATATCCTTCAGCTACTTTTGTTCCTTTTTCATAAATAATAGAATTTTGACCGTCAGCAGATTTAATATCTTCGCTTGCATAAATTTCAACTTTTACATTAGGAATATTTTTTTCTTGGTATATAGGTGAAATTCCATTTTCAGAAGAGGTAGCACCTGTTAAATATTCGCCAACAGTACTTACTTTTAAACTACCAACTTGGGCCTCATTATATTGATTTACATTAAGTACATAATAACCTGTAGCTGCATCTAATGTATATGTGCTATGCTGAGAAATAGTAAATGTTACATTTTCCTTAGGTAAATGGCTTTCTACTCCTTGGATATATGTTCCTTCCATACCTGTTCTTACATAACCTGTAGGCGCTTTTATTTCTTGTAATTCATATTCACCAAATGTTAATTCCAAAGGAGTAATAAAATATCCGTCAGCATTTGTTACAAATGGATGCTCTTCTGTTCCATACACGGTCGCACCTTGTAATTGTTCTATATAAGAGTTTGTAGTTTTACTCCAAATTCTGTACATTGCATTTTCTTTTAAAACTGTTTTTTGAGTTGAAAAATCTTTTTTGGTAACTTTAATTCTTACAGAAAAATCTCTATCAAGAATGGTTCTTAAATCTTGTGGAGTTCTACTATCTTCATTAATAGTTACTAAGAAAGGATTTGTTCCTAAGTGTTCAGCAGGAATAGTACTTTCGTAAACAATGTATTGGCCATAAGCAAGTTCATTGCTTACAAGCTTTCCGTTAGAATCTGTAAATTGCTCTGCAATTCTTTCTCCTGCTTCATTATTAGAAAAGTCCATTGCAGTTAGTTCATTAGTAAAGTCATAACCTATAAAATCGTCTGTATTAAAGTTTCCATTACTATCAGGTGTAATCTCGCCACTTTTAACTTTGCTAAGTTCTGATATTAAATAAACTTTAAAACCAGCACCAGCTAAAGGAGTATGTGTAGTATCGTCTTCAGTTCCACCAACTTTATAAATTTGAAAAGCTTGTTTTTTTACTGTTTCTTGTAATGTTTGAGTTTCTTCAATTAAACTATAATCTTCGCCTTTATATGTAAGAGGCATAGAATAAGAAGTTTCATCTAATAAATATCCTTCTGACTCTTTTATAGCTTTTATTTCATAATTTCCTAACTCTAAATTAGAAAAAGCTAATTTTCCATTTTGAATGACTTGGGTTTGTACCAAATCACCTGCATTGTAAAGAATGCCCGTCACTCCATCACTATGAACAATATCTTCTTTTGCATAAAGTCCATATATAGCATTTTCAAGGGTTGCATCTCCTTGAGGAATATTGGTTTTAGTTTGACTATCAATTAAATCTGCGTCAATTTTTGCTTTTTGTCTTTTTTGATTAATTTCTATATTTATAGTACCTTTATCATTTACAGTTTGATTTTCAATAGTTGTAAGTATATTAAAATCATAAGTCTTTTTAGCTGTTTTAGTATCATCACTCCAATCGCCATAATAGCCATTAGGAGTAGTTGTTTGAATTAATCTAAATTTTCCTTCGTTCTTATCTGTATATTTTAAGAAATCATCAGTAGCATAAGAATTATCGCTTTGTTTAGTTAATGAAGATATTTTATTATATGTCATAGTAGATTTATTCCATTCGTAAACATCAATAACACTATCACTAGAAATAATATTTCCAGTTTCTTCATCTTTTACCTTTACATTTGCCTTTAAACTATAAGGTTCCCAAACCATATACAAAGTTGTATCTTTTGTTGGAATGTAGGCTTGTCCAATATTATAAGCAGCATTTTGTGCATTTGCTAAAGTACTCCAGCCAAGAGCATTAAAGCCTGTTCTTGTAGCATTTGGTAAAATTACATTAGCCAAAGTCCAATTAGCAAATAAATTATATGTACCAGTAGTGTTTCTTAAATTTATAACATTTTGCTTATCTGAAAAACTAACAAGACCATTACTAGAAGTTGCCCAACCATTAAAAGTTGCTTTAGCTTCCTGAACTGTATTTGCTTGGCCATTTCCATTATAATTAAAAGTTACATTATAAATTCTTTTATATCCATTTTGTGTTAAGTTTTTGTTTTGGTCATAAATATGTGAGCTGTTATTTGTATTTCCACTAGTAGCACCATTTCCGTCATAAACAACATTATATTCAATTGGTTTCCAATTAGCAGTTAATGTAGCATCTCCTGCACCCATAGTGAAAGTAGAATTGCTAGTTAATGAAGTCATAGTGCTACCATTTCCTGTTAAAGTCCAATTAGTAAAATCATATCCTTCTTTTGTAGGAACTGAAATTTCTTTAGTTCCATTATATGCTACATTAAAGCTTTGAGCTTCAGTAGAACCATTCCATACACCACTATTAGGATCAACAGTTAAATTATAGTTATCTTTAACCCATTGAGCATAAAGAGTAATAGTTTCGCCATCTGTAGCTGTCAAATTTTTAATTTCTTGACCATTAGAAAAACTTGTTCCATTTCCGTTTGGCTCAGTATTCCAGCCAATAAATACATATCCAGTTTTAGAGAAACCATTTTGTGCAAGTGAAGTACTTCTTGAAATAGCTACACCATCATATGTGGTAGCATTTTCGTACATATGTGTAGTTGTAGAAGTGCTACCGCCTGTTGCGCCATTTCCATTATAAGTAACGTAATATCTATTGTAAGAAGCTCCTTTGCAAGTATGTGAAGGAACTGTTGTAGCTTGCTCTTCTGATCCGCAAATAATGCATCCAGAAGCTATAGCACTGTCTTCAGCGCAGCTAACAGAAGAAATCTTTGCAACATAATCTGAATTTAAATAAATATATGTATCTCCCGCAATAGATTGACCACAGTCGGCACAATAAGCACTCCAAGCTGGAATAGTTCTTTTCCCACAAGGATTTGCACTCCAAGTAAAGTAATTATCTCCAACTCTCCACTCTTTAATCCAACCGTGAATACAAGCTCCTTGAGAGTTATTTTCGTTTTCGAATTGTTGAGCTACCCATTTGTTTATAGGAATTACTGGATTTAAACTCCTTCTGTCGTAAGAATATTCGTGCATACCCGTTTCTACAGACCAGGTTTGCTCCACACCAGTATATTTAGTAGTACCAATTGCAACACGTTCTTGATAATATGTTCCAAGTGGTTGGTTATAATTTGCTCCTGTAATTACAGTCCCTTTCAAGACTAAATAATCAGCTGCAATTGCAATATTTGCTATACCAGTTGTTCCAAGTAGAATAACAACTAAAATAATGCTAGAAATAAATTTGTTTAAAATCTTATAAAATTTTGATTTAGATAACATTTAGCCAATCCTCCTATTTTTATTATTAATTAAATTATAATACTAGTTATAAAGCTAGTAAATAGGCTATTTTTAGGCAAAAATGTCAAAATATGTTAAATAGTTTACGGAACTGCATTTTGAGCCAAAAACAAATTAAACTTTACATTTTTTTTACATTTTTTATAATGAGATAAAAAATTTTTTTAATGCTAGTTTCTCCCTATTTTTTAGGGCTTTTTTAACAAAAATGTACAAAAAAATTAAGCTAAAATGCTAATTTGCTTACGGAGCACTGCTTTGGCACTCTTTTTCATTCCTTTTGACGCTATTTAGAACGGTTCCAAAAGGTTAATTAGAGGTCAGATGTTGGAAAGCGGAGGTCAGATAACTGCTGTATTATATAAGCCTCTTTAGTTTTTGTTACTGTTTTGATGGTTTTTGGAAGGAATTTGCTTAAGGAACTTTTGTCATAGTTCAAAGCTTTTGGATCTTACTTTTTCTATAATTCTTTAAGGGCTTTGGCAATTTGTAATAATTTTCTGATTTATGTTTCATATATTTTTATTTTGTGTTATTATATATAATATTATTTTTCATTATATTGTTTTATGGGTGGGGTGGTTGTAATGTACTGGAATAAAATTATACCGGAGCTTTCCGTTTCTAATCTTGAAATAAGTTTGAAATTTTACAAAACTGCTGGCTTTATTGTTGAATATGATAGGCCTGAAGATAAATTTGCTTTTATTTCACTTGGTGAAATTCAATTTATGATTCAAGAGCTTACTTCTAATGGAAAATGGGATTTAAATACTCTTTCGTACCCTTTTGGTAATGGAATTAATTTTCAACTTGAGGTGCCTGATGTTACAAAAATCTATAATTCTTTTTTACAGAGTAATTATAAAATTACTTTTGACTTGGAAGAAAATTGGTATAGGCAAGGAAATAAACTCTTAGGGAATAAGGAATTTTTAATTCAAGACCCAGACGGATATTTACTAAGATTTTCAGAAGATTTAGGAGAAAAAACTGAGTTATTTTATTGTTAATACCTTCATATACTTTTCTCCTTCATTCTACATTTTTATTTTAATTCATCATTTATTTTATGTATTGGGAATTTATTTTCTTTTAATATGGATTTTATTACTTTTGGCACTAATGGATACTCATCAATTTTATTTATTTCTATCCATTCATATTGTAAATACTCTTTTCCTTCAATATTTTTCATTGTATATTCTATTTTTTTATCGTCTTCATTTATAAATTCTATCTTGTGCACAAACATTATTTCATGATATTTTGAGTTTTTCATTTCAAAAAAATTTTCAATTGTTGATATATATCCTATTATTTCAATATCTTTACCTAATTCTTCTTTAATTTCTCTTTTTATTGTATCAACTGAATTTTCTCCTATTTCAACTCTTCCTCCAATTAGTGCATAGTGGTCAGAATTAACATTTCTATGAACTAAAATTTTCCCATTATGAATCATTACTCCTGCTGCTCTTACATTTAACTTATAATTATTTACATCAAGTGTTATATCCATATAAATTTCTCCTTTTTTTCCATACTTTTTATATGCTACAATTACTAATTTACTATCCACTCACCATTTTTCTTACCATTTTTTCTTTCTACTAAACCTTTTTCTTGCATTTCTGACATATATGTTTTGACAGTTCTTACAGATTTATTAATTTGTTTTGCAATTTCTTCTTGAGTTACTGTTGGTTTATTTTTTAATATGTTTATAATTGCTTGTTCCTCTAAAGTGCAATTTTTGCACTTTAAATTGTTTTTGTCTGCACTTTGAACATTATCTATATGTGTATATCTATTCTTTAATTCATAGTTACTATCTGTTAATAAATTATAAAAGAATTTTTCTAAAAATGAAGTATCCTCAAATACATTTTTTTCAAAATTTTTGTAATTAGCTCTTACTAATGAATTTCTAAAATACCATGAATTTTCAGCAAATACTTCATCATTGATACTAAATCCAAAAGTTCTTAAATATTTTATTATAAATACTGCTGTTGTTCTTGTATTGCCTTCACAGAATGGATGTATTTGCCATATATTAGATGTAAATCTGCATAGATGTTTTATAGATTCATCTAAGCTTAATCCTTTATATGAAAAATTTTTTTCTTGTTCAAAATCATATTCTAATGTTTCTTTTATTGTATCGAATGGTGCATATATTACTGTATCTCCATTTAATACCCATTCTTTTTTAGTAAAATTATAATCTCTATATCCTCCCGCTCCAGCAAATATATCTTTAAATAATCTTTTATGAATATTTAATAATTCTGTTGGTGAAAAATTAAATGCTTTTTCACTTAATATTTCTGTAATCCTTACTGCAACTTTATCTGCTTCTTCACTCTCTTTTTCAAAGTTTCTTCTACTGCCTTGAACTTCATAATATTCATCTATTCTTATTTTTGCTTCTTCAATATTTATTGCTCCCTCAATGTGTTCTTTTGCTGTCTTTATTAAGTATTTTGAAGGTTTTAATCCATCTACATCTTGCAAACCTATTGCCGTTTCCCATGTTTTAGTCTTTTCTATTCGGCTTGGCTCTCCTTGTTTTATATATTCTACTAGTTCTAAGTTCCAGTCTTCTTTTTTATCCATTAGAAATACCTCCTACATGTATATTATATCTTGTAATTGATATAATATCAATATTTAAAGTGCAATTTTTGCACTTTAAAATGTAAAAATTGCACTTTAGGATGTTTATTTTTTCTTCTATCTAAAAATTCAGCTTTTTATTTGCTAAAAAACAGGACCTACAATGTAGAATCCTGTCCGATTAAGATATGTAGCTTACAAAGCTTCCACTACAACCTCAATCTTTACAACACGCTCCCATCCAGCATGTTCAAAACGATATTCTGTTTCTTCCTTTCCTGTTGCAGGATTTACGATGGTATTCCCAGTAGGAACCCTGTTCGCCTTTGCCCTGATAACAGGCTTGCTGTTGTTGCGTGGGTTGGTGAGGTCCGCCAAAATTGCGGGCGGAAGTACTACAGCCAGAACATCACAGTCAGTACCTGCTTCAACGACATCTTTCCAGCTACTTACGGACTGTTTAAAGGTCTTCACCTCAATCTCTCCATAAATCCGATTCAAATCCGCTACCTGTGCCTCTGTCAGTTCATGTCTGCTTAACCACAACACTCTCATCATCTTTTTTCCTCCAAAAATTTTTTCTTTATTGATATGTGTCCTCCTGTAAGAGCGAGGAAATTTACTTTGAAACAATATTATTATATCATGTTTTACATAAAGTTTCAATATATTTAATAATATTTAAGCTTAAATACACAACCATCTGGAGTTGAAAACATGAATATTAAAAAAATTAAATTTCATATAATTAAGTAATTACTATTTTTTAATTATATTATTATCCCATTTGTATGGTCAATCTCATGTTGTATTACCTCAGCAACAAATTCTGTATATTTTGCATGTTGTTTATTAAAATTCATATCCAAATAATCAACCTCAATTTCTTTATATCTCTTACATTTTCTTTCTCCAATTAAAGACAAGCAACCTTCTTCTGTTTCATACTCTCCTCTTCTACTTGTAATAACAGTTCTAACATCATGTGCTTTTCTATTATTTTCTATAAATTTTACCTTATCTTCTATTTTGGCTTGAATATGGCAATCGCTTTTTTTAGTATTTCTAATTCTTCTTTTAATTTCAAATTTTCTTTTTTAAGTTTCTTCATTTCATGATTGCTTGTGCTTTCTTCTGTTTTTATTTTTCCATATTCATTTATCCATCTATAAATTGTTGCATCTACTAAGCCATATTCACGTTTTAATTCACATTCTGGTTTCTTGTTTTCATACAATTCCACTATCATCTTTTTAAAATCTTCATCATATACTTTTCTTTTGGCCATTTTTGACACACTTCTTTTAAATTAGTATACATAATTCATTATACGCTCTCTCATTAAATGTTTCCATATATCTATTCTAACACCAATTTCTACTATACTTTTAGTTAACTTCATCTTTTCTATTTCTTCCATTATCCTTTACCCTATCCTTTCAAATAATATTCTATCATTTTGATATATTGATCTTGTGCATTTAAACAAGTATCAATTAAATATCCTTTTTCTCTATTTTCTTGATATTCTTTTAATCCTCTATAATAAAATAATTTGTCTTTGTCCAGAATTATAAATGGAATAATATTATTTTTCAAACATTCTTTAAACATTACCATTCTTCCAACTCTTCCATTACCATCTTGGAATGGATGAATTTTTTCAAATCTTGCATGAAATTCAATTATTTCTTTTATTGTAATTTTAGATAGTGAGTTATACCATTCAATTAATTTTTGCATTGCTTTAGGAGTTTCTTTAGGTGATGTTGTTTTCATCATTCCAGCTTCATTTGGTAATTTCTTATATTCTCCAACATTAAACCATTCTTTTCTGCTATCCATTGTTCCTTCTTTTAATATTCTATGAAACTTTTTTATTATTTCTTCTGTTAAATCTTCTTCCGCTATATCTAACATATAATCAACTAATTTAAAATGATTTGCTGTTTCTAATATATCATCTACACTGGCTACCGTTTCACCTTCAAATAATATTGTGTTAGTTTCAAAAATATATCTTGTTTGATCCTCTGTCAGTTTGCTACCTTCAATATGGTTTGTATTATATGAAAATATAATTTGTGTATTATGATATAAATTACCTTTTAATTGCATTTCTTTCTGTTCTCTTAATACTTCTAAAACATTTATTTTAGATACATCAACCTTATCATCATTTTCTTTTAGTAATTCATCTATTGTAATTCCAAATGTTTCTGATAATCTTTTTATAGACTTAATATTAGGTTCTAGCATTCCTGACTCATATTTAGAAACTGTTCCTGGCTCTACTTCCAATATTTCCGCAATATCTCTTTGTGTCATTCTTTTTTCTTCTCTATATTTTTTTATTTTATCACCTAATTTCATAAACTTACTCCTTTTTTACTCTATTTATATTATATCATATTATTTCCAAAAAAGAAATATATCATGCTGTTTTTATTTAAAATATTTCTTAAATAGAATATAAGTACTTGACAATTTTTTCTCTGCTTTTAATGTTAATAGATATAACACTTTTAATAAAGACATGTCTGTTGGAAATACATTTCTGTTTCGATTTATTCGTTTATAGGTACTGTTTAAGCTCTCTATCGCATTTGTTGTATACATTATTTTTCTTATTTCAGCAGAAAATTTAAAGAATACTGAAAGTACATCCCAGTTATCTATCCAACTTTGAATCGCACCAGAATATTTATGTTTCCATTTTTCTTCCAACTCTAATAAGTTAGTATACCCTAATTCCTCTGTACTTGCTTTGTAAACTGTTTTTAAATCATTAGCAAGTTCTTTTCTATCTGTATATGGTACATACTTTAAAGAGTTCCTTATTTGATGCACTATGCATCTTTGATATTCCGTCTTAGGGTATATTGCTGATATTGCATCTTTAAGCCCTGTCAATCCATCTGCACATAATACTAAAATATCTTGTACTCCGCGATTTTTAAGCTTGTTTAATACAGCCATCCAATATTTTGCACTTTCATTTTCTCCAAATGTTATTGTTAAAACTTTTTTCATTCCATCTTTATCAATTCCTAACACAACATAGGCTGCTTTTTTTACTATCTGTCCATTATCTCTAACATGAAAATGAGTAGCATCAATAAATACTATAGGGTATACACTTTCTAATTTCCTTTTTTGCCATTCTTGTATTTCAGGTATAATTTTATCTGTTATATCACTTATCATATCTGGTGAAAGATTACAGCCAAATATCTCCTTTATTTGTTCTTGAATATCCATATCAGACATTCCTAATGCATACAAGGATTTATTTACACAACTTTTTCTATACTCTCTTTTACCCTATTTCTCGTTACTTCATTTCTTTTAATTTAGCAGTTATATCAGAATTATAAATATACTTGCCATCAATTTTTTCATATACATCTCCAACTTTTGCATTTTTAGGTAAATCTATATCAGATATTGCATATGGTCCACCATCACCATGTTCTGATATACAAACTGATCTCTCATCCATTACCCAAGCGAAGTCATTTCCCTTCCAACTTTTATTATCTAAAAAAACTTTTCTTCTCTCATATCTATTATATTCTTCCATAACATTACTCTCTTCATTTTTATTTTGTATATTATTTATTGTATTTTCTAATGCATTTTTTAGCTCTTCAATAAATTCCTTTATAAAATTATTATTACTATTATCATTTCTTCTATCAAATAGATTTAAGTCCACGATTTCACCTCCTAGTCTGCTAATTTGCTTTCTCCTGTTGCATAATCAATAATAATTCCATCTTGTACATTATACACATATACATTAAAGTGTAATTTTCCATTATCCTCTATAGAATATGCTTCAATGTTTACACCACTTGCCAATTCATTCTCACCTTCAAAATATGGAGTAACTCTATATAATACATGGTTAGTTTGATTTTTCTTTAAGTAATTATATACTTCATCTTCAAATTTTTTCATTCCTTTTATATTAAAGTCTCGAGTACCTGTCATTAAATTTCTTTCATCAACATCTATTCCACCAAGATTCCAACCAATCACATGACATCTATGATATAGGTATTTACCAAGAACAACATCTTTGCTATACTCTTTCTGTTTAAATCCTGATGGGGTAATTGAATCGTAATCATCTTTTTTATCATCTTCATTTACTTTTTTCCAACTAGTTTTTATCATTGCCATTCCGTACTCTTCCATTTTCTAGATTAGAATAATGAGCTCCATCTATATTAATGTCTTCTGTAGTAAATTCAGGGATATTATTGTTTATTTCAATAAATATTTCTCCACTATATTCTGGAATATTTGATATATCATAAGAAATTTTGTTATTTTCTACAATATTTCCTGTTTGATTTTCTTCCTCATTGTTAAAATACCCACCTATAGCAATTATTATAATAAATAACAATATTATTGCAATTGGTTTTAATTTACTTGTATTTTTATTCATTTATTTCACCCACATATTTAATATCATAATATAGAAAATTTTTCAATATTGGTCTATGTGAATTTTTATTGTAAATTAGAATAATTTAAGAAATAATTTTTAAGTTAAATTTTAATAATTCGAAAATAAATATTGTTGATTTTTTGAATTAATTATACAACCTGTGTATTTTTATATCATATTTTAAGCAAATTTTCAATAATTTTGATTTAATATTTCTATATTTTAATCGAGTAGGAACTAAGTGATTATTTCACTCTAATATCACTTTTGGCTATTGGATCTATGTCAAGTTTTTGGACACTTTTTTTGAGAATTTTTTTATTTTTTAATAGTCTTTCATTTTTCTTTCATACTGCTTGTTTTCTATTTCTTCTGGTGTTCTATAATTTATAGCTGAGTGTATTTTTCTACGATTATACCAACTTTCTATAAATTCAAATATTACTCTTCTTGCTTCTTCAAATGTTTTATATTCATGTAAATTTACTTCTTCTTTTTTAAGATTGCATTGAAGCTCTCCATACTCGCATTGTCATATGGGTACCCCTTTCTTACTGTATGAATGCTTTAAATCCAATTCTTTGAAATATCTCTCAACTTTATTAGATGTATATTAGCTACCTAAATCGCTGTGAAATATTGCTCCTGTTTTAAATTTTCCTTTATTCCTTGCGTTTTGGATTGCTTTTATTACTAGTTCTGCGTCCATTGTACCTCCATAGCTATATCCTATTATGTTCATTCTATATAAATCCATTACTATCGCTAAATACGTCCATCCTTTTTCCTTTGTATAAATATATGTTATATCTGATACTAGTTTTTCGCGTAATCCTTCTGCCTTAAAGTTTTGGACTAATAAGTTTGGCTTATTTGTATCATCTACTTTTCCTTTACTTCCACTCGGTCTGTATTTTTTTACTATTATTGATTTTAGCCCCATTTTCTTCATTCTTCTTGCTACTCTTTTTTGGCTTGCCCTTATTCCTCTCTTTTCTAGTGCTTTTTGGATTTTGAGCGAACCATATCTTCCTTTTGAGTTTTCATACTCTTTTAGTATTTCTTTATCTAATTTTTCCATATTCATTTATCCATCTATAAATTGTTGCATCTACTAAGCCATATT
>OGXT01001163.1_pt1 | contig 27343 bp, 23 predicted proteins | sample 1576361 | NCBI WGS metagenome assembly OGXT01 (sample SAMEA3541514, study PRJEB24748) | human gut metagenome | biome: human gut; feature: human-associated habitat; material: faeces | place: China | collected 2012 | reverse complement strand
CTCCAGCCCTGTCCGCATCCGGGTCTGCCCGGGACCAGCGGTCAGGCTTCCCGTCGGGTGGCGGCCGCCGTCATGGCCATCCTTGCCGACATCGCGGACGGCATCCCTCAGGGGGACAGCGCCTCCGGTCCACAGGATGATTGACGCTCTATCCTCCGCAACCTGTTGACAATCAGGGAAAAACGCGAAACAAGGATTGCTTGGTGTTTTCACCGGGCAATCTTTTTTTGCCCTGTACAGAAGAGCACAATCCCCGGGAGGAACCATGGATGCGCTTATGCTGAGTCAACCGGAAACCGTGGCCTTTGGGATAGCCATGGGAGAGAAAAAGGCCAAAGCCGGCTGGGTGCGTCAGATCGTGCTCGCCTTCTGGGCCGGGGCCTTCATCGCCTTTGCTGCGGAAGGTTCCAACATGGCCGCCTTCAACCTGCTCGCCCGGCCGGAGACCTACGGTCTGGGCAAATGTCTGGCAGGCACCATCTTTCCCGTGGGCCTGATGCTGGTCATGCTGACGGGGGCGGAACTCTTCACCGGCAATACGCTTATGTGCATGGCCCTTGCGGAAAAACGCATCACCCTGGCAGCCATGCTGCGCAACTGGCTGTTCGTCTACATCGGCAATTTTTTGGGCAGCCTCTTCCTTGCCCACATGATCGTTACGTCCGGCCAGCTCGCCAGCGGCGCCGGGATGCTTGGCGGCGTGACCCTGCGCATCGCCGCCAGCAAGGTCGCCCTGGACTTTCTGCCCGCCTTCTACCTGGGCCTGATGTGCAACTGGCTGGTCTGTTTGGCGGTCTGGTTCTGCTGGAGCGCCCGCAGCCAGACCGGCAAGATGCTGGGCATCTTCTTCCCCATCTGGCTGTTCATCACCTCCGGCTTCGAGCACAGTGTCGCCAACATGTATTACATCCCGGCGGGCATCATGGCCGCAGGCAACGAACTTTTTGCCAAGGCTTCGGGCCTGTCCGCCGAGGCGCTGGCCAGCCTGACCTGGGGCAACTTTGCCATCCACAACCTCATCCCCGTCACCCTGGGCAATATCGCCGGCGGCGCTCTGTTCGTCGGCATGATCCACTGGTGGACGCACCGGGGGGCGCTGACGGCCAGACAGGGCCACTAAAAAATAGGCCCGGCGAGAGACCCCGGGCGCTGCCGGACAGGATGTCCACGCATCTCGCCCTCTTTCCCGCTGAAGACAAGATAAAAGGCGGACATCCCTTCACGAACGGATGTCCGCCTTTTTCTGTCCTGGCAGAGAGTCTTCAAAAGACCGCCACACGCTCCGAGCGACCTCGTACCTGCGATCCTTTCGACCGGCCAGACCGTGCATACCAAGATCTGCCTTGCAATGGATGCGATCCTGCAAGGCTGCTCCCCCTTCCGGAGATTAGCGCCACTCGATACTGTCTATCAGCCCTTCCAGGGCGGGATGTCCTCCGATGATGGAGATCACACGCAGATCCGTACCGGCAACATGGACGACAGTCACACCATTATCCCCGAATGCGAAGCTGTAGACACCATCTTCTTCCATGATATCGCTCCCCCCCAGGCCCCGGGCCATCTCGGCAGCGAAGGCTGCCGGATCGACATCCTGGGCTGAGGCCACGGTCACGGTCACAATGGCTTCCCTGTCGGGCGATACGAACCCCACCATGGCGCCCTTTTCCTCCATGACCTCCCATCCCGGGGGCACATCGGCACGGAAGCCGTCGAAATCTCTGGCCATACAGGCCACAGGCAGGATCAGCAGCAGGACAAGAAAAACAAGCAGTTTTTTCTGCATCGATATCTCCTTGAAGAGAAAGGACTTTGCCCAGATGGAGCCGGGCTTGTCCGGAAAGGGCCACGTATCTTCCATGACGACCATATGCACAGCCCGCACGAACAGCCTACCCTGCCCTTCTGCTCCATGACAATCTTCCAAGCAGTCAGATAGGCTTTGACAAGATAAAGACCTGCGCCTAGCATGACAGGGGCATCGGAATCAGAAATGACATGTATGGCCTTCATGTCGCCGATGCCAGAATCCGGATCGCGTTTTTATGGACAGGTTGCTCCTTTCCCTTTGCCTCATCTTTCTCAGTCTTGCCGCGGGTCATGCCGCGCAGCATCTGCTGTGCATTTCTCGTCCCCGGCTGGAAAGCATCCGGAAGCGCCTGCAATCCTTCGCCGTCTTCTGTCTCATCCCCTGTTCGGCCATGCTTTCCCTGTGGGGTCTGCCCTCACCGGATTCCCGTTTGCTGGCCCTTCCCTTCCTGGGCATCGCCTCCTGGATCTGGGGCGGCCTCCTTTCCCTGCGTGTCGCCCGGGCCCTGCATCTGGATGCGCCGCGTACCGGCAGTTTTTACTGCTGCGGGACCTTCTCCAATCTGGGCGCGGTGGGGGCCCTGGTCTCCGTCATGTTCTTTGGAGAAAAGGCCATCGCCATCGTGGCATTGTTCCGGATCTGCGAGGAAATGTTCTACTTCGGGATCTCCTTTCCTGTGGCACGCCGTCTCGGGGGCGGCGAAGGTGCGTTCCGTCTGCGCTCCTTCCGGCCTGATCCTGTGCTGCTGCTCATCCTGACAGCTCTCGGGCTGGGACTTGCCCTCAACATGCTGGGCGTTCCCCGTCCCGCGCCGCTGGGCACCGTGGCTGCGGCCGCCATGCTTCTTGCCACGGTGCTTTTTCTTTTTGCCATTGGGCTTGGGCTGCGCCTTTCCCGCGTATCCTGCTACGCGCGTGAGGCCGCGGCCCTGGCGATCGTCAAATTCATCGGTGTTCCCCTGCTGCTGGTGCCGCTGGCCGCCCTAGCAGGGCTCGGCAGCATCGACGGGGGGCTGCCTCTCCGGGTCGTGACGGTCCTTTCCTGCATGCCCGTTGCCATGACGGCCCTGGTGCCTCCGGCCCTGTTCGGGCTCGACGTGGACATGGCCAATGCGCTGTGGATCTTTTCCACCCTGGCCCTGGTCGTCATTTTGCCTGTGCTGTATTTCGTTCTGCCGCTGTTGTGAGATGCTGCCGCGTGTCGTGGGGACCTGTGGCCACGGCAGGACGTTCTATCCTGAGGAGGATGTTTCATGAAAGGTTTCTACCGCTGGGCAGTCATGGCCGTGTGCGCCTGTCTGCTGGCCCTGCCGGCAACGGCAGCTCCGTACAAAAGCGAGTACAAACTGAGCGTCGTGCCCGGCGCCACCTCCGGCTGGGGCATGACCGGTACGTTCTTTGCCGACCTGGTGCGCGAGCGCAGCCAGGGCCGCATCAACATCAAGGTCTATCACTCCAGCCAGCTGCTGGCCGGCAAGCAGACTTCGGAATTTTTGCTGCTGCGCAACGGCGCCATCGACTTTGCCCTGGCCTCGACCATCAACTGGTCTCCCCAGATCAAGGAACTGAACCTGCCCGCCCTGCCCTTCTTCCTGGCCGTGCAGCCTGACCGCTACAAGGCCATGGATGCCATCCTGGCCGGCAAGTCCGGCAAGATGATGACTCAGGCTGTGGAAAAGAAAGGCGTCAAGATCATCGGCTGGACCGAGAACGGCTTCCGTGAGCTGACCACCTCCAAGGGCCCCATCACCAAGCCTGAAGACCTGCGCGGCCTGAAGATCCGTGTGGTGGGCAGCCCCATCTTCATCGAAACCTTCCGTGCCCTGGGTGCCAACCCCGTCAACATGAACTGGAGCGAAGCCACCACCGGCTTCCAGCAGGGCGTGGTGGACGGTCAGGAAAACCCCACCAACGGCATCAACATCCCGCTCAAGATCTGGGATTACCACAAGTTCCACTGCGACTGGCACTACATCATCGACCCCCTGATGCTGGGCGTTAACCCCCGCGTCTGGAAGTCCTTCAGCCCTGAAGACCAGAAGCTGCTGTTGGAATGCGCCGCCGAAACGGAAAAGTACGGCAAGGCCCTTTCCCGTCTGGGCATGGACGACGGTTCCGCCCTGGCCTACCTCAAGAGCATCAATAAGCTGCCCGAGACCACGGATTGTTACGCGGTCATGGAAGCCAACGGCATGACGGTATCCCGCCTGAGCAACGAACAGATCGCCGCCCTGGCCAAGGCCACGGAAGGCGTCCGCAAGGACTGGACCGCCAAGATCGGTGCCGACCTTGTCAAGGCCGCCGAGGAGGATATGGCCTCTGTCCGTTAGGGAGCGATCCCCGTACGGCAGGCTTTGCTGATTTTTGTTTTTTCGTTTTGTGGGGAGGGCCCGGCCCTCCCCTTTCAACCACCGGATGGATTCGATGCTGCGTTTTCTGGATACGCGCCTGGAAGAGATGCTGGGCGCGCTGCTGCTGGCGGTGATGGTGACCATCGCCTTTGTCAATGTGGTCGTGCGCTACTGCACACCGTTTTCTTTTGCTTGGACGGAGGAGCTGACCATCAACTTCTTCGTCTGGATCGTCCTGCTCGGTTCGGCCCGCTCTTTCCGTGACGGCAGCCATCTGGGCATGAGCATCCTGTACGATGCCCTGCCCAAGTCGCTACGCTTTTGCTGCTATCTGCTCTCCATGGCGCTCTGCCTCGGCTTTTTCGGGGCCCTGGCCTGGACGGGCTGGCTGGAAGTACGGGACGAATACGAGCTGGAAGTCATTTCCGAAGCGCTGGCCGTCCCTGTCTGGTGGTATACCATCGCCACCCCGCTTTTTTCCGTACTGACCATTTTTCGCATGTTGCAACGTGCCTGCGCTGATCTGCGCAGCGGCAGCTATTAGGAGGCCCGTGTGGAAACCACATCCTTGCTGCACGATCCGGCTTTCTGGCTGCTGGTCCTGTTTGCCATCCCGCTGATCCTGCGTGTGCCCATCGCGCTGGCCCTGGGCTTTTCTGCCCTGGTCGTCGTCTGGCAATGGGACCTGGGCTTCAGCATGCTTTCCTACAACTTTTTTGCAGGCATAGCCAAATTCCCCCTGCTGGCCATCCCCTTCTTCATCCTTGCCGGCTATATCATGGAGCGTTCCGGCATCGCCGCACGCATCGTGGCCCTGATGGAAGCTCTTGTGGGCTCCATGACCGGCGGCCTAGCGGTGGCCACTGTAGCCGTGGCCACATTCTGGGGCGCTGTCAGCGGTTCGGGCCCTGCCACCGTGGCGGCCCTGGGCCTTATCCTTATCCCCGGCATGGCCAGGGCCGGGTATGACAAGGCCTTTGCCGCGGCCACCGTTTCCGTCACCTCCGGCCTTGCCATCGTCATCCCGCCCAGCATCGCCTTCATCGTGTACGGCAGCGTGGCCGATGTTTCCGTGCCCGCGCTCTTTGCCGCCGGTTTCGTGCCGGGCATCGTAGTGGCCCTGTTCATCATGGCGGCCGTGCTCATCATCTCCCGCAAGCGGGGATACAGGGGCCAGCCCAGCGGCAAGAGCGTGGGTACCGCCCTGAAAGAAGCCTTCTGGGGGGTCATGACGCCTGTGGTCATCCTGGGCGGCATCTACGGCGGCGTGTTCACGCCCACGGAAGCCGCGGCCGTGGCCGTTTTTTACGGCCTGTTCGTGGGGGTGTTCATCTACCGCACCATCAACAGCATCAGCATCCTGGTCGAGATCTTCGCGGCCAGCATCCGGGCCACGGCCGTAGTCATGCTGGTGGTGACCTGTGCGGGCCTCTTCTCCTGGGTGGCCTCCACTGTGGGCCTGGTGGAAAAAGGCTCCGCCGTGCTTCTGGCTGTTTCGGACAACCAGTGGGTCGTCCTGCTGATGATCAACATCATCCTGCTGCTGGCGGGCATGCTGCTTGACGCCATTTCCATCTATTATGTTTTCCTGCCCTTCATGCTGCCCATCATGGCCCACTTCAACTGGGATCCTGTCTGGTTCGGCATCATGATGACAGTCAATCTGGCTGTGGGGCAGGTGACGCCGCCCGTGGCCGTGAACCTGTATGTAGGCGCCAATATCAGCGGCATCAGCATGGAACGCATCAGCAAGGCGGCCCTGCCGCTGATCTTTGCCTCCCTGCTGGCCCTGGTGGTCATCATCATCTTCCCTGATCTTTCGACCTTCGTGCCGCGCATGCTGGGACAGATGTAAACCGGCAGACAACCTGTTTATGGCTGCTGCCTGGAGGAGATCCAGAACATGAAATTTGCCATCATCTATTACAGCAAGACCGGCCATACCCGTGAGATGGCCGAAGTCATCGCCCGCGGTCTGGCCGCCGCAGGTGGAGAGACTCGCTTCTTTTCCGTGGAAGAAGCCATGGATGCCGACTACATCGACCAGTGCGCCGGCGTCATTTTCGGGACGCCCACGTACCTGGCCAATACCTGCTGGCAGATGAAGCAGTGGTTCGATGAAGGTTCCCGCGGTATCAAGCTGGCCGGCAAGCTGGGCGGGGTCTTCGCCACCGCCCACTATGCCCAGGGCGGTGCCGATGTGGCCATCATGACCCTGCTGCCCCACATGCTGGTCAAGGGCATGCTGGTCTATTCCGGCGGCGCTGCCCACGGCAAGCCCTACATCCATCTGGGTCCTGTGGCTCTGGATGCCGTGGGTTCGAATCCCACTACTCACCCCATTTTTCTTTTGTCTTTAGTCATTGGGGTATCGCCAAGCGGTAAGGCACTGGATTTTGATTCCAGCATTCGCAGGTTCGAATCCTGCTAGCCCAGCTTAATATGGGATATTAGCTCAGTTGGTAGAGCACTTGACTTTTAATCAAGTTGTCCGGGGTTCGAATCCCCGATGTCTCATTGAAATTTGTCGCCTTTATTGTGAAGGCGATATTTTTTTTGCCGGATTTGCAGGAAGCAAATACGGATATTGTATGATTTATAATTTATGCGGGTGTGGCGGAATTGGCAGACGCGCTAGATTTAGGTTCTAGTGTCCCCGACGTGCAGGTTCAAGTCCTGTCACCCGCAGTCTTTGAAAATAGCCGGAAAACTAAGATTTTGTAGTGAAATCAAGGTTTTTCGGCTATTTTTTATACATAATTATTTGTCCTACCTATTAGAAATTTGTCATAATTATATACGATATTGACAATGAAATAGATGAAAGATATAAAGATCTCATTGTGAATGAGTTGACATTTATCCGCGAGAATACATCAAAGATAATCAAAAATGCAGCAGTTATGTCTTAAGTTCTAAGAAGAAAATCAAAAAATCCCATAAATGAATGAAATAACAGAAAAAATTCCTATTCCTACGAAGCATAGGGTGCATTTTTGTTCAAATATGAGTATGATAGAAAGCGTACAGGAGAACAATCATATTTGGAGCGGACGATGGAAAAGGAAAAAATAGGAAAGTATATTAGAAAGAAGCGCATAGAAAAAGGTATGACACAACAGCAGCTGGCGGAGAAAATTCAGGTGACAGAGAAAGCTGTTTCACGGTGGGAAACTGGGCGGGGAGTACCAGATATTTCGTTGCTGGAACCATTGGCGGAAGAACTTCATGTGTCGGTAACGGAATTATTAAATGGAGAAGAACGGGTGCAGGAAGAGGCTGTACATGATACAAAAGCACATATGGCGGATATAGATATTACAAATGTGATTGAGTATGTGCAGGAAAATAGGAAAGAAAAGTACAATACAGGATTTAAAATCGGAATCGGGTGTTTGGTGGTTTCACTTGTGTTGTTTTTATTGTATTTACGGGAGGCATATCGTTTTCAGGGAAACTATTTTGGGACAATGATAAGAATGACTGTGATTTCGGGGATATTTTTGCTTGGAGAAATGGTGTTGGAACGCTGCTATCTGGAAAAGCTGGAGGAGAGAAGAAAGCGGAAAAAGGCAGTACTGGCGGTGCTCTTTATCTATTATGCAGTTATGCTTATGAATCTGACGTTTCTGGAAAGAACACAGACGGTTACTGACTATAATATTGTGCCGTTTCGGACAATAGGAACAGTGCTTTTAAGCGGAAATGTTTATGCAATCGTGATTAATATTTTTGGAAATTTTTTTATTTTTATGCCACTTCAATTTTTCCTGATTGAATTGTTTGAAATCCGAAAAATAAAACAGAATTTTTTGGTGTGCTTTACGATTACATTTGTAATAGAAATAGTGCAGTATATTTTTAAAGTTGGTATGTTGGATGTCGATGATATCCTGTTATGTGTGGCTGGGATGATGAGTTTCTATTATTTTTATGGGAAGTATCGTGGAAAAAACAAAAAACGGGGGATGTAGATGAAAGCAGAACAAAAATGGAAGAGTGGACAGGGAAAATTACAGAAAAAAGTTAAGAAGAGTGTTGGACTCGGTATATGTGTTTTTTTGACGCTGCTACTTGTCTCACAGCTTCATTATGAAAAGCGGATACAAAAATTTGTGTTGAGGAACGAGGAAGAACTTACAGAGTTTACAAAAAACTACCTGGCAGTGGAACAAAGGGAAAGACGACATATGTTTGAAGAGTGGAAAGAGGAAAATGGTTACAGCGTACAGTTGACAGGGTTATTTCCGGAAAACGTAGTGGCATTTTATATGGGAGGTTTTGGGCTGGCTCCATCATCTGTGTATTATGGATTTTACTATTCACCCGAAGATATTCCGGTTGGAACCGGGGAAGGTCAGCTTGTAAAAGCAGAGGGAGACAATGCGGGCTGGAGCTGGCAGGGATACGGAGACAATGGAGGAGAGATTCGAAAAATAAAACCGCATTGGTATTATTATAAATGCTGGTTTTGATGTAGAAAAGCAATCGTTCTTCACGAATGCATCATAATCCCCCACTCGCTTCTGGAACGCCACTGCTCATTCATCCAGTCGACAGCCTGCTGTTTTCCTTCTTCTGTGAATGGAAAAGTGGCGGAAATTTTCTGGTCGTCGGGAGTGGTTGCAAAATTATAAGGTCCAGGCCAGACTGTGGCACGGAAGATATCGTTTTCCGCGTCATCTTTGTCTTTTTTTACAAGGTAGCGCATGCCCTTGTAACTTCCGGTAAACTTTTCTTTTTTATAAAAATTCATATTTAAAATTTCTTCTGTGGTAATCATGGAAAACCTCGCTTTTGATAAACTATATTCATTATAATCTTTTTTCAAAAAAAAGATAGTAAAAACAAAATGTTCTCTATATAATGAAATACAGATGCAGGTTTGAAAAAGACAGCAGGAATAAATTATAGCAGGACAAAAAGGAGAACCACACTATGAAATTTTCAGAAATGCCATACAAACGCATTGATATGGAAGAAGTAGAAAAAGAGTATAAGAGCATTATCGAGCGCACGAAGAATGCAAAAAGCGGAGAGGAGCAGTTTGAGATCCACCGGGAGTACTATAAATTTACCGCGGATGTGCAGACAAGCATGGAACTTGCAATGATCCGCCATGACATTGATACGACCGATGAATTTTATGAGAAAGAAAGCGATTTTTATGATGAGGTCGGACCAATCATCAGCCAGTATGAGAATGAATATGGAAAAGTACTTTATGATTCTCCTTACAGAGATTATCTGGAGAGTAAGATCGGAAAAGTGACATTTAAAAATATCGAGATCACAAACAAGGCTTTTGACGAGAAGATCATTCCGTTAATGCAGGAAGAAAATGCATTGAGCAGCCGTTACAGTAAGCTGATCGCCACAGCGAAGATTCCTTTCGAGGGAGAAGTTTACAATCTGTCTCTCATGAGAAAGTTCCAGACCAGCCCGGACCGTGAGTTGAGAAGAAAAGCATGGAAGGCAGTCAGTGACTATTTCCTGTCTGTTACAGATGAGATCGACGAGATTTACGATAAGATGGTGAAAAACAGAACCGAGCAGGCAAGACAGCTTGGTTATGAAAACTATGTGGAGCTGGGTTATTATCGTATGAACCGCAACTGTTATGACAAGGAAATGGTCGAAAATTTCCGGAAACAGGTGAAGGAATACTTTGTCCCGTTTGCCAATAAACTCCACGAGCAGCGCAGACAGCGTATTGGCGTGGAGAAGCTTTCTTATATTGATACAGATGTCTATTTCACGAATGGAAATCCTGCGCCGGTCGGAACACCGGAGGAAATTCTTGCGGCAGGACAGAAAATGTACAGTGAACTGTCTCCACAGACAAAGGAATTTTTTGATTTTATGATGGAGAATGAACTTTTTGACGTGCTCGGAAGAAAAACAAAGCGTCAGGGCGGCTATATGACCTATATTCCAAATTTCAAGTCTCCATTTATTTTTGCAAACTTCAACGGAACAAGCGGAGATGTGGACGTCATCACCCATGAATGTGGCCATGCATTCCAGGGATATCTGTTAAGAGACGAAGAGATCCGTGAGTTCGCCGATATCACAATGGAGACAGCGGAAATCCACTCCATGTCGATGGAGTACTTCGCATATAACTGGATGGAATTATTCTTCGGAGACCGGAAAGACGATTACCTGAAAATGCATCTGGAAGATTCCGCTGCGTTTGTCCCATACGGCTGCATGGTGGACGAGTTCCAGCACATTGTGTACGAAAAACCGGAGATGACACCGGCAGAACGCAAGGCAGTCTGGGCAGGATTGGAAAAAGTTTACCGCCCGCACATGGATTACGAAGAAGATCCTTTCTTTGGACAGGGCGGCTTCTGGCAGAAACAGCCGCACATTTTTGGCAGCCCGTTCTATTATATTGATTACTGTCTTGCAAGCGTGTGTGCGATGCAGTTCAAGGTCATGATGGATGAAGACTTTGAGAAAGCATGGAAGAATTACTATAAACTCTGTAATCTTTCTGCACGTGATTTCTTTACCAATGTGATCGTGGAAGCAGGGTTAAATAGTCCTTTTGAAGATGGATGTATGGAAAAGCTGGTTGACAAATTCGAAAAAAAGGCGTTTAATAGATAACAGATTTGGACAGGCGGATGTCTGTAAAAGTTAGTCGGGAAAATGAATAGAGACAAAGAGCAGGGAAAGGCCCCTAATATGGGGCATCCCTGCTCTTTTTTTACTATGTCAACGAGAAAAATGTTTCTTGGTAAACAAATTTCTGTTGACAAATGTCGACTGCTTTGTATAATACATATTAAGGCAATGCTCTGATATCGAGATAATACAGTACATAAGTAAAGCAATAAAAGCTTAAAGAGATATGAGGAGACAGAGGCATTGCAATAAGCTGTAATTAAGCTGTAATAAAGAAACGATGGGAGAGAAAACAGCGGGAAAATATATGATAAAACGTGTGTATAAGGAAGAAAGTGACAAAAGAAAAACTATTGACAAAATCGCAGATGCATGTATAATAGAAGAAGTGTTGTACGCGGGAAAAAGACACTTGTATCTAGTGAGTGCAATAGACGGAAAAGTCTGTTGGCACTTTTTTTGGTTATAAAAAAATAATTTAGTACAATAACGTGGCGCAATGATAATACATTGAAATTGAAAGCCCGGATCAGGAAATGTTTTTTGCCGCAGAGAAACAGGAAAAATTATGATATAAGCGTATAAGCGTTTATATAGATTATTTCTACAGGAGGAAATATTATGAAGAAAAAAGTAGTAAGCCTTATGCTTGTACTTGCTATGACAGTCAGCATGACTGCATGTGGCAATAAGAACAATGCCGCAGATGATGCAAATGCTGTCGAAGACACAGAAGCCGGTACAGAATCAGGCAGCAGCGAAGAAGCAGTAGCTCCGGCTAATTATGAAGAAGTATCTGCAGAGCTGTATGACAAAGAACTCGGTGATTTCTATGCAGCTTACCAGAAGGCAGATGAGGCTGAAACAGTTTCAGAGAGATTTGCTCTTCAGGCAATCGCAGAAGCAAAGTTAATGGAATCAGGCGTTATGCTTCCATTACAGGGAAAAGGTGGTAACTGGGCTATTTCCAGAGTAGCACCTAAGACATTCGACTATACAATGTGGGGCAATGATAACGAAAGATACCATAATGCTCTTGTAACGACAGAACTGATCAAGGCTTCCGATATCAGCACCATGAGAGCAAAATGGGCTGAGTTAAAAGGAACAGGTGAGTACGAAGACTGGGCAAGATCTTACTTAGAGGAACAGGGTTACACGATCAAAGACACTTACAATTACGGAGCGTACACACAGGATCCTACTACATGGGATGTCCTCACATCTTCTGACTCTGTTGATAGCGAAGTACTCGTTAACTGCTATGACGGATTATTAGAGTATGACTGCGAAGGAACAAGCCAGCCTGCATTGGCAGAGAGCTATGATGTATCTGATGATGGATTAACTTATACATTCCATCTCCGCAAAGGTGCTTCCTGGGTTGATTCACAGGGAAGAAAGATTGCTGATGTGACAGCTGATGACTTTGTTGCCGGAATGCAGCACATGATGGATGCCCAGGGCGGTCTTGAGTATCTTATTGAGGGTATCATTGTAAATGCATCCCAGTACATCTCCGGTGAAGTGACAGACTTCAGTCAGGTTGGTGTAAAAGCAGTAGATGACTATACATTAGAGTACACACTGGAATCTCCATGTTCATATTTCCTGACAATGATGGGTTACAGCATATTTGCCCCAATGAACAGATCTTTCTATGAATCCATGGGTGGTAAGTTCGGTGTTGAATATGATCAGGATGCAGCAGATTACACATATGGTAAAGATCCAGACTCTATTGCATACTGTGGACCATACGTTGTAAAGAACTACACAGCTAAAAATACAATTGTATTCCAGGCAACTGAGTCTTACTGGAATGCAGATAATATCAATATCCACACATTGACATGGTTATATAATGACCAGTCTGATGCAACAAAGGGATATAACGATACAATTGCAGGAACAATTGACGGAACTGGTCTTAACTCCGCAGCTGTTACAGCATGCAAAGCTGCCGGAAACTTTGATGAATATGCATATGTAGCTGATACACTTGCAAACACTTTCATGGGATTCTACAATATCAACCGTAACCAGTTCGCAAATGCAAATGATTCTACAAAGGTTGTATCCAGCCAGACAGAAGAAGAAGCTGAAAGAACAAAACAGGCTATGCAGAACGTACATTTCCGCAGAGCTCTTTCCATGTCATTAGACCGTGGATCATATCTTGCCCAGCAGGTTGGTGATGATCTGAAATATGCTTCAATGAGAAACTCTTTCACACCTGGAAATTTCGTTTCCTTAGAGGAAGAAGTGACAGTTGATATCAACGGAACAGCTACAACATTCCCGGCAGGTACATACTACGGAGAAATCATGCAGGCACAGATCGATGCTGATGGCGTGAAGATCAAAGTATGGGATCCGACAGCGAACGATGGAGCAGGTTCTTCTGACGGATTTGATGGATGGTATAGTCCTGAGAATGCAGTAGAAGAATTAAATCAGGCAGTAGAAGAGTTAGCAGCAGATGGCGTTACAGTTGATGCTGAAAATCCAATTCAGGTAGATATCGTATATCCTGCAAATGTTGAAAGCTTTACAAACAGAGCTAATACAACAAAGCAGTCTATCGAAGCTTCTACAAACGGACTTGTTCAGGTAAATCTTGTTGCAGCAGCTGATGCTACAGACTGGTACTACAGCGGATACTATATGAACTATGGTTACGAAATGAACTACGATTTCTGTGACTTATCCGGATGGGGTCCTGACTATGGCGATCCTGCAACTTATCTGGACACATTCCTTCCAGATTATGCCGGATACATGCTTAAATCTATCGGTATTTATTAATCGTATCTACGAAATTACAACACTGCATCGGAGCGGGGATTCCCCGCTCCCGTGCACTATTGATGAGTGAACAATTATGACAAAATATTTATTAAAACGTATATTACATGGACTTGTGTCTATCGTGATCGTTGTGGCGCTGGTCATGATCATGATCTACACAATGTTAGACCGAAACCTTGTTTTTGCAGGGGATACAAAATATTCGCATACAAGTAACAACGCCAGAGTCGTATATAAATATTCCAAGTGGGAAGATTATGGCTATCTGGATTATATCACCTACTCAGACTGGCTGAATGAACTTGTAAGCAGTGGAGAATTAACAGAGGAAGAGCGATCTGCAGTGGTTGGCTTTGGAAGAACCAAGGCGCAGGATTCAGAGCAGGTCAGCAAATATGTCAAGAAATTCACAAAGTATTATAAGTCTCAGGGATACACGGTAGTCCGCAAAGAGGCCGTTATGATGAACAAGAAGAAGTATGCCGACGGTGGTCAGCAGCAGCTTTTTGCGTATAAAGATATCCCATTGACTACGCGTATGGCAAATTACTTTTCAAATCTGATCACATTTGATCATATTAATAATGTCGAAGATATCGTAGGCGAGAGAGGTCTCACCTTTACGTTACATGATCCTGTCTATGGTGGGGAAAAATTCTCACCGGCGATCATTGGAAATGGTACAACACACAAGTATTTACTTTACTGTGATTCCAAGTTCCCGTTTGTTCATCAGAATATTGTGACGATCAATCTTGGAACATCTTATACTGTAAATCAGGGTGTGGATGTATTCAGTACAATGACAAGTCATCAGGGATCTTATATAAAATCAACGATCACTTATCCAACTGGACTGACAGAAGAGAGTGCGGATAATCTGCACACAGCAACTTATGCAAAAGATTCCAGAGAATCCAGTCTGGTATATGAATCACGTTACGAGGATGATTATACCAATGTGGCTACAGTAAAATCCGGTAAATCCAAAATAGGTTACTCTTTTGTGATCGGTCTGATAGCAGTTATTATGTCTTATCTCATTGGTGTGCCTCTTGGTATCCTTATGGCGAGAAAGAAAGACAGATTAGTTGATAAAATCGGAACTATTTATATTGTATTTATTATCGCAGTACCATCACTTGCGTATATTTTCCTGTTCAAGGCAATCGGCGGAAGCTTTGGCCTGCCGACAACCTTTGATATGGAATCGCCGAGCAGACTGATGTATGTATTGCCGATCGTATCGTTAGCACTTCCATCCATAGCAAATCTGATGAAGTGGATAAGACGTTATATGATCGACCAGATGAATTCGGACTATGTCAAATTTGCAAGATCCGGTGGTCTGACAGAGGGTGAGATTTTCACCAGACATATTTTGAAGAACGCAGCGATCCCGATCATTCAGGGAATCCCTGCAGCAGTGCTTGGAGCATTGACAGGAGCGATCATCACAGAGCGTGTGTATGTCGTTCCCGGTATTGGTAACTTATTAACAGAGGCTATCAACAAATATGATAATGGTGTTATCGTCGGTGGAACACTGTTCTATGCGATTTTAACAGTTACATCCCTTATTTTAGGTGATGTCCTAATGGCAATGGTTGATCCTAGAATTTCATTCTCAACAAAGGACAGGTAATTAGAAATGAGTCAGGATTTAGAAAAGTTCGGTATGCCGGAGGAAGAATTGTTCGCTCCGGTAGACCACAGTGATCTGGAATCAGAAAAGATTACAGCGCCAAGATATTCTTACTGGCATTCTGTATTCCGGGTATTTTTTAAGAAAAAGATTAATATTATTATTTTATCCATCTTAGCATTACTGATCGCAGTCACATATATTTATCCGATATTTGTAGAGTATGATAAATTCGGTAACATAATGGATGGAACAACAAAGCATTTGTCACCATCTGCAGCGATCGAGCGTCTTGGATTCAGCATTCACTGGATCTTAGGTACCGGTGCGGCCGGACAGTCCACATTCGATGCTGTATGGTTTGGATCAAGGATCTCCATTTCCCTTGCTTTTATCTGTGCGGCGATCAACCTTACCGTTGGTGTGATAGTGGGATCTATCTGGGGATTCTCAAAGAAAGTGGATGTTTTTATGCAGGAGATATACAATATCCTTGCAAACATTCCATATATCTTATTGATCTCTGTTATGATCATGTTATTGAAAGCAGGTTTCTGGACCATGGTACTGGCGCTGACCATTACCGGATGGCTTGGAATTGCGTACTTTATCCGTACACAGGTAGTGATCATCCGAGACAGAGAGTACAACCTTGCGTCCAGATGTCTGGGAACGAGTACACTTAAGATTGCAATGAAGAACATTCTTCCATTTATGACATCTGTCATTGTAACACTGGCAGCAACAGAGATCCCTTCCTATATTTCTTATGAGGTGTTCTTAGCATATATCGGAATGGGTATGTCAGATATGTCACTTGGTAGATTGATTTACGAGTCAGAAAGTGCGATGCTTACCCCTGGCTGGCAGTTCGAGTTCTGGAGCCCGGTAGTCGTTGCTTCTATCATCACGATTGTTTTATATGTCGTTGGACAGAACCTTGGTGATGCATCTGATCCGAGAACACACATGTAGAGGTTAGGTAGATGGAAGATAGAAAAGTATTATTATCAGTAAAAGATTTGATCGTGAAATTCCATGTGCGTGGCAGGGTGCTTACTGCTATCCGTGGAGTGTCACTGGATATTTATGAGAATGAATCCATTGCAATCGTAGGAGAGTCCGGTTCCGGTAAATCTGTTTTTACAAAAACATTTGCAGGAATGTTAGACAGCAACGGATTCATTGATAACGGCAAGATTATTTTCAGTGATGAAGAACTTTCAGACACTGTTGTAAAATTAAATGACAATGCAAAGAAAGTCATCGCAGAGAATAAGAAAAAATTAGACGAGTATTCCAGACTGGAGTTTGGAGCAGATACTTATAAAGCAATCCTTGAGTTAGAGTCTGAAAAGAGAAGAAGAGCAGACCTGAGCGAAGAGGAGACAGCTGCTTATGAGAAGAAACTCCATGAGTTAAAACTGGAGAAAACCAATGCATACAACTTAAAACAGACATTTGATCCGTCAAAAGAAAAGGATAAGATCAAAGAGGCTGGAAAGAAAATCTCTGAATTGGATACAAAGATCAGGGCATTCGAGAAAGAGCATGAGCAGAAGGTAAAAGAGCGTGCAAACAGTCTGGCACATGATACTGCATACAATCAGGAATTTGATAAGAAGATGGCAGAGCTTAAGGCAAAACATGCAAAGGAAGTCAGCGAAGCGATCACAGCAGAGACAGAAGCGAGAAATGAGATCCTTGCGAAAGAGGTATATCTTTCTGTCGGACGTTTTGGTTTCCGTAAGCGTATGAAACAGAACAATGCACTGCTGGATGCATTAAAAGAGGCAATGCAGCTTGGCGTGGATCTGAATGATGAAGAGCAGAGAAATGCTGTTTTTGATAAAGTTACATTCCGCGTAAAATATCTGGATGAGAACAGTGAGAGATTACATGGAACCTGTATCTTAAACCTTGCAAATATCAAAGATGGAAGAGACTGGAGCCAGATCCGTGGTACGAAGATCGCTACGGTATTCCAGGATCCTATGACATCCTTAAACCCAATTATCACGATTGGAAAACAGATTACCTCTGTCATCATGAAACATCAGGATTGTACCGAGAACGAGGCAAGACTTCGTGCACTTGATCTGATGGACAAGGTTGGTATCCCGAACCCGGAGGCACGTTTTGATGATTATCCATTCCAGTATTCCGGTGGTATGAGACAGCGTATCGTTATCGCGATTGCACTGTCCTGTCAGCCAAAGATCTTAATCTGTGATGAGCCTACCACAGCGCTTGATGTTACCATTCAGGCACAGATCTTAAAACTGTTAAAGGATTTACAGAAAGAATTCAATTATACAATCGTATTCATCACACATGACTTAGGTGTGGTTGCCAATATCGCAGACCGTGTTGCAGTCTTATATGCAGGACAGATCGTAGAGGTTGGTACGGTAGAAGAGGTATTCTATGATCCACGTCATCCATATACATGGGCATTACTTTCTTCCCTGCCACAGCTGGCTGAGAGAAATACGACCCTTTACTCGATCACAGGTACACCACCTTCTCTTTACAACAGTATCGTCGGTGATGCATTTGCACCGCGTAACCCATACTGTATGAAGATCGATACCTTAGAGGAACCACCAATGTTCAAAGTAACAGATACGCATTACGCCAAAACATGGCTGTTACACCCGGATGCTCCAAAGGTTGAAAAACCGGAAGGAATCCAGAACATTCATGAGAAACTTGTTAAAGCATTCAATATATAGGAGATTTAGATCGTGTCTAAACTAAATCGAAACACAGAAAACCAGGAGCATGCTTCTCATTTACCAGAGCATGGTCCGATTGATGAAAATGGTAAAGAAGTATTATTATCTTTAAAAAATGTAGATATTACTTTCGGCAAGGGCGATAACGCTGTCCGCGCTGTAAAAAATGCGACATTTGATATTCACAAGGGAGAAACCTTCTCCTTAGTAGGAGAGTCCGGTTCCGGTAAGACAACCATCGGCCGTGCAGTCATCCGTGTCAACCCATTGGCAAACGGAGAGATTTTGTACAAAGGTGTGCGTATTTCCGGGAAAATCCCAAAATCCCTGGATCGTGAAGTCATCCGTAACATCCAGATGGTATTCCAGGATCCGGCAGCTTCTCTGAATGAGCGTGCAACTGTCGACTACATCGTATCCGAAGGTCTGTATAACTTCCATTTATATGAGAATGAGGCAGACCGTGTGCGTAAAGTTGAGGAAATGATCAACGAAGTAGGTCTTCTGCCGGAACATCTGACAAGATACCCACATGAGTTCTCAGGTGGACAGCGTCAGCGTATCGGTTTAGCCCGTGCAATGGTAATGGAACCGGAACTTGTTGTTGCCGATGAGCCAATCTCTGCACTTGACGTATCCATTCGTGCACAGGTATTGAACTTACTGAAAAAGTTCCAGAGAGAAAAAGACTTAACGTATTTATTTATCGCACATGACCTTTCCATCGTGAGATTTATCTCTGACCGTATCGCCGTTATTTATAAGGGTGATATTGTGGAGATCGCAGATGCAGAAGAGTTGTTCAACTTCCCACTGCATCCGTATACACATTCTCTGATCTCTGCGATCCCAATCCCAGATCCACAGTTAGAGAAAAATAAAGTGCTGTTTACTTATGATCCATCCATTCATGATTACAGTACAGACAAACCGGAGTTAGTCTGTATCGGTCATGACCACTGGGTATTTGGTAATAAGAAAGAGATTGAAGAATACAAAGCTACGCGTGAGAAGAACGTGCCTTTAAAAACAATTACGATTTTAGACAAAGATGCACCGAGACCAGAGGAACATCATGACAATGTTGCACATGATGAGATCCAGCTTCCACCACTTCACGATACAGGAAGTGCGTGGTACGCACTGCTTTCGTTCTTGCTTCCGGTCATCGGTATTATCGCAGCGATGATCTTTAAGAAACACAGACATTATCGTAACTACAAGATGTGCAAAAAGGGTGCCATTGCAGGATTTATTGTACTTGCAGTCATTCTTGCATTGTTCCTGTTAGCACTTGCAGCAGTGTTTATTTAAGATATGGGAAGAACCGTCAGAGGTGGCAACAGAAACCATACTCCGAATGTGAGACCGGTTCAGAAGGTGGAGCTTTCGGAAAAAAATACAAGACAGAGATTGATCGCAGTGATCGTATTACTGGTCATTGCTTCGGGCGCATTTATGTATGCACTGAATGGATTGATGTCAAATGACAGCGGATGGACAAACATTGAAGCGAGTTCATCCGCTGAAATTCATTGTGGAGATGATTTTATCTTCCAGTATTATGTCGGGGCAGCGGGCGTAAATGCCACCGCAGAAAAAAAAGCGCTGACGCTGCTCTACACAGATTCCATTGTAAAAGCCTATAAAATGTTCAGTATGGATGAATCGTTTGAAGGAATCACAAACGTGTATGATCTCAACCGGCACCCGAATGAGACAATGGTTGTGGATGATGCATTATACCATGCTTTTGAGCTGATCGCAGAGACCGGAAACCGGGCAATTTATCTTGCGCCTGTGTATACAGAATATGACAATCTGTTTTTCTGTAATGATGACTCTGAGACAGTTAACTATGATGCTTACCAGAATGGGGAAGTGGCAGCTTATTTTTCAGAGGTGGCTGCTTACAGCAATGATCCGTCTGACGTGAACGTCGAACTGCTCGGCGGCAATCAGGTAAAATTGTCTGTATCCGACGATTACCTTGCTTTTGCAGAGAAGAATTTTATTTCGGATTTCATTGATTTTTCGTGGATGAAAAACGCTTTCATTACTGATTATGTGGCGGATGTCATGATCGATAACGGCTATACGTTAGGTTCACTGACAAGCTATGATGGATTCACAAGAAATCTGGATCTGACTTCTGCTATTACAAAATTAAATGCCGGTCCGGATACTTCCGGGACAGCAGAGGAAAATGCGGATTATTCTTTCAATATATATGACAGGCAGGGGAATATCATTTATCCTGCCGGTGTCATGCATTATAATGGGGCGGAAAGCATTGTCAGCCTGCACAATTATCCGATGTCGGACAAGGAAAAATATAATTACTATGAATTTAAGAGCGGTGATATCAGGACCCGTTATGCAGATACCACAGACGGACTGTGCAAGTCCGCGGTTAATAATATGGCAGCTTATGCGGACAATATGGGCTGTGTTGAGATCCTTTTGCAGGTAAGTCCGGTTTACATCGCTGATACGATGGATACAGAGGCGGTAAAAAATCTCGCTGAAAACGGTATTCAGACGATTTTTGGAGAGAACAGTGTGCTCTATTACACGGATCCTGGGTTAGAACTGACAGATTTGTATGACAAAGACGGCGTGCATTATACATCAGAGTTATTAGAGTAAACAGACAGGCAGTTGCGGAAAGCCGCAATTGCCTGTTTTGCTGTCTTGGATTATACTAAGCAGAGAATATTAGTTGAATGTTTGCAGGTTGTGGAAGAGGAGAAGACAGACATGATTTTCGGAGAGAAGACAGAGGAACAGAAACGTGTGGCGGAACTGACGCGCGAGGTAAAAGAACTCCGCAAAGAACTGCTGGCGAGTAAACTGGACAAAAAACAGGTGGAAGTCCAGATGAAAGAATTAAAGGACGCATTAGAACTTGGTGGAAACCTGCGTCAGGGGTATGTCGATTCGCAGGAACATATGGCAGTTGCAAGGCGCGGACTGATCAATATGATGGAAGACATGAACGAGATTCCCATTGAGGATGTGAAGCGTGATCTCGACAGACTGAACGGACATTTGGATCAGATCTTCCATGAGTGCAGTATCCGGGAGGATGATCCGGATTTTAAGTCCACAGCCGACGGGCTCAAAAATATGGCGGCAAATATGGACAAGATCAATCTGATCATGCTGCGGAGCGAGTTGGAAAATCTGCAGGCATTGCTGGAAGATACATCGGAATGGCGGTCGCCAAATTTTTTTGCACTTGCATATTATCTACAGCATGAGGAAGAGAGCAAAGTCGGAGAGATGGAAAATGAGTTCCGCAACAGCTTTTTAGAGCGATATCTGGAGGAACATCTGATGGAATCGCTGGCTATGGAAGCCAATTATGCGGGATGCGGAGAGAAGCTGGAACATATGATACAGCACTATATTTATGCGTAAAAACCGTATAGTATGACACACCTGCATAAAAGCCATAACCAAAAGTTATCATAATGAGTAAATTGCATAATTTGACGTTAAAATACATCAATAATTTAGGTGATTCTGAATATTGTGCATAAAAAGAAAATTTGATAAGATTCTCTACAAGAAAAAGAAAGTTGAGAAGAAGAAATTAAATTATCTCAATAAAATTTAATTTTTGCTTCGCAAACAAGGAGGATTATTATGAAGAAAGCAGTGAGTATGTTTTTAGCAGCTGCATTGGCAGTTGGCACATTCGCAGGATGTGGATCATCCGCAGATACAGGAAGCACAGGAAGCGCAGCATCAACGGAGAGCGGTTCCACAGACAGCGCGGCAGATGGAAGCGTATTTAAGATCGGTGGTATCGGACCTACAACAGGTGCAGCAGCAATTTATGGTTCTGCAGTTATGAATGCCGCACAGATCGCAGTAGATGAGATCAATGAAGCAGGTGGTATCAATGGATATCAGGTAGAATTCAAAGCAGAAGATGACCAGAGCGATGCAGAGAAATCTGTCAATGCTTATAACTCTTTAAAAGACTGGGGTATGCAGGTTCTGATGGGAACTGTTACAACAACTCCATGTATTGCAGTTGCAGATAAGACAGCAGAAGATGGTATGTTTGAGATCACACCATCCGCTTCTTCCACAGATGTCATTGAAAACGACAATGTATTCCAGGCATGCTTTACAGACCCGAATCAGGGAACAGCTTCCGCACAGTACATTGGTGAGAACAAACTTGCAACAAAAGTAGCAGTTATCTATGACAGCTCTGATGTATATTCATCCGGTATTGAAGCTACATTCGTAAAAGAAGCAGCAAATCAGGGATTTGAGGTTGTCGCAGAGGAAGCTTTCACAGCAGATTCCAAGACAGACTTCTCCACACAGTTACAGAAAGCACAGAGTGAAGGTGCTGATCTGGTATTCCTTCCAATCTACTATACAGAGGCTTCCATCATTTTAAATCAGGCAAACGGAATGGGCTATGAACCGACATTCTTCGGATGTGATGGTATGGACGGTATCCTTGATGTGAAAAACTTTGATACATCTTTAGCAGAAGGTTTAATGTTATTAACACCATTCGTTGCAGATGCAGATGATGAGAAGACACAGGCATTTGTATCCAAATACAAAGAGCTTTACGGTGATACACCAAACCAGTTCGGTGCAGATGCATATGATGCAATTTATGCGATCAAAGCTGCAATCGAGGAAGCTGGCGTAACACCGGATATGAGCGTATCTGATATCGGAACAGCTCTGACAGAGGCTATGACAAAGATTTCTGTAGATGGTCTGACAGGTGATGGCATGACATGGGAAGCTACCGGAGAAGTAAGTAAAGCTCCAAAGGCTATGGTGATCAAAGATGGTGCTTATACAGCAATGTAATCTGCGATAATGATACAACGAAAATAAGGGCGATCCAGTTTCCCCAGAGGGTGTCAACGGTGGCTTGGGCTGCCGTATGACACCTTCTTTTTAACAGAAAGATTGTATACAGGTATTTTATATGTTATAATCCTTGATGTGAAAAAGTAATGTTTTAACGTAGTAAATTAACAGAAAGACAGAGGTGTAGTTATGAATTTTTTATCCTACCTGATCAACGGTATCAGCCTCGGTAGTGTCTATGCAATTATCGCATTGGGATACACCATGGTTTATGGTATCGCAAAAATGTTAAACTTTGCACACGGTGAAGTTATTATGGTAGGCTGCTATATTGTCTTTATGACAATGAGCGGACAGGGCTGGGGAGCGGTCCCGGCAGTGGTACTTTCTATTATCGTGTGTACCGTACTCGGCATTGTGATTGAAAAGATCGCATACAAACCACTCAGAAAGGCAACGCCTCTGGCAGTTCTTATCACTGCCATCGGTGTCAGCTATTTCTTAGAGAATGCAGCATTACTGATCTTTGGCGCTGATACAAGATCGTTTACAAATGTTGTAACACTTCCGGCATTGAAACTGGCAGGTGGAGCACTCACAATCTCCGGTACAACAATTGTTACATTTCTGGCGTGCGTTGTGATCATGGCTGCACTGATGCTTTTTATCAAGAAAACCAAAGCCGGTCAGGCAATGCTTGCAGTATCTGAGGATAAAGATGCAGCGCAGTTAATGGGTGTGAATGTAAATGCAACGATCTCCCTGACATTTGCAATTGGTTCCGGTCTTGCAGCGGTAGCAGGCGTACTGTTCTGTTCCGCTTATCCGACACTGACACCGTATACGGGTGCAATGCCTGGTATCAAGGCGTTCACAGCCGCTGTATTCGGAGGGATCGGTTCCATTCCGGGAGCATTGATCGGAGGGATTCTTCTTGGTGTGATCGAGATCTTAGGCCGCGCATATATCTCGTCCCAGTTATCCGATGCGATCGTGTTTGCAGTCCTGATCATTGTGCTTCTTGTGAAGCCTTCGGGAATTTTGGGCAAACAGGTTCATGAGAAAGTGTAGGTGACAGATATGGCAAAGTTAAATTTGAAAACAATGAAAAAAAGTACAAAAGATCATATCATTACATTTGCTATGGTCATTGTGGTTTACATAATTGCACAGACTATGATTACAACCGGCAACATGTCCTCCCTGATGCAGGGACTTCTTGTTCCAATGTGTACCTATTCGATCGTGGCAATTGGTTTAAACCTCTGTGTCGGTTATCTGGGCGAGCTCAGTATCGGTCATGCCGGATTTATGTGTGTGGGAGCATTTTCCAGTGCATTCTGCACAAAACTGTTACAGGACAGTATTCAGAATGAAATGGTTCTGTTTCTGATCGCGATTGTGGTAGGAACAATTGCAGCAGCATTTTTTGGATTCCTCATCGGTATTCCGGTGCTCCGTCTCCGCGGCGACTATCTTGCGATCGTAACGCTTGCTTTTGGTGAGATCATCAAAAATGTCATTAATGTTTTATATATTGCAAAAGATGAGAATGGATTTCATTTTGCTATCTCGGATGGAAATAAGATCGAGTTAAGCGAAGATGGTATCTGGCTGATCAATGGGGCAAAGGGAATTGCAAAGATTCCTCATTTATCCAGTTTTACAGCCGGTGTGATCATGATCCTGGTCATTTTATTTATCGTATATAACTTTGTAAATTCCAGAACCGGCCGTGCAGTGATGGCGATCCGTGACAACCGGATCGCAGCAGAATCTGTCGGTATCAATATAACAAAGTTCAAACTGATGGCATTTACCATTTCCGCAGCGATCGCAGGTGCTGGCGGTGTGCTTTATGCGCATAATCTTTCTACCGTTACAGCAACTCCGACAAACTTTGGATACAATATGTCCATCATGATCCTGGTATTTGTCGTATTAGGCGGCATGGGAAGCTTCCGTGGATCGATCATTGCAGCAGTCATTTTAACACTGCTTCCAGAGGTGCTCCGTGGACTGAAGGATTATCGAATGTTGATCTATTCCATCGTTCTGATCGTAATGATGCTTTTCAACTGGGCACCAAAATGTATTGAGATGAGACAGCGTATCGCAGCAAAATTCAAAAAGTCAGCAAAAAAGGAGGCAGCATAATATGGCATTATTAGAGGTAAAAAATCTTGGAATCTCCTTTGGTGGACTTCGTGCGGTAGACGGATTCAACATTACAATCGAAAAGGGACAGTTATATGGACTGATCGGACCAAACGGTGCAGGAAAAACGACCTGTTTTAATATGCTGACAGGTGTGTATACACCAACCGATGGAACCATCACATTGGACGGAAAAGACATTACTGGCAAAAAGACGGTGGAGATCAATAAAGAGGGAATTGCCAGAACGTTCCAGAATATCCGGCTTTTCAAAGAGCAGTCTGTTCTGGATAATGTCAAAATAGGTTTACATAATCAAATGCCTTATTCTACATTGACAGGAATCCTGCGTCTGCCAAAATACCGCAAAGTGGAAGCAGAGATGAATGAGAAGGCAATGGAACTTCTGAAAGTGTTTGATCTGGATCAAGAGGCTGATTTCCTTGCATCCAATCTTCCTTATGGTAAACAGAGAAAACTGGAGATCGCCCGTGCACTTGCGACAAATCCAAAATTATTACTGCTTGACGAACCGGCAGCAGGTATGAATCCAAATGAAACAAAAGAACTGATGGAAACGATCCATTTTGTCAGGGATGAGTTTGACATGACGGTTCTTCTGATCGAACATGATATGAAGCTTGTGTCAGGAATCTGTGAGAAACTTACGGTGTTGAACTTCGGACAGGTGTTAGCGCAGGGAAAAACCAGTGATGTATTAAATGATCCACAGGTTATCAAGGCATATCTGGGTGAATAGGAGGACGTTATTATGGCAATGCTTGAGGTAAAAAATCTGGAAGTATATTATGGTGTGATCCAGGCCATTAAAGGTATTTCCTTTGAAGTAAATGAGGGCGAAGTCATTGCATTGATCGGTGCCAACGGAGCGGGAAAGACCACAACGTTACAGACCATCACCGGAATGCTTCAGCCGAAAGCCGGAGAGATTATTTTTGAGGGCAAAGATATCAGCAAAATCCCGGGACATAAGATCGTATCCATGGGAATGGCACATGTACCGGAAGGAAGACGTGTGTTTGCAGAATTATCTGTGTACGAAAATCTGAAATTAGGCGCATATACCAGAAAAGATAAAAAAGAGATCGAGGAGACATTGGCACGTGTATACAAGAGCTTCCCGCGTCTGGAGGAGCGAAAAAACCAGCTTGCCGGAACACTGAGCGGTGGCGAACAGCAGATGCTTGCTATGGGTCGCGCACTGATGTCAAAGCCGAAGATCATTTTAATGGATGAACCTTCCATGGGACTCTCTCCGATTCTTGTAGAAGAAATTTTCCATATTATCCGGGAGATTTCTGCAAGTGGAACAACAGTACTGCTTGTAGAGCAGAATGCAAAAAAAGCACTTGCGATCGCAGATCGTGCCTATGTATTAGAGACCGGCAATATTGTGTTGTCCGGAGATGCAAAGGAAATGATGAACAATGATTCCATTAAGAAGGCATATCTTGGTGAATAACAGACGATGTAAATGTGGATATGAGGTACACTTTTTGGGCAGAGAGGTGTATACTGAAGGAAAGAATTGCAGAAAGGCTGGGGCAGGATATGAAAAAAACTGTAATTACAATTGCGAGAAGCTACGGCAGTGGTGGTAAGACACTTGGCAATTTACTGGCAAAAGATCTTGGCATTAACTGTTATAGCAGAGAAATCTTAAGAATGGCATCTGATGAGAGCGGAATCAATGAGGCATTGTTTGGCGAAGTGGATGAGAAAATGAAAAAGTCACCACTTTTGTTAAATATCCTAAAAAAGAATCCATATAAAGGCGGAGTGCTTCCGCCGGAAAGCAGCGATTTTGTATCAGATGACAATCTTTTCAATTATCAGGCAAAGGTCATCAAAGATCTTGCAGCACAGGAGTCGTGCATTATCATTGGCCGCTGTGCAGATTATGTTTTAAAAGACAATCCGGATGTGATCCGTTTATTTTTCTACGCACCGTTGGAGGACTGTATCAGGCGTGTCGTTGACCAGAATGGTATCTCTGCAAAAGAGGCGGAGAAGAAGATCGCAAAGATTGATAAATACCGTGCAGACTATTATAAGTACTATACGGGCAATGCATGGAATGATGCGAGAAATTACGATTTCTGTCTGGATACTTCATCGATGAGTTATGAGAAACTGGTTGCAGTGGTAAAAGACATCATCAAAATCTATCAGGAGTAAGCGGAGTTTCACTTATGAACTGCCGCCTGTAGGTGGTGTTACGGATTTCCTAAGGTTATGTTGTATTGCATGCCAACAAAGTGTGTAGAAATATAAAAAATAGAACTGTTTGTTTTCAGGAGCGCTTCCGCTTGTTGTCG
>OGXT01001120.1_pt1 | contig 27981 bp, 14 predicted proteins | sample 1576361 | NCBI WGS metagenome assembly OGXT01 (sample SAMEA3541514, study PRJEB24748) | human gut metagenome | biome: human gut; feature: human-associated habitat; material: faeces | place: China | collected 2012 | reverse complement strand
TATGAACGTATTTATAGGTTTAATCATACCATTTATAGGAACAACATTAGGAGCAATGTGCGTGTTTTTAGTTAAAAACAAATTAAATGACAAAGTGCAAAAAAGTTTATTAGGCTTTGCATCAGGAGTTATGGTGGCAGCGTCAGTATGGTCATTATTAATACCATCATTAGATATGGCATCAGAAATGGGAAGGCTGTCATTCATACCGGCGTGTGTAGGATTTATGCTTGGAATCCTGTTTTTACTTGGAATGGATATGCTAGTTCCTCATTTGCATGCCGGAAGTGATAAACCCGAAGGACCAAAGAAATCATTAAAGAAAACAACGATGTTAATTTTGGCAGTGACAATTCATAATATACCAGAAGGAATGGCAGTAGGAGTTGTGTTTGCCGGAATGATGGCAAATAACACGGGGATAACATTAGCTGGAGCCATGGCGCTTTCAATTGGAATAGCAATTCAAAATTTCCCTGAAGGAGCAATAATCTCCTTGCCGTTAGTGTCAGCAGGAAATACAAAAAAGAAATCCTTTGTTTACGGTATGTTATCAGGAATAGTTGAACCGATTGCGGCAGCAATAACAATAATGCTTACAGGAATAATTTTACCGTTGCTTCCATATTTATTGTCATTTGCGGCAGGGGCTATGATATATGTTGTTGTAGAAGAATTATTGCCTGAATCCGTGGAAGGTGAACATTCTAATATTACAACAATTGGATTTGCATTAGGATTTATGATAATGATGATATTAGATGTGGCACTAGGATAATTTGAAAATAAATAATATAAAAAATACGGCTTAAACATAAAAATGAGTAAGCCGTATTTTTTGTGACAAACATAAAGCTTGTCTGTTTATGGACTGATATACGAATTATAACTTAATTACTTTTTTTACACGGTCAGATATAATGAATGCAACTGCGAGTTTAACTAAATCAGGAATAACGAAAGGTGTTACGCACCATCCAAGAACAGTTGCAAGACCAATTGTACCCGTTGATTTCATGTATACAACCATGTACCATGCTGTACCAAATGCATAGCATACAACAAGTCCTAATAAAAGAGCTATAAGTTTAACAATGAATTTATTACCTAATAAAGATGTGAATAACCAGTAAATCAAAGCGGTACATAAGAAGCCTATAAGGTATCCGCCTGTTGTTCCTAAAAGTACGGCAACACCACTTTTAAATCCTGCAAATACAGGAACTCCGATAGCTCCTAATAATAGGAAAACTAAAATTGAAAGTGTTCCACGTTTTCCACCTATAATTTCTAAAGTTACAAATACAGCAAATGTTTGAAGTGTAAATGGAACTGTCAATGGAATGGAAATCCAAGAACAAATTGCCATTAATGCTGCAAATAAAGCGATTAAAGTGATATCGATTGCTTTGCCTGATGATTTTGTTGCTGTTAAATTTTCTGTTGTTGACATTGTTTTCTCCTTTTTTCATAAAAATAATCACGTATAGATATTCTGAAATTTGACAGATATCCGAATATGTATTTATTGTTGATTTCAATTGTTGTATTGAATCAATTTTTATCATACATATGACAATATAAATGGTAAAAGATGAATTGTCAACCTATATCGCAAAATAGTTGACAACTAAAATCCCAATATTAGTGATAACACTAATTAATGCACATACTAATTACTAACAATTTAAAATTGATATGATTTAAAGCAGAGTTAAAATTAAAAAATATAGTACATAGTAAAAAACGATGCTATAATGTACAGGATAATACATAATGGCAAATGCAATTTGGGATAAGTAATATATCAATATGAATTAATTATTAGAGTATATAGTTAAAGTATCCTTAATTGCAAAAGAGAGGTACATATGAAACTTTCAGAATTAAAGCAAAGCCAATCGGGAATTATTTCTGTGGTCGGTGGAGAAGGAAATTTAAGAGGTCATTTTCTGGATATGGGAATAATTCCGGGAACAAAAATCACTTATGTTAAAGCTGCTCCAATGGGAGATCCCATTGAGTACCGTATCTGGGGATATGAATTGACTCTTAGATTAGAGGATGCACAAAAAATAGAAATAAATATGTGCAATGAAAATGATAATAAATTATCGGATAATAAGGTAAAAACGAAGAATAAGAAGATAACGGAATCGGGTAAGGACAAATTGTTACATCATCCGGGTCTTGGAGAAATGGGAATATACCATGTTAAGCAACGTGGCGAAGAATTAAAAGATGATGAATTGATAACATTTGGTCTTGCGGGTAATCAGAACTGTGGAAAGACAACATTATTTAATCAGCTGACAGGCTCAAATCAGCATGTTGGTAATTTCCCCGGAGTTACAGTCGATAGAAAAGATGGACAGATTAGAAAACATGAGAATACTTTGGTTACTGATTTGCCTGGAATATACTCAATGTCGCCTTATACAAGTGAGGAGATTGTAACAAGAGACTTTTTCTTAAATGACAGACCAAGAGGAATTATCAATATTGTAGATGCAACAAATTTTGAACGAAATATGTATTTGACAATGCAGTTAATTGAACTTAATATTCCAATGGTTTTAGCGTTAAATATGATGGATGAGGTTCATAAAAACGGCGGAACTATTAAGATAAATGAATTAGAAGAAGCATTGGGAATACCGGTAGTTCCTATATCTGCCGCTAAAAATGAAGGTATAGATGAACTTATCGACCATGCGATACACGTTGCAAAGTATAGAGAACGTCCGGGAAGAATGGATTTTTGTGATGCGAATGGTGAAGATGGCGGAGCAATGCACAGGTGTCTTCATTCTATAATGCATTTGATTGAGGATCATGCACATAAAAAAGAGATTCCTACAAGATTTGCAGCAAGTAAATTAGTAGAGGGCGATGACGAAGTGCTTAAAAAACTTGAACTTGATCAAAATGAAAAAGAAACGCTTGAACACATCATTTTGCAGATGGAAAATGAAAGCGGATTAGACAGAGTGGCTGCTCTTGCAAAAATGAGATTTACATTTATTGACAAAATTTGCAAGGCTACAGTTGTTGAACCAAAGCAAAGTGTTGAGCATATTCGAAGTCAGAAAATTGATAAAATACTTACGGGAAAATACACAGCAATTCCTTCTTTCGTTGCAATAATGGCATTTATATTTTGGATGACATTTGGAGTGGTAGGAGCATGGCTTTCAAATTTAATGGAATCAGCAATTAATTTTGTAATAGATATGTGTGACAAGGCTCTTGTTGGATTGCAGGTTAATGAAGTGTTAAGGTCGCTTGTCGTTGATGGTGTATTGACAGGTGTTGGAAGTGTTTTGAATTTCTTACCGGTTATAGTTATTTTATTTTTCTTCCTGTCATTACTTGAAGACAGTGGATATATGGCAAGAGTAGCATTTGTAATGGATAAATTATTAAGAAAAATCGGTTTGTCAGGTAGAAGTTTTGTACCAATGATAATTGGATTTGGATGTTCAGTTCCGGCTATAATGGCTACAAGAACATTGCCATCTGAAAGAGACAGAAAAATGACAATAATGCTTACTCCGTTTATGAGCTGTTCAGCAAAATTACCTATTTATGCAATGTTTACAGCTGCATTCTTCCCTAAATATGGTGCATTAGTTATGACTGTTTTGTATTTTACGGGAATTATAGTTGCTATAATTTATGCATTAATATTGAATCATACTAAATTTAAGGGTGAACCCGTACCGTTTGTAATGGAACTTCCAAATTACAGACTTCCGGGAATAAAAAATGTAGGAAGACTTATTTGGGACAAAGCAAAAGATTTTATTACAAGAGCATTTACAATTATTTTCCTAGCTTCTATTATAATATGGTTCCTTCAGACTTTTGATTTGAAATTAAATGTTGTTGAGGATTCTAAAGACAGCATTTTGGCTTTAGTTGGAAGTATTATTTCTCCGATATTTAAACCATTAGGTTTTGGAAATTGGAAAATATCAACAGCACTTATTACAGGATTTACAGCAAAAGAAAGCGTTGTAAGTACATTGACAGTTCTTTTCGGTGGAACAAATATAGCACTTTATACAGCATTTGATACAACTACCGCTATAGTTTTTCTTGTATTTACATTATTATATACACCTTGCGTAGCTGCAATTGCATCTGTAAAAAGAGAATTAGGTGGAAACTGGGCAGCAATGATAGTGGTGTTACAGTGTGTAGTTGCATGGATTGTAGCGTTTATTGTTAAAATGTTATTGACTGTTATTGTTTAGTAGAACAGAAATTTAGTGATGAATTTCTTAAAGAAAAGAAAAAAATTTTGACCAATTAGGCTTATGATAGTTAAGTATTTGTGTCAGAAGTTACATAAAACTTATAGAACTAAAAAAATAATATATATATCAGATAAAACCCCATTATTGCTATTGAAATGTTTCAAAAGTAATAATGGGGTTTTATTAAAAATGTATAAAAACAATATGAAATGTTAACGAAAACAAGAAAAAATATAGTATAAAGCATACAATAATGACAAAAAAAATATAAAAAAGTTTTTTTAGTTTTTTTGATTTTAAATATGAATTATAATATTAATTAGAAGGAAATTAATAAAATTAGGAAGAGGTAAGGGAAATGATGAATAGGTTACTTAAGAGGGGAGTATCATTAATACTTTCAGCAGCAATGGTTTTTACATTGTGTCCACAGACACAACTATTTAGTATTAAAGCTGCAGAAAGCGATGATACTCCTTATGTAATTTCAAAGGGGAGACCGGTTTATGCAAGCTCACAGAATGGTGATGGAAGTGGACCTGAAAAAGCAGTTGATGATGACATAACTACAAGATGGCAGGCAGCACAGAGTGATAAAGATGAATGGTTTTATGTTGATTTAGGAAAGAAAACGGATATTGACCATATTTATATTCAGTGGGAAGCTGCGTATGCTAAAAGGTATGAAATACAGTTATCAGATGATGAAGAAAACTGGACAACTGTATATGAAAAAGGTACTAAGCCGGGTGCATTTGTAAATATGGCAGTGTCATATGAAATTAAGTATGATGATAATAATAAGTGCTTTTATGCAGCAGCTAATTGGACTAGTGTGGATAATGCAGTATACAGAGTAACAGAGAATGATGAAATTGCCTCAGCTCCTGATAATTACAAATTCACAGGACATGGAGTTGCAGGAGGACAAATAAAACTTGATGAGGGAAAGCATACAATAAAGGTTACGGCATTATCTAAAGATGATGGAAAAGAACTTGGATCAGGAACATGCGAAATTGATGTGTCTATTGGAAATAAAGGAAACAATGGAGTAGAGGTTGATTCTTCAGCAAATCTTAAACAGACTATTAATAAAGAAGATATGAGTGCAACATCTGCAAGATATGTAAAGATGCTTTGTACAGAGAGAGCAACTAACTATGGAGTTTCAATGTTTGAATTTCAGGTATATGGAACAGATGGTGTTGTAAAAAGACCAGTAAATTACGGAGAAAACATCGCACTTAATAAAGAAACAAAAACATCAGGCCTAAAAGATGAATGGTGGATGTATGATAAAGAAGGAAATTTATTACAAAAGGAACTTGATAAAGTAGTTGGAAAGAATGCAGTAGATGGTGATATGAATACATCATTCTCATCTAAAAATGATATTAATCAATGGTTGAGTGTAGATTTAGGTGACAGTTATGATATAGGTCGTATATCTGTTACATGGACGGGTGATGCAGGAAAAGTATATGATTATCAGGTATCAAATGACGATAAAAATTGGACAAGCATATATAGAAATGTTAAAGGAACACCTAATTCTACGGATAATAGACAGGTATATGCACAGAATGTAAGATATGTTCGTGTCTTAGCGTATAGTAAAGTTGAAAAGGGAAGTGGAATAGGGATTTCAGAATTAGAAGTATATAAATATAAAGAAGGTGATGAAAAACCTGCAATTAATTTACCTGAATTACCAAAGACAAAGACAAAGACAGCAGGTAAAGCAACGTATATTTCTAATGATATGTATTTGGAACAGGCAAAAGTTCCGTATTATAAGACAGATAATGTAAAGGCACCTATAGAAAGTAATGACTGGTGGCAGTCAATGCTTATAAAGAAGTTTGGCAATACAATTTGTACAATGCCTTTTAAAGTTAGATTTTCAACAAAAGGATTAAGTGTTCTTACAGCTACAGACGGATGGCTTCAGGATCATGCAGCTACAGCTGTAAATTTATCTGTTATTTCAGAAACAACACCTGACTTTTATATTTTGCCGGAAAATTTAGACACAGATACAGCTTGTGATAAAGTAGCCGGTTATAGTGATTTTTCAGTTACGGCACAGTTAGCAGATGATAATCACGTAGCTATGACAAGTACGTTTGTAAAAGGCTCACCATATATATATAACGAATTTGGTGATACTGAAGCATTTACAATATCATCGTCTTCTATAACATCTATATTTGATGGAAATGGAAAAGAAATACTTGCAAGTGGTTCTGTTACAACAGACCATATTGGACTTGAAATTACTGATGATGATAATAAAGATAAAACAAAAACATCAAAAAGTTATTATTGTTTATCGGTTCCAGAAGGAACAGTATTTAAAAAAGTAGGAAATAATATTAAAGTTGAATTTGCAAATAAAAATAGCTACATGTCAATTGGAACAATGACATCAAAGAGTCAGATCGAAAAATTCTACAATCATGGTTATGCATTTGTTGATAAAACTTCTGTAACATATAAATATGATGATGACAATGCAAAAATGACATCAGATTATAAAGTAACAACAAAAGTTAAAAGAACAGGTTTTAATGATACAACATTTATGTGTATGATGCCACATCAGTGGAAATATTCATCAAAGAACGGAAGTGAATTTGCAATATATCCATCAGTAAGAGGAGATATGAAAGCCATTCAGAGTAATGAATTTACTACAGTATCTGATTTTTCAGGATTAATAGCTGTATTTGCTAAGCCAAATGGAGAAAAGGATGCTAATGGAGAGGCTACTTTTGATACAGAAGCCGTATCAAGATATCTTAAGGATTTGGAAAATTCAACAAAGAATATTACACCTGCTGCAGATGCTTATTGGGAAGGTAAGAATTTACATCCACTTGCAATGGGTGTAATAATGGCTGACCAGATTGGTGATATTGAATTGAAGGAGGTTTTCCTTCAAAGACTTAAAGCAAGATTAGTAGACTGGTTTACATACGATGGAAAAAATGACATAAGTTATTTTGTCTATAATGAAGCATGGGGAACTATTTATTATAAAGAAAGTGAATTTGGTGCTAATGCAGCTATCTGTGACCATCATTTCACATATGGATATTTTGTATTTAGCGCAACGGTATTGGCTACATACGATAAAGAATTCTACAATGATTATAAGGATATGATTGAGACTCTTATAAGAGATTATGCAAATCCGACGGCAGACAGTGAATATTGCAGATTCAGAGATTATGATTTATACGAAGGACATTCATGGGCAGGTGGATATGCTGACAATGATTCAGGTAATAATCAGGAATCAGCATCAGAATCATTGTTCAGCTGGATTGGAATGTATCTATGGGGAGTTCTTACAGAACAGAATTCTTACAGAGATGCAGGTATATTTGGATTTACAAATGAAATGGAAACAGTAAAGCAATACTGGTTTGATTATGACAGAACAACAGATAATAATGGAAATGTTATAAATAGTAACTGGGTTTCGGATTATCCGTATCAGGTAGTTGCTCAGGTTTATGGTGCAATTAATTTTTATGGAACGTTCTTTGGTGGACAACCATTGTATTGTTATGGTATTCATTGGTTACCAATTTCTGAATATCTAACATACTATGGAACAAACCAGACAAGATGTGCACAAATATATCAGGGATTGTTAGATGATACTGATATGGCAATTGAATATGCAGCAATAGATGCAAAAAATGAAGGCAAGTCAGATGAGGAAATCAAAAAGATAAGGAATGATTATACCAGAGCGGATACAGGTTGGCAGCATATTACATGGCCATATCTGGCTCTTACAAATCCAACTTTAGCAATTGATAAATTCTTAAAGAATGATACTAAAGTACAGAAAACAGATAATGCATTAACATATTGGTATATTAATGCGCTTAAGGAAATCGGTGTAAGAAGTTCAGATTACAAGATTACAGGAATAGGAATAGCCGGAACAGTATATTATAAAGACAGTGAAAAGAAATACACTGCTGAAGTTTATAATCCTACAGGAGAAAGAAAAACAGCATCTGTAAGGGATAATAAAGGAAAAGAAGTAGGAACTGTTGAAGTGGGAGCTAATTCACTTATAAGTTTTGAAATTAAAGGTAAAGGATTTAGCTATAAGCAGATGTCAGCACCTACTATTAAAGCTACATCATTAGCATCTAAGGATGTTACTGAAAATATTTCAGGAACAAAAGAATTTGATGATACACAGTTAGTAGAGTTAGAGTGTGCAGATGAAGGAGCAACTATTTACTATACAATAGATGGTAAGGCACCAAGCAGCAAATCTGCTGAGTATAAAAAAGGAGACAAGATACTTGTATCAAGTGATACAACTCTTAAGGCTGTTGCAGTAAAGGATGGCTGCATTGATTCATCATATTCGGCAGCAACATTTAAAATCAAAGGAGAAACAATTCAGGATGATACAAATGTTGCATTGAACAAAACTGTTACAGCAAGCAGTGAAGATGGTGGTAATACAGCAGCAAATTCAGTTGATGGTAAAGAAGATACAAGATGGCAGGCAAAAGCAGATGATTCAAATGAATGGATTCAGGTTGATTTAGGCAGAGTCAGAGTAGTTAACACTGTAAAGGCAAAATGGGAAGCAGCTTATGCAGCAACATATGAGGTTCAGACATCAGTTGATGGAAAAACATGGAACATAGTCGCTACTGAAAATGGTGGAACAGGTTATATAACAACTACATTTGCAGCAACAAATGCCAGATATGTAAAAATACAGACAACGTCAAGAGCAACAGATTATGGATGTTCTATTTTCGAATTTGAAGTTTATGGAGCACGTCAGACTAACAAGCCGACATTGTCAATTTCAAGTGGAACATATGATGATGCACAACAGGTTACTATGGAAACAGATGTAAAGGGTGCAGAAATCAAGTATACATTAGATGGAAGTGAGCCAACAGAAGATTCTGAGACATATATTGAACCTATTACAATAAGTGAATCTTCTTACGTTAAAGCTGTAACTTACAGAAAAGGAATGACTTTATCTGATGCAGCAGAAGCAGAAGTAATTATAAAGGGAACTTTAGGAATTAATAAGAAAGAAGCGTCAATTCCAAGAGATGGACAATTACAGTTGAATGGATTAAGCGATGAAAAGATAACATGGGAATCATCTGATAGTAAAATTGCAACTGTAGATAAAGATGGACTTGTAAAAGGTGTTTCTGTAGGTGATGTAGAAATAATTGCATCAATTGAAAATGGTAAAACAAAAACATGTAAGGTTACTGTAGTTGAACCAATTCCAATTACAAAGATAACTTTATCTGAAACAGAAGTAACACTTAAGAAAAAAGAGCAGGTTTCATTAGAAGCAGAGATAGAGCCTGAAAATACTACTGATAGTAAAGCTCTTACATGGACTTCAGAGAATGATAACATTGCTTCTGTAGATGATAAAGGAAAAGTAACTGCAAATGCAGTAGGAACTACAAAAATAACAGCCAAAGCAGGAAAAGTATTTGCAGAATGTACAATAACTGTAAGAGATGTTACAACACAAGAAATGCTTGTAGATGAAAACTTTAACCTCGCTTTACATAAGAATGTTGAAGTATCTTCTCTATATACTAAAGAGGGAAGTCAGACAACAGATATCCTTACAAATGGAGTCCTTACAGATAATATATCATATGAAACAGACTGGGATAAAACAAGAACATATGAATACGTTCTTGTTGATTTAGGAAAGAATTATACAATAGAAGCATTAAATAAGGTCGCAATTAAATTTAGTGCTGAAAATACTGCAGCTGAGAATATGTCAGTTCAGTTCTCAAATAATGGCGTTGATTATGTAACAGCATATGAAAATAATGCTCTTAAGTATAGTGATTCAAAAGAAGGATTATTTACATTTGACACAAATGTAAATACAAGTGAAATGTCTAGTGTAAGATATGTTAAGTTCTATATGAAGGGACATAAAGACTGGGGATTCCAGATGAAAGAAGTTGCGGTATTTAGTACAGAACAGAATGCTAAAGAAGTTGAATTTGGTACATGTACTCCTCCGGCAGATTTCGCAGTAACAACACAAGATTTTTCTCAGATTACATATACTATTACACCGGCAGAAGGACAGGAAGATTACACATACGCAATTTGGATTGATGGAGTACGTATGGGAGAACCTGTAAAAGCAGGAACGTATACATTAGATGGAATAACAGATGGAGAACATGTAGTTGAAGTGCACTCATATTGTAAATTTAAGAATAATGACTACATTGCTTCAAAAGAAGGAATTTCAAGAACAATATCAATTGATGATGGAACTTTGTATAAACGTTTAAATACAAAAAGAAATATTGCAAAAGGTTGTAGTATTTCATTAGATTCAGTTTATTCAGGAGAGGGAAGTCAGGATACAAGTGTCTTAACAGATGGAGAAATATCACAGGCATTGGATAAGGTAGTTGAATCGGTATGGGGCGAAAAAACAGCTGTTATAAATCTTGATTTAGGAAAAAATTACAAAAAAGACCAGATAGACGGAGTACTTTTAGCATTCAAAAATGGAGATACTTATGGTAAAAAATACACTGTAGAATTTTCAGAAGATGGCAAAAACTTTGAACAGGTGGCAACTATTGAAAATAGTGAATTTAAAAATTATTTTGAAAATAAGTTGGATATGTCATTATATAGTCATAGTAAGGTAAGATATGTTAGATTTAATTTACTTGAAGGAGCTACAGGTTGGGGATATCAGATATCTGAAGTAGCTGTATTTGATAAAGGATTCTACAAAGTAACAATTGATGGAAATGTTAAAAAAGTAAAGAATGGAGAAACAATTACCTTACCTGATGTAAATTCTGAGGGTACAAATAAACTTGGATATTATGATGTTGAAAATGATGAAACAGCAGCACCCGGAGCTACATATCTTGTAACAAAAGATGCTAAATTTGAAACAATTAATATGACAGTTAATTTGTTAAATGGAGCAAGCATGAGATTTTCGGAACCGTCAGGTTTAAGATTCCAGGCAAAAGTTACAACAGATAATGATGGACTTCTTGAACAGAACGCAGATGGTATAGGAAAACTTGTTACAACAGGAACTCTTATAAGTACAAGAGACTTGTATAATGATAACGGTGAGAAACTTGAACTAGATAGTAAATATACTAAGATTAACATTGTAAATACAGGATGGTATGATGCTAATAAGAATAAGGATTATACTGATGATGTCGGAAATTACTGTGGTTCAATTGTAAAGATTGCTAAATCAAATTATAAGAGAGAATTTATTGCAAAAGCTTATGCTACTATAAATTATACTTATTATAATTCAGATAATGGTAACAGCAGCGTAACAGTATATTCAACTACAACTGATAAGAATGGAAATGAGATTGATGTAGTTGGAAGAACAATAAATTATGTTGCAACAGCTATAAAGAATTCAATAACATATTATAATTCATTACCTGAAAATGCCAGAAAATACGTTGATATGTATTTAGATGTTTCAGAAGAAAATACAAGCGAAGAATAATGTTTAAAAACTGGTTATAAATTTGGGCTACCCACATATTTGACAAAGAACCAAAAAACTCTCCTACAAAATGAACTCATAATGTAGGAGAGTTTTGAATTTATTGCTTTTTCATTCTACATATCGATGATATTATCATCTGGAATTACTAAAGCACATATAATATAAATTATTATACCTGAGCCATAGAAGAGTGAGAGAATAGCCCATATAAGACGTACAACTGTAACGTCAATATTAAGATATTCAGCAAGTCCTCCACATACTCCGGCAAGCTTTTTATTTTTTGATGATTTGTATAATTTACGCTTCATAACTACCTCCGTATAAAGCAATTTTAAAGTAAATAATTAGTAAACCATAGCTTCTTCTTCACCTGTAACAACTCTTAATGCACCCTGAGCAAGAGCAAGTAATTCATCTTCACCAGGATAAATTGTAACAGGAGCAATCCATTCAACAGCAGCCTTCATATCTTCCTGAGTTTTAGCATTGTAAGCAATACCACCTGTTAAGATAATCTGATCAACTTTTCCACCGAGAACTACAGACATAGCACCGATTTCTTTGCATAACTGATAATGGAATGCATCAACTACAGCCTTAGCTGTTTCGTTGCCGTCAGCAATCATCTTCATTAAGTCTCTCATGTCGTTTGAACCAACATAAGCATTGAAACCACCGTTACCATTAATCATTTTTCCAACTTCTGCCTGAGTGTATTTTCCACTAAAGCAAGCCTTCATCAATGAACCTGAAGGAAGTCCGCCTGAACGTTCAGGTGAGAATGGGCCGTCACCATCTAATGCATTTGCAACATCAACAACTTTACCATTCTTATGAGCACCAACTGATACTCCGCCACCCATATGAACAACGATTAAATTTAAATCTTCGTATTTCTTACCAACTTCTTTTGCATATCTCTTAGCAACAGCTTTCTGGTTTAATGCATGGAAGATTGAAATTCTAGGGAATAATGGATGTCCTGATAATCTTGCAACATCGGCTAATTCATCAACTACAACAGGATCAACGATATATGATGGAACGTTAATCTGTGCTGCAATTTCATGAGCAAGAATACCACCAAGGTTTGATGCATGCTGTCCCTGCTTACCAATCTTTAAATCTTCAAGTAATTCAGGAGTAGTAGCATATGTACCACCTGGAATTGGCTTTAATAAACCACCACGACCTACAACAACATCAATAGTTGAAAGGTCAACATTCTTTTCTTCTAAGACTTTTAAAATAACTTCTTTACGGAAGTCCTTCTGATCATAAATTGTTGCGTACTGCGCAATTTCTTCAGTTGAATGTCTTAAAGTTTCTTCCATAAGCTGTGTTTCATCTTCGTAAACACCGATTTTAGTAGAAGTAGAACCCGGGTTGATAATTAATATTTTGTATGACATTTTGATACCTCCAAATTATTACATTGCTTCAGCAACTACAGCTGCTAATGCGATTGAATTTACTTTAACTTCAAATTCATCAGAACGTGATGTTAAAATAACAGGGGCCTTTGTACCTGTTAATATGTTGCCATTTTTAACATCTGCTGTATGAACTAAACATTTATATGTGATGTTACCTGCCTGAATATCAGGGAATAATAATACATCAGCATCACCAACAATTTTTCTGTTAGTTGTTCCTTTGTGGAATGCAGCTTCAGGTTCGATGGCAAGATCAAGTGAAAGTGGTCCGTCAACGATACATCCTGTGATTTCTCCATTTTCATTCATCTTAGTAAGTGCTTCAGCATCTACTGTACATGGCATTTTAGGATTTACAACTTCAACAGCTGCAAGAGGAGCTACCTTAGGACATTCAATTCCACATGCATGAGCAATTTCAACTGTGTTCTTAATAATCTGAGCCTTTGTATCAAGGTCAGGATAAGGAACGAATGCAACATCTGATAAGAATAATAAATGATCAATACCCTTAACATCAAATACGCAAACATGTGATAATGTTTTGTCAGTTCTAAGACCAACTTCTTTATCTAATACACTCTTAAGGAATGATTTTGTATCTATAAGACCTTTCATGTACATATCAGCTTTTCCGTCATGAACTAATTTAACAGCTGTTCTTGCTGCTTCGATTGGATCAACAACATTGATGATTTCAAATTCATCTGCATTCATCTTTAAAACACTGGCAATTGTACGAATTTTTTCTTCATCACCAACTAAAATGGCTTCAGCAATATTTCTGTCTTTTGCTGCCTTAACTGCTTCTAAAACTGCATCATCCTGTGCACAGGCAACAGCAACCTTTTTCATAGGGCATTCTGCAACCTTTGCAAGTAAATCGTCAAAACTTTTTGTCATTTTGTTTACCTCTTCAATATTTATAAATTTTTTCAGGAGTATATCCTGCGTTTAACCACTTTAAATAGTAGCACGGTCTATTTGACAGGTCAAGAAATAGAAAGAAAAATAAAGAAAACTTACTTATGTTTATGTGTAAAAATAGAAAAAGGATACTAGGATAAAATATTTGTACTTGTTTCCGGATATAAATTTATACTATAAATAGTATGGAAGTCAAAATAAGGTAGCGGGAAAGTAGTATTTTGTATAACTATTTATGATATGAGGGAACAGTAGAAGGACAGGAGAGTGTTATGAGAAAAAAATTAAGTAAGGTAATGGCATTAATATGCGTTGCTACAATTACAGTAACAAGTATGCCTTATTTGTCTGATTCGACTAAAGGTGCAACTATGGACTTTAGTGCTGAAAACAGTTCAGTAATGGTAGACAAAGGCGGATATAAGAAAGAAGTCTATGGTGTTGGTACAGACGACTGGGGAGTAACATGGACAGATAGAAAAAACAATTTACCTACAAGAACAACATATTTAACAGATAATTACAAAGAAACAGTTGGAACAGTACCTACAAATGATTGGGCGAGCTCAGTTGTATTTGACAAATATTCAGAATCATTGTACGCACATCCACTTGCATACCGCGCAGCAAGTAATGGAATGCAGATGGCATCACCGGCGGTTACTAGTGGTACATCATATGTAGATGGAGAGCCTACAGTAGAAAGTCTTTTAGAAGATAATACAGTGGAACTTGTTATCGGAGGTAATAACTTTAGTGCAAAGGATGCAAAAGTTGATAAAACTACAGACTGGACATACGATATATTGATGGAGAACAATGCTTCAACATCAAGCATAATGGCGACAATCGGAAAAGGAACACCATATGCTTATTACAATTTTAAAAATGTAGAACCTACCATTTCACTTGGAGCAGGTGGAACAGATCTTGCGATATATAAAAATTCAACATCTTCAAATATTTTAGGGGTAAGTCTTAAGAACAAGAAAGACGGAAAGACACATTACTACTTGATCAGTGCACCAAGTGGTACAACATGGGTTAATGCGGATGGAAAACTCACTGCAAAAATGCCGGCAGGAAAAAACTACATGTCAGTTGCAATATTACCTGACGGAAGTGACAATGCATTTGAATTATATAAAAAATATGCGTTTAACTTTATTACAGATACAAAGGTTGAGTGGAAATATCTTAAAAATTCTTCAAAAGTAGTTACAAAGTATAATGTAATTACAAAGAACATGGAAACAGGAGCAAACGGTGGAGACACAATTATTGCTTTATATCCTCATCAGTGGAGATATACTAACAGTAAATTTACAGGATATACATATGAAACGATTAGAGGAACAATGAAAACAGTTGTTGGAACAAACTATTCTACAACAATGCAGTATAATGGAATTTTATCATCACTTCCTGTAACAAAAGATGAAGAGACAGTAGGAAAAATAAAGGATCAGTTAGGATATTTATACTCTTATAGAAAATCAAAAGATAATCCAAAATGGATTTGCTTCTTAGAAGGTCAGTATGGCGGATATGATACATACTGGGTAGGAAAAAATCTTAACACATTATCAGATGCAATATGGCTTGCAGACCAGTTTAAAGATAACGACATGAAGACTATGACAAATGACATGGTTGAAGGTGTTGAAGATTATCTGAAATTTTGGTTTGACCCATATCGGGCATATATAAACGGTCAGTATGTAGATGATTATTTTTATTATGATAAAGAGTATGGAACGCTCATCGGCTATCCTACATCATATGATTCAGATAAGCAGGTAAATGACCATCATTTCCATTACGGATACTGGATAAAGGCAGCTGCAGCAGTTGCAATGAAAGACCCACAGTGGGCAAAAGAATGGGGCGGAATGGTTTATGAAATGATAGGGGACATTGCAAATGCAAACAGAGACGGAAGCAGTTATAACAGGAACAGCGAGACGAAGTATCCTTTCTTAAGAAATTTTGACATATATGAAGGACATTCATGGGCATCAGGAGTTGCAAACTATGAATTTGATGAAAATGGTGAAATGGTAGATAAAAAAGGTGGACTTTCAGGTGGTAACAACCAGGAATCATCATCGGAATCAGTTAACGCGTGGTCTTCGCTTATTCTTTGGGGAGAAGCAGTTGGCGATGAAAGAATCAGGGATCTTGGAATTTACATGTACACAACAGAAATAGCTGCAATTGAAGACTATTATTACGATGTACATGATGAAATTTTCACAAAGGAATACAAAGATAGTAATAATTATAATATCCAGACAGTAACAAGATTGTTTGGCGGAAGATATGACCATACAGCATGGTGGACAGAAAATCCAATAGAAGTAACAACAATTACAATGCTTCCGATATCAGGGGCAACACTTTATATGGGAAAATACAAAGATAAAGTTAAGGCGGTAGTTGACAGCATAGGAGAAAACAGTAAGCAGTGGAGTAATTTTGTGAACAATAAGGAACAGATTTGTACAAATTACGGAAAAAAAGATATGCTTACTGATCCTAAGACAAATCAGGACGTGGTTGCTGAATACTATGCATACTATGACCCGGATGCAGCACTTGCAAAAGTTGATTTAAGTGATAGCGGAAAAGTTGAAAATGGTGAATCAAGAGCACATACATTAGCTTACATTACAAGTTTGAAAGAATATGGAAACCAGAATTTTGATATAACAGGAAGTACTCCATTTTCAGTTGTATTAGAGAAAAATGGAGTTAAGACTTACGTTGTAGAAAATCACACAGATAAGACACAAAGAACATATTTCTCAGATAAGACATATGTTGATGTACCGGCAAATTCAGTTTATGCAGGTGGAAAGAGCGGAGATGGAGAAAATCCAAATAAAGATGATTCACAGGAAATAACAAAGCCTGAAGCAACTACAGTTAAGCCAGAGACAACAACACAGAAACATGAGGTTACAACAAAACAAGAAACAACAACAAAGCCTGCGACTGATGATTCAAAATATGCATCATTAAATTACATTGACATAGGAAATAACAAAAATAATGAATTTGACCAGAGCTTATCAGGATGTAAATATGCAGTAGTAAACGGAACAATAAATGTATGCCAGTTCCAGAATACAGGATTTGGCGAGCTTTATATGGCAGTAGGCGGAATATCAGCAGCAAACTTTATAGCGACAATTAACGGGCAAAAAGTTACAAGAACAGAAGCAACAGGATTGTTTATAAATCCTGCAGTGGATTACATTACATACAAATACAATGTAGTTGAAATAACAGCAGATGATGGAACAGCCACAGTAATTATAATGAATCCGAATAAAACAGGAACTTATAATGAGTCATCAATAATAGAAACAACTACAGAAAAACAGAGTGAAACTACAACAAAAGAAGAGACAACAACTAAAAAACAGGAAGAGACAGTAAGTAAAGAACAAACAACAACTGACAAGTTGAATGAATCTACCACAGAGCAGGTACAAGTTACAACAAAAGACGAAATTAAAGAAAATCAGTCTACAAAAGAAAATAAGCATTCAGATGTGACAACAACTGCGAATAAAGAAGGTTTTAGTATAGGTGGATTGGGTAATGATGAAAAATATCAGGCACCTGGTAAAGTTAAAAAACTTAAAGTAAAGAAGAAAAGCCTTAAGAAGATTCGCCTAAGTTGGAAAAAAGTAAGTGGTGCAAACGGATATCAGGTTTCTGTAAAAGTTAGAAAGAAAGGCAAATTTAAAGTTGTAAAGACAATAAGAAAAAATAAAAATAAATATATTAGACGCAAATATAGAAATAAAATTATTTATGTTAAGGTAAGAGCGTACAAAATAGTTGCCGGAAATAAAATTTATGGAAAATATTCTGCTGTTAAAAAGTATAAAAACAAATAATTAAGTAAAGCCATTATTAAGGATGATTAGCACAAAATGTTCTTGGTAATGGCTTTTTATTTGAAAAAATAAAGTATAAAACTTATAAAAAACTCAACAAAATGCGACGAAACTATTGACTTTCACTCACTAAACTGATAAAGTGAGAGCTGTTAAAAACGTTTCAAAACGTAAGATAAATTAAATATGGGAGGTTTTACAATGAAAAGCAGGTTACTAAAGGGGATTTCCTGTCTGCTTGCTTGTGTAATGTTGTTGGAGGCTACATTACTGTACTTTACAAAAGATGTTTATTCCAACGAAAATGTAATTGCACTAAAGAAAGAGGCAGTGAAATGGATTGAAGACAGTCAGAATGAGGATGGCTCATGGGGGAAGAGTTTAGGTATATATAATACAGCAGAAGTATTAAAATATACAGGAAAACAAAATCTTTCAGGGGATGTCAGAGAGAAAGCCGTAAAATATCTTGATACGGCGTATGAAAATAACAATGACGATCTATATAGAAAAAATTCCATTAATGAAATAACAACAGAAGATAAAATAAAAGAAATAATTAAAATGCAAAACAATGACGGAAGTTTCAGTGTAAGCGATGAATACAAAGGTGACATATTTGATACACTTCTTGCACTTGAAGCAATGCTAAGCAGCGAATTGATGAATAAAAAGTCAATGGAAAAGGCTGTTTTATTTGTTTTGTCAAACCAGAAAGAAGATGGTAGTTTTTCATACACCGGCAAAAAAGATGGTGGAGTATACATAACTGCATATGCAGCTTTTATATTAAAAAAATACATCAGCGAAAATGGTGGAAAAGAAAGTGAAAAGCTTGCCCTTAACAGAGCAAATGAGTATCTTGTTTCAAAGGAAAATGAAATAATCGGAAATGATGAAGAATCATTAATGAATTTATTAATGATTACAATTGCGCTGACAGAGATTGATGCAAATAGAACATTACAGAGGATTGAAAAAGTAGGAAAAGAAATAAAACAGGATGGAAGTCTTAATCAAGATGAATGTTTAACAGCAATGTTTGTTTACGCAATAGATGAATATCTTACATTTGTCAGGGATGAATCAGTTATATCGGGTCCCCAAATAACAGGTATAGTAATAAATTCAGATGAAAACATAACCGCATACACAGATATAAAAGTTGTTCCGGAAATAATTGGGATAAATGATGAAAAACATGAAGTGTCTGTGTGTATGGGAAACGAAAGCACAGCTTATGTAAAAGGAACAGAAACTGACGATGGATATGTAATTAATACGAAAAACATGGAACCGGGTGAATATTACATTGTTACAATGGTTACGGATAAAGAAAGCGGACAGGTTTTGGCAATAAAAAGAAAACAGGTAGAAATCAGTGAAGGAATTAAAATATTTAAATCAGTTCTTAATTATTCACCAAAGGCTGTTTCCGTAAATACGAAAAAAGAAATTAAGTTTAAGTTAAAGGCAGAAATGGGAACAAATACAGATACGGACATAGACATAAACATAAATGTTGAAAATCAGAATGGCGAAAATGTTTATGAAGACAATCGTAACATTGATGCAGACGCAAATACAAAATACATTGAATGCAATGATTTTTCATTCATGTCACAGGCAGACACGGATGATTTATATACAGTAACAGTAAGGTATAAGAATAAAAATACGGTTATTAAAACCGACAGAGCGCTGATAAAAGTTTTTGATGAAGAAAATGAAAACAGAATTGACATAAAATACGAGGCTGACAAAGATGAAATAAATGATGACGACACACATGTAAACGTGAAGTTTAACATGCAGGGAATTGGTCTTTCGGAAACAATAAAAAGAAGACCGATGGACATTGTTATCATATTGGATAATTCCGCGAGTATGGGTGATAAAGATTGGAAAAATGCGGTAGAAGGGGCAAGAATAATAACTAACTATATTCAACCGGAAGACAGAGTGTTAATAAGGTACATTAACTTAAATAATCCGGCATGCAAGTTTATAAGTGATAAGAAAAGTTTGAATCAGGTTCTGGATAATGTTAACAAAAACATAAATTATTGGGGCGGAACACCTATATACAGTTCAATAAATAATTCGATAAATGATTTTAAAAATTCCGAAAACAGAGACAAGGTAATATATCTGTTTTCAGATGGAGAACGTTCAGCAGATTCAGGAACACTTAATGTTAAACAAATCACGGAACAGAACATAACAATATATTCAGTCTTTCTTGAATCTAATGCATCAGAAAGCAGCAGAGCGGAGGCAAAAAAGACAATGCAGTACATAGCCGACATCTCAGACGGTGTGGCACTAACCGCACCGACAAATGATGAAATAACTGAATGCGTGGCAAAACTTGCAAACGACATATTCATGGTTGCGGGTAAAAACATAGAACTTAAGATGAAATTAAATAAAGACATAAATCCTGATGATATTGAATTCAGCAATGCCCCTGATGAAATAATAAAAAATGATGATGGTACAAATACACTCTTATTTAAGACGGGCTACATAAGTGTGGGTCAGGATAACAACATGGAGATGAAAGTACCCGTAACAGGAATTGCGGATGACGAAATAATTAATCTCATGGATGAGATAACACTTTCATATACAAATGAAAATGATGAAAAGGTTGAGCTTAAACTTGATCCTTTAACCATAAAACGAAAAATTACAACTGAAATCGTTGAAACGGAGCCCGAGACAAAACAGAGTACAGAAGAAACAGTGGATAAAAAGGCAACATATGCCAAAAACATTCTTCCAAAGGAAAGTGAGAAGCAGGGCAAAGCCATTAAGGGAAATGTAAGTGTGGACAACACGGATATGGAAACAGGAGATACTGCAAAAATTTCTTATGTAATCGAAAATAAAGGACAGGAAAAGGAAAACGGCATTTTAAAAATAAGTGCAATAAACATAAAGAACAAAAATGTAACTGAATTGGAAAATAAGGAAACGAAAATCGGACAGGGAGAGAAAATTACTGAAACCATAGATACAGACACTTCATTACTTGGAGAAGGAAATTTCTTAATCATATATCAGTTTGTGACAGATGATGAAGTAATTCTGATGGATGAGGCAGGATTTAAACTTACAGACCATGCTTATAATTTTAAAATTCAGTGTAGCGACGGTGGAAGTGTTGTTTCAAAGTTTATGGAAACTTATAAGGAAGGACAAACCATAAGCCTTAAGGCAAAAGCAGACGATGGATATATATTTGCAGGATGGGAGTGTGACTATGGAGCATTCTCCGACAGGTATGATAAATCTACAATGTTTACAATGCCGGGTAATGATGTAACGGTAAAAGCAGTATTTGCGAAAAAGAAAAATATGGAAAATCACGACAACAGTATTAGTGAATCCGTAACAAAAGATAATAGCGGTGAAAAACCGGGCAATGAAATTACAACACAAAAAGTCGTGAAAAAAGATGGAAATTCAAATGTTAAAGGCAGGTCGGAAAAGTCAGAAAAGAATTCTGCCATAACAAAGGAAGAGCATGAGAAGAATGCCAATATAAGTGGTAAACATAAAAAAGAGTATGGTAAGAATGACAGCATTAAGAAAAATAGTGATGGCATAAAAACATACAACGTGGATGAAAATAATCAAAACAACAAAGAAATAAAATCAGGCTCACCCGTAAAAACCGGTGATTTTGAAACAAGAAAAACAATTGCAGCATTGATGATTATTCAGTTCATTTCAATTATAGTCATTATATTTATGGCAGGAAAAAAGGAAAAAGAAGAACAATAGGGGTTAAAAAATGTATAAAGAGAAAAAAATTAACAGGGTTTTAAGTTTTATTCTGATAGTGGCAATGGTGACAGTGTCAATGTATGTGCCGGGAATAAAGCAGAATACCACTAAAAGTTCAGACATAAATGAAGCGTATCAGTTAAGTGAAGCAGAAGTTAAAACACAATCTGCAAAAAATGCTGAGAAGTTAAAAACATATATGTCTGAAAGTGTAAATAAAGTAAAATCAAAAAAAGAAACCGCAGAAAGTCTTAAAAATATTCTTGAATATGTGTCGGAACTTAAAAAATCTGTTACAGATGAAATGAACAAGGCACAAAAATATGCTAAAGAAGAAAATCTTAAAACAGTATTAAAGAGAGTAGAAGAAAGCAGAAAAGAAGTTAGCAAAGACTTTGCAGATACAGAAAATGACATAAACAGAGTGATAAAACTTTGTGACAAAAAAGATGTAAGCAACAAAGAACTAGATAATGAATACGCTAATCTTACGGATGAAGTCAGAAAGATAACGGAAAATGAAGACATAGAAACAAAAGTGCCCGATAAACCACATCAGACATCTAAAAGTTATGATGTAAGTGAAAGTGTAGGAAAACAGACACCGGATAGCAGTTTGTACACGACATCTTTGTTAAAGAAAATAGAAAACGGAGAGTGTGATGGAGATAGCACACAGGATGAAGCATTAATTTTAAGTGATGAGGCTAAAAAGATAGCCGATACGCTAAATACTCCGTATGAAATATATAAATATGTAAAAGATACAGTAGATTTTAAGCCTTATTACGGTTTAAGATATGGTGCTACAGGTACATTTACATGTAAGGTGGGAAATGATTATGATACGGCATCGCTTCTAATAGCAATGTTGAAATACAGAGGATTTGAAGCGAGATATGTAGTAGGAACAGTACAGATTGAAATAAAAGAGGCAATTAATCTTACGGGTGCAGACAATGAACAGGGCACAGTTGATATTTTATCTATGCTTGGGATTCCGACAACGGTAGTAAAGACTGATGGAAAGATAACAGCCGTAAGAATTGAACATGTATGGGTAGAAGCGTACATTCCATATGACAGTTACAGGGGAAGTGGAAAAGTAGCCGGCGCAAAAGAATGGATTCCAATGGATGCCTCATATAAAAAATACGAAAAGCAGGAAAAGTTAAACTATGACAGTGATTTTAATGAGGAAATAAAAAAACTTAGTGAAGAATTAAAAAATGAAAACGCGACAGGGTTTAGTGAAAATCTTGAAAGCATTCAGGATAGGATAACTGAATACGCAAATGAAGAAAGTATTGAAACTGACACAATTTTTAGCAAAAGAAAAATAAAGAAAGATACTCTTAGCTTACTTCCGTCCGTACTTCCATATGAAGTAATAAAGGAAAATGCCGTATTTGACAGGGCACCTGAAAAGGCGAAGGCAAAGATAACATTTAAACTTACAACACCGTTTTATGGTACATACGCAATTGGAGATTCGGATAAAGAAGTAACATTTGAAGCAGCATCATTATATGGAAAAAATGTCTGGATTGAATATATTCCGGAAACAGATGAAGATGAGAAGATAATAGAAAAGTATGGCGATATATATAGCACACCTGCATATCTCATTAAGGTTATTCCATGCATAATGGTAGACGGAGAATGTGTTGCAAAGGGGAATGCAGTACGTCCCGGAACATATACAATATTTGGAATGGATATATATGAAGTAGGATGTGAAACAGTATCAGTTGACAATCCTCTTGTCGCGGGTGGAAGTTATGCGGTTTCATTTGATTATGGAAAAATAAGCGAAGCTGATTTAAGCGATGCAAAGACCGAACTGCTCAGTTTAAAGGAAAAACTTGAATCAGGAAAAGAAAGCAATGACAGGGCAATGGGGGAAACACTTTCAGGAATAGGCACAACATACTTTGCACAGCTTGATATGGCAGACAGTATGCTTGAGGGAATATTAAATGTCACAACATGGAGACAGATAAGTGAGGGAATTTTTGGATACAAACCAAAGGTCACAAGCATATTTGGTGCACCAATCGGAATATCTGAAGGTACAGTCTTTGTTGATATAGACACGGATACATATGGAGTTGCAGATAATGGAGATAAAATCAGAATTTCTGAAGTAAACAATGCTCAGGAAAATGAAAAAGACAGCAACGGTGATAAAGAAAACAAGGTGGACTATAATCCGGTAAAGGATTTCATGCTCTATAGTGGATTTGTAGGTTCATATCTTGAAAGCTTTGTCCTTGAGGAAACAGTTGGAGTATTTGCAGTATCCACAATGGAAGTGTTCAGGGTGGCACTTTCAAGGGGAAATGAGCTTGTAAAGATAGACTCAGGAAACATTGATGAGCTGGAAAAGATAAAGGCAGACGGCAAAACCATAAGTGAAATGAGAAATGCCGTCAGTTCAGGAAGAACAGTCATAGTACCAAAGGAAGAAATGTGTTACTATGGATGGAAAGGCACGGCATATATTGCACTTGACCCCGTAACAGGCGAAGGAGCCTACATGATAAGTGGAAGCATGTGCGGTGGCAGTACGGCAATAAACATAATTGTGGGTACAATAAATGTAATAATCGCTGCATATGATCTTATTGCTGCGATAGATATGATTATTTTAGGCCTTGTAAATCCAGTGTTGCTGACAGTTGCACTTGTGTTCCTGGGAGTTGCCGTTTATGCATACATTGACAGTATGTTTACGCTGTTTATGTATTGCAGCACCGGAGAAGAACGGTACGGAGAAGAAATGATGACGAATCTGTACTTCAACGTGACGTTTGGTGTAATAACGAAGGTGGCGGGAACTTTAGGAAAGAAAGTCGTAAGGAAGATAGGGGACACGCTTGTGGAAATGGGCGTAGACAGTAAATATGTTAAAAACTTCTTTACGGAAGAATATGGAGGAGTATCATGGGATGACAGCCCGGGAACAGGCGGCTCAGGAAACCACGGAAGTGGAGGAACCGGAAGTGGTTCGGGAAGTCATGGAACAGGTGAAATACCGGGAGGTGGCTCAGGAAACCATGGAAGTGGAGGGACCGGAGGCACTTCAGGAAGTTACGGAACAGGATATATTCCCGGAGGAGGAAGCCCGGATTACTGGAATTTCATTGATGCATGGGAGTTGCTTAGCAAAAAATACGGTGAAAAGGTAGCAAGCATACTGCAGGAGTTTGGAGAAGACGGACTAAAGCTTGCAGAAAAGTATGGAGATGACCTTGCAAGAATAATCGACAATCTGGAATCGACAGAAGCTAAAAAAGCAGTAAGCCTTATAAACAGTTATGGTGATGATGCACTGGAAATGTTTAAGGAAGGGAAGAACTTTGATGAGGTAAAGAAGGTTGTTGAGGGTGGTTATAAAGCTACTTATAAGATTCTTAATATATCTTCAGCAGAAGATGTAAATAAGATATTTAAAGACACAATGGGATATGAGCCACCCTACAAACCAGGAACAAGTGTAACAGAAATTCAATTAACAAAAAATGCAACATATGTGCGTGTTTACGATAAAGTTAATTCAAGGATGCAAGGTGGTTGGGTTATGAAAGCAGAGGATATTGCTGGATTGACGCCACAGGAAATACAGAATAAATTTGCATTGCCCAATACACCTAAATATATATGTGATGTTAATTTGGAAGCAGGAACACGATTGAGAACTGGAGAAGTTAATCCTCTGTTTGGATTTGATGGTGGTGGACAACAGTATGATTTAATAATAAATGGGAAAAAAGTTGGTACATTTACTAATGAAAGGATTATTGGGCAATGATAGAAATTCAAAATAATAAAATATTGTTGGCTGGAAAAGAATTGCAATTTGATAATAAAATTATTGAGGCTGCAAAATATGAAGGAAAAGTAGTTATCGTATTTGAAACTGATGAAGATGGCGGATATGATAATGTGTTTTGTTATACGCAAGATTTACAATTGCTTTGGAGAATAAAACCAGCATCAGTCGCTATTGGCGGAACTGCTAGAAGTACGTATGTGGGAGTTGATATAGTAGAAGGTAATTGTAGAGCAATTGATTTTTATGGAAGGCGATTTAAGGTTAATCTTGAAAATGGAGAAATAATTTCAAAAGATATAGTTTGGTAATATTTATTATGAATATACTTTCGGACTCCTAACAACCTACGACTTCTGCACGTCTATTAATTAACAATCATAGTTGTTCAAAGGCAATTAAGAATTCATAGTGCTAAATTAATAGACTGTATCAGGTATTTATGAGATTGATTTAAGTTATAAAACAATAAAAACAGGAGACAGTATGATGAAAGATGGAGAATTTGCAATTTATTTAGGAAAAGAATATTCAGCAGGGGAAACTCAAGAAGGAAAAATAGTGTTACGTTCAACAGACATAGAGTATGTGAAAAACGGTTTTGAACCATGTAAACCGTTTAATATTAGATATGTTGAAGACAAAATAGTATGCATGAAATTTGTAAATAGTTCTGAAATAACTGAATATTACATACTAAGGACAATGGTAATTTATAAAGGTTTTGATTTTGAAATTGTTGAAGAAACAGAAGACAAGTTGTCTATAGTTACAATGATAGGTGATTATAGAGATTGGGTAAGATTAGGAATGAAGAGCATTGACATAGGTGTGTATCAAAAATGGATAAACAAAAATGAAGCAGAGGTTAAAATAGTAAAAGAAAATTTAAAATTGTAATAATAAGAGCAATTTAAGGCAAATTAAGTAATTACGACAAGCGCATTCGAAATGAAAATATTCGTTTTGGAATGCGTTTATTGTAAAGATGAGAATAATTGACAATCTGGAGCCGACAGAAGCTAAAAAAGCAGTAAGCCTTATAAACAATTATGGTGATGATGCACTGGAAATGTTTAAGGAAGGAAACAGGTTGGATTAGATGCGGCTGAAGCATTTGCTAAGAATGGTACATGGCATAGCGAGGTACAAATACCAAAGAATTCATTTGCGTTAAACCCAGATGGAAGCATAAATTGGTCAAGAGCACCTCAAGGTGGATATCTTTGAATACTGATGGGAATGCAATTAAAGAATTATATATACCTAAGATTGGAGAAGTAATAGATAGATATGGATCTGCGGACGGAAGATACGTTTCACCAGTAATTGGCGGTAAAGCTTTTAGTTATTCAAAAAGATCATTACCATATGTAGAAGATGCATCGAAGTATCATCAATATGAGGTGATAGGAGATTTTGCAAAAATTGAGTACTATGTGAAAAATTGTACAAATAATGAATTAAAAACAAAAATAGATGCTACAGTAAAAGCATATTATGATGGCGATTATAGTAAACTAGTTTCGTATAGAGGTAAAGCGGCAAGAATTGAAGGCTGGGGAGAAGGTGGAGCGATTCAATATGAATTTTCGCTTTCTATAGAACAATTAGAAGCAATAGGTTTGATTAAAGAGATAAAATGATAAGGAGTGAAATTAAAATGACACGAGATGACATTAAAAAAATTATTAAAGAGGAAGGATTAAGAGGGTATAATTTCTTTGAAGATAGAATGGATATGGAGAATGAAATAGTTATAGTGAATGATTCCAATCAATGGATTGTATACGTAACAGATGAAAGAGCAAGTAAAATAACAGGGTCAGAGAAAATGTTTGATAATGAAATCGATGCATTAGATAATTTTTTAAAAAGATTAAGAGCATTAAATATTTTAAGAAAATAAGTATCATAATATGGAGTGATTTATGCATTCATTAATAGGAAAAATATGATGGAGGTGAGAAAATGAAAATTACAGGTAGCAATAATTATGTTAAGTTTGATTTGGAAAATGGGTATGTTATAAAAGCGGAAGGAGAAATGCTTATGGGGAGAAAGTTTGTGGCATATATGAATACTATGAAAACATGGGAGCCACCACATGAGAATGAAAAAATCAGCAAGGAACAAATAGAAAGAATCATTCAAGAAGTACAGAAAAGTATGAATGAAAATACGGTGAAGATTATTTTTGGATGAAATTGGTTAAATAATATTTATTAAAGTTATACATTCG
>OGXT01001118.1_pt1 | contig 28009 bp, 34 predicted proteins | sample 1576361 | NCBI WGS metagenome assembly OGXT01 (sample SAMEA3541514, study PRJEB24748) | human gut metagenome | biome: human gut; feature: human-associated habitat; material: faeces | place: China | collected 2012 | reverse complement strand
TTCCCTTCAAAAGAGAATCAACGCATCTTCCATGGTTAAGCCCTGCTTTGCCAGAATTTCCGAAGCGCTGTCATAAACTTCTTTTGGGAGCTTGACCTCAATCGTCACCAATTCCATCTTCGTCCTCCTTTTCCTCAAACAGCGCTCTGTACATATGAACGAAACTTCCAACAAGCTGCGGATATTCATAATAAATATGGCGGCACAGTCTCTTGGAGAGCTCCAAGAATCGGAGGTCATCTCCAAAGTCAATGATGCCGTCGAGAATATGCTCGATCTGTTTTTCGTCGGTAAGGCGGCCTGAGATCACTTCGTCGACGGCATGGGAGTACTGCGTGTAGGCAAGGTCATATAACCCTTTGATCCGTTTTACAACCTCGTCAATCTCTGCTATGAGCTTTTCATAATTCTCCATTGCTGTTTTCTCCTGCGTTGGTTCCATCCTTCCGGATTCTTTTGATCATGGGCTGCGGGTTCGCCTCTAACAGCTCATCCAGCGTCCGCGGCGTGTAGTTCATGTAAGCCATCATGCAGCCGACATTGATCAATCTGCTTGGAAGGCCCATCGCCCACTGCTCTTTCTTCCACTTCTCAACGAGTTCCCATTCGCGCGTATTATGTACATGCCCGTACAGCATGACCGCGCCATAATGCTGATTCTTGTAAAACAGGATCGGGTAGCGTGACGACTCCTTCCTCGCTTTTGTTATGGTCGCCGCGATCTGCGTCGCTTTCGGCATTTTGCACATCTAAGCGCTGTTTTCAGATACACCCTAGGGTGTATCTGAAAACACCAAATGGATGCTTGTCCTTGAAATCCTCTATCGGCTTCTGAACACACTTTAAGAACGCCTTTTCCCGCGTTTGATAGAATACCATCAACGCGCGGTCGACCTCATAAAACGAGGTTCCTGCTGGTTCACATCGTAATACACGACCGATGTCGGGCTGCTCTCATATACGAAAAAACTTTGTCTATTTTTCAAAAAACATCCCCCGGGGGAGCTTCACAATCAAAAAATGCTTTGATAGGATAAAGGCACAGTTCATACACGCCCAATCCTCGAATGCAAAAACGGTATCGCGCTATCTTGGGGAAGAAGTAGCGTGATGCCGTTTTTGCAGCAACTTCGAGCATGAAGAAACGGCACCGGGAGCAAGTACAAATGAAAGGTGAAAGATGATGAAAAAGACGACTCGCTACCTCGCGGCGCTGCTTGCCGCGCTGATGCTGCTTGGACTGTGCGCTTGCAGCGCACAACAAACGCCAGCAGAAACTACGGAACCACCGGCTGCAACGAATGAAACAGCTTCGACCACAGAAACGGAAGAAATCAGCACCGAACCTGAATCCACGGACGCAGAAGCCGCCACCCGGACGATCACCGATGGAAATGGCCGCGAAGTGGAAATCCCGCAGACGGTTGAAAGTATTGTTTGCGTTGGCGTCGGCGCGCTGCGCTACTCCTGCTATATGCAGGCGCAGGACTTGGTTGTCGGCGTTGAGGATTACGAAACCAAAGCCGGAATGTCTCGCCTTTATAACTATGTGAACTTTGATAAGTTCGGCACGTTGCCGGTAACCGGCACGAACGGCGAACCGTTTGTCGAAGAAATCATCCATGTTGGTCCGCAGGTCATTGTCATGTCTTCGTATGCAAACGTTGACCCCGACGAGCTGCAAAGCAAAACCGGGATTCCGGTTGTTATGGTTCCTGGCAGCGATACGACCCTTGATGATAAAGCGTATGAAACGCTGCGGATTCTTGGCGAGCTATACGGCAAAGAAGATCGCGCCGAAGCCCTGACAACCTATCTGCATGGTATTGAAGACGATCTTGCTGCCCGCACGGAGGGTGTTGCAGAGGAAGAAAAACCCTCTGTCTACGTTTGCGGCGTATCCTTTAAGGGCGCGCACGGCTTCGAGGGTACAGAAGCGTTCTATGGCCCGTTTGAGCTGATTCACGCGAATAACCTTGCAAATACGACCGGACAGACCGGCGCATTTGACATTGACACGGAGCAGGTTCTTGCATGGGACCCGGACGTGATCTTCGTTGACTTTAACGGCATGGATCTAATCAAGGAAGATTATGCAACGAACGCAGATTTCTATAACAGCCTGACTGCTGTGAAAGAGGGACGTGTCTACTCGCAGATTTCGTTCCGCTCCAGCGCATCGAATCTGGAAACTGCACTGGCCGATGCGTATTATGGCGCAACGATTCTCTATCCGGAACAGTTTGCAGATGTGGATGTTGAAGCAAAAACAGGCGAAATCTTTGAAATGCTGCTGGGCAGCAACCCTTATCAGGACTTAAAGGATGCTGGCTATGAATTCAGACCTGTCACAATCGGCGAATAACGATTCCGGCACGGCCTATCGCCGAAATCAAGTCAAAAGCTGCTGCTTTCTTGGAATATTGTTTCTCAGTCTGCTGATCGCGCTTGTGCTGTCCTTGCGGGCAGGCTCTTACAATACGCCGATTGCGGAGTTGGTCAAAGGAATCTTTGGAAAAGCAGCCGACGATAAAATCAACCTTGTCGTTCGCAACAATCGTTTGCCCCGGATCTGCACGGCACTGATTGCGGGTGCTGGTCTGGGACTTGCCGGTTGTGTGATGCAGGCAATTCTCCGCAATCCGCTTGCATCCGCGTCCACGTTGGGTGTTTCACAGGGCGCTGGCTTTGGCGCGGCGTTTGCAATTATCGTGCTGAACATGGGCGCAGTAGGAAACCTTGGCAGCGTTGCAATTCCGCTGTGCGCGTTCGTCGGCAGTATGGCCGTTGCACTGGTTATTTTGGGCTTGAGCCGGTTTCGTCAGGTTTCCACACAGGGAATTGTCCTTGCAGGCACGGCGATCAGCGCCATGTTTTCCGGTGCAGCGACGCTGATGCAGTATTTCGCAGATGAAATTCAGCTCAATACGCTGGTGTTCTGGACGTTCGGCAGTCTTGGCAACACGAGCTGGGGCGACGTTGGGAAAATGCTGGCCGTGCTTGTTGGCGTCTCTTCCTGCTTCTTCCTGCACCGTTGGGATTATAATGCGCTGCTGAGCGGCGAGGAAACAGCCGTCAGTTTGGGAATTAACGTGAAGCGGCTTACACTTTCCAATATGGTGCTCTGCTGTCTGCTGTCCTCGGTGATCGTGTCCTATATCGGTCTGATCAACTTTATCGGCTTGATTGCACCGCACATAGTTCGCTTGGTCGTTGGCAATAACCACGTCTATCTGCTGCCCGGCTCTGCGATGGCAGGCGCACTCATTCTGCTGCTGGGTGATCTGTTTGCGCGTGTTGTCATCAGCCCGATTATCCTGCCGATTGGTGCAATTACCTCGTTCCTTGGCGGCCCGATGTTCCTCTATCTTCTGTTCAAAGGAGGAGATCGGAAATGCTGAGCGTTGAAAAACTTACCTACCACTACAAGGGCAGACCGGCGGTTCTCAAAGACGTGAACTTCAATGTGCACACAGGCGAATTTCTGGCGATTCTGGGTAACAACGGCGTTGGAAAAAGCACGATGCTGAAATGCTTCAACAAAATTCTTACACCAGACGGCGGGAAAATCATACTGGACGATGAAAACCTCCTGCAAATGAGCGCCCGGCAGGTTGCGCAGCGAGTAGCGTTTGTTGCGCAGAATGTGCCAAGTACGCAAATGACGGTTCACGATATGGTCATGCTGGGACGAAGACCCTATATGAAATGGGGATTTACGGAAGACGATCATCAGATTGTTCATCATGCAATGGCCCAGCTTCGGATTGAACCGCTGCGCGGACGCTTTCTAAATGAACTATCTGGCGGTGAACGGCAAAAGGTGATGCTGGCGCGTGCGCTGGCGCAGCAGCCGAAGCTCCTGCTGCTCGATGAGCCGACGAGCAGTTTGGATATTCAAAATCAGTATCAGGTTTTGCAGATCGTTCGGAATATTTGCCATGAACAGCATTTGACGGCGATTGTCGTCATTCACGATCTGAACCTTGCGCTACGGTTTTGTGACCGATTCGTTCTGTTACGTCAGGGCTGTGTCTACGCCTGCGGCGGGAAAGAAGTCTTGGACAGAGATGCGCTGCGGGATGTGTACCATGTAGACGCGGAGGTCGTAGCAGTTCAAAAACAGAGTATTGTCCTTGTTGATGAAAAGGACGCAACACGTTCATAAAAGGGAGAAACAATATGGCACATAAATTAGATTCAGAAAAAAAGCTCTGGGAAAAGGCCGCAGCCTTTCACGGCCATGTATGCCCCGGCCTGACGATTGGCTACCGTGCGGCGCTGTATGCGATTGATCTGTTGGGATTGACATTTTCGGACGATGAACAGGTCGTGTGTATTACGGAAAATGATGCCTGCGGCGTTGATGCGATTCAAGCGATTCTTGGATGCAGCATCGGAAAGGGCAATTTACTGTTCCATATGCGCGGCAAACAGGCATTTTCGTTCTATAATCGGAAAACCGGAAAGTCTGTCCGCCTTGTCTTGAAAGCAAAGCCGCGCGACATGACGCGGGAAGAAACGTTCGACTATTATCAAAGCTGTGCAGATGATGAGATGTTTGATGTCAAGGAAACAAAAATCCGGCTGCCGGAACAGGCCAGAATTTTTGATTCCTATGTCTGTGATTGCTGCGGTGAGACAACTGGCGCAAACTGGATTCGGCTGTCCGGTGACAAAAAGTTGTGTTTGGACTGCTATGAGACGTATGACCGATTTGACGTCTGAACATTTTTCGGTTGACCACAAATTTGACCCTTTACAGCTTAGGGTGTATCTGAAAACTCCCAATGTGACCGGCAGCGAGAAATTTTTGCGCTGAGCAAGACATTTTTTCGCAGGAATACTGACGTATTTCAAGGAAAAATGGTGCAGCGCAGCGTGAAAAGATCCGCTGTCCGGGTGCGTTGGGAGTTTTCAGATACACCCTAGCTCACAATAGGTTTCGAGCCAAGCCAATCGGGTGGCAGGTAGACCGCTGCCAGCGCGTGTGCAGTATCAAACAGTCTGTAACGGTCTGCGTCATCACCGAGGTCAAGCGCTGTTTCGAACATATCCCATACGAGCTGCATGACCTTCACGACCTCGTCAGGGGCAGGGCGCAGTATGTCTGAATCTGCTGCGTTCTCTCGCGCCCCAGCGTTGCTAGGCTTCATACACTTCATCTGAAACGGCGACTTCCTCGCCGTCAACGTAAATAATATTGGCAATGACATTGCCGTTTTCATCGCGGAAGCGTCTGTAGTTCCGCGCATCTTTCCAGTTGTACATTCGTAAGCTCCAATCTCAAAATTTTGTAAAATTTCGAGATAGAGTTACGGATATTTCGCTGTGCTCTCAGACCATCTGCGCATGTATGCCCTTTCCGCTATTCAGCGAAAAGGGCATACACGCAAAAAAGAGCCCTATCAAGGCATACGCCGAACAAGAGCCGGATGATCTGGAAACCTACCTTGACAGTGACGGCGTGCGGCGGATGCAGCCGGTTATGGTGTCTTACAACAAGGCTTATGCACCGAAGCCAGCTTCACCGGAACTGGAGTTCCGAATTGTGGGGCGAGTCTTATAAGTCCTGTTTATTGGACAACGTTTGTGATATGATACTATCATCAAAAGTTTATCCTGCTTTTTTTGATAGGAGTGAAAGGACATTGAATACGCACGCACGATTGGATGAATTACTGCATGAGAGAAACATGACATTATACCAGCTATGCCAAAGCGGAAACATCCCCTACACGACGCTTCGCGTCTCTCGCTGCAGAGGCAGCCAGCTTTCTGTAGATACCATTGAACAAATTTGCAAGGTGCTTGGAATCTCGATGGCCGAGTTTTTTGCAGTTCACGCTGAGGCTAAATCGATGAATGATTTGGCTCGTATAAACTGTATGTGAAACAAGGATAGTGCCTCAAACTATATAATAAGATGATGTTATTCTCATACTTGTCCCACATCAACATTCTGAATCCTGTCCCGCTATTGTAGTCGGTTAATTCAAAGTGATATTATATTTCTCCGGCATCCCTAGCATATTGCCAAAACTCCTCCAAAGCCTCCTTGGCTTTATCTAAAATATCTTTAGAATGATGCCCTATTAGTTTTCCATTTGACTTGATAATTTTTCCGTTAACTATAACGTGCTTAACATCTTCGGCATGCATAGAATAAACTAATTCTCCGATAGGCATAGTAAATGGTATATGCTCTGGTTTTTCAATATCAAGCAAGACTAGATCTGCAAGAAAGCCTTCTTCAATTTGTCCCAATTTTATTTTCAATACACGTCCAGCACCTATCGTCGCAGCATAAAAAGAATCGTGAGCACACATTTGGCTACGTTTGTGACTTTCCAATTTCCCGCTGATAGTGAGCGCCTTTATCTCCTGCAACATATTCACAGAACAACGTCCTGAACCGCATATTGTTACTACATCATCTATGAGGAAATCAATAAATGGGGTGATTTGAGCATCTAACATACTCTGTCGGGCAAGAACAGCCGCACTGGTATCGTGGCGACGAATGAGCTTTCGTTCTTCGTGATTTGTAAAAAGATTACCACAAACCAAAGTACGAGAATTAAGAACGCCGTTTTCTTCTAAAAGATTAGTTGGGGTAGTTCCATATCTTTCTAAACATATATCTCGTTCGTGCCGAGTTTCATTTAAATTAGCGACCAGCAGGCACCCCAGCTCTTGGGCTGCTACTGAAGCTTTACGCATCAAAGACGGGCTTATAGTTGCGGGGGACCCAAGTCCAATTACGGATTGGAGACAGCTTTTTGTCTGCTTTACAAAATCTATATTCCATGAGATCAATTTGTCTTCATCTATTTCCTGAAGTGCGTCATCATAGTTCCCCCATGCATCTATATATGGAAACAATTCTCTATTCATAAGTATTGGGGCAGCAATAGCCCTCAAACCATATTCTTTACAAAGCTCCAGAAATAAAGGTAGTTCTTTTGGGGAACATCGCTCGATCAAAGTCGTTGTACCGCTTTGTGCCGCTTCATATATGGCTAATTCCAAAATAGATTTTAGCTGACAACTATCCAGATTTTTTAAAGCGATATTGATGAGAGGATTTATCCGTGCGTAAATCGGAGTGTCTCCAAAGCGCCCAAAATCAATATCTTCGCAAAGAACGTGCGATATTTTGCTGGTCAAGCAACTACTAGCACCGTCAATTAAGCCGGGAATCGCGAGCAGGTTTGTCCCGTCAATGACAGCACAGTCACGTTCTATATTCTTATCAATACGTACAATATAATTATCTTTTATCAGAATATCTGCATTTTGCAAAAAATTTACAGCATTATACCCATCGTTGAAAAATGTGGCTTTGGTACAATTTTTGATTAAAAGTTCAGACATGATCAGAGCCTTCCTCCAAACGATCAAAATATTCGTTTACAATCGTCAAATCCTGGCGGAGTTCCCGCAGGCCGGCGTAGCCAATATTGTAAACATCAATACGATCATGGTAATCCATCACCCAATGTAAGGCCCCGCGGATATCGTCCAGCAGGGCGCCCCGCCCAAGCGTTTTGATCACATATGTGCCAATTTTCTTGACATTATGAGCTTTATGCAGTGCTTCGGCCATATCTGCAGGACTGCCTTCTTCCAGCCATAAACCTTCCCGATTGAAAATGGTGCAAAGCACCTCTATCCCCTCTACGTCGCTCGCGTCCCATGCGACGGAGGGGGAATGGGTGGAAAGCCCCACATGGCGGATTAAGCCTTCCGCTTTCATCTGCCGGAGCGCTTTGAGCGCCGGCATTTTATAGGGAAGGCGACCTTTAGCCACCCCGTGCATCAAACAAAAATCAAGATAAGGCGTATCCAGATCGTGCAATATTTTTTTTACGCTTGCAAAGGCATCTTCCGCAGAATCAGCGTAGGTTTTACTGGTAATGACGACTTTTTCACGGGCGAGCATTTTCAAACCTGCTGCAACTGCTGGCTGGCTACCATAACAATTATCAGTATCCCAAAAAAAGACATTGTTTTGCAAAGCAGCATCCCGCAATATTTTCCCGGCAAATTCAGGAAGAAATTGGTTGATATGTTCAGTTCCATAAGCGATCTGAGAAACTGTTTCTCCAGCAAGCTTCACATTTCTTGCCCGAAGTGGATTTTTCACTGGAACCATCCTTTCTTGATATTTGGTTTTTTATCTATTTTACTTTGCTAATAGGGTACTTTTGCTCTTCTAAATAATAATAGCTGAACTCTCCGCCAGAAACTTTACCAGAAGCATCCGGCTTAAATTCTAAAACGGCACAGTAGTTTTTCCAAAAAAAGCGTGTTTCTGAAATAGGAAACATTTCACTAAGGGCTACCGGAGAGTGCTCAGCTATGGTAGATGAGGGATCCGGGGTGCCTTCCGCCCCCAATAGGGAATGAGAAAACAATTTATCTCCATGCCTCTCTATGGTGATAAAATCATAAACTGGGCCGGGAAACCATGTGTGTTCTAACCGATAGACACCCGTATAACGATCATAAATTTCTGGATCCAGTTTTATTATGGCAGTATCAGGGTATGGGCGAAATTCCATTATGTCTTCCGAAAGAGGCCTGCGGGTAAAAGCAATGATATCATACGATTCTAAAACATTTGCCGTTGTAAAATTTGTGCTTAGGCGATCCGCTCTTTCTTGACCCGCCCATTTCTTGGCTTTAGAACCTTCCGGTAGATTTCGGAGATCCAGCAGATAATCCTCCTGACTTACTTGGGAAAGGGTATACTGAAGGCAATTTTTCGGGCATATGTCATCCGGACGGAGATTAAGATAACTCATACAGGCAATAGATACAGTGCTCTCCTTTCCCAGTAGGAAATCCAGATGAATTCCTGCCTGTAAATACCGGTTTCCCTTCATTTGCCGTCTAATATGTTCACTGTGGGAATGGTAAAGAAGCCGGCAATCTGAACCTTCTTCTTCCAAAATCCATTTTAGGTTTTCCGCCATACATCCGTCTCTTACGCTGTCTGTTTCTTCCGGAGATCCAGTTTCAAGGTAGGTGTCAAACCATACCGCTATTTTGACTGCATTACGACTTGCCTGATGAGCGCGGCTCCACGCAGATTTCCCGGATTTTATCGCATAGATCGGGGCCATAGCTTCTAAGCGTGTTTGCAGCCGTGCCATACATGATGTGAATTCATCCCGTTCCTCCGCTGGCAGATCCGCATAATTAAAAATGGTGTAAGTTTGACTTTTTTTCAGGATTTTTAGATAATTTTCAGCATATTCCGGATCCACAACCTTGAAATAATCTAGAATATAAGCCAGAGTCCGGCTGGGTCCCTCGCACCCGATATCCGCTCCATAAAAATGCAGACGGGGTTTATCCGGATGGGTTAAGTTATATTCCCTCATCCAGCGTACCATACTCCGTATTTCCTTCCAGCCTCCAAACATCTCTGTAATGCCTTCTCTGCACGCCTGCTCTAAAGTCAAATCTCCCCCTTGTACATATTCATCTACGCGCAGCGCCTGCACGAAAGGCGTTTCGTACACAAATACAGAAAAACCCATTTTACTTACTAAAAATTCAAAAATACGGGATGTAATGGCATTAAATTCTTTTGTATAGTGCTGGCTTTCTCCCAGAGTAACCAAGCGGGCACCTCCGACAGCTTTTTCCAAAAACGCCAGATCGTTGAAATCAGCCGTCTCAAAAGATTTTAACGGGTGGGCGTTTTCATTCGCCCACGCAATAAAATGATTTGCTAACTCTTGCATCATCAAACCTCCGATAAGATGGCACAACTTGTTATCGTTGTGCCATCCGTTGTATTAGCGCCCTTAATGGGCAGTAAATCCTCCGTCTACCATGAGATGGGTACCGGTGATAAAGGAAGCGTCTTCGCTGGCAAGGAAAGCCACTGCTTTTGCAATGTCATCCGGCATTCCAAGACGTCCCAGAGGGTACTCCGCCACCAACTCGCGGCACTCACGGTCATAATCGCCAGTGCGCGACATATCCCGGACAAAAGCCGGGGTGACCGTACCTGCCGGGCACACCGCATTTACCCGGATTCCAAATTCGGCCAATTCCAGCGCAAGGCTCTTCACAAATTGCAAAACGCCGCCTTTAGAGGTGTTGTAGGCAAGGCTTTCCACACAGCCAACGACTCCCAGTTCGCTTGCGGTACAGACAATCGCGCCATGGCGGCTTTTTTTTAAGAGATCCAGTGCATATTTCGCACAGAGGAAATAACCCCGCAGATTTACATACATCACTTTATCCCATTCTTCTGCCGTCGTGTCCCACAGAGTTTTGCTCAAAGAGTACGCCGCGTTGTTATGCAAGACATCCAGCACCCCGTGCTTTTGGCGGATGAAGTCGAATAAAGACTTTACCTGATCCTCGCTCCCGACATCTGCTTGATAAAAATCAATTTTTCCGCGGTACTCTTCAGCTAATTTCTGCCCGCGCTCCGTATCCTGATCCGCGACGACAACATATGCTCCCAGCGATACAAAATAGCGCGTCGTGGCTTCGCCAATACCGCTGGCTCCACCGGTTATCAAGACCACGCTGTTATGAAAGTCCATAAAAAGTCACTCCTTACGCAGTTCTAATTAAAGCAGATCCGAAAATCCGGATTCATCGATGGCTTCCCCTTTTTCCTTTTTGTCCAAGGCTTCCAGCAGGCAATCCATTTTGTGCCTGGTCATGGGGTTTCTGAACAGGATGATGCAGGCTAACAGCAAAACGATGCCAGTCACCAAAAAGAAAGTGATCTCAATACCATGGAGGGCACTTTCGCTTTGCACGGTTTGCGTCTCGTCAAATCCATAAGCCGCGAGTAGTAAGCCGACAAGCCACATGCCGATCGCGCCGCCTATCTTGAAACAGAACCCGATCATGGCGGTGTAAATGCCGCCCTTTTCCTCGCCGGTTTTATATTGTTCGATTTTCGCGGCGTCCAGCGCGAGGTTCCATCCATGGAGGAAGAAGGCGCTGCAGGTAAACCCTAACAGGAACAGGCAGATTAATACGGTAACATGATTGGTTCCGACAAAAAAACAGATGATAGAGGCTATTGCGTAAACGCCGAACGCATATGCGATTTCCTTGGATTTACCGCCCAGCTTTTTACCAAACTTGGCGGAAATTGTGCCAAGGCATAGGGAACCAAGGATGCTTCCCACTGTATAGGCCAGTAAATAGAGGGTTACCTGCGCGTCTGGCAGACCCAGATTGAAGGTGCAGATAAACGCCATGGTTGGGATAGCGGCTCCGTTGAACCCGCAGTATATCAAGGCAACGCCGGGCATGGAGAAGCGCATGCCTTTGTTCCGGAAAGCAGCCAAGTACTCCTTAAAGAAACTGAATTTCATACCCTGCGTTTTTTCAAGCTTCGGGATGACTTCCCTTCCGCGTGTCGCGTTCCAAGCGATGAAATAAGCAAGGAAAGTGATCAGGGCGAGAACACAGATCATGATAAACCAAGACAGGCTGACATTGTTTACCTTGGAATCGATAAAGTCGATAATAGCTGGGGGAAGGGACTCACCCAGCACACTGCCACACATCATCAAAACGGTCCAGGCCGTCCTGCATTTTGTTTTGTTGTCATAATTAGTGTTGAGCGCGTCGCCCAGGGCGATCATCGGTACGTCTACAAAGGTGAAAAAGAACCAGAACAAAATGTTCAGCAGGATAAACCATGCCGTTTTGAAGTTGAGAGGCATGTTCAAGTTTGTAAACATCAGGATGATTACGACGGTCAAGGGAAGAAGGCCGCCGATCACGAAGGGCCTCCTGCGCCCATATTTCGACTTACAGTTGTCCGTCAAAAAACCGATCATCGGATCGTTGATAGCATCCCATAGAACGGCAATCAGGGAGATGGATCCGGCTATCGCAGGATTAATCCCCGCGACCGTTGTCAAGAAGAAGATAAAATACACATAAAACAGGCCCGCAGGTATCGCGTTGCCGATGCCAGCAACTCCATAGCCGAGTATTGTGCTTTTTGAAAACACTCTTTCCTTTAATGGTTTCATAAAATATCCCTCCTACATATCTAGTTAATGAAGGTTCCCTTCGCACGATCCGCCGTCCACCATGAGCGTTGCCCCGTTGATAAAACTAGCCGCTGGGGATGCCAAGAAAGCGGCGGCCTGGCCTACTTCGTCGGGAGAACCGATTTTGTTTAGGTAAGCGGCCTTTTTTACGGTATCCAGGATTTCCTCGATTTCCCTGTGCTGATCCTTATGGATCTGAGCCATTTCGTCGTCCCAATTATCCGTCCAGGTGTTACCAGGGCAAATGACATTAAAGCGGATATTTTCCTTGCCGTGTTCCGCCGCAAAATATTTTGTGAGTAGGACGTTTGCATGTTTTGTGCAGACATACGGGGCCATTCCTGGCAAAGCGCCCACACCCACGCCCGAGGAAATATTCACCACGGCACCGCCGCCCTGCTTTTTCATGTGGGGGATAACGCCCTTCGTCAACTCGATTACCGCCTGCATATTTACCTTGTAGCTCATTTCCCAAGCGTGCGTGTCGGATTGCATGACCGTAGTGTTGAACATGGACGCCGCATTATTTATAAGAATATCGATCCGACCGAAATTCCCGATTGCCGCGTCTATCAGGTGCTCCCGATCCTCTTTTTTGCACAAATCCGCCGACACGGCGATGGCCGCCCCACCTAAACGCTTTATTTCTGCAACGGCGTTGTCCAAAAGTTCTGTGGATCCCAGCGCGTAGCATTCGTCCGACATTCCTTTCACGAATCCGCCTAAATCGCTGATCACCACGTTGGCACCCAATAGCGCCAACGCGCGCACGGCGGCGAACCCAATCCCCTTTGGCCGGGACGCGCCCGTTACAATTGCCACTTTTCCGTCCAGGGAAATGAAATTTTGTAAGTATTCCCAATTCATTTTCTTACCTCCTCTTTCCTTAATGGATGGAAGCGCTCATCAGTCCGCCGTCCGCATACAAGGTTGCCCCGTTGATATACCCTGCCGCTTCAGAGGATAAAAAGCCGATGATCGCTGCAATCTCTTCCGGCCTGCCAAGCCTCCCCATGGAACAGGCTTTTTCCATTTCACCTAAGATCTCGCTGGCAGAAAGCCCCTGCGTGCTGGCAAATGCCTCCGCAGCGCTGCGGAGCTCCGGCGTGTCGACATAACCGCACAAAACGGCGTTCACGCGAATCTTGTCGTTGCCGTGCTCTGTTGCCAAGGTGCGGCTTAACCCCAACAGGAACGCTTGGCCGATCCCGTAACAGGACAAGCCTTCTGTGGCTGCGTTCCCCCAGACGGAGAGCTGGTTGACGATGCTGCCGCCCCCGCGCTTTGCCATATGGGGAATCACCGCGCGGCAAATTTCTGCTGTGCCCAGAATATTCCCCTCATACGCCGCCTGCCAATCCTGATCAGGCACCTGCTCTATACGCCGGTAACCACAGTAAAGAGGGGCGGTATTGATAAGAATGTCGATTGCCCCGAACGCGTTTAGGGCGGCGTCTGCAACTTGCTTGGCCCCTTCCAGCGTAAAAGTGTCAGCAGTAACCCCAACAGCGTAGGAGCCCATTTTTTTCAAAGCTGCCTGCGCAGCCCCGGCGTAGGCAGCATATGGGGGTCTGTCTGTTAAGACGATTTCCGCACCGCGCGCTGCAAGCTCTTTAGCCGCCGCAAGGCCGATCCCTCCCTTGTGGAAAGCACCGGTGACTATCGCAACTTTGCCTTCGAGAGAAACCTGTTCCCGCAATCTGGTAAGATCCATTTGTACTTCCTCCTTTATGTATTAATGAGAATCAATGCAGCCCGCTGTCGCAGCTGCCGCCATCGAGCATAATGGTCGCAGCGTTGACGAACCTTGCTGCGGGCGAGGCCAAAAAAGCGACCGCCTCCCCAACATCCTCTGGCGTGCCGGTCCTTCCGAGATAATTGGCTTGCGTAGGCTTCGCTTCACCGCTGATATTCCCCGCACAGACGGTGTTGAAACGTATTTTGTATTTGCTCGCCTCGTCCGCAAAATTTTTCATCATGCGCACTGCGGCAAACGTCGTGGAAACGTAAGGGGCCATGCCGGGCAGAGCAGCAACATATCTGCCTCCCGTTACGTTCACTATGACGCCGCCGGATTCGTACATGTAGGGGATGGCATTGTTCACAAGCTGGAACAGCGTGTAGACGTTTGTCTGATAGCTTATTTCCCAATCTTCCGCCGTAGCTTTTGTAACGCTGCCCCCTCGATAAACGTCGGTGCAGATGACGAGAATATCCAATTTCCCGTACCGTTCTTTTATTTCGGAGTACAGACTGCGGATTTCCTGATGGTTCTGGAGATTTGCGCTGAATGGCCTCTCTGCGCCGTCCATCTTAGAGAAATCACCCGCCGCGCCTCCGCTGGCCAAAACCACCAGAGCGCCCCTCTCCAAAAGGGACTGCGCAACGGCCCTCCCGTTGTCCTGCGATCCAAAACTGCCCACCACGACGGCAACGCGGCCGTCTAGGGACATAAATTTTTCCAAATGCTTTTCATACATATTACCACCCCTTCCACGTCCTCAATAAACCGTTCCACAGGTGTCCCCACCGTCCACAGCAAAGAAACACCCGTTAAAAAACGCCGCCGCCGGCGAGGCGAGGAATGCCATGGTTTCCGCCGTGTCTTCCGGTCGCCCGATCTCATTTAACACTGTGCCGGCTTTCAGTTCGGCAAGGGAGTCCTCAAAACTGGTGCCATCCCTTTTTGAGTAATAAGCGATTTCATTCCTCATAGCATCCGTCAGGATATTGCCCGTTACAATGGCGTTTGTTCGTATATTGTATTTGCCATAGTCCGCCGCCAAGGATTTTGTCAAACCCAAAAGGAAAGCCTTAGAAACTCCGTAATAAAACAGGCAGGGAGTTGTGACAAGCGCCGTCCCAGAAGAATTATTAATGATGCTGCCGCCGCCGCGATCTCTCATAAAAGGAATGACGGATTTGCATAATTCCACCACCGCTTTAAAGTTGATCTGATAGGTCAATTCCAAGTCCCTTTCCCGCAGATCCGCCAGTGGCTTTGATCCGCAGAACACGGCGGCGTTATTGACCAGGATATCGATCCCTCCAAAAATTTCCACAGCGGCTTCCGTGATTTTCCGGATATCTTCCTTTTTTGCAAGATTCGCAGGGAAACATGCGGCCTGGGCTCCCATCGTCTTTAATTCCTCCACGGTTTCCAGAAGGAGGCTTGATGAACCCATCCCGCCACCGCCAACACCTTCCGTCATCTCCGGCACCTGCTCCGGAATATCTGTGACTAATATGGAGGCCCCCCTTGCAGCCAGCGCCCTTGCCGTGGCGCGCCCCTGCCCGTTCGGACGTGACGCCCCTGTCACGATGGCCACTTTCCCATCCAAGGAAATCTTTCGCCGGATTCTATTGAAATTCATGGTTTTCCTCCTTAAAGCTGAAAGCTTCTATCCTCTATAGCCCTCATGGAGATGTGAGCCATGCTCAGTTCACGGTACAACTTCCACCGGCCTTCCCAAGTAGGCTCCTTATCGTAAACATAATTGGTAATGACTTCACGCGAGTAATCATGCGCTACAAAATGGCCTGGATCCGCTGCTAGGTGATCCACAAGAGCGGCACAGTCCTGTGGGGGTGCAAGCATATATTGTTTCATCCAGGCGATCCCTTCTTCTTTTGACCATTTGCCGTCCCAGCGGTTGCGTTCAAGCACCAGCTTCGCAAAATTTGTAGCTTTTCGGAATTTATGCCACGCGGGCAGGCACTCTGCCAAACCTTTGTCGATACCGGCTAAAGGGAAAAGGAGATCCCGCTCAAAGGCAAAAAGCTCTTCTCCAGGTAGACAGAGATCGATGGACATCCTAGCGGCCCCCTCAATAAAAGCGCTCGATTCATTAAACTGTGCGATAACCGCCAATTCCGGGCACCCGTTTTCATATGCCGCCTTAGTGCGAAGTCCAATAAACGTCAGGTGCCCTGGTTCCACCTCATGGCAGCTAAAGGAAATAATGTCGTCGATCGCAAAAGCATGATCGGTGGAGAAAACAATTTCCCAGTTGATGCGGTCCCATTCCCAATCATAAACATAGCCATCCAGCTCCAAGCCTTTGCGGTGCGGGCCAAAGCCGTAAAAGCTCAGCCGGGGAGCGCTGTCTTTCGTGATCCCCATACGCTCGACGGCGATATCGTGAAACGCTTCCACCGCGCTGGTCATTGTCGCCGCCAGTTTATTGGAGGGGACTACCATTTTCTGGCGGAAACTTTCAACCCGCTCTAAAAGACTACCCTTGCCCGGAAGCACTTGGTTGAGTTCATCTAAAACGTCGGCAAACATTTCTTCTGGATATTCTGGCGCCGTGAGTCCGTAAAGTCCTCTTGTCATTTCTTGAAAGCTGAACTGCGCCCCTAAAAGCATCTCCGTGCGCATTTTTAGGCTGTTCATGTGGGAACGCAGGAAATTCACGCGGGGGGTGTTGTTTTCTTTTGCGAGTTCGTCTAATTCCCGGCAACATTTTGCCGCCTCCCCGTGGATCTCCGCTACGGAACGATCCTTGTATTGCGGGATCGGCGTGTATAGATAAATAGTACGGTTCCGGTCGATAGGAGCCGTCCTTTTCCCACGGGGTCCATCAAGATACCCGTAAATATCCCACGGGTCATGAGGGATTTTCGCCAGCATCAGCTCGACGTATTCTTCCGCGATTTGATCTAATAGGTGTTTCATCGATAACTCTCCTTTTTCTTCCCTTAAATATTTTACGGGGCGGGGAAAACGCGGGCAGCGCTGATCTCATCTCCGCCGAAATAGTAATAATGGAATACCAGCCGATTAACCTCTCCGTTGGGATCCGGCTGAAATTCCACAAAGCCGAAATAATTTTCCCAATAGAATCGCGCCCCGCCGAGTGGAAGCAAGCGGCTTTCATATACCGGGAAATGTTCCGCCGTAGTGGAATTCGAGTAAATTTTCCCGTTGGGGCCGTATAAGCCGTGGGTAAATAATCCTCCCTGCTTCCACTCAACAGTGATGTAATCTTCCACCGGCGTGGGAAGCCAGGTGCGTTCCAGCCGGTAAATCCCGGCGCATTTTTTCATAAAAGAGGGCTCCGCCTGAAAATCCTTGTTCCCAAACGGGCGATAACACATTGTGGCTAACCGGAGCGGTTCCTTTGTGAAAAACACCAGATCATAGCCTTGGAAGATATTGGATGCGGTGTAATTCGCGTTGGTTCTGTCCGGATGGCTGCTGTTCAGCCATTGGAGCGCGTCCGGATCCTTACATTGACGCAGATCCAGCAGGTAATTAGGGGCTTCCACTTGCGCCAGCGCATACGGGATACTGTCGGGAATAGGTTCCTCCCCCGGACGCATGGAATAACGCCCCATACCCGCCACCGCCTTTACCATGCCTTTGGGGAGAAGAGAATCCAGAAACACTCCCGTTTGCAGGTAGCCGCCCATCCGGCGTTCCCGGCTGATATGCTGGTTATGGGAGTGGTAGACGAGACGCGCTCCGGGGCCTTCCCGTTCTAAGGCCCAATTGATGTTTTCTGCCATACAAAGTTCCCGAATGTTGTCGGACAGATCCTCGCAGCCCGCCTCCGCATATCCTGCAAACCAGCGAGCGGAGAAAACCGCGAGATAAGCGGACCGGAGCGCCCATTGGTAAGCCTCTGCACTGGTGAGGGCGGCATCATGCGGCCCCATGTAAGAAATCCGATTATAAAGCCGCGTGGCTTCCCACAAAAACCGTTTTTGACTTTCGGGGTTCAGGGCTTTAAACCCGAATAAATCCTGCGTTTCTGCGGTTTCCAGCAGCCAGGCGAAGCCGTGGGAATAACCCGGATCGACCGCCGCAAGGTAATCCAAAGCTGCTTTTACGGCGGGGTATGCACTGTTTCCGCCATAGGCGGCGCTACCGATATCCACGCCGTAAAAATGAAGTGGTTTTTCTCCCTTGTTGGAGAGGTTATACTCCCGCATCCATCTCAATAAATCCTGGGTTTCCTTCCAGCCACCGAACATCGGGCTCATCCCGTAACAAAAGACTTTATCTTCCGGGATATCTTCCCCCACCACATAACGGTATGCCAGCGCGGCGTCCGCAAAAGGGGTCTCAAACGCGAAAGCAGTAAAACCTAAATTTTCCACGAGATACCGGAACAATTTAAAATGAAAGGCGTTAAAAACGCCCGTGTAATGCTGAAATTCCCCTAAACTAACTACTCGGGCATCCGCCAGAGCAGATTTTAAAAAGGAAAGTTCCTCCGCATTGTCTTCTGATGCGGAAGAAACGGGGTGGGCATTTGCTTTCGCCCACTCGACGAATGAGTTAAATGGTTTCATATCCTTCTCCTCCGCCAAGCGGTTGCTGCATTGTGACACAATGGATGTTTCCGCCGCCGTATACGATTTCACGAGTATAAACCCCAACCGCTTTACGCCCTGGAAACAGTTCTGCAATCTGGGACAAAGCGAGTTCGTCGTTTTCATCGCCGTATTGTGGGACAATAATGCCACCGTTTACGGTTAAAAAATTGACATAGGAGGCAGTACAAAGATCTCCCGACAGTCTTGGAAGGCTCTTGCCGCAATTATCCACTCGGAATCCTTTTTCGATGTACACCGGTTTTTTAGGCATACAAATTTTATGTACCTTTAAACGCCGCCCTTTTGCATCGACAGCTTGGGAAAGTTGTTCGTATGCGCTACGCGATACCCCGTAAAATGGATCCTCCGGGTCTTCAGTCCAGATACAAGCAACTTCTCCAGGCTTAACAAAGCAGGCGACATCATCGATGTGGCCGTTGGTTTCCGCCGGATCCATGCCATCCTTCAGCCAAATCACTTTTTCGATGTTCAGGTATTCGCTGAGTTTTTCTTCTATCTGGCGTTTGGATAACTGAGGATTCCTCCCCGCGCTGAGCAAACACATCTCTGTTGTGAGAAGCGTTCCTTCGCCGTCTGTATGGATTGACCCGTTTTCACAGATAAAATCTGTGGCATCATACCGACGCATTCCCTCCAGACTACAGATTTTTTCCGCGATCATCGCATCCTGATCCCAGGGAAAATACAGCCCGTCTGTCAGGCCTCCCCAAGCGTTAAACCCCCAGTCTACGCCACGAACCGTACCGGATCCATTTATTACGAAGGCCGGTGCCATATCCCGCATCCATGCGTCGTTGCTGGACATTTCCACTACCCGGACTCCCTTGGGCAACATAGCTCTTGCATTTGTATACTGTTCCTTTGAAACTCCCATCGTCACTGGTTCAAATTGACAGATAGCTTCAGCGACCCTTGCGTATGCTTCCTGGGCTGGTTTCGCGCCATCCCGCCAAACGTCGGTACGGATCGGCCATAGCATCCAAACTTGCTTTTGAGGCTCAAATTCCCCTGGCATCCAAAATCCATCTTGCTTTGGCGTGCTTTTTTTTATTGGCGGCATTTGTGCGTTCTCTCCTTTTGAAAGATTATTATGGAAAAATCATATACATTTTCTGTGGAAATGTATATAGTTTTTAGTCATGTTGAAACGCACTTGAATTATTTTTTACATGTTTCTTCGCCAAAACAAATTGATGAGTTTTTTGAATCTTCAAAGCATTTGTTTCTTGATGAAACAAAAAACCTCCCGCAAATCTGCGGGAGGTTTTCGGCTGGAAACCTTATTTTTGCTGTTCAGAAATAAAGCGATATAAAAGCGTTTCCAAAATGGCGATCATACCGCACCGGGATGTCAGATCCGTGTCCATATACCGAATTTCGTCTGCAAAAACATAAAAATTTAAGGTGCTCATATTCTGAATCGTATTGTTGTCGGCGCGTGTTATCGAAATAATAGACGGCGTTCCATAAGTTAAAACTCGTTCCATAATATGTATCACCGATTCGTTGTTGCCGTTATATGAAAAGACCAGCAAAAGGTCTTCGGAAGAGATGTTCCTGATCATGCTGCGGATCTCATGTTCCTGGATGGGTAAAAATACATCAAATTCCAAACTGCCAAGAAGCCTGTAAAAATACCGTGCGACATCTTCGCTTAACCCTTTGGCGATCAGGTATATCCGCGGCCGTTTTTCTATAATTTCTTTAAAACGCCGCATTTTATCATCTGTGATGACCTTTACGGCTTCAATGACATTATTAAGATAGTCGTCCCGATAACGCTCGGAACTCATAATTCCAGGGATGGTCACGGCAGAGGTGCTTTTTACAGTATCGCTTAAGGCTTTTTGAAAATCTGCGTATCCTTCGTATCCCAGTCTTTTTGTAAACCGGAATAATGTTGCTGGAGAAACAAAACACTTTTCCGAAAGTTCCCGGATCGACATCTGCGCAGTTTCCGCCATGTTTTTGATCACATATTTCACAATGCTTTGTTCAGTACGGGAAAGCTTTGTCATTTCACGGCTAGACACTTCATAAAAATCCATAGCTGCATTCCTCCTGTCCTTGACAATTGTTATTTTTATTTTTATTATAACATATTTTTATATATTTCGCAAATTGCAAGTGCAAGTTGCGTTTGATAAAAAGTATTACTGACGAATTAAAAGAGCTGCCGGATGAGGATTAATTTTATTTTGGAAATGATCAAAAGGTATAACCGAAAACATGAAAATCCCGAAGAGGGCTAAAAAGCCTTTTCCGGGATTTTTTCTCGTCCCTCCTTTGGAATAAAATAATTTAGCGCATCCGTTTTCCGGCCGTCTGCCCGCACCTCAAAGTGAAGGTGGTTCCCAGTGGAATTGCCGGTCATGCCGACGTAGCCGATCACCTCGCCTTGTTTTACCCGCTGCCCAGCAGATAGCCTTATAGGTTCCATCCTTTAATGACTGGATTAACTCTTTTACATAGAAGTCACTAAAACCGTCTGCGGTATCGTTGTCGATACCCTGCGTTGTTGCACCTTTGTTTGCATAAAGTTTCTGGTAGGCGGCGTAATAGATGTCTTCACGTAGCAAGTACCTGTAAAGTCTTATGAATACGCCGTCTTTGTGTTCGCTGGAACACTTTTCAATACGCTCTAAAATTTCAGATGTTGGTTTCATTGAGGTTTCTCCTCCCTTTCATTCCTACGTTTTAGATGTTACTAACTGGCTCCCTTCGCCATGTAAGGGTCGTTAATCCTCTCGGACTACTATGGAGCCTCCGTTGCCATATCGTGACACTCCGCGGTTTCTTCATCAAATCCCCATGCAAACCGCATGGGGTTGTGTCCGAGGATCGCGCAGCTTTTCGTTCCGCACATCTTGTATCACCTCATATGTAGTCTAATGGCTTATATTTCGTATTCTATCAGTCGCTATTTTCTGCGTCAAGAAAAATGTAAGCTTATAGGGAACGAATTTGCCTCAATCAGCATACAGGTGGGGAGAATCAGATGGATAAAAAGTTGCTGGGAAAACGAATCAACACCGCGCGAAAGGATAGGGGCTGGACAAGTGAACGCCTGTCCGAAGCCTGCAACATCAATGCGACATATCTCAGGCAAATAGAGTCTGGCGCAAAAACACCCAGCCTGCAGGTTTTCGTAACGCTTTGCAGCACGTTGAATGTTTCCCCAACATATTTGCTTGCGGACAACCTGAACCTGACAGAATCGCAGGATTTGGATTCCCTGCTTGCTCTTTGCCGCTCGGCCACACCAAAACAGATTAACATGATCGTCGCAATGGTCCGCAGTGCGCTTGAATCGGTCGAATAGTTTTTTCAAGACCCTTGCTGTTTGGCTTTAAGCTGCCATATCATGCGCCACCAACGCCGTGTAATAGCCGCTCATCGTACTTGGCGCGTTGAACAGCACGGTCAGCAGATATTGCCGGATATTCCGAATCCGTGTTGTATTCTGTTTCAGGCAGTCCATAACAAAACGGATATGCTCGCCATTCAGCTTCAGCAGTTTCGCCCGCACGACTTCGGCAGGGTAGTCATTGCCTGCAACACGGATTCGGCTGCGGGTGCTGCAAACCGTCTCCTGCAGCAGATCGACGATCTCGTTAAGCTGCTCCCGGTCAACGTGAGGATCACTTGCCAGAACGTCGTAGTCAATATTCTCCAAGATCAAGTCCCGGTAGCGTTCAAACGATTCCTTCGCTTCCGTTCGCTTCTGCGCGGTAACGTCCGGAAAACCGGAAGGGAAAGGAATCGAATCGGTAATTGATAAGTCTTTACTTTGTCTTTTTCTTTTCTTCGTACGCTCAGTATTTAATTGCATTGGATTTTCCAACGTAGGTTTATCCAACATAGGCTTTTCCTGCGTAGGTTCTTCCGGCGTTGGCTCCGCGTGCGGCTGCTCGTAGATCGTGTAGACGGTTCCGCGCAGGCAGCCGCGCTCATCGCGTTCGCGGCTGCGCTTGATGTAACCGGCACGTTCCAGCTCGCGCACAGCTTCGCGGATGGCGTCGATGCTCTCTTTGTTGATCTGTGCAAGCCCCTGCAGCGTGTAATCCCAATCGTCCGGCAGCGACAGCATCTGCGAGAGCAGACCCTTGGCCTTGAGGGACAGCGTATGGTTGCGGAGATGGTGGTTGGACATGACCGTGTAACCTTTGTTTTTCTCGACACGGAATACAGACATTTTTGTGACCTCCTTCGTCTCAGGTTTCAAATTTAAGAAAAGAAAAAAGCGGCGTTTCAACCCTCTTTTCACGAGAGAGCGAAACGCCGCTTCATTTTGTATCTTGGTTTGTATTTCAATATTTCGTCAGATTGCGAATAGACCGGTACAGTATCTTGTGGTATGATGCCAGCGTTTGTTGTTTGAGCTTTGCAGAGGAGGGCAATCACCATGCAGTACACCGATAACGAGGCCGCATTGATCGGCGGCCTGATTTCAAACTATTTCTTCCAGCCGTCCGTGGATGCAACGCTCCGCGAATCCTATCGCCGGGTGCTGCGCCATCTGCATGAGAATACGCTCTCCGCGTCTGATTTGAGTCGAATCCAGAACGCGCTGACATTCCTTTCACCTCTCTGTTTGGAAGGACGAGAAGCACACAAGGATATGATGGGTGCAACATTAAAAACAGACGCTCTGCTGAGAGCCAGCAGATAAATGACCTCCCGCTGCATCGCAGCGGGAGGTTTGCCATGTTTAGCTTAATCTCGATTACTATGTGTCTAAGCAAAGAATAATCAAAACGAAAAATGTCGTCTGTGCGGCAGTAATCCGCACAGACATTTTTGCTTGTGGAATAAGAAAATTTATCTTCTGTCCCCCCCCATTTCAAGATTTCTGAATCAAGATTGACAAGATGCTCATTATAAACGATAAAAAGGCCAGGAGCTGTTTTGCTAAGAACAACTCCTGGTACACATCAATTAACATCTTCGATGATCACTTCTCCATTTTCGTCGAGCAGGAAAATGGAAATTGTATTTTCTAGGATCAATAGTTCTTTTTCGTTCTCTGATACGTTTCCAATATACAAGATTCTGATATTATCACCAAGCTTTAAATTAGGAACTCGTTCACTTGATATATTGTTTGTACTTACTTGTATCTTTTTCCCAACAGAGATGCCTCCGACGATACTATCATAACATTCCACCAAAATACTGTCGTCGGTAATTTCTAATACAGTTGCGTTGAAACAGCCTTGTCCAGCTGGGGATTCCACACCAGGCTGTTCCTGTCCGGTCTGAATATGAGTCATGATAAATACACCTACTACAAGGCATAAACAGGCTGCAAACGCCCCCCACATTGCCCATTTACTATGCTTCCATTTTTTTGCTCGCTTTGGTTGATATACAATAGCTCCAGATACAAGATCGTCATCAATTCCGCCAATCGCTTCTGCCAAGGTCATTACCTTCATAGCACGACACCTTCTTTCTTCAAATATTCTCTCAGCTTGTTCCGAGTGTGATACAGCATATTCTTGACTTTACTTTCAGTAAATGAGTATCGTGTTGCAATATCGCTGACAGAATCGAAAAACCAATACTTGCGGATAAATACATTGCGAGCATCTTCCTTTTCTTTTCTCAGAAAATCGCTTATGAGCTTGCTGACTTCATCGGTTCCCACTTCTGGGCGAGGGATACTTTCGTCTGACAAAATTTCCTCCAGTTCCGAAAACGACACAATCGCATTAGGTGTGCGTTTTCTTGCTTTATTAAAATCCAATCGTTTTAATGATAGATTTCTTGTAATTCTGCAAATGAAAGCCATAAAATTGTTTGGTCTGGTCGGTGGGATCGTATTCCAGACACTCAAATATGTATCATTAACACATTCTTCTGAATCTTCATCGTTACACAATATGTTATTGGCAACGCTAAAGCAAAGCTTGCCGTATTTGGTATCAGTCTCTTTAATTGCCTTCTCGTCACGCGCAAAGTACAACTCAATAATCATTAAGTCAGTCACCCATGTGTTCACCTCACTATTTGAATTTAATAAACCTTTATTTATTAAGTACGGTTCTGGCGCTAAAGGTCGCAAATTTTTTGAATTAAATTGTAAGAGCCAATAACAAAAACATTTTTTCTTTTTGATTGGGCGCAATGAACGGTATAGACGGTGCTACTCCTTTAAATTGCTCTGCCAGTGTCTTTTTCAGTGTAATACAACCAGGGTGTGTTTCGTCATATCTGCGACCCTGCCTATAATTAAATTGGCGTTGGTATTCACATCGCTTTCGTAGCGTAGCTCATTAAGGTTTTCTGCATATGCTTTGCCAAAAGTGTAGTAATAAGCATCAGTTGTGTTGTCGTAATAAACCTCAAGGACGGCAATGATTTCATCGTTGTAAATCACAGGATAAGCCAGAGTATCATCTGAAACAATTCGCCCACTCGTATCGAATACATACAAAGTGAACGCATTACCCAACAAAGCACAGGACAATTCATCAGCGCCGAATCCAAGTGCGGAAGGATTTGCAGCGAACTGAAGTTTCATAGTGCTTAAATGTTCAGCTGCAAGCATATCCACAGTATCAGAGCCTGCTTCTCTTGCAACATGAAGCTTGGCAGGAGAAACGCTGTCTGCGGAATCAACGGAATCTGCAAATGCAGTTACGGACATACTGCAAATTAAAATAATCGCCAAGAAAAGCGAAAAGAATCTTTTCATTTGTAATACCTACCTTTTATGTGAAGTATCTAATCGAACTTATTTGCGCATAACCTCTGGACTATTGGTTTGGCTATGCGCTGATCCAGTACAGCAGCCGAGAATGTATGTGTTACCTAAATCTTTTTGAAAATAGTTAAAAAGCAAAACGGGACACAGTTGCTATTGATAATCTCTTTGCCCCGATACTATATTACTTTTTTTGCCGCTTTTGCATTGCGTCAATAATAGTATTCATGATAGAGATAATTAAACAGACCGTTGCCAATGTTAATAATACTTGTTGACAGGTTTTTGAGCTAATTGCCCAATCACTACTTGAATGATTAACGCTCCCAATTATGAGTTGAACGCGAAATGCGGTTTCAAGAGCGTTTCGGCAAAAATCTGTAATCGCATAAAGGAGGAGAGAGATTACAGATAAAACTGCAAATTTATCTTTTAACATGGCAACCTCCTGTTTTTAAGAATTGTGTTCAGTGTGCAGGATTACAAGACCGTTGGGATACCAGGACTTTCCCGTAGCAATCTGAACAGTGCCAACCTTTGCGGTATATGTAAATACACGATAACTCGTCCAGACTTTAATTACCCAGTATTTGTTTTCTGGAATGTTTACTTTGTAATTAGATGTCTTTGTATAAGACTCTCCAATAGTGTATTCCATAGATTTGGAAACAGCGCCCTTTACCTCGGCAACGCTATAAATCTTTCCGCTAACTTCTACACTAGAAGTCATGTCAGAATTCCAGTTTGCAGTAGATGTCCGGCTATATGTTTCTGTAAACTCACTTGGCCCGTCAATCATATAACGATCATATTCCTCAAAATATCTTCCATCGAAGAAATTTGACTTTGTAATCGAAATGGGTGTAGTAGGAGCCGTAGCCTGTGGAACTACGGTTTTCTCATTGAGAGCTGTGTTGTCGATGATTTGAGTTACTACAACCTTTGTAGGTAGTTCTCCATTCAGACCGCACTCAACGATTCCCTCGTTGATGAGTGCTTGAATCTTATCCGCATCAGAAATGGTTCCTGTTACAACTATGCTCTCCGTTGTTGTTGTGAGCGTACCGTTTTGAGGCACCATACTGATCTCATCAACAAGGTCAAAGATTGGATCAATGTGAGGCGCATTTTCGCTATTATTGTTTCCGGCTGCAAAAGCTGTAACAGTCATAGAAAGCATCATTATAATTGCCAGCATGAAACAAACTACTTTTTTCATAGAAAACTCCTTTCCCGTGTTGGTCATAAAGCGATTGATTTCTCTCGTACAGTTGTTAGATGGAAGCAACGCGCATAGCCCACCAATATGAAATAGGCTATGCGCCATGCCTGCTAATTTTTAATCGCAACCTCCAGAAAGGAAAGGTAAAATAGGCAGACCAGTGCGCAACTCCATACATAGTATTAAACACCATCATAGTCAATTCCACCTCCTGAATTGGTATTTTGAAGTTCGTGTGACCCGTCAGCATAGCCGCAGAGGGGCGTACATTCCCTTTCACTCCATAAGTACGGTTTTATCGCCGTTGGTCGCAGAATTTTTTGAAAAAAATTTTTTGAATATTTGCTTCTTTTTCCAAAGAAAACGCCCACATCAACATTGCTGTTGGTGTAGGCGTAACTACTCTTAGAGGGGTATTACGAGGGGAAATGCTTATCAATCAGTCGGAATAATTTATAAGAAACACGCCGTGTTTGTTCTTCCTGCGCGTGTGTCTGCCTGTTTGCTGTTTCGTCGGCCGGGATGCCCCACGCTTTTCTGGCGATGCCGATGCTGTGAATGCAGGCATCGGCAAGTTCTTTGCCGCCTTGCACCTGAACTTGTGCAGCAGCTTCCTCTGCCAATCGTTCCTGCAGCACTTTTGCGTTTTCAATGGTCATATTGAATCCTCCTGTATGTTTCGGGCCTTGCCCGTGCCAACATCATGGCGCATACACTCGGAATGTCTATTCAGCAATACCAACAAAACAACCTGCTTAAATTCTACGTTTTGCCGAGAGCGAAAAAGGGCCGCTTTCTCGAAAAATTTCCGAAAAAGCGGCCAAAAATCGCGTGGGTAAAGGTACAGGTCCACTGATTTTGCCAAAACGCTTTTTGATATCTTTTTTTCCGACTTCAAAAATTGAGCGCAAAAAAACCCGGAAGTCGTTGAAACTTCTGGGTTTTTCGCGTAGATATCTTTTTTGGTTCTACTAGATGGTGGACAGTACAGGACTCGAACCTGTGACCCCATGCACGTCAAGAAGCCTCCGTTCGTGTTTTACCGTATTTTAATTATAATGCGCGAATATTTTAGATTAAAAAGTTCTGTTTTTATAGGATTCTTTCCATTGCGTCCATCGCGTTTTTGCCCAGTCTGGGTCACGGTTTGGGTCAGGTGACGTACAGACTCAATATTTTGTCCGCAGATAGGTTTCTACCGCCGTCAAAAACGTCCCTGCCGACTGCACCTGCTCGGCGGTGTCTGCCTTGGAAACGATGAAAAAATCGTTGTAATCACTGCCCTCGCGGACATCAGAAAGCTCGGAGATCAGCCCGGACAGGCTGGCGTCTAACACGCCGGTTTTGATATACCGTTTCCGGAACTCGGAAATGATTCCGCTGTGGTGCTTCATATCTACGCCGTCAAGCGCAAGAACGGCGCGCATCGCGTGGAAAAACGCATAGTATGCGCGGTTTGCCGCACTGCGGTAGCTTTCGCCTGCAAGCAGCAGCTTTGCGTCCCGCAGACATTCCTTTGCGTGGTCAAAGCGAACCTTGGAGATTTCAATAGCTTGTTCAGGAAGCATAGCGAATCCCCTCCTTCAGCACGTTCTGATAGAACGGCAGGAAATCCACATACCGCTGGAACTGTGCCAGCGGCACAACGTGGACAGAAACCGTGATGTCGTGGTCAAGGCT
>OGXT01001117.1_pt1 | contig 28023 bp, 21 predicted proteins | sample 1576361 | NCBI WGS metagenome assembly OGXT01 (sample SAMEA3541514, study PRJEB24748) | human gut metagenome | biome: human gut; feature: human-associated habitat; material: faeces | place: China | collected 2012 | reverse complement strand
AACGAGAAACATTACAGAGAATAATTCCTAAACAAAAAGCGTTAGTCTTTGTAGAATTTGAATAATTTTCAAAAGCTCGCAAAGCCTTGTAAAATGGGCATTTGCGAGCTTGTTTTTTGTCTTGTGGTACTAAAATGGTACTAAAGCGAGCTGCGCGTGAATAGTTTCATTTACGCCTGAGACCATGTTATTTTCCACTCAAAATATTCATTAGGAGAAATCTCTCCACTATTTAATTTCGTTTTCATTTCACACCATTCCGAAAGGAAATCATTTACCAATCCATATTCAAAAGTTAATGCGACAGGTGAGCCTGTACTGTCATAATCATCTTCATTGTAAGTTGGTCTGGCAGCCTCGGAAGATTTTGCAGGTGTCATTGCAATCAGATGAATCAGGTTGCCGGGAGCAGTGTACTCTGGAAATCTTGTGCCTTTTCCACGTGCAGGAAGTGATGTGGCGCTTTCTTCAAGCCAGAAAAGGATTGTTGAACAGAAGCGTTTTGTAGTTGGTGGAGCGAAGTATGCAGGGGATTTGAAAAGATTTCATCAGTTGCAGGACGAATATCTGTTACTTGTGAATAATGATATCAAAGATATTGTGGGGCTTGTGAATTTTAGAAGTGAGCAGAAAGAAAAGATTCGGCAGATTGAGGACAGACAGCAGGAGATATACAGAGAAAGCTCTAGCCGGAAACGCAGTATAAAGAATGAAGAGCAGTACCGGGAATATCAGATGTGGCATGTGGAAGTGCAGGAAGAACTAGACGAGCTGAAGCAGGAAAAAGGAAGATAAAGAGACAGTTGCAGCTTGCTGATGGCATTATGAAGGAAGATTTGTATACGGCTTATTATGTGGTGTCGGAGAATGAAGAGATTGTTGCTGACAGGGAGATTGAGATACCGGGGATGGAAGAGGCGGTTGAGAAAGTAGCGGTAGTAGTTACTGAGCCTGATGCAAATGTTGAGGTAATGAATCCTAACAATAATCAGAATGAAATAGGCAGACAGAAAGAGCAAGCTGATAGTGCGAGAAAGCAACAGACTGATTTAGGGGATATAGGAATACCAGAGATTCTTAATTTGTCAGACGTGAATTTGGCAAGAGTTGGCGAAAGTATAACGGATGTAACAGATAAAAGTGAATATGTGGAAACTAGAGAGACTGAATCTGTGGACAAAGCTGGCTGGATTGTTAGTAGAATATTAGAGCTTGGTGGTTATGAGACTGTCAGTGATTCTGTTAAGGCTGATATATTCGGATTTGATATTGCTGATGTAGGCGGTAGCATAAGGTTGTTCTCGGATGTGATGAAAAGGTTGGAGATAAAGCTGGATGGAGAAGGGATTTATAAGGAGTTTCAGAGAATTTATAATGAGAGTGTTGGCAGAGATGCTGATAAAGGAAAGGTAGGAGACAAGATAGGGAATAGGGGCAGAGAAAAGGAAATTGTTAGGCTTTGAATAAATACGTTCAACACGGAATGAAAAGTGGTAAATTTAATATCTTTGAAACGAAAAGTGTGATATTATAATTTTAGAAAACATGACAATTAGCCTATTTTGTTTATATATATTATAATGCCAAATATTTTTAAAGGGAGGTGCATACTTGTATGGGTGCAAAAAAATATGCATATGTAAATTATAAAATGCTTGTATGGGCACGTTCTGAAACACCATTTGGCACAACAAGTGATGTTGCTAATCATATTTCTGGGTTTAGGTCAGAAGTAATTGATAAATGGGAAAGAGGCGAAGAGTTGCCTTCAATTACAGAAGCAAAGAAACTTGCTAATTTATACAAAGTTCCATTTGCAACATTTTATTTATCTAATCCACCTGAGAAAAAAACAAAAGCTTATACCGATCGTAGGACATACAATGATACTGTTTATAGAGAAACAAGTTATGAATTGTGGTCTGAAATTGGTAGAATAACTGGTAATAGGCAAATTATAGTTAATCTATCTGATGATACGGAATATAGGAGCTTGCCAATCGTTGGCCCGAAATTAAGCGAAAAACAGATAGCAGATGTAATAAGAAAGTATTTTGAATTAGATTTGCCATTTAAGAATAAATCAGCATATAGAAATAATGGATTTAATTATTATAGAGCCCTTTTAGAACATTATGGGATAATGGTTGCTCAGATAACTGGAGTATCATTGTCTGAGATGCGAGGCATTTCTATGTATTATGATACATTTCCTATCATTGCAATTAATAATAAAGATTTTGAGAGAGCTAAAGTTTTTTCATTATTTCATGAAGTTGCACATTTGGTTAGAAGGTCTTCATCATTATGCTTAATAGATTTTGATGAGCGTAATGATGAAGAAGAAAAAATATGTGATAGAATTGCTGCAGAAGTATTAATGCCAGAAGAAAGTTTTAGATATGTGTCATCAAATGCGCTTAATTTATATGGTGAGTGGTCAGATTTATGTTTAATATCTATTGCGGATAAGTATGCAGTAAGCACATTTTCGGTAGTAAGAAGGTTAAGAGAATTAGATATTATTAATAGGTCAGATTATTATTCTATATACAAGAGGATTAGTGACTCATTTAAAGAAGAACAGGATTCTATTATTCAGAATAAGAAAGATAGAGAATTCAAAGTAAAATATTATATTACCTACTTGAGTAAAGAAGGCTATTTGTTTCCAAAGAAAGTGTTATCTGCTTATAGCAGAGGCGATATATCATATGGTGAGATGTGTAGTACACTTAGTATAAAAGGTAAACACATAAGTAATATAGAACGGGCGGTGATGTTCATATGAGTAAAAAGTATGTAATAGATGCCTGTGCACTTATTAATGCATCAAAGAACTATAATATGACTAAGAAAGCATTTTCACATATATGGCAGGCTTTTAATGAACTTGTAGAAAATGGACAACTTATTTCAAGTTCGGAAATATTTGAAGAATTAAAAGATGATGATATTGTAAAATGGGCAAAGGAACACAAAGATGCTTTTTTGCCTTTATCAAAAGAAGTACAGTTAAAGACTACAGAAATATTACAACAATTTCCACAAATAATAAAAATTCAAACAAAGGGAAGCTCAAATGGAGATCCATTTTTGATTGCAACAGCTATTTTAGAAGATGGGATTATAGTAACTGATGAAGGAAACAAGAATAATGGAATTCCAATGGTATGTGAATCATTAGGTGTAGAGTATATGAAACTTAATGATATGTTAGATGAGGTATTGGAGTAATGAATTAGAGGGGGAGAAATCCTTCTCTTTTTTGTTTGTATTATTCCGATAAACGATGTATAATCAAACTAGTTTTATGTTTCTGCTTATGTATGATTTTGAAGAGGTAAGATTATGGAGTATTTAACGACTGTGGAATTATCAGAAAGATGGAATATCACTTCACGTCGAATAGGTGTTTTATGTGCAGAAGGAAGAATTGAAGGTGCAATAAAAAAAGGAAAAACATGGTTAATTCCTTCAGATGCAATAAAGCCTGCTGATGGACGATACAAGAAAAATCAGAAAAGTAAGATGTAATACGAAACAGGATTTATAAATATATGAGAATATATAATTAAATGCAGAGGGGGTACTGATATGGCATTTGATTTTGGAAACGCAAATGAAGCACAGAGAAGTGCTATTTCTACAACAGATGGTCCGTTGTTAATTATTGCAGGCCCTGGTACAGGAAAAACATATACATTAGTAAAGAGAATTGTTTATCTTATAACTGAAAAAGATGTGCTTCCTGAGGAAATAATGATTGCTACATTTACAGAAAAGGCTGCGAAAGAACTGATTACACGTATCACAAATGAATTGTATGCAATAGGAGTATCCGTAAATCTGAATGAAATGTATATTGGTACTTTTCATTCAATTTGTTTGAGAATTCTTAAAGATCATCTTGAATATACAAGGATTAAGAAAAATTATAGGATGCTAGATAATTTTGATCAGCAGTATATGGTGTTTCAAAAGATTAATAGATTTAGGAACTTGCCTTATTTTGATGTTATATTTGATAAAAAGCAAGGAGCTTGGAGACAAGCCGGAGAAATAGTTAAGTATGTTAATAATCTTGCTGAAGAATTGGTTGATATTGATAAAATGCAGGAAGACTCGGATGAACATATTGTGGCTGTTGCAAATATTATGAAACAGTACAATATCCTGATGGAAGATGAGAATTTAATTGATTTTTCAAGTATTCAAACAGAAGCATATAAATTATTGATCGAGGAACCAAGCATATTGGAAGAAATACAGCAGAAAATTAAATATGTGATGGTGGATGAATATCAGGATACAAATTACATACAGGAATTACTTGTGTTTTTGATTGCCGGAAAAAATAGAAATATATGTGTTGTGGGAGACGATGACCAAGGTTTGTATCGTTTTCGAGGAGCAACAATAAGAAATATATTGGAATTTCCAGGCCATTTTGCAGAAGGAGAATGTAAGCAGGTTAAACTTGTTACAAATTATCGTTCAGAGAGACAAATTATTGATTTTTACAATAAATGGATGAGCACAACAGATGGTAGGGCATATGATTTTATGTGGAAGAATTTTAGGTTTGAGAAGAAGATTGTTCCGCCGGAAGGGAAAAAGGATGCTAAAGTAGGTGTTATTAAATGTTCAGGAAAAGATTTGTTAGATGATTGGTATGAACAAGTGTATTCATTTATTACACAATTAAAAAGTAGTGGTGTACTAACTGATTACAATCAGATTGCAGTTCTTTGCAAGTCTGTAAAAGGGGATAAAATCATAGGTATGGTTGAATATCTTGAGGAACATGGTATTAAAGTTTATTCACCTCGTTCGGAAATGTTCTTTGAAAGAAAAGAGATAAAGCAGGTAATAGGGTGTATGATCTTATGTTTCCCAGAGTATGTTCGTAAGTTACAACAAAGAGATTTTTCGTATGATTTTGAAAATCTCTATAATTATTACGATACTCAATGTATAGCTGCTGCAAGAGAGCTTATTTTACAGTATAGAGATACATTGGGAAAATGGATTGCAGAGAAGATGCAGAAGCATGCTAATCTAAGAAAGGATAATGCAGATTACGCATTTACAGGATTACTGTATCAGTTATTACAGTTTGAACCATTTAGTACATACTTAGGGATAGATATGAAATCAGGGGTGATAGATGAAAGACCTGCAAGAAACTTATCAATTTTATCTTCAATTTTGGGAAAGTACGAATATCTACATAGGATAGATGTCTTCACGGAAAACAATATTGTAGAGTCAGTAGAACGTTTTTTTAATATGTATTTTCGCTTCTTATTTGATGGAGGAATTACAGAGTATGAAGATGATTCGGAGTATGCTCCGAGTGGGTGCGTTTCATTTATGACTATACATCAGTCAAAAGGAATGGAGTTTCCGATAGTGATTGTTGATTCATTAAATGGAACACCGAGAAGTAGTGGAAATCATTTGCTAGAAGAAATAGAAAATAAATATTTTCATAGAAAAGTTTTTGAGACAAGGGAAGATATAAAATTCTTTGATTTTTGGCGATTATATTATACGGCATTTTCAAGAGCACAAAATTTATTGGTACTCTCTTGTTGTGAAAAGAAAGGTCATGGAGCCACACCAAGCAAATATTTTGAAGAGTGCTATGAGAAGCTACCTGCTTATGAAGATGTAAATCTTTCAGAAATAAAGTTGGAAAAGGTAAAGCCTGTAAATATAAAGGATACATATTCTTTTACTTCTCACATCGCTCTGTATGAGAATTGTGCATTACAGTATAAATTTTTTAAAGAACTTGGATTTACGCAGGTAAGAGTAGGTGCAACACTCTTTGGAACTTTAGTGCACGAGACAATAGAAGACATTCATCGTGCAGCTATGCGTCATGAAGAACAGACAATAGTGCCGGAAACAATACGAGAGTGGTTTGATACAAATTATATGACATTATCGAAGTGTGAGCATTCTTATTTAGGACAACCGCAGATAGAAGCTGCGTATAAACAGGTTTTGGGGTATGTTGAGAGAAATCAGAGTGACTGGAGTCGAATTCAAGATGCAGAGGTGGAAGTAAGTTTAGTAAAGCCTGATTATATATTGCTTGGAAAGGTTGACCTTATCAGGGGCGAAGGTGATACAGTAGAGATTGTTGACTTTAAATCCGAGAAGAAACCAGATGTTTTAATTGAAACAGCGGAGATGAATCGTTATAGGAGACAGCTTGAAGTGTATGCTCATCTTATTGAGGAAAAGACAGGCAAAAAGGTAAGTAAAATGCATTTGTATTATACAGGTGAGGATAATGGTGTACCAACAGTAACATTTAATAAGTCAACGGAAATGATTGATAAAACAATAAAAGAATTTGATGAAGTGGTTGAAAAAATACAACATAAAGATTTTAGTGGCAGAGCTAAAGATAAAAATCTTTGTGCCAACTGTGATATGAGACATTACTGTAGAAGAAAAGGAGATTGCTAATGGATGGACAGATTTCATTTGAATTTGAACAAAGACAACCAATAAAAGGATATCCGGAGTTACATTGGACGGGGAAAAGGCCTTATACATCAACGCGGTATTATCCTGCACAGCTTAAGGAATCCTATGGAGAGCCTAAGGATGGTTGGATGAATAAGATATTTTGGGGAGATAATCTTCAAGTTATGAGTCATATGCTTAAAGAATACCGTGGAAAAATAGATTTGATATATATTGACCCTCCATTTGATAGTAAAGTTGACTATAAAAAGCAGATTAAAATAAAATCAAAAAAAATTGCAGGGGATATCTCGTCATTTGAAGAAAAACAGTATAGTGACATATGGACAAATGATGAATATTTACAATTTATGTATGAACGTTTAGTTATAATGAGAGAACTATTGAGTTCAACAGGCACAATTTATGTTCATTGTGATTATCATAAATCGATGTATATACGATGTATTTTAGATGAGATATTTGGATTTGATTGTATGAAAAATGAAATCACATGGCATTATGAAAAATGGACAGCACCATCAGGAGATAGTTTCCAAAAAAATCATGATACTATTTTTATGTATTCAAAAGGAAATAATAAATTTAATACAATTAAAGAAGTAACTGATAATTTGAAAAGTAAATATGAAAATGGTTATCTTATTGGTGGTGGATATGGATCAAATGGATTAGTAGTATATGATAAGAATAATCCCAAAGTAAAAGAAATGATAGCTTCAGGAAAGTATCAAGTTCATTATGCAGATATGGAGGGAAAACCTATAAGTGATGTATGGGATATTCCATTTATTAATCCTCAGGCAAAAGAAAGAACAGGGTATCCAACACAAAAACCGGAGAAATTACTAGAAAGAATTATTACGGCATCTACAGATCCGGGAGATTTGGTCTTTGATTGTTTTATGGGCTCAGGAACATTATGTGCGGTAGCAGGTATGTTGAATAGAAAATATATAGGCGCAGATATTAATTTAGGAGCAGTACAGGTTACTACAAAAAGATTATTAGGATTGCAAAATAATAATAATTTTGAGGTGTATAATGTGAATAACTATGATTTCTTTAGAAATCCAGTAGAGGCGAAAGAATTAATTATTGATGCATTAGGTATTCAAAAATTTGATTCATCAACAGTATATGATGGAGAATTAGATGGCTGGATGGTTAAAATCATGCCTACAAATCGTATTGCAACAAAGGCTGATTTAGAGGAACTCAAGGCTAATTTACCGTATCATACATTTGAAAAGCGCAAGGAAGAAAATCCGAATGGGGTGGTGGAGAAAATTAAGATTATTTGCATGGGACATGAAGCTGATTTGAAGGCATCGTTGGAACAGGAACTTTCTTCGTATAATTTGGAAATAGAGATAGTTGATATCCTTAGGGATAAGAAAGATTTACAATTTAAGAGGGAAGCAGATGCCAATGTTGTTAAAGAAAACAATCAGATTATAATAAAAGAATTTTATCCTATGAACCTTTTACAGAAATTAAGTATGCAGAAAGAATCTGTTGAAGATTGGAGGCAGTTGGTAGAATCTATCTATATTGATTGGAATTATGATGGTCAGACAATGAGACCGACAATTTGTGATATTCCGACAAAAGATGAGTTGGTATCTGGTATATATAAAATTCCAGATTCCGCAGGTAAAATTAAAATAAAGATAACAGACTTGTTATCTGAGTCACTTGAGCTGGAGGTATAGATATGGCAAAAGAAGTTGGAATGGAATTTGCCTTTTTTGAGTTCCTTCGTTCATTTTATGTAGATAATAGAGGAATTATAAGAAATAGGTATCGTGAAATAACTAAGAAATATCTGGATTACAATGACAAGGAAAAGAACCCAGACGCATTTTTACGAACCCCACAGTTTGAAGCCTTAGAAATGTATGTGTTTGTAAAAGAATTTATGAATAATCAACAGATGTATCAGATGTTTGATGACTGGTCAAAGAGAAATGGTGTTTTTTCAGATAGGCGATTCTATGATGAAGCTGGGCAGATGACATTATATGATGTTTATTCACCAAAACAGTATCATGATTACTTTTTACAAATAAAGAAATATGCGGAAGATTATCCAAATTATATTTTTGCATTAACTATGGGATTAGGTAAGACAATTCTCATGGCTACCTGTATTTTTTATGAGTTTCTTCTTTCTTCAAAATGGCCTCGAGATGATAAGTATTGTCATAATGCATTGGTTTTTGCACCGGACAAAACAGTATTACAATCGTTAAAAGAAATAGTAACTTTTGATAAGAGTAAGGTTGTACCTCCGGAATATATTGGTGTATTAGATGCGAATATTAAGGTATATTTTCTTGAAGATAGTGGAACCACATTAAATACATTAGATGGTTCCAAGTATAATATAATTATTTCTAATACACAGAAAATTATATTAAAGGCTCAGCATAAAGAAAAAAGTTCTGTAGACAAGTTGTTTAGTGATCAGGTACCGGGACAATCCGTATTGGATGATGTTCTTGGAATATTACAGGAAATCAGTAACAACGACGATTTGATGTCAAATCAACGTTTTGAGAAACTTACCAGGCTTTCACAAATGGGTATTTATGTAGATGAAGCACATCATATGTTTGGAGCAGACTTGGAGAAGGCTTTGCACGAAAATGGTAAGGGTACTAGCCTGCGCAATACTATAAATAAATTGTCTAAGGAATTATCTAAGCATGGAAGTAAAGTGGTTGCTTGTTATAATTTTACAGGAACACCATACGTCAATAATAAGATTCTTCCGGAAGTTATATATGCTTATGGATTGCAGGCGGCAATTAGAAATAATTTCTTAAAAGATACTAGTGTTATTGGTTATAGTAACGTAAAAAGCAAAGAATTCCTAAAAGCTGTTATTGTCGATTTCTGGGCAAAGTATGGTGGAAAAGAATATGAGGGATTAGCACCTAAAATGGCTATTTTTGGGGCAGAGATAGCAGAAGTTCGTGATGAAATCAGACCAGTTGTTGAAGAAGTACTATCTGAATTGGGAATACCTCTTGATAAAATTTTAGTTAATGTTGGAGACGAAAAGATTACTAAATCTGAAGACATAAGAGATTTTAACAATCTTGATATAGCTGGAACAGCAGGCAGTAAGAAGCAGTTTATATTGCTTGTTAATAAAGGTAGAGAGGGGTGGAACTGTAGATCATTATTTAGCGTGGCTCTTTTTAGAAGTCCAAAGTCCAAAGTTTTTGTGCTTCAAGCAACAATGAGATGCTTGAGAAAAATTACAGATGAACAACTAATGGCCACAGTGTACTTGTCAAAAGAGAATATGGATATATTGGATGATGAGCTTAAAAAGAATTTTAGAACTAGCATAGAGGAACTTGTAGTTAAGAAGGATAAAAAACGTAAGAAAGTTCCTGTACGTGTGAAAGAACCACCTAGAACATTGCGCATGAACAGATTGCATTATAAATATTCTTTGGAAACTAAGCATTATGATAGTAGATTATCGTTTGGTTTGAAAGAAATAGAAACAGAAAATTATGATGCAACAATGTATGTTAAAGAAGGACTTACAACTTCGTCTGTTGTGCGTGAAAGCAATATTAACTATATGGTTAGTAAATTAGCGTATACTGAGATAACGTTGGTGGCAGAAGTAGCAAAATATTTTCCTGATATCAGATGCACAGAAGTTGCTAGGATACTGAGGAAATCAGAAGAAGGTATTGATAAAATATTAGTAGCTGTCAATGAACATAATGATATTATTTATGATAAAATTGTGCCAACCATATTTGAGGCATTATACCGGGTTAACAAAGAGATTGTAAAAGAAAATGTTGATGTTAAATTACTTAAGAAGCCTAAAGAAGGTGGATATTATGAGTTTAGTGGAAATGAGGATTTGATTATAATGCAGAATTCAGAGGATTCTGTTGTTGTGAAAAATAAAGACAAGAGTTTTCACGCAGATACTTATGTTTTTGATTCGAAGCCTGAGTTACAATTATTTTTACAGTTGCTTGCAAATGAGCACGTAAAAAAAGCTTATTTCACTGGAATGTTTACTGCTGACCAGACAGATTTTTATGTTCCATATATTGATCCGGAATCTAATAGATTAAGGAAGTATTATCCAGATTTCTTAGTAAAAATGGACGATGGAAGTTATTTGATTTTGGAAGTAAAAGGTGACAATATGATAGATGATCCGGTAGTGAAGGCGAAAGGAGCAGCGGCTGAGGAGGTTGCAGTAGAGAGTTCAATGAAATACGAAATGCTTAAAGGAACAGACATTATGGAAGGAAAAGCAAAGTTTTAGCTTAAACGGGTCTCATTCAACCTGAATGGCGGATAGTAATTAAAGATGATATTAATATGGGAAAATCAGGGATAATAAAAGATTTTGTTTTGCCACAAGAAATATATATTGGATGTAGACAGCAGGAAACAGTCGCTGAGAATAACAATAATCGTATGTTACATAATAAAAAAGAGAATGAGATGTATGCTGATCTAGATGAGATACTTCAATGGGCGGAGAATAACTATATTGATGTATATATGCCAATAATAAGTAGAAAAGAATATAAAATGATGGATAGAGCGTTACGATTGATTTAGCAAGTTTTAGCAGAGGTGGCTATATGTCAGATTTTGAAGAAAAATATGATTATCAGGAAATTATGGTAGAAGATATTTCGCAGATATATCAAATTGCAAATGATTATAATTCGTTCTATGATTTACCAAGATCAGGTAGAGGTGACCCAGGTGATGAACGAACTTACTTACAGGCATTTTATAGAGGACAAAGCGATTCTTCTTGGAAAATCACTCCAAGTATATGCAGAGATACATCTGTGGATGAGAGTATATCGGAATCTGGAGATTTACTATTTGAAGTAATGGCATATAATCAGCATTATATACATGCTACAAGATTAATTGACTTTACAATGGATATAAATGTAGCATTGTTTTTTGCTTGTTGTGAAAATATTGAAAAAGATGCGGCTATATTTATATGGTCATATTCTCCGTATGATCCTAAATGGACAAGAATAAAGATACAGTGTGAACTTGTTAATGTTTAAAAGCAACGTATAAGTGTAAGTGAATATGCAGAGATACTTTTGCAGAAATATCCGGAATTGAAAGACAATTGTACTTATAAAAAGGATTTCTATACTGATTTAGTTTCTTATTTGGATCATGGTTTTATGATTATGCAACCACGCAATCCGTATTTGGAAAATATGAGAATACAAAGACAAAAAGGGTGTTTATATGTTTGTGGTGTGAAATTTGAAACTCCGATTGATAAAATGAGAACAAGTGTTAATGCGGGGAATAATATATTGTGCCCGCATGAGCCGGAAGCTCCTAAAGAATTGGACGGAGGTAATTTTTTGGTAAAGGTGGTCATTCCTGCAAGATTAAAAAATGTGATAATGAAACAATTGGAAGCAAAGGGAATTACAAAAGAAGCTTTGTTACCCATGTGATGTAAATAGGCACTTGTTTAATGTAGAAGGATGGTGAGAACTATGGACATAAAGCAGCTAATTGGTGAAACCACAGATTACGACAAAAAACTTGCACTTGAAGAAAAGAAACCTAAGAGCTGGTGTAAGAGTATCAGTGCGTTTGCTAATTGTTTTGGAGGCAAGCTTATATTTGGTGTATCTAATGATAGTGAGTTGGTGGGACTTGCGGATGCAGAAGGTGATGCGGAGAAAATTAGTGAAGCAATAAAAATACATTTAAATCCAATACCGGAGTTTAGGCTTTCATTTGAAAAAGATGAGGACAAGACTTTTGTTATTGTAGAAGTTATGAAAGGGCAGCAGACACCATACTATTATGAGGGAGACGGGCAACTTGTCGCATTTATGCGTATAGGAAATGAAAGTGTTCCAGCGACTCCTTCACAACTAAGAGAACTGGTTCTTCGTGGGAGCGGTGAAAGTTATGATAGCCTGAAATCAAGATATGATTTTGACAATATGTCATTTACAAAATTAAAATCAGTATATAAACAGAGAACGGGGAATACATTTGAAGATACAGATTATGAATCTTTTGGGCTGATTGATGAAAAAGGAAATCTAACGAATGCTGGAGCACTTTTGGCAGATGAATCACCGGTACGTCATTCCAGATTGTTTTGTACAAGATGGAATGGACTTACTAAAGCATCAGGAATAGTGGATGCACTTGATGATAAGGAATATACTGGCAGTCTTGTCACATTGTTGCAGGCAGGAACTGATTTTGTGAGAAATAATTCCAAGAAAGCATGGCGTAAGGTTGGTGACGGCAGAATTGAAATGCCTGATTATCCGGATAGAGCAGTGCTTGAAGGTGTAGTAAATGCATTGATTCATAGAAATTATCTGGAGATAGGTAGTGAAGTCCATATAGATATGTTCGATGATAGAATTGAAATATATTCACCCGGTGGAATGGTAAGTGGAATATCTCTTGAGGGGAAAAATCTATTGAAAATTCCGTCAAAGCGAAGAAATCCGATATTAGCTGATATATTCAGCCGTTTAAAATATATGGAGCGTAGAGGTAGTGGATTTAAGAAGATATTGGCGGACTACGAGGGACAAGTCGAATTTGATGAGTCTAAGATGCCAGTCTTTGATGCGGATAATGATGATTTTACATTGACTTTGTATAATTTGAATTATGGACATGATTATGTGATGAATGTTAATGATACTAGGAATGGCACTCAAGGTGGCACTCAAGGTGGCACTCAAGGTGGCACTCAAGATGGCACTCAAGACAAATTGCAGAAACAAATCTTTGATATGATAGAAGAAAATCCTCAAATTTCCACATCAGAAATCGCAGCAAAGTTAGGTGTTGGTGTAAGAACTGTGAAGAGGCGAATTAAGCAAATGCCTAATATATCATATGTAGGAAGTGGCTACAGCGGTCATTGGGAAATTAAAGGGGAGTAAGCAGGCATATTTTATGGACAGGAACCCAATGTGATAATAGTTCAGATAAGTTATCGCAAAATTAAAAAAGGAGAATGAAAAATGAAGAGACAATTGTCACAATTGCAGAGACTACTTGTGGCGGGAATATATATTTTTATAATTGTTATGATATATGGATTGCTAAATGGGGGAATAGCGGATATATTGAATCAGTCGGAGGCTACATCAGTTTGGTTTTTCTCGGGAATCTTATTGATTATAATGGGAATGTACGTAACTGAACCATATTTTTCATCGCCAACAGACACATTGTCTAATAGTATTTCGTTGATTTTGGTTTTACTAGCTATAACAAATCGGCAGGAATTGAATGGTTACATTGAATTACTAGTTTATGCAGTTTGTATGTTTATATTAAGTATTTTTCATATGATTGTAAAAAATTATAATGAAAAGGCAAAAAGGATTAGTTTTTGGTGTTTAAAGCATTTAGGAAGTTCTAAAACGATGTTTTCTGTGGTGTATCTTGTCTCGGCATTTTCGTTTTTTAGAGATAATACACCTATGTTATTCGCAGCGATTGCTTTATGGATATGTATGGTACCAATTGGACTTGTAGAAAGCATTATTGCCAAATTTAGTCAGTTGATGGGGATAATAAAAGAAAAAGATATTGATTCGTGTATTGGAGTAGCTATAAAAAATTCAGAGTCAAACTTATATACAATTTCAGTTCCTAAAACAGACGAAAAAGAAAAACTTGTATCTTCAAGTAGAAACTCTGTGTATGCTGTAAAGGTAGATTCGGATTCTTATTGTTTGGGGATAGAAATACAAAGAAAGAACCTTATTGATTCAATTTGGATAAGCATAATGTTATTGGATAATGCAGAACTGGAAATTACACTAAATAATTTGGAAGATATAGGAATTAATATTAATTATACGGAAAATTTAGGAACTGCACATGTTTTGAATGATGGAAAAATAAAACAATCAATTCTTGAACAGTTGAAATCATCAACTATTTTTATGGAACGCGATGATTTTATAGGATTTGTTCTTCCTGAATCGAATGTTAGTACTATCAGGTTTAATACGTGCAAAATAGATGAAACGCGATTAACAGAAGGAACAATAGTTAAAACACATATTGCAGGAAGGGAAGTTCTTTACCAAGTAATCAATGGCATTACAAAGATAGCTAGTAACAGTGTGGATAGCGAGTATGGATATATATGTGCAGTAGCAAGAAAATTGGGGCATTATGATGCCGGACATCATGAGATAAAACATGTTAATTGGACACCGAAAGTTTATGAGCCTGTATACCTGTGCAAAGTAAATCGAGATATTGATTTGCAAGAAATAGCAAAAACTTCTATTGGTCGGTTACCGGGATCTGATATGAGTATACCTATAAAGAATATTAATGCTCTTGTGACTCATAATACGGCAGTATTAGGAATATTGGGAGTCGGAAAATCTTGTTTAACGTTCGAGTTGATTAAAAAAATTGTTGCTGCTGGAATAAAAGTTATATGTTTAGATATTACAAATCAATATGCAAGTGATAATGGTTTGTACAAATATATTCCTGAAGCACAAATAGTAAGTGATTTGCTGCAGGAGAAAATAGATGAACTTGAGTCACAATCAATGCGTACAGGTACAAGTGATTCAAAATCTTCGTGGGGAAATGTTGAGAATTTTAAAAAGCTGATGGAATCGGCAGTGGCTGGATTTATGGATGCTAACAACAAATCTGTGATGGTACTTAATCCTGAAAAATATATTGTTAGACAAGCTGCAACTGATTTTAGAATTACAGAGCTGAAGGCTGTCTCTTTGGTTGAAAAGGTTCAAATTATTTCTGAAATAGTTCTTAAAAAGTGTATGGATTTGGGGCAAATAGATAAGGCGAGATGTTGTGTTGTTTATGAAGAAGCGCATTCATTGACTCCAGAGTTTAATTCAGTTGTAGTAAAAGATGATAATTCTCATGCGAATGGCACTGCAAAAGTTATTTTGCAAGGTAGAAAGTACGGACTTGGTTGCATTATAGTTACGCAGCGTACGGCAAATGTAACAAAGAGTATATTGAACCAATGCAATACAATTTTTGCATTAAGAGTATTTGATGATACAGGAAAATCTTTCTTGGAAAACTATATTGGTAGGGATTATTCGGATACTTTGCCGACATTGGAAGAAAGACACGCAATTGCTATTGGAAAAGGTATCGGGCTAAAACAACCAGTGATTTTACAGCTTAATGATATGAAGTATTTACAAACGAATGACGGAGAGGAAATAGTTGAGAAAAACGAATGTGTGGATGTAGAAACAGAAGAAATTACCCCCAATCTATAGGATTTTTAATATTACAAAAAATTAAAGTCTCGTTAAAAGAGTGATATTGCTTTCAATGAGATTTAAGATTTGGAGAGAATACATAATATGGCAAAAATGCGATAAAATCGGAATTTATGGCTGATTCGTATGAGTACAATTTCAAATCGGTCTTATTTTTGACACTGTTTGTTGAGACTAACATGAGACTGAGGAGGTTCAAAATCATGGACATAAGTAAAAAAGATTGGAAGCTATTTCGAGAAAAATTATCAGGCTGGCAGGAAAATTATATGGAAGGTCTTGTTAAAGAGTATGCAAATTTTCTGAATGATGATAAAAAGCCTGCATCAGAGAAATTCTGGGAACTTGAAAAACGGATAAAAGAAGATAAACGTCATCCGGGAGTTGTCATGGAACTGAAAAAATCAGAGGTAATATGGGATATTGTTCGTCTCATTAGACTGAAAGTAATTACATATAATGATTTATCAGACTTTAGTGATGAATTACAGAATGAAGTAAAAAGAATACTTGAGATGAGCAGGTGATACATATGGAGATTGGTGCAACAAAAGCAGTTCAAGATCGACTAAAAACAACAAAGATTGAAGAAAGCGCAGGTGCTTCACTTGTGTTCTGCTGGGACACACATTTGACGAAAATAAAAGGAAGAAATGTCTTGTTTATTGTGAATGCCAGTAATCGTTATACAATAGCAATGACAGATATTGAACCAAGAAACTGGAATTACTATACAATGTATATCCGCAGTGTGATTCATGGCGTGATGCAGGAAATGGGATATTCCGAGGAACAGATAGGGCAGTATTTTAAAATGTCAGGCGATACAACTGTAACAAAAACTCATGGTAGGAAATCGGTTGGTGGCATTAACAGAATGGTAATGGATGCACAGTATTTTGGTAAGAAGCTGGAGAAAGAAGCAAAGTATCAATGGGAACTTAGTGAGTATCTGAACAGAGATATTTGCCAGCCTGAGGGATTTGATGCATATGGATATCCAAGTGAACTTTTTAAATTAGACATGGAACGACTAGGGATTGCTACTAAGAGAAAGCCTGCAAAGGTAATTGATTTCAGTCAGTATATAGAAAGCAACCGTGGTACTAACGATTAGTACCACAAAACTTTTTCTTGCAGAAATAATGGATGGAGATTATAATTCCCATAGGTGGACTTGCAAACCGACAGAATATTATTTTGTGAATAGTAAACAAACCTGCAAGCCACCGGAACTACACACAATAATGAAAAAATGCAATGGTACTGGATTGGTACTAAAAATATGTGAAACGAAAAATAACGTGTGGAAAAGGTATGAGATATCAATACAAGATAGTATAGATAACCATATTGAAACAACCAAAATCAAACCAAACTTTGCGAGTTTGAGTAGACGTTTTTTTGAATTCAAATTTTAAGAAAGCCTTTAAATAAAGGGCTTAGAACCACATAATTGTATATAATATTACCGAGGTGATACCAATATGATACCATTTCGGCAAATATAGGAGAATAAGGCTCCAATGTGATTAATTAGTCACATTGGAGTCTTTTTTTTGTTTTATAAGCAAGTAAAGTAGTAGCGGTGCTACCACGACTTTGGGAAGAAATACATTTATATTAAAACTGTGGTCAATGAAAATAAAATAACAATTTATAAAAAAAGGAGATTAGAAATATGTTATCTTTAGTAGTTAATGTATAGTAAGTTAAATAATAAATATATCCTAATAAACTCAATAAATATAAGGGTTTGTTAGGATATATCATTGTAAAGTATGAACTATTTTTCTTTTCGAGTGATTAGAAGTTCATATCATATTTGAATATAGTTTTTTCCCATAATTTTTTGGAGAACCTTCAGGAATGCAAAACCTGAAGTCTCGTAAGAAGCAGTTGAGGAATAGACGGATTTATACTATAATTTAATTTGAAAAGTTATACCCAAGGGTAAGCAAAAACGAACGAAGGCGAAATGGGGTTTGTCTATGACCGAACAGAAAAAGAATACTATCATAACAAGCGGCATCGCTGTACTTGCCATGATACTGGCATATTGCTTCCGAATTGTAGGCAGGGGCAGTTTCTACCCGATGCTGTTTTCCTATCTGCGCAGCTTTATCTATATTGGTCTGTTCGCTGCCTGGGGGCTCTCCGTCCGTCAGCGGATCGTGCAAAAGCAGGTGTGCAGGTTTATGACGGTCACCGCAGTGCTGCTTATCATCTGGATGGTAGTCCGTTCGGCAAAGTATTTTATATTCTGGCAGCCGGACGCCGTCCGTTACCTGTGGTATCTGTTCTATTTGCCCATGCTGTTTGTGCCTATGCTGGCACTGCTGATTGCCATGTCATTGGGAAAGCCGGACGAATACAAATTCCCCAAGGGAATGTCGGTTCTGTGGATCATCTCCGGCGTATTGCTTCTGCTCGTGCTCACAAATGACCTGCACCAATTCGTATTTACCTTTCCGAAGGACGCCACCGTGTGGACAGACAAAAACAACGGTTACTCGATAGGCTACTTCATTAGTGTGGGCTGGCAGGTACTATGTGCCTTTGCCGCACTCGTAATTATGTTTTTCAAATGCCGCGTGCAAAAAGGAAGGCTCCACTTTCTGCCCATTGTTCCTATGCTGCTGGCGATTGTTTACAGCGCACTTTACTATGCGGGTGCGGATTGGCTGCTCCACTTGTTCGGCGATATTGCTGCATTCCAAAGTGTGATGTATATTCTGACCTTTGAGTTTTGTATCGCTTGCGGATATATACATTCAAACAGCCGTTATGTGGACTTGTTTGCCTCCTCTGTCGGCACATCGGCAGAGATCACCGACAAGGACTTTACCGTTCGGTATGCAGCTGTAAACACTGCGCCTATCTCAAAGGAAACGATGAAAAAAGCCGAGCAAAGCCCGGTCACGATGGGAGGCTTGACCGTTCACACCATGCCCATTGACGGCGGCTATGCCGTATGGACAGAGGATGTGTCGGCTTTGCGAGACATTAAGGAGGACTCCGAGCTTCTTGCAGACGAGCTTGCCGACAGGAACGAAATACTCCGTTATGAATACAAGCGTGAAGCCAAGCGCCACAAGGTGGAGGAGCAAAACCGCCTGTATGATCTCCTGCGTTCCGCTACGCAGACGCAGATTGACCGCATTGCGGAGCTCACTAATGAATACCGCCGAATCTCAAGCACCGATCCCGACAGCGCCAAAACGCTCCTTGCCGAGATTGCCGTGCTGTGCAGCTATATTAAACGCCGCAAGCATCTGACGCTCCTTACCGACCGAGATATTAAAATAGCGGCAACGGAACTCCACCGTGCCTTCAATGAGTCCCTCCAAACGCTGAAGCTGTTGGGCGTCCGCAGCTCGCTCTATGTGGACGAGTCTCTTTCCATGCTCTCCGGCAAAACGGCGACCGCTGTATTTGATTTTTATGAATCGGTTATTGAAGCCGATATTTTGAATTTAACAGGCATACAGGTAAGCCTCATAAAGGCAGACAGCTTGCGCTTGTCACTGAATGTGTGCTGCAAGGCCGACCTTTCCGCTTTGGTAAGCGGAGACAGTATCCGCTGTGAAAAAGAGGATGACGAGGAATACCAGCGCCTTGTATTTGAAGCGAAAGAAGGTGACAGGAAATGAGTGCATTTTCTTCCATTTCTGAATTTTGGCAGACTATGCTGCCGTTTATCATGCTTGTGGAGATCGTCCTTGAAATCGGGCTGTTTATGTATCAGCTTCTTCGCAGCAATAAGCCGGTGCGCAGCCTGCTGAGTCTGGCGGTTATGGCGGTGATGATTCCACTGCTGTTTTCCGTTTCCCAGGCAGATCCCGATAATATCGGGGACGCATTTCTGCTGGATGCACCGTGGCTGATATTTGCCGCTGCCATTTTCCTTGCGGCAGTTCACTTTGCCATTGCTCTGCCGCGGGAATACCGCCGTAAAAAGAACGAGCTTTCGCCGTTCTCCATTAAGGAAGCAACCGATAAGCTGCCTATGGGCATCTGCTTTGCCGACCCGAACGGCAGGATCATCCTGTGCAACAACCGTATGCGCAGGCTCTCCTTTGCCCTTTGCGGCCACGAGCTGCAAATCAAAAGCGATATGGAAAATGCCCTGAGCGTGCCGGATAGATCCGTAACCGTCAAGGATGATTGCTACATCCTGCCCGACAAGACCGTCTGGCAGTTTCGCACACAAAATATCACCGTGGACAGCGATGACCGCTGGCAGCAGATAACGGCGCACAATGTAACCGAGCTGTATAACGGCTACCAAAAGCAAGAGGAAATAAATAAAGAACTGGCAGAAGTCAATCGAAAGCTCAGGAATATGTACGCTCGCATGGAGGACGATGTCAAGGAGAAGGAAAGCCTTGACCTAAAGGTCTATATTCACGATACCATCGGGCGAAGCCTCCTTACCATCCGTGACATCATAGACAGCGGAGAGGATACCGAGCGAAAGCTTGAGGCGCTGCAAAATGCCATCGGTATGCTGGCAAGCAACCGTGTCACCTCTGTCAGCACAATGGACGAGGTAAAAAGAACCGCACGGCAGCTTGGCGTGGCTGTAAAAATCGACGGCTACCTGCCCCGTGATACCGCAGCCGAGGAGCTGACCGTTGCTGCCGCCAAGGAGTGCGTGACCAACTGCATCAAGCACGCAGACGGGAATGAGGTATATATCCGCATTGCCCAGCGCGGCGAACGCTATGATGTTACCATAACCAACAACGGCAAAATACCCACAGAGCCGATAAAGGAAGGCAGCGGCCTATCAACGCTTCGCCGCAGTATTGAAAGCTCCGGCGGTGAAATGCATATTTCGCACAATCCACGATTTGCTCTTCTGATTACGATTCCCGCAAAGGAGGTTAGCCTATGATAAACACCATACTTGTAGAGGATGATTTATACATCCAAAAGCACTTTGTCGATCGTCTTGCTGCAGACGGCGAGTTTTATCTTGTCGGCGTTTTCCGTGACGCCTTTGAAGCGGAAAAGCATTGCGACGCCACCGTAAAGCTCGTCCTTATGGATGTGCAGACGCAGCACAAGCACTCCGGTCTTGCCGCCGCAGAGCGCATCAAAAAGGCTTTTCCGCAAATCAAAATCGTTGTGGCTACCTCGCTTGTAGATCCCGAAGTTTTGCAAAGAGCCAAAATGGGTGCTGCCGACAGCCTGTGGTATAAGGACCACGGCACAGAGGAACTGATGAGCGTGGTAAAGCGCACCCTGGCAGGCGAAAAGGTATTCCCCGATATCGCTCCGACCATTGAAATGGAGGGTACGATGTCCGATGCCTTCTCGCCACGGCAGTTAGACATCCTGCGGCTTTACATAAAGGGCTTTACCTATCAGGAAATTGCCGATAAGCTGGGCATTTCCAAAAACGGCGTTCGCTGGAACCTGGACGATATGGTGGAAAAGGGCGGCTTTAAAAGCAGAGAAGCACTGGTTGCAACTGCCATTGAAAACAAGCTCATGGTAACCACCTTAAAAGACGAATAAGCAAAACTGAACCCCTTGGCTGTATGGTCAAGGGGTTTTTCGCGCCCAAAAGGCAAAAATTTTTTGAAAAAATCGAGATTTTTCTTCTGTTACTGGCACAAGTGCCAGTGACAAGCATCCAAAAATCAGTACAATTGATACTGTAAGATTAGAGTTATGCTTTTAGAAGGTGGTGATGAATGATGAAAAAAATCGTTTTGGACATTCAGAGCGATATCCATGCGCACACCATGGAGCGAATGCTGATGCAAAAATTGGACGATTGCCAAGTTGTGATTTCCGAGTCGCCGGACGCAACCGCCGAGTGGTGCAAAACGCATCGACCGGATGTGCTTTTAATGGAGGTCAAGGCGTATTCGCCATGGATGTTCAAAGAACGAATGGCAATCCGTGACAAGGTAAAACGGAACACGGAAAACTGCCGGGTCATTCTCTTTGTGGATGACGATACAGACGGAGAGTTGACCGAAAAGGTACGGCAGGCAAAGCGCGAGGGCCTGATAGACGCTTTTCTCTTCGGTTCGGTATCCGAAAACTACTTTGCTTCGGTGATCGACAGTGTTTAAATCAGGCAACACAAAATGCATAGACAAATTTTCAAAATGATATTGAAGGAGGAAGTGATAATATGACAAAAACAAACACACGAAGTCGCATCGTCAGCATCCTGCTGGTGCTTGTGATGCTACTGACAATGGTGCCCATCACCGGCGTGACGGCAAATGCGGCGGACACATCATGGACGACGGTCAACACCTATGACCAGCTGAAGGCGGCACTGAGCAATCAGAATCCGCCGGACAATATCAAACTGGGCAGCGATATCGACACCGGCACACTGAACAGCGGCATGGGCATCCTTGAGACGCTGGAGGTCAAGGGCAGGAAGCAGCTTGACCTGAACGGCCACACCCTGCGGATGTACTCCGCAAAAACCGCCATGAGCGATATGATCACGATCAAGCGCGGCGACCTGACGGTGCTGGACAGCAGCTCCGGCCAGAAGGGAACCATTCTCGGCTCGACCTACAACGACTCATGCTACCTCTTTAATATACAATACGGAAAGCTCACCCTAAACAGCGGAACGCTGAAGGTGGACGCCGGCAGCCTCAAGACCGAGAACAAATGGAGGCGCGTGATCTACTGCTACGTCGGCGGAACCGTCACCATCAACGGCGGCACGCTCCATGTTGCACCGGAGACATATGAAGGGGAAAATAATGCTTACGGCCAGTACTTTGAGGAGGAGTATAGGGACCTGCTCAACGGCTACTGCGGCTATACGCTGATGGCGGCGAACTCCTGCAAAGTGAGCATCAACGGCGGCACCTTCCAGGGGCCTGTGCGTCTGGACGCTGGCGGCAGCGACTGGAAGGAAAATGAACCGCGCATCCAGATCAACGGCGGCACCTTTGAAAAGAAGGTCATGCTCAATGGCCCGGGTGACGGCACCAAACCGCTCACCGTGATCAACGACGGTACTTTCCTCGACTATGTACAGGCATGGGTGGCTGCCAGCTTTGAGAACAGCTTTTCCACATCCGAAGTGGTCATCAATGGCGGTGAGTTCAGCAAGAAATTCTGGCTGAGGCCAAAATTTGTAGATAAAAACGACAAGGATTTAACGGGTTACCATGTAGCGGCAAAGCTGAACGGCGGCACGTTCCATAAAACATTGTCAGTTGATAAGCAATCCTCGGATTATGGTCATGCACCTGTGAGACCGCGCCTGTCGTATAGCGATGTCACTTTTTTGGCAGATGAAATGCTGGGGAAAAACGCCGTTCAGACCGGCAAGGGCACTTTTGCGGCACAGGACACCAGCAGCTACCGCGAATACATTCCCTATTACGATTACAACAAAGCTGGGCGATGGTCAGAGGGCTTTGTATTTGAGATCAAGGCTGTGAATAACCAGCCGACCAAGATTCTATCGAACGCATGGGGCATGAAGTCCGTCACGCTGGACGGCAACCCCATCGACTACTTCAAGGACTGGAAGGGCACCGTTGAGCGGATGGACAACAGCACGGCGCATACCCTCAAGTTCGAGTGGAATCCTCTGGCGAAGGAGCTGAAAGACGCAGGCTACAGCTATCGCGCAGAGTGCGACCGCTATATCTCCGGTTCTTCCGCGGTGCAGCAGACAGATACCATCGCTGCCGATAAAACCTCGCATACGGTCACCATTCCTGCGGGCGCAGACCCCAAGGTCTATTCCTATGATTTGCAGCTGAATCTGCAAAAGGACGGCAGCTCCGTCGGCATTTTCGTCAACCAGCATATCGTCAAGCTGGTGGTGAACGAAGCACCGCCCGCACCGCCCGCACCCGTGGCGCACAGCATCACGATTAAAAACACCCACGGCACGGCAAATCCCACCACGGCAATCGCCGGGGAAACCGTTACCGTGAAGGCAAAAGATTGGACCGGCAGCAACATGATGTTCACCCAGTGGTATACGGATACCCCCGGCGTGACCTTCGCAAATGTGAACGACCGTGAAACGACCTTTGTTATGCCGGACTGCGATGTGGTAGTGAATCCCGGATTCCAGTATGTTTCGTTCACCAAGCAGCCGCTCGATAGCTGGCCACAGGTGAATCACGGCAGCAAGGCCACCGTCACCTTCTCCGCACCTATCACCAAGTGGGAGCTGAAGGAGGGCAACACAACCGTGGCCTCCAGCGGCAATCTCTTTATCAACACCGGAAACCCCATCACGGTGGATATTCCCGCAAAGACCAGCAAGGGGGCAAAGATCTATACCGTCGTTGTGACGGCAAACGGTCAGAAGTTCTCCAGCGACAAGTTCATGGTCAGCTGGATCGACTGGCCGAAGGCTCCCGAGGTGGAGTTTACCCCCGCTGACGGAACCCAGTTCGTCGGGGAAATCCAGGTGACCGTCTCCGACGCCCTGTACGCCGGTGAGGAAATCTTTGAAATCGCCTACACCACCGACGGCACAGACCCCAAGACCAGCACCACGACCCAATATGCCAACACGGATACCGAGCGTATCACGCTGACGGAGACCACCACCATCAAGGCAAGAACCTACAATCACGACGCTGCCGCAGATGCCGAAAAGTGGGGCCCGCTGGCAACGGCTACCTTTACCAAGTATTCCGATTCGACCCTGCCTATGCCAACCATCACCCCGGAGGGCATGACCTACACCGGCAGCATCAAGGCTTATCTGACAGCCCCTGCCCTGGATGGCGTGAAGCTGGAGTATCAGCTTGTCGCCCCGGGCGAAGAGCCTTCTGATACGCAGTGGCATGAGTACGATCCTGAGACGGGTATTACTGTATATGAATTCGGAACAAGCGTTCTCTGCGCCCGTACCAGCAAGAGTTATGACGCAGAAACTCCGGATGGACAGTATTATGTAGCGACCATCACCAGCGAAACCGCAACCGCCACCTACACCCGGACTTACTCCGCCGCCATCGACAATGTGACCGTCGACGGCAAGGTCGGCAAGACGCTGACGCAGGATGTGGTCATCCGCATGAACGGCGACCGCTTTAAGAATGTTACGGCAGGCGATGATGTTTCCGCCTGGTTCAACCTGCCCGCAGGTCTGACCGCCAAGGTGAAAGAGCTTTCCAATGCGAACGGCTACCACGGAACATTGACCGTTACCATCAGCGGTAAGCCCACGGCGACCTCCGCTGACGCCATCACCGTCACCATTCCTAAGGATAAGCTGTATGCAAACAACACCACCGATCTGGCCGTTCTCTCCAACCCCAATGCGTATTACAGCATTGCTCTGGATGCAGACCACCAGCATGACTACTCTGGTCAGCCGTACCTGTATCTGGATCCCGGCAATCACTATCAGGAGTGCAAGGCAGGCGATGGCTACAACATTCAGGCTCACGAGTTCACGCCTTGGACGGACAACGGAAACGGCACACACAGCCACCACTGCACCGTCTGCAAGATGACGGACGGCTCCACCTACACCGAAACCGCCAAGCATACCTGGGTATGGGTAGTGGATCAGGAAGCGGCGCTGGGTCAGCCCGGCAGGCAGCACGAGGAATGCACCGGCTGCCACGCTAAGCGCAGCGAGAACACCGAGATCCCCGCCCTGCGGGATTACGCCGTTACCGTCACCGGCGGCACGGCAACCGTTGCCGCGGGCACACCTATCACCCGCGCCATGGAGGGCGTTGAGGTCACCGTTACGGCACAGGCTCCTGCCGGAACACACTTCGTCAAGTGGGTCGTTAAGGCAGGCGGCGTAACGCTGGCTAACGAGACCAGCGCCACCACCACCTTCATCATGCCCGCAAACGATGTAACAATCGAGGCGGAGTGCGCCGAAAATCCCGTAGAGTCGTATACGCTCACGGTTATCAAGGGCACGGCCTCCGTTGCCGCTGGCACACCTATCACCGATAAGATCGCCCAGAACACCGTTGTGACCGTTACGGCGGACGCACCGGAGACCGGCAAGGTCTTTGACAAGTGGGTCGTGCTGGAGGGCAATGTCACCCTGACAGACGCCACCAAGGCCACCACCACCTTCACCATGCCCGGCAATGATGTGAAGATTGAGGCCACCTATAAGGATGCGCCTCCTAGCCATAGCGTATACGTTGGAATGACATATACGGCAGGAAATTTCATATACCAGATTACATCAATTGATACTGCAACATTAGGACAATCAAAGGTTATTGGTGTAGTAGCTGCTAAGAAGAATAAAATAACAAAGGTTACAATTCCGGACAGAGCAGATTGTAAGGGATATAGATTAAATGTAACAGCCGTTGGAGACAAGGCATTTAAGTCTATGAAGAAACTTAAGAAGGTAACATTTGGCTCAAATGTGAAAGTCATTGGAAAGAATGCATTCAGCAACTGTAAGAAGTTAAACAAGATTAGCTTTAAGAATATTACAACAATTGGTAACAACGCGTTTGCCGGCTGCAAGGCCCTTAAGAAGCTTACAATAGGTAACAAGGTAACTGTTATCGGAAAAAATGCATTTAAGGAGTGCTCAAAACTTGAAACAGTAGTAATTGGAAAAGCAGTTAAGACAATAAGTTCTAAGGCATTTATAGGAGATAACAAGATTAAGAAGATTACATTCAAAGGTAAAAAACTTAAGACTGTAAAGAAGGATGCATTTAGCAAGAAAGCAAAGAAAAATATTAAGTCTAAGAAGACTAAACTTAAAGGAAATAAGAAAGCCATTAAGTTGTTTAAGAAGAAACTTAAAATTAAATAATTAAAAAGTAATTAAAGAGGCTGGCTTTTTAAGAGATGGACATGTCATGTATGTCTTGTATTCTGCGAAAAGGTAGCCTCTAATAAGTTTATTAAGAGGGAGGTAAAATGAAAAAATAGCAGTTTGTTTACGAGGTATGCATATGTCAAAGATGGGAAGACCAAAATCAGACAATAACAAAGATAAAATTGTTGCTGTAAGGCTTACAGAAGAAGAACATCAAAGACTTACAATGTATGCCAAAAAACATTCTTTGAAAATTTCAGATGTACTAAAGAATGGATTGTACGAAGTGCTTAACAAATAGATGCAGATAACAACAAAAGAAAGCTTGGGTGGCTACCAATTGGCTACCACTTGAGCGGTTAATCACATTAATATACATAAATGGGGTTAAAATTGATGCAAAAAAAACATTATAACAAGATATGGTCCGCATACAAGACGTTAGAAAATGCGGAGTTTGAATAACGGACTAAAATGCCGAAAGCCTGTATTTATGCGGGTTTCCGGCATTTGTTTTATCAAATGGCTCTAGTTTGGCTCTATTTGTGGGAACAATAAATGATAAATGGAAGAAATTTAATAAGGAGCATTATATGACCAAAGTGAATTTTTATGATAGCATTGATGATTCAATGCTAAAGTTTGCAGTTATTATTGCAAAACATAATGGAAAATGGGTATTCTGTAAGCATAGAGAAAGAAGTACATGGGAAGTGCCAGGAGGACATAGAGAACAAGGTGAGGATATTCTTGAAACAGCAAAGAGAGAATTGTATGAGGAAACAGGAGCCATTAATTTTGAGATAAATCCGATATGTATTTATTCTGTGACGGTGTCAGACAACTTTAAGGGGAAAGAAACCTTTGGAAAGTTATTTTTCGCGGAGATACATACGTTTGAAAAAGATTTACATAGTGAGATAGAGAAAATAGCAATTATGAATGAACTACCGCTTAATTGGACATATCCGGAAATTCAACCAAGACTGATGGAAGAAGCGAGACAAAGAGGATTTTTGCCTAAGAAGGATGAAATAAAATGGTTATTTTTTGATGTTGGTTCGACGCTGGTTGATGAAAGTAGCGTTTATGAAGATAGGATGAAAAAAATAGCTGAATTATCTGGTATAACTCCGCAACAAATTTATGAACATGCGATATCATTGTACAGGAGAAATAAAAAAGGTGATTTAGAGATAGCAAAACAATTGAGGATAGAACTACCTAAATGGGAATCACAATATGAAAAGCTGTATACAGATTCAGAAGATTGCCTGAAAAGGTTAAGCAGAAATTATGAAATTGGTATAATCGCAAACCAACCATTAGGAACTTCTGAAAGATTAGAAAATCTCGGAGTGCGAAAATATATTGATTTAGTCATTGCATCAGCAGAAGAAGGTG
>OGXT01001115.1_pt1 | contig 28042 bp, 22 predicted proteins | sample 1576361 | NCBI WGS metagenome assembly OGXT01 (sample SAMEA3541514, study PRJEB24748) | human gut metagenome | biome: human gut; feature: human-associated habitat; material: faeces | place: China | collected 2012 | reverse complement strand
TTACAAGTGCCCCGTCCCCAAATGTCCTTTTTATTATATTTCTCTATTCAAATTGCCATTTGTGTAGTCTTTGCCTTCTAACCTGCCGCCAGAGAGAATAGTATTTACAATATTATTAGTGGTAGCAACGGTTTCGTCTAATAAATCTATACGATAAGAAGTAGCTTTAGAAAAATCGTTTGCACAAATAGAAGTTATTTTGCTATTATAAAGTGTGCTAACAGTTTGAATACTGTCAGGAAGAATAGGAAACAAAAAGCCTAGTCTATCTTTTAAATAATATTCTATGTTATTTTTGCATTGTGTTCCACAAGTAGGGTAGCATTTATTAGTTTTTCCAAGTAAGCAATAATTCATAGTCATAAGTGGCGTTCTGCCATAAACAATTAATTCTTGAGCTACACTAGAATTATTTAAAAGGTCATCTATTGTGAATTTGTCTAGCTCAGGTGAAATTGTCAATTTATTAATTCCAAGCTCTTTCCATTCTTGAATGCTCTTACTGTTATAGATATTAAGAGTATAATTGCCAATAAAATTAAAGCGATTTCCATATTTGTTTTTCATTTGGTAAATAAAATTGCCACTTGAAAGGTTTGAAACAACAAAGCCAGCAATTTTAAAATTTTCAATAGAATTGTCTATAACATTGCGAAGCAAATTAGTATAGTTTGACTTTATAATTGTAGGCAAATAGATATATGTATTAAAATTTTCACCAATATTTTTAATAACACTTTCATATTTTTTATTTCCAAAGTATTTTAATGGAAGGTATATATTATCTACATTTTTAAGGTCACTGTAATTTTTGTTTTCGTCTAAAAGGTTTAATAAAACAGAAATTTCTTTTTGTTTGTTAGATTTAGTAGCTGCATCAATAGAATTATTAATAGGTGTTTTATCAACTTTTATTGTTTCATTTAAATTAAGCGAAGTAGGGGAAGTTCTTAAAATTCTACTATTTGCAATTAACAAAATTTCATCTAAAGCGTTCCTTCTTAACTCATTTAAGACCTTGATAGAAGGCAAAAACAAGTTATCATCTAATACAACATCAATATTCTTAAAGTTGAAAATAGTATCTTTTGTTTTATTAAGCTGAGTTATAACCCTATCTTTGTCTAAAGGTTGCGATTTTGCTTCAACAGGGCAAACTGATGAAGCAAATGAAACATTAATATCATTAAAAATAGGGTTGGTATTAGAAATAGTGCTAACTTTTAATAAAACAGGAGAATCCTTTTTTAATGTGATACAAGCAGTTAAATCCACTTTTTTATGTTCTTCTTGGTAAGATGAATGCGCTAAAGCAGAAAGCTCTTTACTGTTAGTTTTGTAAACTTTATCTCCAATATGCAAATTACCTTTCATTCTGCCAACTTCAACAAGTTGCTTTTTTAAGCCGGTGGTAATATTTTTATTTTTTAGCATAAGCTCAGAAACAGTATATTTTGTAGCTTCTTTTTCAAATTCGATAGTGTCACCAATAGAAACATCATCAGTTAAGTTGATAAAAACATGACCTTTATTAGGTTTTAAGTTTGCAATGTTTCCAATATAAATACCCATATTGTTTGGCTTTTCAGAAAATACCAACGAAGTATTTGCTTTTGAGTCTAAATGACCAGTAGAAAAACCACCACGATTAAATACTTGCATTAAATCTTTTACATCTTTTGGGTCAATTATATAAGGATTATCAGATAAAGCTAAATCAATATATTTTCTATAAATTCGAGTAACAGTTGCAACATATTCAGGAGTCTTCATTCTTCCTTCAATTTTGAAACACATAACTCCAGCATCAATCAATTTAGGCAAAAACTCTAAAGCACATAAATCTTTAGTACTAAGTAAATAACCTTTTGACGCAAAATGAAACGTCCCCAATGCTTCATAAGGAAGTCTACACGGACCAGCACATTTGCCACGGTTTCCAGACCTTCCGCCTACCATACTTGAAAACAGGCATTGACCAGAATATGATATGCAAAGTGCACCATGTATAAAGGTTTCTATTTCTATATTTGTGTTTGCACATATATATTGTATTTCTTCTAAAGATAATTCTCTAGATAAAACAGCTCTTTTGAAACCTAATTTTTGTGCTTCTAATGCACCTTCTAAATTGTGAATTGTCATTTGAGTGCTAGCGTGTATTGGCAAGTCTGGGAAGTTTTTTATTAGAAAACGTGCCAAACCTAAATCTTGTACAATTATTGCATCTATGCCAAATTCATAAGCTTTTTTAGCTAGAAGAACTGCATCGTCAAATTCGGTGTCTTTTATTAATGTGTTTAAGGTTAGGTGAGTATTAACACCTCTTAATTTTGCATATGAAATAGCCTCTTTTAAATTAGATAAATCAAAATTTGTTGCAGAAGCTCTGGCATTAAAATTTGCAGCACCAAAATATACGCTGTCTGCACCATTTTGAACAGCAGCTTTTAAACATTCAAAATCTCCAACAGGAGAAAGTAATTCTATTTTTTTCATATTTAATCTCATCTCTTTCTTAAGGTGCAAAATATTCTTTGAAAAATTATAATATTTAAGTCTTTTGCTCCTTACTTTTTTTACAAAGCCATTATACCATAAACATCTTTGTAACACAATAAATAAAAAAATCATATTATATAACATATAAAATAAAAAAAGAGGAGGAGAAAAAATGCAAGACGAAATAAGAAATTGTGGTTGCAATAATGGCTGCGGTTGTGGTAATAATGGAGGTTTTTTAAACGGATTATTTGGTGGCTGTGGTTGTGGTGATAGTGAAATTTTATTTTTCATAATTATATTCTTACTATTATTTACAAATTTTGGCGGAGGCTGTGGTTGTGGAAGAAACTGCTAAAAATGGCTAAAAACATATTGTAGGAAAACTTTCCAAACTTTTGTACTATATAAGTATAGGAATTATTATCTGATTTCTATACTTTTTTTTATATTATAGGAAAGTTCTTCAAACTTCCCTATAATATAAAAAGCTTCGCTAAATATTCCACACAAATTTTATTACATAAAATTTGGCGGGCGAACAAAGACGAGGCATGAAAAGTTTGATAAAAGAGCTAAAAATATTAATCATTGCCTCTTTTGTTCTTATAGGAAAGCTTACCAAACTTCCTTAGAATATAAAAGATGACATAGCAATGCTTTGCTAAGATTTTTTGTATAGTAACAAAAATATTACTGAAATATTACATTTTTATGAGTTTAAGTAATTTTATTGACGTATTTTGGGGCAAATGTTATAATTTATTTGAGCGAAAAATGTAGAAAAAACTAAAGAAATGGCAAAATATGCTAAGGAGGAAAATATAGTGAATACTAATTTATATATAATAGCGAAACATAAGCTTTTAAAGCTAGTATTTATAGTAACAATACTAACTTTTATAGCTTATGTTTTTTTGGGAACAGTAATTCAAAATAAGCTGTTTGCGGCACAAACAAGAGAGGAATATTCAAGTAAAATTAATAACTATCCAGGCTATAAAGAACTAATTGAAAAATTAAAAGCAAGTCATCCAAATTGGAAATTTACAATGTTTTATACTGGACTAGATTGGAGCCAAGTAATAAAAAATGAAACAACAGCAACTCATGGTAGAAACGTTGTACCAGCAAGTAAGCCAAGTTCATGGAAATGTAGTGTATGCGGAGATACACCACATGGAGGCTCTTCATGGAGATGTGCATCAGAGGCAGCAGTTTCATATTATATGGACCCAAGAAATTGGCTAAATGACGCATATATATTCCAATTTGAAAATTTATCTTACAATGGTGAAATCCAAACCATAGAAGGTGTAAGAAAAATTATAGCAGATATGGGATATATGCAAGGAGATAAAATAACATATACTACAACAGATGGAAAAACAGCGACATTAAATAAATCTTATGCACAAGTAATTATGGAAGCAGCAAGTAATGCGGGAATAAGCCCATACCATTTAGCTTCAAGACTTCGCCAAGAGCAAGGTGCAGGTTCAAGACCTGGAGCTACTGCATCAGGTACATATAGTGGATATGTTGGATATTATAACTTTTTAAACATTAAAGCTTCTGGAGCAACAGATGCACAAGTTATAGCAAATGGACTAGAACACGCAAAGAAAAATGGTTGGACAAACCCAGAAATAGCAATAAAAGAAGGAACAAAAGTACTTGCTAAAAATTATATAAATGATGGACAAGATACTTTATATTTACAAAAATTTGATGTAGACAGTTCAGATGGTACTTTATATTACTTCCAATATATGCAAAATGTTTCAGCAGCGGTAACAGAAAGCACTAAAGTAAGAAGTACATATGAAAGCTTAGGATTAATAAATAGTTCAATTGAATTTGTAATACCAGTATATGAAAATATGCCAGAAACGATATGTAGAGAGCCAGTAGATGCAGGAATAGTAACACAAAATGTTAAAATAAAAGGAACAAATGTAAATGTAAGAAATGGAGCAAGCATATCATCTAGCGTAATTGCTACTGTAAATACAGGAGATGTTCTTCTTAGAATAGAAATTGCCTCAAGCAGCACTAATGGAGTTTATTGGGATAAAGTAGTATTACCAGACGGAAGAAAAGGGTACATTTCACGTAGCTATTTGGTAGAAATAGCAGATGTAACAAATTGCAATGATACAGTAATTGCAAATACATCAGTTAATTTGAGAAATGGACCGGGAACAACCTCTACAACGATAATTACAACTTTAATAAAAGGACAAATGTTGACTAGAATAGAAACAAATGCATATAATTTAGATGGATATGTATGGGATAGAGTAAAATTAGCAGACGGAAGACAAGGATATATAGCTCAGCAATATATTAGCAAAGCAGGGGAAAATTCTGAAAACAATGGAAATCAAAAGAGTGAATTAATAAAAGTAATATGCAATTCAGGTCTAAATGTAAGAGAAGCACCAGGAACAACTCAAAAAGTTTTAACATATTTGAAGAAAAACGAAATTTTAACTAGAATTCAAGCAGGAGCTTCAAATGCAGATGGATATGTATGGGATAAAGTAGTTACTTCAGGCGGAATAGAAGGTTATATTGCAAGGGGAGATTCAAAAGAAAGTTATATACAAGTAGTTGAAGAAAACAATTCAGATAGTAAACCAGATGTTCCAACAACAAAAAATGATAAATTCAAATTAGAAGACTCAAACTTAATTTGTGAACCAGCCACAACAGTAGAAACAGTTAAAGAAAAATATACAGATACCAAAATTGAAGTAAAAGATTCTAGTGGAAAAGAAATTTCTACTGGAAATATAGGAACAGGATATAGCGTAACAATAGGAAACAAAAAGTATATTGTAGTAAAAATTGGAGATATTAATGGTGATGGCATTATAGATGCAAGAGATTCATTGAGAGTTCTTAAGTATTCAGTAGGAACATACAAAATTGATAATGAATTTGCAAATGCAGCAGATATAAATAAAGATGAGGTTATAGATGCAAGAGATTCATTGAGAATCCTTAAATATTCAGTAGGAACATTTAAAATTACAATAGAGGAGATAAATTAATGGAAAAAATAAAAAATATTTTAAAAATAATAATAATTACTATAATAGTAGTATTAGCATTACAAATAAATGTAAATGCAGTAATAACATCAACGGATAAAGTTGTTGAAACAGGAGAAAATGTTACAATAACAATTAAATCTAGAAAGGCTTTAGGAGCATATACAATTAATTTAACTGACGCCGGTGGATTAACACTTATTTCTTCGTCTGGAGAGCAAGTTAGTGCTGATTATAAAACAATATCAGGTTCTTCGACAACAGGAATAACAAATTTAGGAACATATACTTTTAAAACACCAAGTGTTAGCAAGGATACTAAATACAATGTAAAATTTATTATAAAAGGAATGGAAACACCTGATTTGGAAAGCTTGCCTGATGAAGTAAATACAGCTACTGTAACAGTAAAAGCAAAACAAACTACACCAACGCCAGACCCAACTCCTACTCCAACACCAACTCCAACACCTTCAGAATCAGAACCAACCTTTACAAGTACCAACAAAACAATGTATGTAACAGGAAAAACAAACTTACGTGCAAGTTGGTCAACAAGTAGTAGTGCAACAGTAGTAGAAAAAGGAACGGAATTAACAGTAACAGGAACATCAACACAAAAGGTTAATGGATATGTGTGGTATAGAGTTTCATATAATGGACAAACCAAATATGTATCAAGTAGCTTGCTAACATCAACAAAACCAGAAGAGGACAAAAAAACTGAAGAAACAACAAAATCTAACAATGCAAACTTAAAATCACTAGAAATAGCTAATTTTGAATTTACACCTAGCTTTAATGCGGATGTAACACAATATACACTAGAAGTTACAAATGACATAAATGAATTAGAAATAAAAGCAGAGGCAGAAGATTCAAAAGCTACTGTAACAATAAATGGAGAAAAAGATTTAAAAAATGGAGAAAATAGCGTAACAATAAAAGTAAACGCAGAAGATGGAACAGTTAAAATATATGAAATAAAAGTTACAAAAACAGAAGCAGCAACTTTAGGATTAAAATCTTTAAAAATAGCAGGAACAAACATAGAAACAAACTTTAAAGAAGATATATTTAATTATGAAGTAAAAATAAACGAAAACTTAAATAAATTAGATATAGAAGCAGTTGCAAGTGAAGAAGGAGCAACAATAGAGATTCTAGGAAATGAAAACCTACAAGAAGGAGAAAATTTAATTACAATTATTGTTACCTCTAAAGATGGAGAAAACAAAGCAACATATCAAGTAAAAGTAACAAAAGAGCTAGCAAAAGTAGCAGAAGCAAAAACAACTAAAATGGACCCAAAAGTATATATGTGTATGGGAATTGCTGCAGCAGCATTTATAGCACTAATAATAGTAATTGTATATACAGTAAAAACTAGAAAAATAAATGATTATGGAGAAGAAGCAGAGGAAGAAATTCCAGACAAATTGCCAGAAAGAAAAAGTGAAACAGTAGCAGAAAAAGAGGAAAATCAAAATAAAGAAGAGAAAACTCCAGAAAATAAAGTAGAAGATAGAAAAAATTATTTCTTAGATGTAAATCAAAATGAAAATGGCGAAGAAGCAGATGGCCTAAAAAGAAAAAGAGGAAAACACTTTTAAAAAATAGAGCACATAGGGAAGAATTAAAAACATTTCTGCATTCTGCATAAAATAAAAAATCCAGACGTTAATCTGGATTTTTTATTTTCCATATGTGCTTTAAAGCTTTTCAAAATGTCAAATTGTGCCTTTGGACTTAGTTTTCTTTGTAAATGCTTATGAAAACTACTGAATAATAAGAACTTGCTTCAATTCTAATTGGAAAATCATAAGTGTTTTTGAAAGCAAAGTCTTTATGTCCATAAGCTACAGTGGCATCTTTTTTTGCATATGCTGAGCCAATAGAATGCTTGTGAAGCTCAGTTGGAATAATAGTTGTGTCAAGAAGAGCGTTATAAAGTGCAGTACTAACTTGACAAACACCGCCTCCAAGACCAGGTGCAGACTTTTTGTTAATAATAACAGGAGCCTCTAAATAACCTTTTTTCTTAGTGGTTTTTCCTACAATTTTACTCCATCTAAACTCTTCATTTGGTTTAAGCATAATTCCATTAATAGTAGCACATGCAATAGCAATATTGGTATCTCTATTTGTACTAGATTTGTACTGAATAATGGAATTACCAAGCAAATCAGAGTTTTCGGAAATATCTTCTTCGATGAAAGAAATATATTTCCAGAAGGCATAACCGCTTATTCCTTGGTATTCTACTCTAAACCATTTTCCAGACTGTTCAAAAACATAAAAGATTTCACCGTCTGTTACTGTGGTAAGTAAAGTAGAAGAATCATCAGGCATTTTACGAATATTTAATTCTTTACAATCCCGAATAGTTGCAGGAAAGCCAAAAAAAGCCAAATCATCATCTGTACCTACACCAATAGAATTATTTTCTGCAAAGGTAGAAGGTGGAGCATTTTTAGATTCTTCTGCAAATGATGTTAAGCAGGGGAACATAAAAAAAAGTGTAGCCATAAAAAGAGTGGCTAAAAGTTTGTTGAAAGCTTTCATTACGAAATCCTCCCTAAATATAATAGTTTTATGTAAAGAAAATTGTACTACATTTCGAAAAGAAAAGCAATAAATAAACGAAAATAATTTTACAATTAGACTTGTTATTTAAAAAAAATTATAGTATAGTAATAATGAAGCAAAAATAAAAGATGCTACTGTAGCTCAGTTGGCAGAGCAACAGATTCGTAACCTGTAGGTCGCCAGTTCGATTCTGGCCAGTAGCTCCAACGACGTTTCTGTTCGAACTTTATAGAACAGATAGATATGAAAATCAATCAGTAAAATGGTTGATTTTTTCTTTTGTAAAAAATCATCCTAATTCTATATGGAAAGGATGGTGCTTGAAATGAAGATAATTAAACAAAAACTAGAATTTGAGGAATGTCTAAAACAAAGACTTGAATTTATATGTGAGTTTTCAAAAGCTACTCCCACTTTTATAAATGGTAGTATTAGAAAATTAGAGAGAACTAATCTTACATATATTGAGCCACATAGAGTGATTATTAAAAATATTACTTTTTTACTAAAACCACATTAACACAAATACAAGATAAAATGAGAAATGCTTGTATAAAGTCTTTTAATAAATTCTATGATATGGATTTCAAACTAAAAGAAAAGCAAAAAGGCAGAAATCGAGACATCAATGTTAATGATATGGGTAATTACATAGAAATCAAGAAGCAATTAAAACAGAAAGAACAAAAACTTTCAAAAGCTAATAATCAGACAAAACAACTTGATAATACAAGTAAAGATATAAATACAATATTAAATAATTTAAAATCTACTCTGATGAACAAAAATAATATGGTTATTTCAAGCGAGGATGTCCAAAAAATCAAAAGTTATACAGAAGATGTAAAAGATATAACCCAGACAGTAAGAAATGTAAATGGCTTAAATATAGCAATTAAAGATTTTGAACACTCTAGCTTTGAAATAGAAAAAGAAAATCGTTCTCTTAAATATGAAATAGAGCTAAAAGATAATGAAATCGGCAATTTAAAAAAGGAAATATCTATTAAAGAAAAGATTATAGGCAAGTTACAAACCGAAAAAGAAAAACTAAAACAAGAATTGCAAAAGCTTAAAGGCTTTTGGCATAGTATTATGAGCCATTTTCATAAAAGAATTTGTTTTGATAAAGATAATAACTATAAAATTGTTAGTGATGATCTATACAAAAATGGCATATTTAACGATAACGACAATGAAATTGCAAATAATATTGCTAGAAGAGTAACTATACCAGATGAAAACAAGCAAACCAAAAATAAAAAGAAAAATAATGATACCAGATTTTAAAAGGAGGGAAATTAGTTATGAATAATGAATTACCAAAAATAAAAATTGATGAAAGAACAGGTATTGAATATCGTTTAGAGGGAGATTATTATATACCAAACCTATCAATGCCTAAAGAAGAAAAAATCACTTTAAATAAATATGGAAGAATGAGATTAAAATATTAGAAAGAGTATAAAAAAGCTAATTATACTATAATGCTTATGGATGGAACATTAAATACACATCTAAAAGAACTACAAGAAACGGCAGATAATAGAGTGCAACAGCTTATCATCGAGTTAAAAGTTAAAAGTGATTTAACAGAAAATATGAAAAATACAGATATGCTTTACTGGGTTGGTACAATGAATTCTATTAAGGCTCAAGCAGAAGAAATTGTTTTTAGTGAATTGATTTATATATAAAAATTGTTCAAAGTGAGTGGAAAATAAAACCATTCACTTTGAAATTGTAATGTATATAATATATGGTAAATATTTTTCAAATATGTTACATAAAAAATAAAGTGCAGTTAATGTTTTACCAAAACTGCACTTTATAGAATTGTTAGTTAAACTCCTCTAATTATTAACTTTTAAATATTGTTTCCAGAAAATATCCTCATTCTCATTATAAAACTCAGGATAAACAACTTGTAACCATGGTCTTGCAACAGAATATGCCAAAATGATATCTTTATCTTTAACTTTGCTTGTCGTATTAGCACATTGTACAATATTGGTCAATACTTTTTTTATGGTTTTAACTATAAAGTTTAATGCACCATACTTTGTAATAGCTTTTCCAACCACGAACTTTACAAGAAAGTAAGTAGCTAAAAACATAATCGCATATGTTGCAGAAGTTGCAGAATTAGAAGAAAAATGCGATACAACTACGCTGACAATGACTGTAAAAATAGTTGCGACTATGCTCCGTATAAGTTCTTCTGCAATTCCTTCAATTAGTTCTCTACTGCCACATTCTGGAGAAAATCTTGAAGATTTTTTTATTTCCTCAATGCTCTTTGGTAATCTTTTATAAGTTTCAAGGAAATTTACCATCATATGTTCAGCAGAATGTTTGCTTTTTACTTTAGGAGCAGTTTCCATAGTTTCCATTATAACAACATTTAGAATATTAATTATGAAATATATGATATTCATAATAATTAGAAATACTAAAATGTTGTCAATAATTTTGCTTAAATAAAATACGCCGATAAAACCTAAAATTGAAATTCCAAAAATTATAGAGAATAGTTTTAGGAACTCTTTTAAATTTTCTCTAATTACAGAAATTTTACTTTTCTTATTGTCTTCTTCTTCCTTTTCTTCTTCTAACCTAATTGTGCAACCTTCTTCACACTCAACTGCTACAAGATATTGCGTGTCATTAAGATAGAATCTGATTTCGTTTTGCAGACTAGCTGCATGAAAAACTACAAGTTTTTCTGGGTCATTAGATTTAATAATTGATGTTACTTTATTCCGTTCTTCCATTTTTATTACCTCCAATATAATATAAGTTAATATTTTTTACAATTCCATTTAGAATTATACTCTTATTATACAATGTTTTACATAAAATTGCAAATTCAACACTTTTACAAAGCAAATATTTTCAAAACTACTTGAAAGTTTATAAATTTTATGTTAAAGTGAAAATAATAAATTGATTGATATTTGTATCAATCATTAAGAGAAAAAAGTTGTAGATAACTACGACGTTCGCTCCAAACACTTTTCAAAATATTATTTTATTTGTTTAATATTTATTTTGACTTATATTTCAATATAATAGCACATATTTATATATTTTTCTACACGAATTTTTATTATTGCAAAACTTCTTAGTTCAAGAAAATTTAACAAGACATTTAGACCTGAAAGAAGGTCAAGTTGATTTTAAATAACCTTTAGAGTAAGTCTAAAGGTTATTTGCTTTATGTACTAATTTTATAGTTAGTTTGGATAATAAAGTTAGTAGAATAAAAGATGTTTCAAATATTGCCAATAATGATATTAATAGTTTCTTAAATATGAAACAGAATAGATTTATAGGATTCAAATTTAATTTTAAACCATATGAAGCATGAAAATAAAATAATGTATTTTAAAAAAATTGTGAATAGTAATTAAGTAAAAAAATATAGTATATAAAAAATATAAAAATGCACCTATTTTTGCTTGCAAAGAAAATGCAAGTGTGATAATATGAAAGAGGAAAAATAAAACAGAAGGTAAAAAATTGCTGAAAAAATAAAAATACATATGTATAAAATGTAAAGAAGACGTAAAAAATAAAGGTAAAAACAGAAGTCGGAAATCAGAGGTCAGATGTCGGATGTCAGAAATCAGACAATAAAAAGCAGAAAGAGAAATCTGAGGTCTGATGTCTGAGAGTTAAGAGAAATTTTTAAATATTTGATATAGAAAATTGAGAGGAGATATATTGATGAAAAAAACAAAAGATAATATAGAAAAAATGAAACGCGAAAACCTTACGGAAGTAAAGACAAGTAGTTTTAATGAGCAAATAAAAAGTAAGAAAGCTATAACCTTAGTAGCTTTGGTGGTCACAATTGTTGTTTTAATTTTGCTTGCAGGAGTAAGTATAAATTTAGTAATAGGAAACAATGGAATAATGCAAAAGGCTGCAAAAGGTAGAGAAGATTATAAAGTTGCAGCAATAAATGAGCAATTAGATTTAAATAAAATAGAAGATTATATAGAAGATGGTGCAAATGGAATAGTACTAATAGAAAGTGTAAAAGGCGGAAATTATTTTGAGGCGCCAACAACAGTAAAAGATACAAATGGAAATTTAATCAAAGTGCCACAAGGTTTCAAAATAGCTCAAGACAGTGGACTAAATGTAACAGAAGGTATAGTAATAGAAGATAATGATGTAATTGAAGGAATTGGAAACAATATGGGAAACCAATATGTATGGGTTCCAGTTGGAAATGATATAAAGAATAGTGACGGAACAACTGTCAATATCACACTTGGAAGATATGAATTTGCATCAAATGGAACACCAACATTAAAACAAGATGCAGTAAACTATACACAAGAGATTGAAGTAACATATAATAGTTATAAATATAAGGAGTTGACAATATCAAGAGCTGGAACAGTTGATTCTAATAATAGACTAAATGATACAAATACAACAGCATTAAATTTAAAAGGTTTTATAGATAGTGTAAAAGAAAATGGAGGATATTATATAGCACGTTATGAAGCAAGTTACGGAGTAGATGGAAAAGCAAATTCAAAAGTTTCAGATAGTTATACTGAATCATATGGAGTGCCAGCAAATGAAGAAGGGCAATTATGGAATAATATAACTCAAATAAATGCAACAACAGCAAGCAAAAATTTATATAGTACGGTAAATTCAGATTTAATAAATAGCTATGCTTGGGATACAGCAATAGTATATATACAAAACTTTTCAGGAGATACAGATTATTCAAAACAAAATGGGCGTAGCATAAATTCTTCATTAGCAAATACAGGAGCTAACAGTGATGAAAAATGTAAAATAAATGATATGGCATCAAATAATCTTGAATGGACTACAGAATACTGTACTTACGTTGATAGCGGTATTACTTATCCTTGTACTTGTAGAGGAGGCATTTACAACAACTACAGTGTTCACACTGATTTCAGAGCTCACATAAATAATATGAATGGCGACCGCATCTTTTCTTTTAGGTCAACACTTTATATGTAACATGAAAGAAGAAATCAAAGATCAAAAAACAAAAAAACATATGAGTTTGAAAATTCATATGTTTTTATTTTTGCATTAAACTAAAAGGGACCGTCCCCAATAGTTTAGAGCAACTTTATGTAAAGGACAAAAGTGACCCGTCCCCAAATGTCCTTTATTGTGAAATTTTTTGAAATTCAGGTTCTTTTCCAAACAATTTATTAAGTTTAGAAATAAGAATTTGAACAACACTTCTTTTATAAGGCACTAAAGATACACTGCCAGTAATATTTTCATATATTTCATCTAATTTAGACATTAAATAAATATAATAATCATTGAAATAAGAATAATTATCAGTAGTTCCTAGCAAATCTTTATAACAATAAAGTTTTTTTCTAAAATCTTCAATATCTTGCACAGAATATAAATTCTGCAAACTTTTATTAAAATAAGAGGTGAAAATTCTATTTTGTGTTTTAATAAAAGTATCTTGAATTACTTTTTTACATATTCCAATTTGGCTAGAAGCCTTTGCAACTTCTTTTTCATTTAACTCTTCTTTTTGAAGGCGAGAAGTAGTAATAATAATTTTTTCTTCAGCCTTTAAAATTTTGTCAAATCCCTTTTCTACTTGGCGAAAAGTGGAATCGGAAGTTAAACGAATAAAAGCATTTTTAAATCTATCGTTACTATAAAGAGTGCTGTCAAATAATACAACTTCTCCTACAACATAAGCCAATTGACTAATTAAATTGCAAAGAAGAGGGTAATAAGAAGGTGTAGAAGTAGAAAATTCAATTCCATAATATTTAACAACTTCCTCCTCTTTTTTTAATATTTTAGAAGCAATAAGCTGTACAGCAGCTTCATTTAAAGCCATTCCATGAATTTTAATTCCAGTAAAATCACATAAGCCTAGACGGTATAAGTTTCCTTTTTCGTCTTTAATTTCTTGGAAATGATGTATAAATTCATGAATTGTTAATTCCTTCATTTCTTCAATAGAAAGTCCTTGTTTAAAATAAATACTAGAATTTTTATAAAAATAATTTGCTTCAGACATTCCTTCTGGAATATCAGCAATATACATATTTAAGCTGGATATTGTGCAAAATAAGTCAGCATAATTAAAGTGAGAAAATGGGAAAAAGGCAATAAATTTCTCGGCAACAAACTTAGCCACTAAAGTAGTGCTAAGTACATCTAATTGTTTTATAACTTTTATTCCGTCTTTTTTTAGCTCGTTTTCTATATTCATAATTCTTCATTTTCTCCTCAGATTATTACTATATAGATATTATAAAGTAAATAATTAAAAGAGTGAATAACAGATGTATTAAAATTATATTACAATTGAATTACAAAAGGAAACATAAATTAAAAATTTGGAAAATATTATAGTAGTTTTTGAAATTAGTGGTATAATATAAAAGAAAAAATAACAAAGAAGGGAAGTAGAAAAATATGCAAAAAGGAAAAGTAGTTTTAGTAGGTACAGGTTTTGTAGGAATGAGTATGGCATATTCCATGCTAAACAGAGGAGGAATAGAAGAGCTTGTACTAATAGATATTGACAAAGAAAAAACAATAGGGGAAGAAATGGACTTATCACATGGACTTCCATTTGCTCCACAAAAAATGGTTATAAAAGCAGGAGATTATGATGAATGTAAAGATGCTGAAATAGTAGTAATTACAGCAGGTGTGGCTCAAAAACAAGGAGGACAAACAAGACTAGAATTAGCAGAGGTAAATACAAAAATTGTAAAGCAAATTACACAAAATATAATGGCAAGTGGATTTAATGGAATTATTATAGTAGCCAGCAATCCAGTAGATTTAATGGCATATGTGGTATATAAAGTTTCAGGATTACCAAAAAATAAAGTAATAGGTTCAGGAACAGTATTAGATACAGCAAGACTTCGTTATATGGTAGCAGATTATTTACAAGTATCTAGCAAAAATGTGCATGCATATATAATGGGAGAACATGGAGATTCATCATTTGTTCTATGGAAACATGCATATGTAGGCTGTAAAAGTATAATGGATATAATGAAAGACGGAAATCATCCAATGGAAGATTTAAACAAAATACACCAAAACGTAATAAATGCTGCATATGAAATAATAGAAAAGAAAAAAGCAACTTACTATGGAATAGGAATGTCTTTAAATAGATTAGTAAGAGCTGTATTAGATAATGAAAATGCAGTGCTTACAGTATCAACATATCTAGAAGATGGAAAATATGGACAAGATGACATATATATAGGAGTTCCAGCAATAATAAACGAAAATGGAGTACGAGAACTTTTAGAACTAGATTTAAATAAAGAAGAGCAAGAAAAGTTAGATAATAGCTGCAAAATAATAAAACAAATGAGAGCAGACTCAATTGAAAAAATAATTAATGAATAAAAACAATTTTACTTAGCGAAAATCACTTAAAAAATTAATTTGCATAAAAATAAGAAGAATTATTGTAATTTGTAAGCATATAATGTATAATACCAGAAGAATTCTAAAGTTATAATTATAATTTTAGTTACCACCAATAAAAAAGGGGTAGTATTATGAAAAAATTTTTATCAAATTACAAATCAACAATAATTCTTCTTGTTGCGCTTATTGTTGGTGCAGCCGTAGGGCTAATTTTCAAAGAAAAAGCAACAGTACTTAAGCCATTTGGCGACATCTTTTTAAATCTTTTATTAGTCATAATTGTTCCACTAATATTTTTAACAATAACTACATCAGTAGCAAAAATGAAACAACCTAAGCGTTTAGGTAAAATTATAGGAAGCATAATTGCAATGTTTGTACTTACATCTATAATAGCGGCATTAGTAGGCTTTGCAAGCACATATTTTGTAAAACTTGTAAATCCTGAAGATTCAAGCAAAATAATGGAAACTTTTAAAGATGAAGAACAAGTAGAAGAAACAGAAGAATTGACAATTGCGGAAAGAACAGTAGACCTTTTAACAGTAAACGATTTTTCTAAATTACTTTCTAGGAACAATATAATTGCATTGCTAGTATTTTCAGTAATATTTGGTATAGCAATGAATATGTCAAAAGAAAAAGCAGAGCCAGTTTTAAACTTCTTAAATTCTGCAAATGAAATAGTAAACAACATAATAAAAATAATAATGTACTATGCACCAGTTGGACTTGGCTGTTATTTTGCAACAGTAATAGGAAGCTTAGGTTCATCAATTGCCGTAGGATATTTGAAAACCTTTGTAGTATATTCAATAGTAGCAGTATTATTTTATATAATAATGTACACAATATATGCGTTTGTGGCAGGTGGAGCAAAAGGAGTAAAATCATATTGGAAAAATATAATTCCTTCAACATTAACATCACTTGCAACGTGTTCAAGTGCAGCCTGCATACCTGTTAATATAGAAGGAGCTAAAAAAATAGGGGTTCCAGCAGACATTGCAGAAACAACAATACCACTTGGAACAAGCTTTCACAAAGATGGCTCAATAATAGGCTCAGTATTTAAAATAATGTTCTTAGTATGTCTATTTGGAACAAGTGTAGCCACAGCAGGAGAAATTTTTGGAGTTTTAGGAATTGCGCTATTAGCCACACTTTTGGTAACAGCAGTGCCAATAGGTGGAGGAACAATTTCAGAAATGCTTATAATATCAATGATGGGCTATCCTGTAGCAGCACTTCCAATACTTACAATAATAGCAACAATTATAGATGCACCAGCAACAATGCTTAATGTTGTAGGAGATACAGCATCATCAATGCTAGTGGCAAGAATAGTAGACGGAAAAGACTGGATGAATAAAGAAAAAGATTTAAAAGATGAAAAAATAATGAAAGAAACAATTAAAGTTTAAAAAATGTTTTTGTAGAAAATGCTACAAATGGATATTTGTGGTAGTAAGTTAAAAATAGAGAACAAAACAAAAAATGGGATAGGAAGAATATTCCATTTTTTTGTTTTTTTACAGTCAATTCATTGACTTTTTGGCTTTTTCAGTATATGATATAGATATTAAAAATATGCACTTTTTTAAAAAAAGAACATAAATGTTCAAGGAGGAAATTATGGGAGAAGTTATCGTTATTACATCTGGAAAAGGTGGCGTTGGCAAAACAACCACTACAGCAAATTTGGGTTCAGCATTGGCTTTAAAAGGTAAAAAAGTAGTATTGGTAGATACTGATATTGGACTTCGTAATTTAGATGTTGTAATGGGATTAGAAAACAGAATAGTATATGATATCGTTGACGTGGTAGAAGAAAAATGCAAATTAAGACAAGCACTAATTAAAGACAAGCGTTTTAATGAATTATTCTTACTTCCAGCAGCGCAAACAAGAGATAAAAGTGCAGTAAATGAAGAACAAATGAAAGAATTAACAAACAAATTAAAACAAGAATTTGACTACATATTAATAGACTGTCCAGCAGGTATTGAGCAAGGTTTTAAAAATGCAATAGCTGGTGCAGATAGAGCAGTTGTTGTTACAACAGCCGAAATATCTGCTATTCGTGATGCAGACAGAATTATAGGGCTATTAGAATCATCTGAAATAAAAAATCCAGAATTAGTAATTAACCGTTTACGTCCAAACATGGTAAAAAAAGGTGAAATGATGGATGTAGAAGATATAGTAGATTTATTATCTATAGATTTAATTGGTGTTGTTCCAGATGATGAATATATTATTACACAAACCAACAAGGGAGAGCCAGTTGTATCAAACCACAAAGCTCCTTCAGGGAAAGCATATACAGAAATAGCAAGAAGGATATTAGGAGAGAATATAGAGGTGTCAATTCCTGGAAGAGAGAAAGGATTTTTTGCTAAGTTAAAAAGTATTTTCTCAAAAAAATAGACAAATTTAAATAACGGAGGAAATAGGATGTTCGACAATATTATAAAATTTTTTAAAAAGTTTTCAAAAGATGAAAAAAAGGACTCAAAAGATACTGCAAAAGAAAGGCTTCATCTAGTGCTAATGCAAGATAGAGCAAATGTATCTGCAGATTTTATGGAGCTTATGAAACAAGAAATTATAGAAGTAATTAAAAAGTATATAAATGTAGATGAAAATTCTATAGATGTAAAACTTACAAATAAAGTAAACAGCGATGGAACTACAGGAGCTCCTATGCTATATGCGAATATTCCAATTCTTAATGTAAAAGATGATACTAAGCAAATTAATATAGAAAGAAAATTAGAAAAAGATGTGAGCAAGCAAGCAGATGTAAAAGAGGGAAAAGAGCAAGAAGTTAAAGAAGTACAAGAAGAAAATGCTAACGAAGGTGTAGAAGTAGAAAAAGTAGAGCAAAAAGAACAAAAATCAGCAGAAAACAAAGATGCCGAAGAAAATAAAGAAGAAAATAAAACTAAAAAGGCAGAAAGCAATGAAGAAGTAAAAAAAGACGAACCAAAAACTAAAACACAAGGAGCTACACAAAAACAAGAGGGAAAAGTAGCAGGAAACAAAAACAGAAAAAAAAATAAAAAACAATAGAGGTTTTATAGATGAGAAGAAGATTCTTAAGAAATATGGAATGGGGTATTCTAATATGTACTATTATATTAATAGCAATTGGAATGGTTGCCCTATATACTGCTACACAAGAGTCAAATGGAGATGAGCTAAAAAAACAAATAATATGGTTAATAGTAAGCATACCAATTATGATACTTGTTATTTGTATAGACTATGAGGTGATTGCAAAAATATCACCAATTTTTTATGGTATTTTTCTAATACTCTTGGTAGCTGTTTTATTTACTACTGCTGTAAATGGAGCTACAAGTTGGTTTGAAATAGGAGCATTTTCATTCCAACCTTCAGAATTTGCAAAAATATTTGTAATATTAACCTTTGCATATGTTATTACTAAAATTCAGGAAAGAGGAAAAGATGAAATAAGTAGGCCAACAAAGTTAGCACTAGCCTTATTAGTAGTTGCTGTGCCAGTACTTTTAATAATAAAACAACCAGACTATGGAACAGCGTTAGCATTTTTAGTAGCAACAGTGCTTATACTATTTTCAGCAGGAATTAAAAAAAGATATATATTTACAAGCATAATGGTTGTATTAGTTGCCGTTCCATTATTATACGTTTTCGTATTGCCAGAACACGCAAAAACAAGAATAGATGTATTTTTAAATCCGAACCTAGACCCAAGAGGGGCAGGTTACAACATAATACAATCTAAACTTGCAATAGGGTCAGGACAATTATTTGGAATGGGATTGTTAAAAGGAAATCAAACTCAATTAGGATTTTTATACCCAAAAACCACAGACTTTGTATTTGCAGTTATAGGCGAAGAAATGGGATTTGTAGTAACTGCAGGAATTGTAATATGTTATATAGTGCTAATTACAAAAGCCATTTACGTGGCTAAAACAGCCAAAGATGACTTAGGTTCATATATTGCAATGGGAATAGCAGGAATATTTTTATTTCATATGGTAGAAAACATAGGGATGACAATAGGACTATTACCAATTACTGGAGTACCACTTCCTTTTGTAAGTTATGGAGGAAGCTCACTTTTAACAAATTTAATATTAGTAGCACTATTATTAAATATTAGTGGAAGAAGACAAAAAACAATATTTGTAGAATAACGCTTTTTGTACCTGTTTTTGGGGACGGAGCAAAAAAGACAGTTACAAAGAAATTGAACAAAGCAATGTCAAGGGAGAAAGCAATGTACTTAAAAGAATTAAAAATAGGAAATGTAACTTTAGAAAATAATATTATTTTAGCTCCAATGGCAGGAATTACAGATAAAGCCTTTAGAAGAGTTTGCAAAGAATATGGAGCAGGTTTAGTATGCACGGAAATGGTAAGTAGCAAAGGCTTATATTATAAAGATGATAAAACAAAATTATTATTAGATACTACAGATGAAAAAAGGCCAATATCTATGCAAATATTTGGAAGTGATGTGGAAACTATGGGATATGCCGCACAATATGTTTCAAAATTAGCAGATATTGTAGATATAAATATGGGATGTCCAGCACCAAAAGTTGTAAAAAATGGCGATGGAAGTAGATTGTTATTAGACCTAGAATTAGTAGGAAAAATAGTAAAAGAAGTAGTAGAAAAGTCAACAGTTCCAGTTACAGTAAAAATAAGAAAAGGCTGGAATAATGAAAACATAGTTGCAGTAGAAGCGGCTAAAATAATTGAAAAAATGGGAGCTTCAGCTATTATAATTCATGGAAGAACAAGGGAAGAGTATTATTCAGGCAAAGCAGATTGGGAGATTATAAAAAAAGTAAAAGAGGCAGTAAATATTCCAGTTATAGGAAATGGAGATATAAAATCAAAAGAAGATGCAGCTAAAATGTTTGAACAAACTGGAGTAGATGGAATAATGATAGGAAGAGCTGCTTTAGGAAATCCATGGATTTTTGAAGAAATAATTTCATATTTAAAAGGTGAAAATATAAGAGAAGTAGCAAGCAAAGAAAAGTTGCAAACTATGCTAAAACATATAGAGTGGGAAGTAGAGGAAAAAGGAGAAATAGTTGGAATTAAAGAATTAAGAAAACATATGTCAGCATATATAAAAAATATGCCAAATGCAGCTATGCTAAGAGAAAAGATAAATAAAATTGAAACTAAAAAAGAATTAGAAACTTGTCTAAAAGAATACTTTAATATGTAAAGAAATATAATAAAGAAGAATAGGTAAATAAATATCTATTCTTTTTTCTTTTTATATGGCTAAAGTTTTAATTGTATAATTTGAACAATTATAAAAAGAAAATTAAAAATATTATAGAAAGAGAGAGGAAATATGAAAAGTAAAAAGCTTATAATAATTTTAATTATCGCATTTGTTATTATTTCAATTTCAATTTTTTTAATTTTAAATTATAAAAAATTAAAAGGTGGAAATACTATAGTTAACCAATCAGAGGAAAATATTATAAATTCAATTTTAAATATTAAGGCATATAGTGCAAAGTTAGATGTAACAATAGAAACTAATAAAAATAAAAACAAATATGTAATAAGCCAAAAAATAGAAAATGGAGAAGCCACACAAGAAGTATTAGAGCCGGAAAACATTGCTGGAGTAATAACAAAATATGATGGAAAAGATTTAAAAGTAATAAACAACAAATTAAATTTAGAAACAACCTTTCAAAATTGTCAGTATATTGTAGAAAATAGGCTGTGGCTAGACTCCTTTATAAAAGAATATAAAGAAAGCGAAAATAAAAAAGTAAACAGTAATAAAAAAGAAATAATATTAGAAGTAAAAAATAGTGGCAATGTATATAATACGTTAAAAAAATTATATATAGACAAACAAACAGGTAAACCTATAAAAATGGAAGTAGAAGATATTAACAAAAAAATGCTAGTCTACATATTATATACAGAGATGACAATCTCATAAATATTTATAATATTTAAAATATATCTAAAGACCTTTGATACGGAGAAATATTGGGAGTGATAGACAAATGATAATAAAAAGAGGAGATATGTTTTATGCAGATTTAAGTCCAGTTATAGGTTCAGAACAAGGTGGAGTAAGACCAGTAGTTATAATTCAAAATGATATAGGAAATAAACATAGTCCTACTGTTATTGCGGCAGCAATTACATCACAAACAGGCAAAAATAAATTGCCAACACATATAGAAATAGGAATGGAAAATAGTGGACTAAAGGCGGATTCTGTAGTTCTTGCAGAACAAATAAGAACAATAGATAAAAGTAGGCTAAAAGAAAAAATAGGGCATATTGAGGACGATGAAGTAATGAACAAAATAAACAGCGCATTAGGAGTAAGCTTTGGGTTAGAATAGTGACGCTATTTAGGCTCCATTGGGGACGTTTCCGTTTGGTTAAGCTGTCCCTTTTGGAGTGTTAGATTTTTAATTTTTTTATTATATCAATTTCATTGTATAATTTTGCTTTTACGTTTTCTCTAGTAGCTATAGCTTCACGATATTCTGTTAAAACTTGTTGATAATTTTCAAAAGTTTCTCCAGTTTGAAATAACATTCTCATTCCTTCTCTATAATATTCTTTATCTTTATCCTTTTTAGCTTTTTGACTTTTTAAATCATATTTTTCAATTTGCTCTAAACGTTTTACTTGCTCTTTTAAATAATTTATATAGTCCATTACACAACTAATTTCGTATAAAGTATCATCTATAACAACCTTAAATAAAGCTTTTAAGGCTTTACTATTAATTTTTCCTACGTTATAGTTTTGCTTTAAAGAATCTAAAGCAACAGTTTTTATATAGTCTGTTGGTCTGGCATCATGGATAAGTTCTTTTAAAGTTTCAGAAATGTTGATGTGAGTGGTGTATTGCCTTTTTGTAACAATTGCATCATATTCGTCAGCCACACGTATAATTTGAGCAACATATGGAATTTCATCTTTTGTTAAACCTTGAGGATATCCTGTTCCATTTAATGCTTCATGATGATATAAAGGACCGTCTGCATAAGGTCTTAACTTTATGTCTTTCATACACATTTCATACCCTAAAGTAGTATGAGTTTTTATTACTTCATATTCCTCATCAGTTAAGCTTCCGGGCTTATTTAAAATTTCTGGTGGAATAAATAATTTACCAATATCATGTAAATAGCCACATATAGTAGCATGTATAGTAAAAAACTTTTTACAATGCAAATATTCACATATACGACAAACTAAATTGGCAACATTTTCACTATGTCGTTTTGTAAATACATCTAGCCTTTCAAGCATAGATAACTGGTATTTCATTGTATCATCTAAATTGTAGGATTTTAGGTTTGTTGAACTGTAAAAATCTATTTTTTCATTTCTCATATGTTAGGCACCTCTTTTTATTTTTTACTAGCTAAATGATAACACAAGCAAAAATATAATGCAATAAGTAAATAATTTAAGTTTAGGTTTTTTCAGAAATTAGTGAAAACATCTTGATTTTTGCCAAGAATTATGGTAAAAATATATTGAGCGGTATCCAAGAAACTTTCGAAGCCTTGGGTCATTTTTTTTATAAAAAAGGAGTTTCTAAATGAAAGAATACAAAACAATGGTATATAAAAGATATTGAGAAAATTGAAAATGATGAGAATTAATAAAATAATTAATAAATAAATTGGTTAGATGCGTCTGACCAATTTTGTTTTGGCAAAAGGTATGAATTTTTTATAAAAGCTTGTTTCACATCATTGACGCAAAAGGAAACGTCCCCAATGCGTCAGGTTTAAGTTGACTGTTTTATGTAAATGTGATACAATGATAGTGCATAACAGTAATACTATAATTTGAAGGGAGATTAATTGTCAATGAAAAAAGAAAATTTAAGTACTCGGTTTTCCACGGTACAGGAGTTGCGAGAAGAAATCGAAAAAGAGAAAGGGGAACTTAAAACAACAGAAGAAAAAGAAGCTGCTTTGAAAAATGAATTGAATGAATGTACCTCCGCTTTGAGAGAATTGCAAGAACAGAAAAGTAATATTCGCAAAAAATTAGTAGTTCTTAGAAGTCGTAGATCAGGATTAGCAAAAATTCTTTTCGAAGAAATTAAAAATGAATATAAAAACATAGAACAAGTAATAAGTTCTAAAAAAAATGAAAAAGGTGAAATTCAACAAGCTTTGAACAGCATACAAAAAAGTATGGAAGAGCTTAAGAAAAACATTAAACAGAAAGAAGAAGAACCGGATATCTATATTGATATACAATGTAGCATCATGGTGAATGAGTTCATTACGTATATGAAAAAGAATATAAAGGAATTTGGAAGGAAAATCACAAAGGAGTTTTACATTAAAGACGTAACGAAAACATTTAGGTACGTACATTATGGAAGTACGGAAGTACCGACAGGTAATATAGGAATTTATGATATGAGTAAGGAAACTTTTATTGTAATTTCAAGTGACTTTTATTTTGACATCGAATTATTTAAACATCTTGGACCTGACTGGTATAATTGCCCGATGTGTATTGACACTACTTGGTATTGCGAGTATCAAAAAAAGTTTAAATCAGAATTGTTAAAAATTCTTAAGAAAGAGTTTAACATTGATGAGTTTGAATTGACAATTAAAGATGAAGGTTTCACTTTAGATTTAAGGTGAATCTTGAGTAAAAAAGCACAAGTAATCATGGAATTGATTACTTGTGCTTTTTGCACATTAAAAGATAAAAATGAACTTGACAAAAATATGCTAAAAATATATAATTTTAGCATATTATAGCGAAATTTATAAAAAGCAAGTAAGGGTGAAAAAAATGTATTTAAAAAGACTAGAACTACAAGGATTTAAATCTTTTGCAGATAAAACAATGTTAGAATTCAAGCCAGGAATTACAGCTGTAATTGGACCAAATGGATCTGGAAAAAGTAACATATCAGATAGTATTAGATGGGTATTAGGAGAACAAAGCATGAAATCTCTAAGAGGTGCTACTTCTTCTGATATTATTTTTGCTGGAACACAAAATAGAAAATCATTAGGTTTTGCAGAAGCATCTATAGTAATAGACAATTCAGATGGTAAGCTTCCTATTGAATATAATGAGGTAACTGTTACAAGAAAAATTTATAGAAGCGGAGAAACAGGGTATTTTATAAATAAAACACCTTGTAGATTAAAAGATATATTAGAACTATTTATGGATACAGGTATTGGAAAAGACGGATATTCTATAATCGGACAAGGTAAAATAGATGAAATATTAAGCAACAAATCTGAAGATAGACGACGTATTTTTGAAGAGGCTGCAGGAATTGTAAAATATAGAACAAGAAAGCAAGAATCTGAGAAGAAATTAGAGCAAACTAAATTAAATTTACTTCGTATAAATGACATTTTAACTGAAATAGAAGGAAACATAGAACCACTTAAAATTCAATCTGAAAAAGCAAAGAAATTTTTAGATTTAAGAGAAGAATTAAAAGGCATTGAAGTAGGCTTATTTATCTACAACATAGAAACATATAAAACAAAATTAGAAGAAATTATAAAAGATGAAGAAATATTCAAAAATCAATATGATGACGAAAATGAAAAGTTTGAAAAAGTAAAACAATTAAAAGAAGAACTAAAAGCACAAGTAGATGAAATGACAGAAAAAATAGAACAAATGCAAAATATTGGTTTTGAAAGTTCAAATAAAATTGAAAAAATTAATTCTGAAATTAATGTTATGCAAGAAAGAAAAGTAAATAATGAACAAAATGCAAAGCGTTTTGAAGAGGAAATAACAGAAATAACAGAAAAAATAGAAGAATTAGAAGAAGAGAAAAAACAAAAACAAGATAAAAAGGTAGGACTAAATCAAAATAGAGAAAAGTTTGAAAAAGAACTTGCAGAAAAACAAGCTCAGTTAGAAGAGATAACTAAAAAATTAACTTCAAAAGAATTAGAAATAGAGGCTAAAAAGCAAAAAGTTGAGCAAGATGTAGATAAAAAATATGAAGTAGCATCTGAAATTAATACACAAGATATCAATTTTGAAAACTTAGAAAAAAGGCAAAAAACTATAAAACAAGAAATTCAAACAGCAATTTCTGAATTAGATAGCGCTCGTATGAAAAAGCAAGAACTTTCTAAAGGTTTTTATGATATTGAAGCTAAAAAGAATGAAGCAACCACTAAATTAGAAAAAATTAAAGAAGAAAAAGAAAAAGCATCAGCAAAATTAAAAGAATATGACAGCAAAATTAATAATGTTGTTTATGATACAAGAATGAAAGATTCTAGGCTTAAATTTTTAATAGAAACAGAAAAAGAAAAAGAAGGATACACAAAGAGTGTTAAAAATTTACTTATAGAATGTGAAAAAAATGCTACTTTAAAAAAAGGTATGCATGGGGTTTTGGCAAATTTAATTTCTACACCAAAGGAATATGAAACAGCAATAGAAATGTGCTTAGGTGCAGCACTTCAAAATATTATTACAGATACAGAAGAAGATGCTAAAAAATTAATAGAATTTTTAAGAAATGGAAATTTAGGAAGAGCATCATTCTTACCAATTACATCTGTAAAAGGTAAAAAAATAGAAAACATTAAACAAAGTGGAATTGATGGAGTTATAGGAATTGCTTCAGACTTAGTAAAATACCAAAGCAAGTATGAGCAAATTGTATTAAATTTACTTGGAAGAACAGTTATAGTAGAAGACATGAATAACGCTATTGCTCTAGCTAAAAAGAACAATTATCAATTTAGAATTGTAACATTAAAGGGAGATTTAATTAATCCTACAGGTGCAATTACTGGTGGTAGTGTTATATCTAAAACAGTAAACATTTTAGGTAGAGGTAGAGAAATTGAGGATTTAGAAAAACAAATTAAAAAGCTAGAAAAACAAAAACAAGAGTTAGAAGAAGAAAAACAAAAATACGAAAAATCAGTTGAAACTACTTTAAAAACATCAGAAGAATTAGAAAAAAATATGCAAGAAATTGATATTGTATATGCAACTGAAAAACAAAAAATGGTTTCTATAGAAGAAAATATAGAAAAGGCAGAAAATAGACTAAATAAGCTAAAAGAAGAAACCTCAAATATTGAAGAAGAGAAAAAAGTAAATAGAGAAGTTAAAAAGCAAAAAGAAGATGAAATAGCAAGTTTAACAAAAGAAATAGAAGAATTAAATGTAGTAATAGAAGAATTTGCAAAGACTAATAAAGATAACCAAACTTACATAGATGATTTAAACTTTGATATTACAAATTTAAAAATATCAGTATCTTCATTTGATGAAAGCAATATGTCAATAGACGAAATGATAGAAAGAATTAATCAAGATATTGAAAATAGCAATACAAGTATAAACAATAAGAAAATTCAAATTAGCGCTATTAAAGATGAAAATAGTGCAATAGATACATCTATAGAAGCTTCAAAACAAGAAATAGAAAAAATAAAACAAGAAGTTTCAAATAGTTCTAAGATAGTAGAAGATTTAAAAGCAAATAGAACCAAAAATAATGAAAAATTAGTTAAATTAGAACAAGATATTACAGATAAATTTAAAATACTAGAGGATGTAAAAGAACAACTAGTAAAAATAGATGTAAAGAAAACTAAAATAGAACAAGATAAAGAGCAACTTGTAAATCATCTTTGGGAAGAATATGAAATAACTCCTAATAATGCAGAAGAATACGAAAGACCAACAAACATAGCAGTTGCACAAAAACAAGTACATGATTTAAGAAATCAAATTAAAAACTTAGGAAGCATAAATGTAGATTCAATAGAAGAATACAAAAAGACAAAAGAACGTTACGAATTTATGAATGAACAACGTTTAGACTTGGAAAATACAAGTGCTAAATTGAGAAAAATGATTTCAGAAATGACAGAAACCATGAAAACTCAATTTGCAGAAAAATTTGCAATAATAAATAAAAACTTTAATGAAGTATTTGTTGAATTGTTTGGCGGAGGAAAGGCAGAACTTATATTACAAGACGAATCAAACATATTAGAGTGTGGAATAGATATTCAAGCACAACCAACAGGAAAGAAACTTCAAAATATGATGCTTCTATCTGGTGGTGAAAAAGCATTTACAGCAATAGCCTTGTTGTTTGCAATATTAAAAATAAATCCTGCACCATTTTGCATATTAGACGAAATTGAAGCAGCACTAGATGATGTTAATGTATACAGATATGCGGAATATTTGAAAAAGTTTAGTAAAGAAACGCAGTTCTTAGTTATTACTCATAGAAAGGGAACTATGGAAGCGGCAGACACAGTATATGGCGTAACAATGGAGGAAAATGGTATAAGCAAACTACTTTCAATGAAACTATGAACAGTAGGGACGGTCCTTTTCGTTCCGATTTCGGAACACTTGGGACACTCCTT